>Ga0114948_10001031_pt1 | contig 11790 bp, 14 predicted proteins | sample CR04metaG_FD_83877 | JGI IMG/M metagenome (GOLD analysis project Ga0114948, IMG submission 83877) | Deep subsurface microbial communities from Mariana Trench to uncover new lineages of life (NeLLi) - CR04 metaG | ecosystem: Environmental > Aquatic > Marine > Ocean trench > Sediment | place...
CTTAATCTTACAAACACTGCATCGAGGTGAAATAGGTTTACAAATATTCTGACCATACATTACAAATGTGTCATTGATTTCAAGCCAATATTTTTTTGGTATTTTTTTTATTAATTCAAATTCAGTTTCTTCGGGTGTTTTTGTATTGACTAGTCCTAGTCTATTTGAAATTCTATGCACATGAGTATCTACTGGAATCGCAGGAATATCAAATGCATAAACTAAAACACAATTAGCAGTTTTTCTTCCAACACCAGGTAATTTCAAAAGCTCATCAAAATCATTGGGGACTTTTCCTTTATACTGAGAAGAAATAATTGATGCTACATTAATTATCCTTTTAGCTTTTACGTGGTAGAAACCTATCGACCTGATTAGTTTCTCTACATCATTGACTTTGGCCTTGGCAAGAGCATGAACTGATTTGTACTTGCTAAATAATTTTTTTACCACCTTGGCCGTGTTTTCATCTTTTGTCCTGGCGGAGAGTATTGTTCCAATAAGAATACTAAAAGGATTTCCAGTTTCAGCCTCATGAAGTTCTTTCAAAGCTGTTAATCTTGGAGGAGAAACAGAATTCATAGTATCAATCATTCCTCTAAGAATTTTTTTCATATGTACTTCTAGATTTGATTCTATTATAATGTAAACTAGTAACTACTAAATCAAACCTTGTAAATTATCGTACAAGTATTATACCTTGAAAATTGAGTAATTATATTGGAACTAACAAAGGATGAAGAAGCAGCTCTTAAAGGAGAAATGGGTGAAACATTAGAACTTGCCTATAGAATTTTAGTCGCTACAGGTGAAGCTACTAATGCTGAAAAACTTATTCCTATTCAATGGGCACATGTATCTGGAGTAAACTATAACACCATTGGCGATGCAGGTGTTGATTTTCTTTCAAAGTTGAGTAAAGAAGCCAAAGTCAAAGTAAAAACAACAGTTAATCCTATGGGTTTTGATTCAAGTAATGTATCCCAATATGGACTTGACGAAGAATTCATACAAAAACAAGAAGATATCAAAAATTCCTATGAAAAAATGGGGGCAATCCTATCCTTTTCATGTATTCCCTACGAAATTTTCGAACTTCCTAAAGAAAATACTCAGGTTTCATTTGCTGAAACAAACGCTGCAATTTATGTAAATTCTGTCGGACATCTTAAAACCAACAAAGAAAGTGCTTTTAGTGCACTTGCAAGTGCGTTAACTGGGAAAAGTCCTTACTCTGATCTAAGAAAGGACCACGAACCACCAGATCTTACAATAAGAATGAAAATTGAGAATCCTAACGAACTTACTTATGGCATGTTAGGTTTTTTTGCTGGAAAAATTGCTGATAGTTCTGTTACTATTTCTGGTGTAGATAATCTAAACAAAAGAAGTTGTAAATCACTCTGTGGTGGTATGGGAACTTCAGGACTATGTGGCAAATTCTTTTTAAATGAAGGAACAAAAGATTCTGAAAAAGTTGATTTTGATAAAAAAGAAATGCAAAACATTCATGACGAACTAAACACTACCGACTCTGGTGATCTTATTACTCTTGGTAGCCCTCAACTGGGTCTAGAAGAATTAAAAGATCTTTCTGTAACACTGAAAGGAACATCATTTAAGAAAAGATGCATGGTTTTCTGTCCTCGCACTATCCAAAATCAGGCACGAAAATTAGGTTATGCTCAGGAACTAGAAGGAGCAGGATGTGAAATTCTTTCTGATTGTTGTATATGTCTTACTCCATTAATAGATAAAAAAAATGTTGATGGTGTAACTACAAATAGCATTAAAGGTGCTTACTATTTAAAAAATTCCAACGGTGTAGATGTTAATCTAAAACCACTATCACAAATCATAAAGGATGAAACAAAATGACTCTAAAAATAATTGTTAAGGGTAAAACCAAAGGAAAAATTTTGAAAACTTCTATCCCAATTAACTTTCTTGGGGCTGTAGACAAAAAAACTGGTATTATTCGTGATGACAAACACGATATGTTCAAAAAATCTATTAAAAATGTTATACTTGTTTTTCCTCACGGAATTGGTAGTAGTGTTGGTGCATATACAATTTATTCATTAAAAACTAATGATTCAGCTCCCTTAGCAATGATTTGCACTAAAGCAGATCTATCGGTAGCTTCAGGATGTGCTTTAGCAAACATACCAATGGTTATTGTATCAAAAAATGAATATGATTCACTTCAAGATGGCAAAGAAATTACACTCGATGCTATTTCTGGTAAAATTCTATAATTTTACAGGAATAACTTGTCCGTTTGGTGATTCTTCTTTGAAAACCACGCCTTCGAATTTCAAAATTTTTGTTTGACTGTTTTTCCAAATATCATTTGGAAGCTGGGCTTTTTCACATGTATGACGAAGAAATTCTTCTGAATTCCATCCATATTCAACTGGAACTTGTGGCAATAAGAGCCCTGAATTTAAACCAAATTTCACAATTAATCCGTCTTGACCAACCTTGATCTTTGAAGGAAAATCTTTTGGATCATTAACTTTGATTTCTTCTGGAGGAGTAAGAACCGTAACTTCAAAAGTAATTTTATCTAATTCTTCTGGTTCAACTTTTGGAAATCGTGGATCTTCTGTGGCGGCAGCAATTGCAGCGTCTTTTAATGCAATATGCAATTTTTTGTCTGGGAGAGGAAAACCGATACATCCTCTCAAACCGGATTGATCGTTTAAGGTAACAAAAACACCTGAATTGAAGGAAAAGCAATTTTCAAATTTTTCATCTAATTTCATTTTGTTTTTTGAGATAAGATATTCTTCAACAACTTTTCTAGCCGTTTTTACAAGAATTTCTCCATCCTGATCTGATATCTGTTTATAATCTGTCATTTAGTTTCGCCATAAATTTTTGTAAATTAGTAATATGAGTACCTTCCCAATAGATTTTTTTACAATTTTTACATTTCCAAAATTTTTCAGTATTTTCTAGAACTCCTATAGGTATACTGTTTTGCACATATTTTTTTTCAATAATTTCTAAAACTCCATTACACATTGTACATCTAGAATTAAATCCTTTAATGAATAATTTTCCTAGATTAACTCTTTCATTAATTTGTATAAACTGTTCAATTTCATCTAATCCTGCTAATTCAATAGTTTCAACTTGTTTTTTTATACACTTTTTTACAAGTTGAACATCTTTTGTAATCAAAATTCTTTTTTCGGTTTTAGCAATCTGAATTAATTCGTCATCATCTTTATTGGAAGAATATATCGTATCATATCCTAATAATCGTAATTTTTTTGCTAATTTTCCTAACATTGCATCTACTAAAAAAATAGGTTTTTCAGTTTTCACTAGATTGTTCGCCCATTCCTGATTCTACAACATGGCTTTTTCCAGCTGGTAAGACGCGGACAAGATCATCTATGCTAATAGATTTTACAATTTCCTCATTTATTTCTGCAAATTTACTTTTAATTTTTTTTGCAACGTCAGTCATCTCTGAACCAGTTGGTTCAATAACTACATAACACATACTAGATTTTTTAATAGTATTTGGAGGTCCACAAGTTACCAGATAGTTTGTATCTTGTTTTATTATCCCAATTGCTAATTTTAATGAGGCAACATTGACAAAATTTCTGTTACCTTCTATTACGAAAGCTCCCTTAGGAAGAAATTGTCCACTTGGTGCAGCTTTTTTAATTTGCTCAGGTTCTACCCAATACGCATTTAATCCATACACTGCCTCTCGCCATGCTCTGCTAAAACATACGGTGGCTTGTGCAATTTCATTTAGACTGGCAGGCGATATGGGTTCCTTGCCATCTTTTAAAACAAAAAATGGAGAACCATGAATATCTGCATGAAACACCTTATCATTTTTTTCAATATGTTTTCTAATAATTGCAGAATTTGAAGAGGAATCCCGTCCTCCAATTGCTAAAATTCCATCTGAGGTGTAAAACCATCGGTATCTTTCAAACCAATTTTTCTTTCTTACTTCAGTAAATGTAATAGATTCTTGAGCAACTTTTTCTTGTTTTTCTTCTTTTTTCAATTTCTTTTCAGTTTGTTCTTTAATCTTTTCAATGGAGCTTATTGCAGCCATCTGATGTTTTGATTCATTAAATAATTTAGATACAATTGCATGCATTGAGGAATCTAGTTCTATCTTAATTTTCTTATCATGAATTTTTACTAGTGAAATTCCTTTCTCTTTAATGATTTTAGAATTTTGTTTTTTTAATAGTTCTAAAACTTGTGGATCATTCATAGAAAATATTCCTTGAGAAGCCAAATTTTGAAGATTCTTTGCAACATTAGATATTTCTGCAGATTTTTCTTTTACTTGTGCAATTGCTTTGTTTTGTTCTTCTAATTGGTTTTTTAATTCTGCAATTTTTGTACTTACTACACTAGATTGAGAATCTTTTCCTAACTCGATTAATTTTTCTGTAAATATTTTATCTAATCCTTCCATAAAACTTGGTACAGAAGTATAGTTTTCATCTGTACCAAGTTTAATTGGATAAACTTCATAATTTTTCTCATTTCTAATTAAGACAGGTTCATGTTTACCATTTACTACTTTATCTATTACTAGATTTACAGAATCAAAAATTTTATTTACTTCTTTCTTTGTTAATTGATTTCCAGCTATTTTTGACTCAACATTTGATAATCTAAAAATTTCTTCAACATATTTTGTTGGCAATCCTAATTTTCTTCCAAACGATTTTGCCGCAGGTAGTGTTGATGAACTAATTTCATCTAAATCATTGAGTTTTAATGAAAAAACATTAATTGCATTTTGTGGGGGAGGGAAATATTCTACACCTACCCTAAGTTTCCTATGCCTAACATCAACAGAATGAAGTAAAGCTAAGATTTTCTTTTCTTTATTACAAAGTATAATGTTACCTTTACCAAAAAATTCTCCAACAAGAACAAATTCTTTATCAAATCCGCTAAAAGTTAGGTAGACTATTCTTTCTGCTTCAATTTGTTCAACCTTTGTTAACTTTAGTCTAAGAAGATCATCGCGTAATCGTCTTAATAATTTATTTTTTTCAGTTTGATTTACTTTGACGGAACTTGTCCATATTCCCAATGTAGAAAACATTAACAAAACATCTGGTTTTTTAGGATGGTGAAGTTTGAAGAGTAAACTTTCTGAGTTAATTCCATAAATGTTGGATACATAATAATCCAAGGTTTTTTTTGAAATTTCGTTAATGAGGAAACGTAATTCTATACCGGCAAGTTTCATACAAAAACTTCTATAGTCTAAAATTAGACTCTTACTCCTTTCAAATGCTTACAATCTATCCAAAGATTTTAAACAAGGCTATCCAAAATCAACCTAGAAATTTCGTTGGCTAAACATCATCCTAAGAAAAAAGAGACTCCAGACACACCTGATCTTCCTGATTCTGGCAAAAAAGATCCTCCTAGTTCAGAACCAATGATCAATGAGTACGAAAAACACTATAATGAAAGTCAACTCAATAAGCTTTTTTGGCTACGCATCGCCCTCGCAGTCATTGCAGGAATATCAGCTACTTTTATCTTTGAACAATTTGAAGGCGAAGAAAGAAGATGGGTTTCGATTGGATTTATGATAACAATTTTCATTGTAACGATATTTATTGCAAAGGAAATGAGAATGAAATTACCTAAATCTGATAGAAAAAAAATTGTAACACAGGCCATAGGAAGCTATATTTTCATCTATTTGTTTATGTGGATTCTTTCTTATACGATTGTTAATGTTAATGAAAATGGAACTGGCCTAGTAACACCATTCACATAATACTAGTAAGACAAGGTGTGGGCAAAATGTGGAATCACAAAACTCCTGGAATTCCAGATGAATATTTTGATAGACTCGACGATGTCCCTATCACAAAAGAAGAAGTCCGTGCCGTACAAATTAGCAAAGCTAGACTATCTAGAGGACAAACTGTCTATGATATTGGTTGTGGAAGTGGCTCAATTTCAGTTGAAGCAGCTTTACAAATAGAATCTTCTGGAAAAGTTTTTGGGGTAGACATTGATCCCAAAGCAGTTGAATTAACAAAGAAAAACCTTGAAAAGTTTGGAATATCTAACGTTTCTGTTATTTTAGGTGATGCAAAAGAAAAAATTTCTGAGCTTCCACCACCTGATGCAATTTTTATTGGAGGAACAGGAGGGGACACTAAGGAAATAGTGGAATTATGTCACACTAAATTGAAACAGGGAGGACGTATTGTTATTGGAATTATTTTAATTGAAACTTTATTTTCTGTTTTATCATTAATCGAAAAACTGAATTTTACATCAATAGATATAACTCAAATTACAGTTTCTAAAAGTAGAAAAACCTCCAAGGGTACAATGATGCTTGCTAGAAATCCTGTTACTATAATCACTGCTACAAAAAATTAGAACCAAGTTTAGATATTAATTAGGAAAATTGGAGGATTTTTTATGCATGAATTAATTTGCGTTGGTTGTGGACCTGGAGATCCTGAACTTCTTACTGTTAAAGCGGTTAAAGCAATACAAAATGCAGAAGTAATAATGTGCCCTACATCTAAAGAGGGTAAACCAAGCATTGCTTTATCGGTAATTTCATCACTCATTGATGAATCAAAAAAACAAATTATTAATCTAGTATTTCCTATGACAAAAGATAAAAACAAACTAGTTAACGCTTGGGAAAATAATGCAAAAACTCTTGCAGAAGCCGTCATCTCAGGAAAAAAAGTGATCTATCTTACTGTTGGTGATCCATATCTTTACAGTACATGGATCTATCTTCATCGTGAACTCGAAACAAAACATCCTGATATAAAAATTAAAGTTATTCCTGGGATTGTATCAATGTTTACGTTTGCATCAAAAGTTGGTATAAGTCTAGCTGAAGGTGCAGAAAAAATGGTCGTCATTCCATCATGTTATGATCTTTCTAGAGTAAAAGAGATTGCTAAAAATTGTGATACCATGATTTTTCTAAAAGATGGAAGATACTTTGATCAAGTTATCAAACTTTTACGTGAAGCGGGATTTTCTGATAAATCACTCTTTGCAATTGGTCAGGATCTTGATACAGATAATGAAATTGTAAAAAAATTAACATTAGGTCAAGTAACTGATAAAGTGTTTACTACAAAGTATTTTTCAATTATGGTGGTAAAACGTGTCTAAAGTTTATTTTGTGGGTTGTGGTCCTGGTGATCCTGATTTAATTACGATAAAAGCAAAAAAATTAATTCAAAAAGCAGATGTGGTAGTATATTCTGGTTCATTAATACCACCTAAAATAATCAAATTTTGTAAGAAAGGAAAACTTTACAACGCAGCAAAACTCGTACGAGAAGAAATTTTTGAATTATTGAAAAAAAATGCAAAAAAAAACAAAGTTGTGGTCAGGCTTCATGATGGAGATCCATCCATTTATGGAGACATTCGTGAACAGATTGATAATTTAAGAAAAATAGGAATTCAATCAGAAATAATTCCTGGTGTTACATCATTTTTAGCCTCTGCAGCTGTTTTAGAAACTCAACTCACTTTACCTGGAATAACTCAAACTATTATCATAACAAGAGCAGAAAAACGAACTAAAGTTCCAAAAAAAGAAAAAATTTCTGAACTCGCAAAGCACAAGGCTACTATGATATTCTATCTCAGTATTCATTTGCTTTCTAAAATTGTTAAAGAATCAATTCAAGGTGGATATCCAAAATCAACTCCAGCTGCTGTTGTATATCGTGCGAGCTGGAATGACCAAAAAGTAATTATAGGTACTCTAAATGACATTTCAAAAAAAGTTTGGAAAGAAAAAATTACACGTACTGCAATTGTAATTATTGGAGATGTAATTAATCCAAAGACTTATGAGTATTCTAAATTATATGATAAAACTTTTAGTCATGGATATAGAAAAGCAAAATCTAAGGAGAAACTAAAAAACTAACTTTATTTCTAATTCCAATTTTCTTAAGATATTTTTCAAAAAGTTGAGGATTTGATGATGTAAAAATTTTCATTGTGTTTCTTTTTGAACTTTTCTTAAAACTTTTTTTTGTTACTTTCTTTGCTACTTCATTAGCAGGATCTATAAACTTAACATTTGGGAATTCTTTTTTTAAGTAAGGTAGTAAGAAAGGTAAGTGTGTGCTTGATAGGGTTACAACATCAACATTTTGTTTGATTAATTGTTTTCCCAATAGTTGTTTAATTTTTAATTTACATTCCTTTGAATTATCAATAAATTTACCTGATTCAACTAATTCAATAAGTGATGAGGCATCAATTTTTTTTACTTTAATCCTTTTTGAAAGTTGATTTTTTTTTATATAATTTTCTAATTCTGTACTTCGTATTACTGAACGAGTTGCTAAAATTGCTATATTTGATGTTTTTGAAATTTTTGTAGCTTGTTTTAAGGGAGGTAACACATTCAAAATTTTTGATGATTTATTTTTTCCAAGTAAAAGTGATGGAGTATTAGATCCAATTACAATTAGATCTGGATTAAATTTCTTTTTTAACATGTTGATAGTATTTGTAATAATTTTTTTTAGATGATGTTTTGATTTTTTTCCATAAGGAAAATGTTTTTGATCAGCAAAATAGATGATTTCAGCTCTTGTAATCTTTTGTATGGCTTTAATTATTGAAAGAGAACCAAATCCAGAATCAAAAACAACTACTTTTGCCACGAAGCCATCGTTTCATTCCTGCATTTACAGTTTGTTAGCTAAATTTAGTCTAAAGTCGATCTAAATATACACCTCACATTAAGAGCCAAATTCTAAACAAACTTCCATGACTAACTTCGATAAGACTTGGGCACGACAAGAAACTCAAAGCATGACTGGAAGGATTCGAGATGCAGTAAAACCTCAAGGAGCACTTAAACCCAGAGTACAAAACGCAGTTAACAAACTACAAGTTCAAACTTCAAAAATGGACGGTATGTTAACTAAGTGCCGTGAAAGAGATCAGCAACTATTCCAGAGAATAGTGACAGCTATGCAACAACATGATACTTCAACAAGTAAAGTATTGTCAAACGAATTAGCAGAAATCAGAAAAGTTACAAGAATGCTTGGCAATGCAAGAATGTCATTAGAACAAGTACAATTAAGATTGACTACAATCCATGACTTAGGTGATGCAATGGTAGCAATCGGACCAGCAATGTCAACCATGAAAGGCTTGAAATCATCTTTAGGAAGATTTATGCCAGAAGCTGATTCCGAATTGAATTCCATGACACAAACGCTTAACGGCCTTATGGTGGATTCATTGTCAGGTGACTCATTTAACATGGAAACTGATGTTGCAAACGAAGAAACAGAAAAGATCTTACAAGAAGCATCCGCAGTTGCAGAACAGCAGATTGGAGATAAGTTCCCATCCGTGCCATCATCAGAAGGACTTTCATCACAAACAACTACAGCGTCAACCTCATCTACGTATGAGTAGCTAACATTGTTAAGACAGAAAGTTCAATTCCCTTCTTTTTCTTTTTTCAAATATTCTAAATACGATTTAATAAAAGCCTATAACACATTTTTATAAATTGAAGTGATTCGCTAAATTCCATTTTTGATTTACCTCTAGTTCTGTTAACAAATCTAGTGGGTATTTCTATTCCCTTTAGTCCCATTCTTCTTAGATAACAAAGTAATTCAACTTGGAAAGCAAAACCTTCTGATTTTATTTCAGAAAAGTTTATGGATTTTAATACATTTTTTTTAAAAATCCTAAAACCACTTGTAGGATCTGTAATATCTAATTTGGCACACTTTCGTGCAAATGAACCTGCCATTGAATGGAGTATTTTTCTTCTAGTGTTCCAACCAACAACCAATGAACCTGCTACATGTCTACTAGCAATTACATAATCAAAATCTTTGATCTTGTTTATCATTAATGGAATTTCCCTTGGATCATGTGAATGATCTGCATCCATTTGAACTATATAATCAGGATTAAATTTATTGATTGCAATTTGAAATCCTTGTTTGTAAGCTGAACCCAGACCAAGTTTAGATGGTCTTTTAACAACCATAATATTTTGATATTTTTCATTGAGGTTTTCAGCAATATTTGCTGTTCCATCAGGAGAAGAGTCATCCATAATTATGATTAAAAATTTTTCAGCAATTTTTTTTACTTCAGTAAAGAGTTTATCTATTAAACTCGGCAAAGTTTCTTTTTCGTTATAGGTAGGAATAACTATTGCTATATTCATTATTTGTCATTTAAAATCTTCATAGCCTGTGTAAATACTTTCTTCCATTGGAGCCATGTTAGCCTCCCTGTTTGGGTATTTTGTCTACTAGGATGATAAGAACAAATTATAGATAAATTATTATGATGAAATAATTTTCCATGAGAAAATTTAACTCCTTTGATTCTCATTAATTTGCAATACGAGTCAAAAGCTATTTTTCCTAAACAAATTATAACTTTAAGATTCTTTAGAAAAGAAATTTCTTCTTGAATGTATGGTAAACAATTATCAAATTCATTTTTTAGTGGTTTATTTTGTGGAGGAGCACATCTTACAGCAGCTGTAATGTATGTGTTAATTAGATTAAAACCATCATCTAACTTTTGACTAGTTGGTTTAGTTGCAAACTTGTGGTCATAAAGTACTTTAGCAACCCAATCACCTGAGCTATCTCCAGTAAACATTCTTCCAGTTCTATTTCCTCCGTGTGCTGCAGGTGCTAATCCTATTAACAATAATTTAGCATTGATATCTCCAAAACCTGGAAGTGTTTTTCCCCAATAATTTTCATTTGTGAATCTTTTTACTTTTTCTTTTGCAACAGTTCTTATGTAAGAATATAATCGAGGACATTTCTTACAATTAATTATTCTTTTATTTAATTTTTGGAAAGAAATTTTATTTTTAGTCATAACAAATCTACATTAATCAGAAAAAATTGTTAGTAAATGTTTATCTGGATAATTTTATTCAAAACTAATCTTGACAAGCCGGCAAGTTTATAGACTAATTTGCCCAAATTTTTTCAATTGAACAAGGCAGTAATTGCAGGTATTATAGCAGTAATAGCCATTGGAATTGGAATAACAATATCAATTTCAGCTAATTTTGATTTAGAATCTACTACGGATGAATCTGAAAATATTAATTTAGAATCTCAGGAACCAGAGACCAAGGAATTTAAGATCGAGCTAAAAGAAGAGATCGGACTTGTAGCAAAACCTTGAGATAATCCTAAAATTCCTATTTTTGACAGAAAATGACCATTTTGGAAGTATATTGGTAGCAAAAATTCCATTAAGCCTAATTATCATAGGTGGATTTTGTTAATTAATGAAAAGGCAAACAACCGTAGCAATGTTTGGAATCCTATTTGCAGCAGCAATGGCTTTGGGAATAGTTTCCGTATCAGGATTTTCTCAGCCTCTATTTGTGGCATCCACAGATACAAAGGTAGTCAATCATATGGATATGATGGGACACATTACCTTTACCGCAACAGATCAGGATGGAAATATCCTTTCCTACATTCAAACTGACAATATTATTGTCAACGTAGGAGAAAACTGTGTAGCAGAATCCATATTCAATGTTACTACTACAGGAATAGACCTATGTGATGGAACTGGAACACACTCCGCATCAACTGGCACACCCCAAGGTGTAGCTGATGGAGGCTTTACTTTCATTGCAATAGGTAATGGTAGTGCTGGTGTTGGAACAGAAGCCGAAACAGACCAAAAGCTCATTCTAGAAAATTTCAGAATAAGGGCTAACAGTACATCCGTTGA
>Ga0114948_10001032_pt1 | contig 11774 bp, 9 predicted proteins | sample CR04metaG_FD_83877 | JGI IMG/M metagenome (GOLD analysis project Ga0114948, IMG submission 83877) | Deep subsurface microbial communities from Mariana Trench to uncover new lineages of life (NeLLi) - CR04 metaG | ecosystem: Environmental > Aquatic > Marine > Ocean trench > Sediment | place...
TATAGGTTTATGGAGACGCTTGGTATCGAGAAGGTCCATCTGGTCGGTCACTCCAGAGGCGCTCTGCCCGCTGCTCGTATCGCTACCGATCACCCTGAAATGGTCGAGAACCTCATCCTTTTCAATAGCAACACCCTGGCTACCGACGATCCGAGTGTACCTTCCCGGACGACTGTGACTCAAACTTCTGCACCTCGAACCCCAACCAAAGAATCCCTCCTTTCTTCCCTCAGCCGTACGGCATACCGGGATTACTGGACCGATGACTATGTTGAGGCCCGACTCCGCATCGCTGTGCTTCCCAAGGTCAAGGAAGCTGAGGAGAAGCTGAAGTTGTTGACTTCTAGGTGGGTCGAGCTCAATTCGGAAAAAGTTAAGGAGACCCCTAGACTTGAGACCAGGTGGTGGTATTACGAGTTGAAGCGTGAAACCTTAAGCCGAATCAGGGCGGGACGTTTAACCAGACCGACCCTGATCATTTGGGGACTCAATGACCCATCAGTCCACTATACTCTGGGCATGAGCTTGTACAGGATCATCAGCTCGGTCGTGGACCGGGCCCGGTTACACTTCTTCAATCAGTGCGGGCACTCTCCCTACCGCGAATATCCCGATGAAGTGAGCCGTCTTGTGGTTGACTTCCTCAAGAATTCATGAGGCTCCCGGGAAGCCGAGCAAGTTCATACTCCAGGGCGGTGGGAAAAGCTAGACAGACAGCCCACCGGAAAACAGATGATCGTTACATTGAAAGCTGGAGACCGCTTGGAATGTGCACTCAAGGAATCGGGGGCCGACGATTTGACCGTCATTACCTCAACCGGAAGCGAACTGAAGCTTGCGAAATCGGAAGTTCGCAAGGTCGAAACAGAGGACGGTATCAGAGATGGTGTATTGATGTGCGCAGCCGGTGAGGGGGCTGACTACACCACAACCCCCACCAGCACTGGATTTTGGCCTGTGTAGTCGTTGTAGTCACCCTTTGCGGGTGTAAGGAGGGGGGTGGTCACATGCTGGGCAGGTATTCCACATACCAATCCCAATAACCAGGAACGGCAAAGAGAAACCAACAGAAAGGCAGAATATACAGGTCTGGAAGAAGGCAAATTACTACTGCCTTCAAGAAGTTTTTGTGGTCAGTTAGAATGTCCCTGAGGGAGGGTGTAACTACTACCGCACCAATGACTGATATCACTACTACGACATGAGACGCTATCATATAGAACGTATGCACTGCCCTGAATGTCACGGACATCCCAGCCAGCCCAAGGGGTGAGAGAGTCCGCTCGTTAACCACCACATCGTAGAGAGCTAAAATAGGAAGCAATACCACCACAAGGAGAACTGCAAAAAGTATTAACGTGCCGACTCGCAACGACCTGCCCCCACGAATAAGTCCACCTTCTAAGTTAGACCTGGGACCACTGACCTGCCCCGGGAAACTGTACCAAGCATAGGGTTAGGATTTTCAGGTTGGGACGGGTTGTTTGCTCGCTGAGGGACTCGAACCCCCGACCCCCTGGATGTAAGCCAGGTGCTCTAGCCAACTGAGCTAAGCGAGCATATTTACATCACGATAACGTCACTCCGGATCTCAGGACTTCTATATCTCCTTACCTGTCAATAACTTGCCAATCCATGCAACTCCTTGTAAGGGAGGCGCTCTGCCAGCTGAACTAACCGCCCACGGTGGTTGGGGAGGGGAGGAGTATAACAGAAGGAAGGAAGCGCTCAATTATTCTAGCCAGTGCTGCGCTTACATCTGCTCCCGCAGGAAGGTCTTGAGACGGTTCTCCAGTTCCTTCGGGATTTCTACTTGCTGATCTCGCAGTTGCTGGGCCATCTTCGAGCAGTCTCGATACGACTCCAGAAAGTTGAGGCAGGGAGGACAGGCAGCGAAATGCTGGTCTAGTTTCTTCTGGGTCTCAGAATCGAGATTGTCCTCCAGATAATCCATCAACAAGTCAAAACAGTCCTTGCACTTCAAATCGTTTCTCATCCTCTGCCCTCAAGATAGTCTGCCAATTTCTTGCGCACGGCGAGCCGACCCCGGTGAATTCGAGTCTTGGCGGTGGCTTCTTTGAGCCCCAGTAGGGAAGCAATCTGCTTGATCGGATACCCTTCGGTATCCCTCAGGACCAGCGGGACGCGATATTCAAAGGGTAGCGATTGGATGGCCTCGTAGAGCTGGCTTGCCAGCTCTGCATTCAGAATGACATCCTCTGGGTCCACCGACCAGCGGAAGAGTGAACCGTGAAGGTGGCCATCTTCGGAGAAGGTGGGAGCGTACTCCTCCAATTGGATCTCCCGTCCACGACTGGACCGGCGTTTTCTCAGCCACATGATGGAGTTATTGATGGCGATCCGCTTCATCCAGGGCCAGATGTCGCTCTCTTGGCGAAAGGTGTCGATTTTACGAATGACCCTGAGCAAGGTGTCTTGCAGAATCTCCTCAGCATCAGGCGGATTCTTAGTGTAATTGAGGATCACGCCAAAGAGAGGTCGAGAGAACTGCTGAATGAATTCATCAATGACTTCTGTATCAGCATCCTTGAGTCCCTGGATGATCTGCTGCTGTCCTAATTCCTTGGTTTTCATTTACCGCCTTCTAACCACTACCATACAGAAAAGCTCTTCCACTGGGAAGTGTCCCTCCATTGCTTTTCCGTCTCTGGAGTTGATACGATTCGGGTATGAAGTGGCTGATTCTCCTTCTGTCTTCCGGGGTGGCGATGGCCTCTTTGGAAGCCGAGTCCCTGGCCGTCAGTCCACCTGGAGCCACTCAGACTCCAGAGTATTTCAAAGCATTTGAGTTCAGGGAAGACAAGGGAAGTTTGACCCGAGTCGTTCTGCGAAACGGTTTGACGATTGTGATCGAAGAACAGGCGCTGGATCCGCTGGCGACTGTGGTGACCTATATCCGGGCAGGTCACTCACAGGAAGAGGCAGGGAATATCGGGGTCACTGACCTTCTCGAGCGGCTCTATCGGCATCGAAGCGAAGTGGTTTCGGAGATGGTTGGCCTGGGAGCGGTGCTGAAGATCACCACCCGCTACGACAGTACTGTATTTTCTTCTTCTGTTCCGGCTGAAAATGTTCTCAAGACTCTGGAGTTTCACGCCGCATTGTTGCAGGCTCCTGAAATTGATTTAGGTGCCATCGGCCGGGAGGTAGAAATCCTCTTGCAAGAGAGACTCCTCCAACTGGATCTGCCACAGGTCTTTGCCAGGCAGAAACTCCTGGAGTTGGCCTATCCGGAGCAGCGATGGGGAGATCCGCTTTCTTTGGAGAAAAGCTTCACGGGGATGGCACAGACGGATGCCACCCTTCAGCAGCTGACTCGTTTTCATGAAGCTCATTACTACCCTGGAAATGTCATACTGGTCGTCTCAGGAGCGGTGCGCCGGGAGAGGATCCTGGAGAGGGTGGTGGAAACTTATGGCTCGTTGAGATCATCGAAGAAAGCCTCCCAGGTTTCAAAGGAGAACTCTGCTGATCCATCGACGGTGGGGCAAACCTCGTTTCGGTATCTTCATCTGCGTGGGAACCATCTGCAACCCTATTTACTTTTCGCCTATCGGATTCCGGGGCTTGAGCACGATGATTACTATCCGCTGCTGGTCCTTTCCTACATTCTGGGACGAGGGCGTGGTGCACTTTTGAAGCAGTCGATGCTCGGGGAGGGCGGTACGGCCGCTGATGTTCGAGTGGAAGTGGAGGCCCTTCAGAGCAAGGGAACTCTGTTCTTTCTCGTGACTCCTCATCTGCAAAGGGTCGATGGTGCGGAAGTTGAGGTGCTGGCCCAACTGGAGATACTCAAACAACGGGGAATTCCGATTGCCCAGTTGGACCGGGCTAAAGCTCTCATGTTGAAGGATCACTATCTGGGACTCCAAAGGCTTGAACAGCGAGCCAACGCACTGGCCCGCTATGAGGCGATGGGAGACTACCTTCAGCGTGACCGTGAGGTGGAACTGCTCACGCAAATCACTTCCAAACAGGTCAGCGATGTGCTGGAACGCTATTTGACCGACTCCAATCTCTCCCTGCTGGAATACTTTCCACAAGAGGCCGAATCGCGTCACTTCACTTCTCAAACCCTTCTGGAAACCCTGCGCCTCCTGGTTCCCAGCGTTGTGAAGAAAAGTGCCGAAGAAGAAGACCCGTTCCAGGTCGCCGAGACCGAGTCCAGCTTCCAGCCCCCAGTATTCAGGCCCAGCCACTTGAAGTTTGATCTCAAGCACACTTCGATTCTGCGAGGGCCCGTGATTCACTTCAGGGAAGAGCATGCCTTTCCTCTCGTGCATTTTGGGTTTTTCTTTCCGGGAGGTCGAATCAAGGAATCGAACCAAAACAGCGGGATCACTGAAGTGATGCTTCGAGCCTTGCTTCGAAACGTGGTCTCTCGTGAGAATGCCCTTTCCTGGATGGATTTGGAGCGTCTGGGAACTGAGATCAGGGTCGTGAATGAACCCGATTTCTTTGGATTTCAGGCCATCGTTCTCTCGCCTCACCTGGAGAAAGTGTTTGAAACCCTGATCGATTGGACTCGCAGCGCAGCGGTGAAGGAAGAGGATCTTATCCTGGCCCGGCAGGAGGTCCTGGCGCTTCTTAACGCTGAGAAGGAAAACAGATCCCTGCGGCTTCTGGGCTTGACGCGAAGACGGGTGTTTTATGACCATCCCTATGGCTGGGATCGATACGGGACGTTGGAGAGTGTTTCCGGCTTTTCCCTGGAGTCTCTTCAAACTTGGGTGGAAAGTGAAATGACGGGTGTCCATCCCTGGATCATGGTCCACGGGGATATCGAAGGGACCTCCTTTTTAAGGAATTTTGTCTCCACGCTGAGTGACTCCAGCTATGAAGTCCGTAAGCCCATCCAAAGAGGGATATCCCAGCAGGAAGATTCGTCGGAAGCCAAGGGAGAGCCTATCTTCGAAGAAGAGGAGGATGAGGTGATGATGGCCTTTTCCGGACCAGCCAGGGGAACGCGTGACGAGGCGATTATCGATGTCCTGGAAGGGGCTTTGTTCCGTCCAGGCGGTCGCATTTCAATTTCCCTTCGAGACCAGGGTCTTGCCTATCAACTCAAAATGTTCCATCAGACAGGCCTCAGTGGGGGAGCCCTTTTCGCTTCTTTTGCCGCCCTGGATGGAAAGGGAAAAGCAGCCCGCGACGAGTTATTCAAGCAGTTGGGTCAGCTCAAGCAGGTCCCACTACGGGAGAAGGAATTTTTCAATGCCGTGGTGGGTGCCATCACCAGGGCTCACGTTCGACAACAATCGGGAGAGGACTACATTGTCGAGCTGGGGCACCATGTCTTGGCAAAAGAGGGAGTTGATCCCACTCGACAGTATCTCACCACGCTTAGAAGGGTTAAACGGGAGGACCTCATGGCTCTGGCTAAGAGATACTTTGGAGAGCAGGAAGCAGAAGTGAAGGAGACAGAAGTGAGGAGACAGGAGACAGAAACCGAAAAGGAGACCCCAGAACCTACAACTCCGAGTCCAAGACCGAGTTTGAGATGAACCAGTTGTTTAGTGTCTGTTGTCTGTTGTCTGTTGTCAGCTGTCAGCTGTCAGCTGTCAACTGTCTGCGCTCCGGTGGTCAGTCATGAAAGCAGTGATCATGGCGGGGGGGCAGGGAACTCGTTTCTGGCCTGTGAGCCGTGAAGAAAAACCCAAGCAGTTTATAGCCATAGGCGGCTCCAAAACCATGCTGCAGGAGACTGCGGCTCGGCTTCAACCGTTTCTGGCAGCGGGAGACGTCTACGTGGTGTGCGGCCAGCGGTACGTCCAGCAGGTTCGCGAGCAGTTGGATCAACTCCAGGAAAATCAGATGATTGTCGAGCCCTCAGCCCGAAATACAGCTCCCTGTATCGGACTGGCGGCCCTCTATTTGAGGCGTCAGTTTCCCGATGAAGTGATGTCGGTTTTTCCCGCCGATCACGTCATCCAGGATGTGGCCGAGTTTCATCAGGTTCTCCAGGCCGCACAGGAGCTTGCAAGAGAGGGCTGGCTGGTGACCTTTGGAATCCATCCTTCCTATCCGGCAACGGGCTACGGATATGTGGAGAAAGGGGATCTTCTGGGAGATTTCGCAGGGTGTGCGGCTTATGAAGTGGCCGGATTTACCGAGAAACCGGATCGTTCTCGGGCGGAGCAGTTCTTAAAAGAGGGTAGATATTATTGGAACAGCGGAATGTTTGTCTGGTCCATAGACAGGATTCTGACCGAGATGGAAAAGCATATGCCGGAGTTGTACCAGGCCCTGATGGAAATTGACGATCATTGGGAGGACTCCGTGGGTATGGAAAAGATCTACTCGGGGCTTGAGAAGACTTCCATTGACGTGGGTGTGATGGAGAAGGCGGAGAAAATTGCGGTGCTCCCCTGCACACTGGGATGGAGTGATGTGGGCAACTGGAGAGCATTGGAACAGGTCGAAAAAAGCGATGAGAAAGGAGTGATATCCAACGGTCCCCATGTCAATATCGACAGCCGTGATACTGTTCTCTACACCTCAGAGGGTAAATTGATTGCTCTGGTAGGAGTCGAGGATCTGGTGGTGGTGGACGCTCCGGATGCCCTTCTGGTCTGTGCCAGAGAACGCATCGAGGATGTGAAGCAGGTGGTTGAGCATCTGAAAAAACTGGGCTGGGACGAGTATCTGTAGGATGAGTGAAATACTGGATGATTTAGAGGCCATTGGAAAGCTCGATACACAGGGGATGTGGGGGATTCTCAACTCCTTTGATCGGCAACTGGAAGAAGCTCTTGAGATCGGGCTGAAAGCGGACATCCCTGCCCCCAAAGCCATTCAAAATGTGCTGGTTTGCGGGCTCGGAGGCTCGGCCATTGCCGGGGACTTTCTGAGTGCCTATTTGGGAACTGATTTGAAAGTTCCCCTTTCTGTTCACCGCAACTATTCCGTTCCCGGGTTTGCCGATAAGAAAACACTGGCTTTGATTTGTAGTTACTCGGGTAATACTGAGGAAACGCTCTCGGCTTTCCATGGGGCACGCCAGGCCGGATGCTCGATCATCTGCCTGAGCAGCAATGGTCAGCTCCAGCGTGACGCAGGTCAATATGACTACCCCTTGCTGCAGATTCCGGGAGACTTTCCACCTCGGACAGCTTTGGGGTACTTGGCGATTCCCCTGCTTGTCGTTTTGAGCCGGGTTGGCCTGGTTTCAGATCGTTCCGAGCAGATCAGCCGTTCGGTGAGTTGGGTGCGCAACCGAATCGAAAGGTTCGGCTTGGAAACTCCAGCGGAAGAAAATGCGGCAAAGGCACTGGCTTTGCAGGTGCACCAGAAAATTCCGGTGATATACGGAAGTCAGGATCGACTGGAGATGGTTGCCCGAAGGTGGCGGGGACAATTTTCTGAAAATGCAAAGCAACTGGCCTTCTCCAGCGCCATACCCGAGATGAATCATAATGAAATCGAGGGCTGGAAGCACCCGGCTCCGGCCCTTCGGCAGTTGATCCCCATATTTCTGCGGGACCGGGAAGACCATCCTCAAGTGCAGATTCGGACCGGCATTGCTCGTCAGCTGGTGGGAGGCAAGTCCGAGGCCTGTCTGGACTTCTGGACAGAGGGAGAGAGCTGGCTGGAACGTCTGTGGTCGTTGATCCTGTTGGGGGATTTTGCCAGCCTCTACCTGGCTGTCTTGAATCGTGAGAATCCCACTCCGGTTCATGTCATTGAGGATTTCAAGAAGCGCTTAAAAGAGCAGACGGAAAAAGGTCATCAAGGTGGGAATGAACCCGGAAATCTTTCGAGAGTATGATATTCGCGGAATCGCCGACAAAGACCTCAACGATGAGGTTGTGGTCACCTTGGGGCGTGCTGTGGGGACCTATCTGCGGCGGCAAGGCCGCAATAAACTCACGCTGGGAAGAGATTGCCGCCTGAGTTCGACACGACTGAGGGACCGGTTGACCGAGGGACTGCTGTCAACGGGTTGCCGAGTAACGGATATCGGGGTGTGTCCTACTCCGCTGCTTTATTTCTCGCTTCACCGTCTCGACTGCGATGGGGGTGTGATGATCACGGGCAGCCACAATCCTGCCGAATACAACGGCTTCAAAGTGGCCAAAGGAAAGCTTACGATTTACGGGGATCAAATCCAGGAGGTGAGAAAGATCGCGGAGTCGGGGGAGTTTCTCGAGGAAGAAGGGGAAAGAGAGGAAGTCGCCCTGCTGCCTGAGTACCATCGCTATTTGGCGGAGGCGTTTGGAAAACTCAACAACCCCTCTCGCGTGGTTGTAGACGCAGGAAACGGAACCAGTGCCCTGATAGCACCTCAGCTCTACAGGGATCTTGGATGTGAAGTGATTGAGCTTTACTGCACCATGGATGGGAATTTTCCCAATCATCATCCCGATCCCACCGTGCTGGAGAACCTGCAGGATCTTATTCAAAAAGTCGAGCAGGAGAAGGCTGACCTAGGAATTGCCTTTGATGGGGACAGCGACCGTATTGGGGTGGTGGATGATCAGGGAAACGTGATCTGGGGAGACTATTTGATGATTCTGTACAGCCGTGAGATCCTTCGCCGAAGACCCGGAGCAACCATTATTGGAGAGGTCAAGTGCTCCCAAAACCTCTACAATGACATTGAAAAGCATGGCGGGCGTGGGATTATGTGGAAGGCGGGACATTCTCTGATCAAGGCCAAGATGCAGGAAGAGGATGCAAGTTTCGCAGGGGAAATGAGCGGTCATATGTTCTTTGCCGATCGATACTTTGGATATGACGACGCCATCTATGGGGGTGCTCGTCTCTTGGAGATTCTTTCCGAGAGTGGACAGAAAATTTCACAGATGTTGGCTGATGTTCCCAGGGTTTATAGTACCCCCGAGATTCGAGTCGATTGTCCGGAGCATTTGAAATTTGAAGTGGTCCGTCGGGCCCAGGAGTTCTTCAGTCAGCGTTATCAGACGATTACCGTGGATGGGGTCAGACTCCTGCTTGACGATGGCTGGGGTCTGGTTCGTGCCTCCAATACCCAGCCGGTACTGGTCCTGCGATTTGAAGCGCAGTCACAGGAACGATTGGAAGAAATTCGCTCCCTGATTGAGGACAAGCTGCAGGAGTTCATCGAGGAGACCGTTGCGGAAAAGGCCCAAAAACTATGAAGAACTATCATGTTCTGATCGTCAGTGACGGCACGGGCGAGACGGGGAACCGGATGCTCAAGGCTGCTATGGTCCAATTTGGTGAGGATATCTTCGTCACACGCCATGCTAATATCCGCGACAAGGACCAGATACGGGAGCTTCTACAGCGCATATCCAATGAGAACATATTGGTCTTGCATACTTTTGCTTCCAAGGAGCTGAGAGACTACATCGAAGAAGCGACCGTAGAACAAGGTGCCGAATCCGTTGATTTACTGGGCCCGTTGATGAACAAACTGGGTTCTCTTTTCCACCAGGCACCCGTTGCCAAGCCGGGTCTGCTCCATCGGGTGGATGAAGACTACTTCTTGAGGATTGATGCGATCGAGTATGCCATTCGTCACGATGACAAGCGTTCCGTGAGCGACCTGGATACGGCGGATATCGTCCTTTTGGGAGTGAGCCGCACTTCGAAGACCCCATTGAGCATCTATCTGGCCCAGGAAGGATGGAAGGTCGCCAGTATTGCCATTGTGCGAGGGAGGAAGCTGCCCGCCCAGCTCTTTGAAATCGATCAGAACAAAATCGTGGGTCTTTCTATTGACCCCAAGCGACTTGCAGAGGTGCGCCGTGCGAGGCTCCAGCGATCGGACGTGGAGGATAAAAGCTATGCCGAGATGGATCGCATCAAGGAAGAGTTAGAGCACGCTCAGTCCGCTTACAGCGACAACCCCAGTTGGCCGGTGATTGATGTCACCGGAAAGTCACTCGAAGAAATCTCCCAGGAAGTTCTCGGTGCGTTGCTCGGAGAAGACCGGAAGCTTTAGTCTGGATTATACATAGGTTCTTGTCACGAAACGGTGTAGGGGCGAACCGGGACCGTCAGGATTGCAAAGACTCAGGAATGTGGGAGGCACCTCAGGTGCCGAATCCGAAAAGAATGGGGAAGGAATAAGCGAGAGTTATCTTGTGTTCCACGATAGGAGCTATTTAGGGATCGAGCTGTTCGGCACCTGAGGTGCCTCCCATATTCCTGAGGATCTCTGCCATATTCCTGAAGTTCCTCCCAATCGGGGCACCCGCTTGCGGGTCGAGCAACACGGGCGGTGCAGCACGCCGGATGATTTCGTCACTGCAGTAGAGGATTAATGCATAATCCGGGCTAGATTATCGGTGATCCCCATGAGCATGATTCTTGCCGAGAAGTATCACAGCTGTGGCAACGACTTTTTGATCATTGCCTCCAGTGAGATTCCAGAGGAACAGTATTCGAGTCTTTCGCAGGCCATTTGTGATCGCCACCTTGGCGTTGGAGCGGATGGATGTGTGTTTGTGCGAGACCTTTCTCCCCCTCAGTTCCATCTGAGAATCTTCAATCAGGATGGAACGGAGGCAGGTATGTCGGGTAATGGTTTTCGCTGTGGCTGCGCCTTTTTGCACCGTCACGACCGGGTGGACCAACCGGAGGTCACACTCGAGACCGGCTCCGGGGTGAAGATCTACACTTTGCTTGAAGAGGAGGAGGGATTTTGGAGATACAGGTCCCGGATGGGAGCACCCTCCTTTGACCCTGCCGCTATCCCATTTCAGGCTCCATCGAAGTTGGAACAGGTACAGGAATATTCCCTGGAGATCCAGGGTCAAACCGTCTCCATCAACGCACTGTCGGTGGGTAATCCTCAGTGTGTCGTTTTTGTCGAGGAGTTCCCCGAAGGGGTGGACTTTGACAGAATGGGCGGGGGGCTGGAGTGCCACCCCTATTTCCCGGAGAGGACCAATGTCAGCTTCGTCCGGGTTGAGGATTCGCACCGGTTGAAGATCAAGATCTGGGAGCGCGGTGTTGGCCCCACTCATAGTTCGGGGACCGGTTCGTGTGGGGCGGCAGTGGCTGCAATCCGCGCCGGAAGAGCGCAATCTCCTGTCCAAGTCCACACCCAGAAGGGATCCCAGTTGGTCGAGTGGAATCCCGGTGAGGAGATTTTTTTGACGGGTGAGGTCGAGTTTATTGGTGAGATGCAATTTCATGGGAGGCAACGTGCCTGAGCGGAATTTAGTCGAGAAAATCCAAGCCGAAACGGATCAGATCATTGAGTTGTTGCGCAACCTGGTAGAACTGGAGAGTCCAAGTCACCGCAAGGATCTGGTTGATCGGGTAGGGGCTCTTGTTTTGGAGCACCTGGGGGCTCAGGGATTCACCCCTCAAGTGGTCTCCCGAAAGGAAGTCGGAGATATCGTTTGGGCGGAGTGGGGCGACCAAGAAGAAGGACGCACTCTTGTTCTGTGCCACATGGACACGGTCTGGGAAGAGGGCAGTCTGGCCCGGAATCCATTTCGGGTCGAAGACGATCGAATTTACGGGCCAGGTGTTTTTGATATGAAGGCCGGTGTTGTGGCCACTCTGAAAATTCAAGAGTACCTGGCGCGAGGCTGGATCTGCCCGCGCCGAAAGGTGCGTTTTCTCTATACGACTGACGAAGAACTCACCAGCACTCACAGCCGGGAATTCATTGAAGATTTTGCCCGGGAGAGTGACCTGGTGCTGATCACGGAGCCGCCGCTTCCGGGAGGTGACCTGAAGACGACTCGAAAAGGCGTGGGGAGCTACGTCGTCAAGTTCCATGGGAAGTCAGCCCATTCCGGCTTGGACCCCGA
>Ga0114948_10001034_pt1 | contig 11764 bp, 10 predicted proteins | sample CR04metaG_FD_83877 | JGI IMG/M metagenome (GOLD analysis project Ga0114948, IMG submission 83877) | Deep subsurface microbial communities from Mariana Trench to uncover new lineages of life (NeLLi) - CR04 metaG | ecosystem: Environmental > Aquatic > Marine > Ocean trench > Sediment | place...
ACGAGACTCGAACTCGCGACCCCAACCTTGGCAAGGTTGTGCTCTACCAACTGAGCTATTCCCGCAGTGAAGGGGCGTATTTTAAGGCCTGACCGTAGTGTGTCAACCGCAAATGACGTGTTTTCAGAAGCTATCCATATAAAACCTGCCCGACCCGGACTTCCGGTAATGGGCTGTGGGTGGCACAATACCGGCTCTTTTGGAAACATGAGGCGGGTATGGCGAAAGAAGATGTGATTGAAATGGAAGGCAAGGTGCTGGAAACTCTGCCGAATACGCTGTTTCGCGTGGAGTTGGAAAACGGACATGTAGTAACCGCACACATCTCCGGGCGCATGCGCAAGCACTACATCCGCATCCTGACCGGTGACATGGTCAGGGTTGAATTGACACCCTACGATCTCAGCAAAGGCCGGATTACCTACCGCATGAAATAAGCGTTCAGGTGGTGGAAGCCGGCAGCGCTTTTTGTCCTTCTTTTTTCGGACGCGAGGTGATTTTCAGGTCGTCTCCTTCGGCCGCCACATCCACTTTGACTTCTCCGCCACTGGCGAGATCGCCGAACAACAAATCGTCTGCAAGTTGCCGTTTGATGCGATTCTGGATCACCCGTTTCATCGGCCGGGCGCCCATCTGGGGATCGAAGCCCTGCCCTGCCAGCCACTCGCGTGCCGCAATGCTGACGCTCAGTCCCACGTCCTTTAATGCCAGTTGCGCCTCAAGTTCCAGAATGAATTTATCAACCACCATCAGGACTACGTTGAACTCCAGTGCTTTGAAGCGGATGATCGCGTCGAGCCGGTTCCTGAATTCAGGGGAAAAAGTGCGCTTGATCACTTCCATCGAATCACTGGAGTGATCCTGCTCGGTAAAGCCCATGGAACGCCGCGCACTGTCCCTGGCTCCGGCATTGGTTGTCATGATCAGGATAATGTTACGGAAATCAGCTTCGCGGCCGTTGGCGTCGGTCAACTTACCGTGGTCCATGATTTGTAACAGCACGTTGTAAATATCCGGGTGCGCTTTTTCGACCTCGTCGAGCAGCAATACTGCATGCGGATTACGGGTTACCGCTTCAGTCAGCAGGCCGCCCTGGTTGTGACCCACGTACCCCGGGGGCGCCCCAACCAGGCGGGAAACGGAATGCGCTTCCATGTATTCGGACATGTCAAAACGGATCAGTTCAATCCCCAGGGTCATTGACAACTGGCGGCTGACCTCGGTTTTACCGACACCGGTCGGTCCGGCAAACATGAACGAGCCGATGGGATGCTCTTCCTCTCCCAGGCCGGAGCGGGACATCTTGATGGCCGAGGCCAGCGCATCGATGGCCTCGTCCTGCCCGAACACCACCAGCTTGAGATCGCGGTCGAGAGTGCGCAACGAATCCTTGTCGGAGCGTGACACCTGCTTAGGTGGAATGCGCGCCATGCCGGCGACAATTTCTTCCATGTCGTGCTCATCCAGCACGGTCTTGCGTTCTTTTTCCGGCAACAGGCGCTGACGGGCCCCGGCCTCGTCGATCACGTCTATGGCTTTGTCCGGCAGATGACGGTCATTGATGTGCCGCGCTGCAAGTTCCGCTGCTGCAATCAGGGCGTCGTCCGTGTACTTGACCTGGTGATGCGTCTCGAATCGCTCTTTCAGTCCGCGTAAAATTTCGATGGTTTCCGGTATTGTCGGCTCAACGATGTCTATTTTCTGGAACCGCCGCGCCAGCGCCCGGTCTTTCTCGAACACGCCCCGGAATTCCTGGAAAGTCGTAGAGCCGATACAGCGCAATTCATCCGAGGCCAGCACCGGCTTGATCAGGTTCGACGCATCCATCACGCCTCCAGAAGTCGCACCAGCACCGATGATGGTATGAATTTCATCGATAAACAGCACCGCTTCATCCAGATCTTTCAACTCTGCCAGCACCGCCTTGAGCCGTTTTTCAAAATCCCCCCGGTACTTGGTGCCGGCCAGGAGTGCGCCGAGGTCGAGCGCGAATATCGTAGCGTTTTCCAGCACCTCCGGTACCTCGCCTTCAACGATCCGCAGCGCCAGGCCTTCTGCCATCGCGGTTTTACCCACACCCGCTTCACCCACAAACAGCGGGTTGTTCTTACGCCGGCGGCACAGCACCTGGATGGTGCGTTCGATTTCCTTGTCGCGGCCAATCAGGGGGTCGATATGACCGTCGGCCGCACGCTCGTTCAGGTTGGTGGTAAAACTGCCGAGTGCGCTGGCCGATGACTCGCCTTCTTCCTGGACGGCCTCGGCCACCGACGAAATATCTGACTCGTCCATAGCCCCATCGATCTTCGAAATCCCGTGCGAGATGTAGTTGACCACGTCGAGCCGAGTGATCTCGTGCTTGTTCAGCATGTAGGTGGCGTAGGAATCTTTTTCACTGAAAATGGCGACCAGTACGTTGGAGCCGGTCACCTCCTGTTTGCCGGCCGACTGCACGTGGTACAGGGAACGTTGCAATACACGCTGAAAGCCAATGGTGGGCTGTGTATCGCGGTTATCATCTTGTTCGAGGACCGGCACCGTCTCATCGAGAACCTGCCGGATTTCCCGGGCCAGGGATACGATGTCTACGTCACAGGCGCTGAGAATGCCCAGCGCCGCGGCGTTTTCCAGCAGGGCCAGCAACAGGTGCTCAACGGTCAGAAACTCGTGGCGCTTGTTGCGCGCTTCCTGGTATGCCTGGCTGATGGTGACTTCCAGTTCCTTACTGAACATCAGACTGTTTCCTTTATGGTCTTCGGTTTTCGACCCGTCCTCACGCCGTTTGTTTCAGGCCTGCTCCATTGCGCAATTGAGCGGGTGCTCGTTCTGCCTGGAAAATTCGTTGACCTGGACTACCTTGGTTTCTGCGATCTCATAAGTGTAAACACCACACACGCCCTTTCCGCGTGTGTGTACATGCAACATAACCTGCGTGGCGCGATCGTGTTCCAGACGGAAGAAAACTTTCAGTACTTCAACCACGAAATCCATCGGTGTGAAATCGTCATTGAGCAGCACCACCTTGTACATCGGCGGCCGCTTGACCTCGGGCCGCACTTCCTCAAGTGCGACCCCAAAGTTCTGTTGTGATTCCAGATCATGGCCCATGCGTATAATTCTATTACACTGGTTGAAATACGCCTAGCTTTCGTTGATAAGGAGAACTGCAACGCCAACGAGCAACACCAGCCTTGCAGGGAAATCAGTGTGCCCCCATTTATAGCCCATGAGTCCGTCGAACGGAAAAATCATGGTGGCCATGTCAGGCGGAGTAGATTCTGCTGTATCCGCATTGTTGCTGCACCAGCAGGGCCACGACGTCGCCGCCATGTTTATGAAAAACTGGGAGGAGGATGACCGCTTTGGAAGCTGTCCCGCCGCGGAAGACGCCGCGGATGCCGCCGCCGTCGCCGCGCAGGTTGGCATCCCCTTTCACACCCGAAATTTCGCTGCCGAGTACTGGGACCACGTGTTCGAGGATTTCCTGTCCGAATACCGGGCCGGGCGCACGCCCAACCCCGATGTCCTGTGCAACCGCGAAATCAAGTTCAAGACCTTCCTTGAACATGCCATGGACCTCGGCGCAGAAAAGATCGCCACCGGTCACTATGCCCGTACCGAGTCCCGGGATGGCGTGCACCGCCTGCTGCGCGGCAGGGACAACAACAAGGACCAGAGTTATTTTTTATACGCCATTGGCCACCAGCAACTGGCCAGCACCCTGTTTCCCGTCGGCGACCTGGACAAGTCAGCGGTCCGGGATCTGGCCTGCGAGCATGGCTTTCGGGTGCATGACAAGAAAGACAGCACCGGGATCTGTTTTATCGGGGAACGCAATTTTCGCGAATTCCTGGGCACATACCTGCCCGCTAATCCGGGCTTGATGAAAACACCCGGGGGGACGGTCCTGGGTGAACACAGCGGGCTGATGTTTCACACCCTGGGTCAACGGCAGGGTCTGGGCATAGGCGGCGTCAAAGGCTGTGCCGATGAGCCCTGGTACGTGCTGCACAAGGATCTGGATGAGAACACGCTTTACGTCGGCCAGGGCCACGACCACCCCTGGCTGTTTTCCTCGACACTGCGCGCCAGTAAACTAAACTGGGTGAGCGGACAACGCCCCGGCCCCGGCAGTCGCTTGAGCGCGAAGATCCGTTACCGCCAGGCGGATCAGGAATGCGAGATAGTCGAAATCGACCCGGAGACCTTGTGTTTACGATTCCTTGAACCCCAGAGGGCCGTTACGCCGGGACAGTCCGTGGTACTTTATTCTGGCGATGAATGTTTGGGCGGTGGGATCATTGACGCCATGAACGCAGAACCATTTGGCATGGAGGCTACACAATGAGACACGGGCATCAGGCGCAGGACATGAGGAACGGGACATGAGGCAGCGGACACTCGCAATGGCCGGGGTTTTCCAGGCCACCGAATTGGTGCGCCAGGCAGCGACACACGGCACCTGGTCCGGCTATGCGGCCAGCACCTGCCTTGAGAGCTTGTTTTCCGTCCAGTCAGAATCTGTCGAGGATGTTTATGGCAGCATTGACCGTGTGCGCCTGGGAATCGAAACGCTGATTTCAGTTCTGCACGGCGAGAGCCAGCACGTCGACGCCTTGCGCTACGCGGTTGGCTTGCTGCAGATAGAACGAAAATTTCGTAATAAAAGAGCACTTCAGGACAGCGTCGGGGAATCGCTGGAGCAATTCGCAAAACAATATGGAGAACTTGAGCTTCACGAGCGACAGGATAAACAGGCAAAAGACATCGCTTCGCTTTACCAGGAGACGATCAGCTCAATTTCGCCCCGCATCATTGTTCAGGGCGGACCCCGCTACCTCCAGGCGGAGCGCACCGTCAACTGGATTCGGACACTGCTGTTCTGTGGCCTGAGATCTGCCGTGTTATGGGACCAGTTGGGCGGTAGCCGCTGGAGCCTGATGTTTGGCCGTAAGCAAATGGCCGCCGAGGCAGAGGACCTGTTACGAGGCTAGGCACCGATCACTTGATCGGCGATAATCACGCGACTGTATTGCGGGCCAGAATATTGAACGGAGAGCAAAATGGGTGACTCTTTTTCCTGCCGCCGCAGCCTTGAAGTCAACGGGCGCAACTACCAGTATTTCAGCCTGCCGGAACTGGGCCGAAAATTCGATATCGGCCGCCTGCCCTTTTCGCTGAAAATACTCCTCGAAAACCTGCTGCGCAACGAGAACGGCGAGGATGTCAGCCGCGAGGATATCGAGGCCCTGTGTCGCTGGGACGCGAATGCCGAGCCCACCACGGAAATTGCATTCACCCCCTCACGGGTGGTGCTTCAGGACTTCACCGGCGTCCCGGCGGTGGTGGACCTGGCAGCCATGCGTGACGCAATGAAAGCGCTGGGCGGTGACCCGGAGCGCATCAATCCCTTGTCACCGGCCGAACTGGTGATTGACCATTCTGTTCAGGTTGACCGTTTCGGCACGCATGATGCCCTGGAACTGAACAACGTGATCGAATTCAAGCGTAATCATGAGCGCTACAGCTTCCTGAAATGGGGCCAGGGCGCATTCAGCAATTTCAGCGTGGTGCCTCCGAATACCGGCATTGTTCACCAGGTTAACCTGGAATACCTGGCCCGGGTGGTATTTGGCACCGAGCACGATGGCGAGTGGTTCGCTTACCCCGACACGGTGGTCGGTACGGATTCACACACCACCATGATCAACGGCCTCGGCGTTCTGGGTTGGGGCGTGGGTGGTATCGAAGCTGAAGCTGCGATGCTGGGACAGGCCATTACCATGCTGATTCCACAGGTGGTTGGATTCCGGCTGAGCGGGAAATTGCCTGAAGGTGCGACCGCCACGGACCTGGTGTTGACGGTCACGCAAATGTTACGGGCACATGGTGTGGTGGGTAAATTTGTAGATTTTTTCGGACCCGGCCTCAACCAGTTGCCGTTGGCAGATCGCGCGACCATCTCCAACATGGCGCCCGAGTATGGCGCCACCTGCGGTATTTTCCCGATTGATGATGAAAGCCTGCGCTACCTGGCCTTGTCCGGTCGTTCGGATGAGCAGATCGCCCTGGTGGAGGCTTATGCCCGCGCCCAGGGGATGTTCCGGACCGACGATGCCCCGGATGCGGATTACAGTTCAATCCTGAAACTGGATATGTCTGACGTAGTGCCAAGCCTGGCCGGACCCAAGCGTCCCCAGGACCGGGTGCTACTGACGGAAGCGCGACAGAATTATCGCGACAATCATGGCGCAATCGAAGGCGAAGCGGATGGTGGTAAATCGGTCAGCGTCGATCACCAGGGCCAGCAGTTTGAACTGCAGGACGGCGCGGTGGTGATCGCCGCCATCACCTCCTGCACCAATACATCCAACCCCGCGGTCATGCTGTGTGCCGGCCTGCTGGCGCGCAATGCCGTGGCGCGCGGCCTGGAGGTGAAGCCGTGGGTCAAGACCTCGCTGGGTCCGGGCTCGCGCGTGGTCACCGATTATCTGCAAAAAGCCGGTTTGATGGATGACCTGGAGGCGCTGGGCTTTAACGTGGTGGGCTATGGCTGCACCACCTGTATCGGCAACTCCGGACCCTTGCCGGAAGCCATCGGCAACGCGGTGCGTGAACATGACATGGTGGTCTGTTCCGTGCTTTCCGGAAACCGAAACTTTGAAGGCCGGATTCATGCCGACATCAAGATGAACTATCTTGCCTCTCCACCGCTGGTGCTGGCCTATGCGCTGGCCGGCAGCCTGGATGTCGACCTGACCACGCAAGCCCTGGGCACGGATCCGCACGGACAGGACGTCTACCTGCGCGACATCTGGCCATCCGGTCATGAAATACAGGCGTTGATTACCGAAACCGTTTCTGCAGACATGTTCACCAAGAATTACAGCAGCGTGTTTGAAGGTGATAAGCGTTGGAAGCAGATTGATTCGCCCACCGGCGAGATGTTCGCCTGGCAGGAGGACTCCACGTATATCCAGTACCCGCCCTATTTCGAGGACATGACCATGGAACTGCCGGGCATTTCGGATATCCATGGTGCCCGCTGCCTGGCACGCCTGGGTGACACCACCACCACCGACCACATTTCACCCGCTGGCGCGATCATGGAAGATTCACCGGCTGGCGCCTATTTGAAATCAAAGGGTATCCCCAGAGGTGATTTCAATTCCTACGGTTCGCGACGCGGCAATCACCAGGTCATGATGCGCGGCACCTTTGCCAATGTCAGGCTGCGTAACCTGCTCGCGCCCGGCACCGAGGGTGGCTGGACGACCTTTCAGCCCGGTGGCGAACAGATGAGCATCTACGACGCCGCCATGCGCTACAAGGCTGAAGGCACGCCCCTCGTGGTGCTGGCGGGCAAAGAATATGGAACCGGTTCCTCCAGGGACTGGGCGGCCAAGGGCACGCAGTTACTCGGAGTTAAAGCGGTCATCTGCAGGAGTTTTGAGCGCATCCACCGCTCCAACCTGATCGGCATGGGTGTATTGCCGTTGAACTTCCTTGCGGGCGACTCAGCGGATAGCCTGGGACTCGATGGCACCGAAACCTACTCTATCACCGGACTGGGAGACGGCTCTGCAGAGTTCGTGGATGTAGTAGCTGAATCAGACGACGGCAAGCAAATCAGTTTCCAGGCACAAGTGCGACTGGATACGCCTAAAGAAATCGAGTACTACCAGCATGGCGGTATTTTGCACTACGTACTGCGCCAATTGGCTGCGGAAGGCTGAACCAAATCTACGGCTTAAGCGTGTCCAGTGGTGACAATGCACCCAGCGCGCCGCGGTTGACTACCTGCGTATTGATCATAGTGATCCTCCGTACATCAGGCTTGACGGCGACACAGCCCGATTGACGACAAGGTGCGTCAGAAACGCTTCGACTTCATCTTTACCCATTTCAGAGGGGTGTCGCTTGTTATTAAACAGAATAAACCGGCGAACCCAGGCAACGTACGCCCTTTCAGTTGATTGGCTATACTGGCGAACACGAATTGCATTACGTACTCGATCCAAAAGACGGATTTCTGGCATCTGTTTTTAATGAAATTGATAGCCACAGAAAATACAAAACTACGAGAAGGATTTCAGCCACTAATGTTACACATTAAACGTAGGAACATAGCTACTTATCACGAACCGCTCTAGCTTTCCAACCCCGGGAAGCGTATAAAAACAAAGGGGAAAACAAATACATGCGAGAAAATATTTCCATTAAACCCAGAAAACCGACACTTATGTCGAGTTGTTCTAGATAAATGTAGTTATGCCTAAATGGTGCCATCTTTATGAGTAGACTGATTGGCGAGAATGATAAAGCCCCAGTACTTTTGACCAAGAGGCAGATCGAGCTGCTCAATGAGCATACGTTCGCTGAAGATGCACTCCTAAACGCACTCCATGTGTCTGAGATCGCAGGTGGCAAAAGAAAGGTGCTATTTACACTACACGATCTTGAAGATCTCAATGGCCATGTAGCAGCTGCCGCAAACCATTGCAGTAACAGGAAGTTACAGCAAGAGCTAGATTTGGTCTACGAGATCATTCAGGAAGTGGAGTCAAAATATGACTTGCACTATTGATGTGGAGTCCGGCATAACGAATAAGGATAGATCGTGAGAGCGAAGCGAGCCACGATCTTATCCTGTTGTTGGACAAGCCCGGAGTTGCTTGGTACTCCTTATATAAGCAAATATCTTTTTCAAAACTCAGGTGGCGAGCGCTTGGTTGGATCAGCCGCTTTTTTGGGGGCGAGCATGCCCTCGGCCCGTTGCGAGGCTAACAGAACACGGCGGTTTTTGTCATACGGTGATGCAGGTCTCCTGTGTGGGGTGAGTGAGTGGCGGGTTTGCAGTTTTGTGGGTTCTACCCCGGTGCCCAGGCAGGTCGGATAAAGCGCACGATGCGCATCGCTGATTGGCATTTGGGGCACCTGAACAGCGGCCGGGGTCGAGCTGGCTTGATGCTGATCAGGACCTTTAGAGTGAGTTGTATCAGAGCCAGCAGTTGCCTGGCATTGCCATGCAAGAAGCCATAATCCCGGACCCGTCGAAAGCCCTTGGGCAGCACATGCTGCAGTACCAGCCACAGGAAGTCCGCGCCCTTGAGCGTGCGATACTGGGTCTGTCCGGTGTTGCTGTCGATGTACTTGAAGGTCACTTTGCCGTGGTGATTGGTCACAATGTCTTGTTCACGGATCACGCCGCGGTAAAGGTAACGCGACAAGTATTTCAAGGCCGGCTTGCCGGTGCCGACATGCTTGCAGTCCACCACCCACTGGTCTGGCAGCCTGGCGGGTAGAGCCAGGCCAGCGGCCTTGATCGCGGCCAGTAAACGGGCCCGAAATACGGTGGCCAGGGCATGTTGGTTGAACAGGTACTTACCACGGGTCTTTTTCCATTGCCTGGTGGTTTTGTTAACACCCCCGCCTGGCACAATGACGTGCACATGGGGGTGATAGTCCAGACGCCGGGAATGGGTGTGCAGTACCGCCGTCATGCCCATATCGGCCCCCAGCTGTTTTGGGTTGCGGCCAAAGTCCTTCAAGGTGCTGACAACAGTGGCAAACAAGAGCTTATAGAGCGTGGTTTGATGACGCCAGGCCAGTATTCTGAGTTCACGGGGCAAGGTGAAGGTCACCATGAAGTATTCCACCGGTAGCAATTTGGCTTGTTGCCGATCCAGCCACTGGCTGGCTTCATGGTTCTGGCACTTTGGACAACTGCGGTGTCCGCAGGACTGAGGATGCCAGAACTGTTCGGTGCACTGGGAGCAATGCAGCAGCATTTGACCTGAATCGGGCGTGCGGCAACGCAGCATGGCGCCGATGGCGTTGCGGTGTCCGGGTAACAGGCGGGATGCATAGCGGGACCTGAATGCGCACTGGTATTGTTCAATAATAGCGGCCAGTTGCACGATCACAGCCGCTTAAGATCGACGTGGAGGCTGTTGACGAGCCGGTTGATGGCGGCTGCCGCGTCTTGTTCAGTGGTTTCGGTCAAGCGCGCATAGAGCGCGGTGGTGGTAGGGCTGGCATGGCCGAGCAGGCCTTGAATATGGCGTAGGCTTAAACCGCGCTCGAGCAGATGGGTTGCAAAGCTGTGGCGCAGGGAGTGAATGGAGATCTTTTTTTTATCCCGCACTCAGCGAGTAAGACCTTCACGGCTTTTTGTGTGCCGCCGCGACTCATGTGGGTGGTGGCGTGGCGAATGCGTGCGGGTGAACCGGTGCGGTTGGGAAACAGCAGGCGCGGATGGCGGTGTTTGGCCCACAGCACGCGCAGTGCGCTGCAGGTGAGATCGGGCAATGGCACCAAGCGATCCTTGTGGCCCTTGCCGTGCCGGATATGGACGCGTCGCCGCTCGGCATCGATGTCACCTACCTCAAGGGCCAGAGTCTCGCTGAGACGCAGGCCCATGGAATAGGTGGTCAACACAAAGACCCGATAGCGTAACTTGCGGGCAGCGCCAATGAGTCGCTCCACCTCGCCAACACTCAGCACATCAGGCAGGCTACGCACCTGCGGTGGCTTGATGATCTCAAGCCAACGCCAATTCTGTTTGAGGACATATTTCCAGAAGAACTGCAAGCCGTTGCGGTCAACCTTGACGGTACTCCACGAATGGCTATCGACCAGGGCGGCGAAATAGATTTCCAATTGTTCCACGCTAAGCCGATCAGGCACACAGTCGAAATAGGCCGCCAAACGCCGCACGGCCCGGGCATAGACATCAATGGTACTGGCGCTGTAGCCATGCAGCTTCAAACCACGCAGGTGTTGTTCATACAGCGCATCAAAGCGTTCTTGTTCACTGGGTGTCATAGGGTAAACTCCTGTGTAAATGCCCGACAGTGGGCAATTCAGGAGCTTAGCTGTAGATGAAGTTTTTTTCCTGCCGCGTAGCGGCTTCGTTCAACAAAGCGTTTAAGTACGTTCCGCTAGCAAGCTGGCTCCACCGGACGCGTGCTGCGCACGCGCCGCTTAACTAAAACGTTAGCCAAGGGAGACTTTCGTGCACCAAGACAATCAGCGACAATCATTATTCGTCGATTCGCTGCGCGCACACATGATGAAATTCAGTAGACCGCTGTCCCCAGCGTACGGCGACACGATAGGGAGACGCATGTTGGTGGCGTTTATCGCGGTCGGCGTTATTTTGTTCTACTCACTGCGCATTGCTTTTAGTGTAACTGGCGTCAGAGGCCTGCCCGTTATAAATCTTTTTTTTGTAATTGCGCTACTCGCGGCGTTTCTTGTCGCACAAAGCACATTCTTGCGAGCGCCAATGTCTGACATCGGGCTGCGCAGCTACGCCGACTGGACGCGACATGAACGAATATATTTTCTCCAAACCGTGCCTGCCGCTATCGCTCTTTTCATATTGCTATTTCGCGAGCACCTGGTGGCATTGCTAGAGCTACATGGCGCCGCAGGATTTGTGTTCTTCTCAGTTCTCACTGGGTTTATTTGGGGGATCGTTCAGGAATTCCTTTATCGCGGATGGTTACAGACCGAACTGACTCGACGGTTTGGATCTATCCCAGGCTTGCTTGCTGCGAATGTAATATTCACATTCGGACCGTTACATCTATACTATCTGTTTGGCTCGCACGCCATTCAATGGGGCGGCTTGACTGCGATTTTCGGCATTGGGCTAGTCTTCGGGGTCATTTACCTCAAGTCCGGCAACCTTTGGTTTCCAGCGATATTCCATGGACTCTGGCCATTGAATATGACCTGATGTTGAGCGGCTAACAAA
>Ga0114948_10001036_pt1 | contig 11758 bp, 9 predicted proteins | sample CR04metaG_FD_83877 | JGI IMG/M metagenome (GOLD analysis project Ga0114948, IMG submission 83877) | Deep subsurface microbial communities from Mariana Trench to uncover new lineages of life (NeLLi) - CR04 metaG | ecosystem: Environmental > Aquatic > Marine > Ocean trench > Sediment | place...
TTCAGACCCGGGCGCATTCCTGAGCGGCGGCATGGACTCGAGCTCGGTGGTAGGGCTTCTGAGTGAAATGACCGACCGTCCGGTGCATACGTTTTCTTTCCGCTGCGACGACAAGTACGTGGATGAATCCCATTTTGCCCGCGTGATGGCGAAGCACTACAACACGCAGCACAACGAGCTCGAATTCACTGCCGACGAATTGCCCAATCTCATCAAGATGGCAGAGTGGATGGAGGAGCCGCTGTGTGACATCGGCGTGGAGCTGGGTTCGTTTATCCTTGGCCGGGCCGCGCAGGGCAAAGTCAAATACATCCTCACCGGTGACGGCGGCGACGAGCTGTACGGCGGGCACCCGGTGTACGTGGCCGATCAGATAGCGGCAAAGTTTGACCTCATTCCGGCGCCGCTGCGCTGGGGAATTACCAAGGCTGCCTCGCTCTTGCCGGATTCAGAGGAGAAAAAGAGCCTGCGTGTGAAAGCCAGACGTTTTGCCTACAGTTACGAGTTTCCGGCGGAGCTGCTGAGCAATCGCTGGCGCATTTATTATCATGATGAAGAGCTTGCCGGCTTTTGCAACAGCGACATGGTTGCGGAGTTTGGCGAATTGAATTCTTATAAAGATATCACGGGACTTTACGAAGACGCCGATGGCCCGGACCTGCTGAGCCGCAGCCTTTACGGCGACTATCAAACGCTGGTGCGCTTCCATGTCGACCGTTTACGGCTGACCCGCGCGTGGGGCATCGAGGCGCGCTTTCCGCTGCACGATTACCGGCTCATCGAGTTTTCTGCGACCATCCCTTCAGACTTGAAAATCAAAGGGTCGCAGGTGAAATGGATTCAAAAGAAAGCGCTGGAAGGCGTGTTGCCTGATGAAATCGTTTTTCGCAAGGACAAGATGGGACACAACGTGCCCATGAAAAACTGGATGCGAAACACCACGACGTTCAAGGAGTTGATCAACGACGTGCTTTCGGAAGATGCGTTGAAACGACGCAATTTCTTTAAGCCGGAAGTCGTGCGGCAAATGCTGGACTTGCATCTGTCGAAGAAAAAAGATTACTCGCACCGGCTGTACGCTTTGCTGGTGCTGGAGCTCTGGATGCAAAAGAATCTGGACGCATAATAAATGCCGTTGCCTATTGCACATTCATTATTGGCCGGCGCTCTGTACGAAACATCGCCGGTAGCCAACAGCCGCACGGGCTGGAAGATGCTGTTGTTGTTCGCTGTGTTGGCCTGTTTGCCCGATATCGACTTTTTGCCGGGCTTTCTGATGGGTGAGCCCGGCCGTTTCCATCGACATTATCTGAGCCACAGTCTCGGCGCGGCAATAGTGGTGGGGTTCATCACCGCCACAGTTTATTGCTGGTGGAAAAAGGAGCGTTTTCTACAATTCTTTTTGCTCTTTTCTTGCGTCTATTTTTCACACGTGGCGTTGGACTATTTTTCAATCGACAGCCATTTCCCGTACGGCGTGCCGATGTTTTGGCCGCTGTCTGACAGCTACGTAGTAGCACAAACGCCTATTTTTCTGGCTATCAAGAAACCGGGTGCCAGCGCACAATTTTTTCAGAATCTGATGAGCCTGCACAATCTGCTGGCGGTGCTGTGGGAAGTCGTGGTTTTTGTGCCGGTGTTCGCGGCGATAAGATTTTTCAAGAAAAGAAGGCAAGTGGTATTAACCGTAGAGTTCGCTGAGAGCGCTGAGAATCAACAAATACCTGCAACCATTCAGGAGTAAGGTTGAGGCTTGACATGATGCAACCGAAGCATGAAAAAGTGACTTATTCTGTGGTTGTGCCGGTGATGAATGAGGAAGAGAATGTCGGGATATTGTACGACCGCATCTCTGAAGTGCTGCAGAGCATGGGCGAGCCCTACGAAATCATTATGGTTGACGACGGCAGCACTGACATGACGTACTCCGTGCTGAAACGGCTTCATCAGAAGGACAAGCGTCTGAAAGTGGTGAAGTTCAGGTGCAACTTTGGCCAGTCCGCAGCCATGGCAGCCGGTTTTGAGCGCGCCCGCGGCGCCATTGTTGTTTCTATGGACGGTGATCTGCAAAACGATCCGCAGGATATTCCGGCGATGGTCAGAAAGCTCAATGAGGGCTTTGACATCGTTGCCGGATGGCGCAAGAACAGAAAAGACAAGATGCTGATCAGAAAGGTGCCTTCGAGAATCGCCAATCGCATGATAGGTTTTTTTACCGGTGTGCGTCTGCACGACACGGGCTGCTCATTGAAAGTCTACCGCGCAGAGATAATTCACAGAATCCGTTTGTACGGCGAGATGCACCGTTTTATTCCGGCGCTGGCGCGAATCGAAGGCGCACGCATCGCGGAGATGGTGGTGAAGCATCACCCCCGGCAGTTTGGCAAGTCGAAGTACAATCTCACTCGTACCTTTCGCGTGATTATGGATTTGACGACACTGAATCTGTTCATCAAGTACCTGACGAAACCCGTGCACTTTTTTGGCATGCTGGGGTTGGCTTTTAATGCGGTCGGCGCTCTAGCGTTGTTGGCCAGCGGCTTTCTCGTGGCGACAGGGGCCTACGACCTTGCTGACGTAAACGTGCTGATTTCGGTTGCCTTTCTGCTGCTCGCGTCGGGGTTCCAATTCGTTTTTTACGGTTTGATCGGCAGCATGGTGGTGAATACCGGTGAGAAGCAAAACGGACAATTGATGGATTACTTTTCACGACAAGCCTGATTTGACAAAGGAAGTTTATTCATGCAGGTTGAAGCGGTAGCAAGAAAAAACGTAGCAAAAGACGGCAAAGCAGGAAAGAACAATTCCACGGTGAAGATTCGGGAATCGGTCATCGTTGCGGTGCAAAATTTCGCGGATGAAATCGACGGCGTTTACGCAGCGTTGGTTGCAGGTCTGGGTAAGACCCGGCGCAGTTTGGAACTCATCTTTGTGGACGATGGCAGTTCCGATGCCAGTTGGCAGAAGCTCAAGCAAATTGCGCAAAACGACCGGCGGGTGAAGCTGATTCGCATGCGCACCTCGTTTGGCGAGGCAGCAGCATTCGACGCCGGATTCAAACAAGCGCAAGGCGCCAGGATCGTTTTCTTCACCACCAGAGTTAGAATCAACGCTTCGCAGATTTCCGATCTCACTAAGAAGCTCGACGAAGGCTACGATCTCGTTATGGGATGGCGTTTCCCGCGCCGCGATTCCGCCCTGAATCAACGCATCTCGAAGGCGTTCAACACCATCATAAAGTGGATTTCAAAGAACGATTTACACGACAACAACAGCGGCGTGTTTGCTGCCAGTCGCGAGTTGCTGGAGACCATTCCGCTGTACGGTAATCTCAATATTTTTCTTCCGACGATGGCCGCCAGAAAAGGCTTCAAAGTAACCGACGCGAAAATTGAGCAGCTTTCCGGCAAGTTTCGGCAGTCGAAATACTTCTCCGAGTATATCCAGAGGTTGCTGGATATTGTGGCCGTGTTCTTCTTGACCAACTACTCGAAAAAACCGCTGCACTTTCTCGGTTTCATAGGACTTATTTTTACGCTGGTTGGAATGGCGATGAATTTGTACCTGTTTTTTTACCGGCTGTTTCAGTTTGGCCCCATCGCAGGGAGGCCGCTATTATTGCTCGGCGCCTTGCTGCTGGTGATTGGCATCCAGATGATTTCCATCGGCTTAATCGGTGAAATGATCATTTTTACCCATGCGAAAGAAATCAAAGAGTATACGATCGAGGAAATTTTGGAGTGAGGACTAACCACAAACGCACAAAGAGTACCAAAAAATAGTTCTGACTTTACTTTTGTGTCCTTGGCGCCTTTGTGGTTCAAAATTATGAAACTGATAATCCAAATCCCCTGTCTGAACGAAGAAGAGACACTGCCGGTTACCATCGCAGATTTGCCGAAACAGATCGACGGCATCGATGAAATTGAAACTCTGATCATCGATGACGGCAGCACCGACCGCACTGTCGAAGTGGCGCGCGAACTGGGCGTCGACCACATCGTGCGGCACACCAACAACAAAGGGCTGGCAGAAGCCTTCATGTCCGGTTTGGACGCCTGTGTCAAAGTGGGTGCGGACATCATCGTAAACACGGACGGCGATAACCAGTACCGCGGTGAGAGCATCCCTGACCTGGTTAAGCCCATTCTGGATGGCAAAGCCGACATGGTTGTGGGCGACCGGCAAATAAATGGCATTCCGCATTTTTCGTTCGTCAAGAAGCGGCTGCAGAACCTTGGAAGCTGGGTCGTGCAGCACGTGTCGGACACGAAGGTTCCTGACACCACCAGCGGATTCCGCGCGTTTAGCAAAGATGCAGCGCTGCGGCTGAATGTGGTCTCCGGTTTTACGTATACACTCGAAACCATCATTCAGGCCGGGAAAAGCAACATTGCCATCACGCACGTGCCCGTGTTGACCAACGAGAAATTGCGCGAGTCGCGGCTCTTCAGCAGCATTCCCAAGTACGTCAAGCGTTCGGTGGTCACCATTTTCCGCATTTACACGATGTATGAGCCGCTCAAAACGTTTTCGCTCATCGGCGGGTTTATCTTTGGCGCCGGGTTTTTGATAGCGGCGCGTTTTGTCTATTACTATGTGACCGGCGACGGTGGCGGACACATTCAGTCGTTGATCCTGTCAGCGGTGTTGATGCTCATCGGTTTTCAGGTCGGCATGATCGGGCTGGTGGCGGATTTGATCCGCAGCAATCGTTATTTGATTGAAGATACGCAGTACAGGGTGAAGAAACTGGAAATTTCGGATATTGAGCGCAACGGATTCCGCGGTGACGGCAGAGGAAAAAAAAGTTAGGGTCTGCTATATCGCAGGGCGTGAAGAGAGCTACTCGCGTACGCGCATGATCCTCCACGGGTTGCGGCGTGCCGGGTATGATGTGGTCACCTGTTTGCCGGCTGACCGGTCTTTCAAGCACTACCCGAATCTGCTCTGGGATTTTATTCGGAAACAGCGTGGTTGCGACCTCGTGGTAGTCGGGTTTTATGGTCAAATTCTGTTTCCGTTCGTCTGGCTGCTCACCCGTAAGCCGGTTCTGTACGACGTCTACATCTCCACCTACGACACCATGATTCATGACCGCGGCAAAGGCGGCAGTGGTGGCTTTAAGGCAAAGCTGTTTTGGTGGTCGGACGCCATTTCCATGCGGCTGGCAAACCGCATCATTCTGGAAACGGTGGACCACATCCGTGACTACGCCACGAAATTCCGTGTGCCCGAAAGCAAATTTTTCCACATTTTTCTTGCCACAGACGAAAAAGTCGTGGCGCGAAGGCAGCAGAAGGAAAGCAACGGCAAGTTTCTGGTGCACTTTCACGGTGAGTACGCACCGTTTCACGGCGTGCAGTACATCCTGAAAGCCGCGGCCGCGTTAAGCGACCAAAATGTGCGTTTTCAGATCATCGGGCGCGGCATCACGTATGAACGGGACATGCGCCTCGCGCAAGATCTCAAGCTGAAAAACTGCACGTTTATCGACTGGGTGCCGTTTGAAGAGCTGTCAGATTATATGGCGCGGGCCGACTGCTGCCTGGGCATCTTCGGCGATAATCCGCGCACACTGCGGGTGCTGACCAACAAAGTTATCGAGTCTATCGCGGCAGGCAAACCGCTGATCACGGCAAAGAACGAGCCGGTGCAGGAGTTGCTGGCTGATAGCGAGAGCGCGTTGCTGGTGGAGCGCGGCAACCCGCAGGCCATCGCCGAAGCCATTTTGAAATTGCGCGATGACCCGGAATTGCGCAAGCGCGTGGCGGAACAAGGCCACCTGGTTTTTTTGAAGAATTGCACGTTGGACACGTTTGCGAAACAACTGAACACTGTAATTGAGGAGATGTTGAATTGAGCCATTCCGACTTTGACTTTACAGCAATGAAGAACAAGCGCGTCCTGATCACGGGCGGACTCGGATTCATCGGCAGCAACATTGCGCAACGCTGCGTGGCATTGGGCGCCAAGGTCACCATCCTGGATGCCTGCATCGAGCCGTACGGCTGGAATCACGCCAATATCGAAGAAGTCAAAAATGATGTGCGTGTCATTAAAGGCGATGTGCGCAACCGCGGCCTGCTATTTGAGTTGGTGCCTGGACAGGACTTTGTTTTTCACATGGCGGCGCAGGTGGGACGCGAGATTTCTATCGAGCAACCGGAATTCGATACGGAGATCAATTGTATCGGGACGTTAAACGTGCTCGAAGCGATACGCCAGCACAACACCGGCGCCAAAATCGTTTTTGCCGGATCACGCGGTCAGATCGGCGAGCCGGTGTACATGCCGGTGGATGAAAACCATCCGCAGAATCCCACCGACGTTTACGGTATCAACAAGATGGCGGGTGAGCAGTACGTGCTGCTGTACAACAAAATTTATGGCTTTCCTGCGGTTTCGCTGCGCCTGAATAATGTTTATGGGCCGCGCTGCCAGATGCACGCCGGGTTTTATGGCATTCTGAATTGGTTTATGGCCAACGCCATGCAGGACAAGGTGATCACGGTTTACGGTGATGGGCAGCAGACCCGGGATTACGTTTACATCTCCGACGTGGTGGATGCGTTCGTGCGCGTGGCGCTTTCGGATGCGGCCAACGGCGAAATTTACTTCGTGGGTTCCGGCGTCGAAACTGTCTTTCTGGATATGGTGAAAACGGTGATCGCAAGCGTGGGCAAAGGCGAGTATAAGCACATTCCGTTTCCGAAGACGCGCGAGGCCATCGACATCAAGAAATTCGTCGTGACGTACCAAAAACTGCACGACGCCGTTGGCTGGCAGCCGCAGACTGACCTGAAAACAGGCGTACAAATGACGGCGGATTTTTATCAGAAACGTTTGCAAAAATATCAAAGAAACAGTTAGCCGGGACAAATGAAGGCAAACAAGAAAGTTGAGTCAGGAAAGCAAGACAGCATATTTTTGTCGATTGTGATCCCGGCGTACAACTCGAAAGCTTGGCTGCCGCAGTGTCTGGATTCGATCAAGGAGCAGGTCAACCGTCCGGAAGTTGAAGTAATTATCGTCGACAGTTCGGAAGAGGACGTGACGCCGTTCATCAATGAACGCTATCCGTTCGTGCGCACGTTTCATTTGCCGGAGCGCGCCTTTCCGGGCACGGCCAGGACCTTCGGCATTTCGAAAGCGAAAGGGGAGGTCATCGCCTTCATTGACACGGATTGCGAAGCCAACGAGTCCTGGATCGCCAACATCATCACCTCGCAGCGCAACGGCAGAAATGTAGTGGGCGGGCCGGTGGCCAACGGCACGCCGGACAGCTTCATCGGCACCTCGGAGTATCTCCTGGAGTTCAGCGAAATGGCGCCGGCCATGCCCGAGGGCGACGTGCGATTTATCCCCACCTGCAACATTTCGTTCAAGAAAAGCGTGTTCGACCAGATCGGCAAGATCGAAGACACTATCAAAGGCAGCGATGCGCTTTTCTGCCGTAGAATTCACCTGCTGGGGGAGTCCATTTATTTCCACCACGGCATTGTGGTACGGCACCACAACCGCCGGTCGTTCAGGAAAGTGCTGCAGAACCAGTACGACATCGGCGTTGGCGCGGCGCAGGTGCGAGTGAAGGAAGATCAGGTGGGCAGCATTTTGGTGAAACTGCCTTTTCTCATTCCGCTGATTCCGTTTGCCCGCACCCTGCTTATCGGCCGGCGTTTTCTTAAACACGATTTTAGCTTGTTCCTGCAGTTTGTGGCGCTCTATCCGTTGATTTTTGTGGGACTGGTGGCGTATACGGCTGGGTTTTGGAAGGGATACCGGACGGCACCTAAAAATAAGAAGTAAGCGCTGCTCAAGTGAAAGGGACTTTCAACAAAATTTATCTTCCCATCCTGATTGCCACGCTCCTCTTCGGCAGCTACCTCCGCCTGCACAACCTCGGCGTGCCGAGTTTCTGGGTGGACGAGCTGGATTTTGTCGAGGCAGCGAAATCGCAAAGCAGAGTGGGGGAGCCGCTGCTGGCTTCGGGTTACGCCTATCCGCGCGCGCCGCTGCTAACCTCTTCTCTTGTCCTTTCCTACAAGCTCTTTGGCGTCTCGGAGTTTTCAAGCCGCCTGCCATCCGCGATTTTTGGCATAATGACCATCTTACTCGTCTTCTTCATTGGCCGCAGATGGTTCGATGAACAGGTCGGGTTGATGGCAGCGATTTTTGTGGCGTGCATGCCGTTTGAGGTCGGCTGGTCGCGCGCGTGTCGCATGTACTCTTTGCTGCAGCTCACCTTTCTGGCGGGCATGTTTTTGTTCTACCACGGTTTTGAAAAGAGCGATTCCGGCACAAGCGAAAGCGCCGGCACTGCTACCGGACTCAGGAACTTGTTTGGTGGCTGGCAGATCGACTGGCGCTTGCTGCTAACAGGGGGTGTTCTGCTGGCTGTGAGTTTTACCTCGCACCAGAACGCGGCGCTGTTCTTGCCGAGTTTTGTAGTTTACATTGTGACCATGTTTCTTGTTGTCGGTTGGAGGGACGGTTGGTCCGCAAGCCTGCACTCAAAATACGGCGCACTGGCTGGGCTGACGACAATCGGGGTTTTGCTGGTTTTGGCGCTGCCGCCCGCGCGCGAATTTCTCAACTATGCGGTGGGCTACCAGCCAAAGTGGGCTGAAGTGGCCTCGGCGCAGAACCGGTGGCGTATTCTCAACTTCATGTTTGGCAGCAGCCATTTTCCGCTGAACCTGCTTTTCCTGCTTGGCGCGCTGCAAATTGTTCGCACTTGCCACAAAGCGGGCATTTACGCGCTGGCAAACTTTGTCGTGCCGGTGCTGCTGTTCAGCTTTGTCTTCCAGTACCGGAAGAACGACTACGTTTACCATGTGTACCCCATTCTGTAGCTGGTGGCGGCGGTTCCGAAGAGCGGACTTGCGCGGCTGGTGGTCGGCAAATTCAGGGGAATGCGGCCTGGTAAAATCATCGGGAAGTTGGCGGGCAGAAACCTGGTGCAGCCCGCGGTCTTGCTGCTTTGTCTGGTCTGGTTTCCGCTCACGCCGGGCTTTCGGTTGGGACAGAAAATTCCACGTCTGCCGGACGGCAGTTTCAACGGCGCCATTTACCACAACGAGTGGAAAGCAGCCGCCGAATTTCTGCGCGACAAAATCACGGACGCCGACACACTGATCTCCACGCTACCGCTGTCGGTGCAGTACTACCTCGGGCGCGCCGACTACAACCTGAACTGGTCGAACAGTCACCTGGCCCGGGCAAACCATTTCGTGGCGCGGGACGGGCACTTCATCGATTTCTACAGTGGCGCCGACCTTATCGAGGGTCTGACGGAGCTGCAGGAGATATTGCGTGAGCGGCCACAGGGCTGGCTGCTGGTGGACAACTACCGTTTTACAAATCCGGTTTACGTGCCGAAAGAGATTCAGACCTACTTGCTGGAGAAGACGTTGCGGGTTTTTGAAACGCAAAACAAGACGATAACTATTTACAGATGGGAAACGAACGTGCTGACCACAGCAACCAATTGAGGAGAGACCACACGTGAAAATTCTTGTAACCGGCGCTGCCGGATTTCTGGGTCGCCATCTGGTGCACCTGTTTCATACCGACAAACATGAGATCGTCACCATCGCCCGTCCCACCAGCGATGTCAAGCACCTGGCAGAAAAAAACGTCAAGATCATCGTCGGCGATTTGCATGATGAGAAGTGCATTGCCGAAGCTGCGAAAGGCGTGGACGTTATCGTGCATGCAGCGGCCACCTTGCGCGGCAGTTGGGACGATTTCCATGCCATCAATGTGGCAGCGACGCGCGCCCTGTTGGAACAGGCGGTGAAGAACAAAGTGAAGCGCTTCGTTTTCATCAGCTCGGTCATTGTCTACGACCACACGAACAGCGCCGTGGGCACGCGTTTTTCAGAAGAGATGCCGTACGAAGAGGCGCAGCAGACGTACTACTCGAAAACGAAAATAGAAGCAGAACAGGTGGTGAATGAATTTCACCGGAAGAAGAAACTCGCGACGGTTATTTTGCGTCCGGCAGCCATTTATGGCAAGCGCGGGCCGCTCTTTCTCTCCCGGCTTGGCTTTGCCGCCGGCGGCAACCGTTATTTGATTATCGGCAACGGCAAGCTGCAGCTGCCGCTTTCACACGTCGAGGGCATCGCCGAAGCGGTCAAATTGAGCGTCCGGAAGAAGGAGGCTGTCGGCCAGACCTACAACGTGGTAGAGGAAGAAGCGGTGACGCAGAACGAGTTTTTCGCGCTGATGCGCGAGACCGTCAAACCGAAGTTTTCTACCGTCAGGGTGCCGTACGGCTTCATGAAATTCATGTCGCAGGCCGCGGACAAGGTGCTGGGACTGGTGGGCATGACGTCGCCGCTGCCGCTTTCTTACATGCGGCTCTGTACCGTACCATTTTCATACTCGAACGACAAAATCAAAAAGGAGCTTGGCTGGCAGCCGCAGAAAGACTTCCGGCAAAGTCTGCGCGATATGATGAACTGGCACACAGAACAAGCGCAGCCCGCCCGCAACTACGTCGATGCCAGCCTGAAGGTGGAAATCGGTTCCGGCAAGAAGTTGAGAGTCGGAATTGTCGGTTGCGGCGTTATCAGCGGGCCGCATCTCGACGCGTTGCAACGCCTGTCGAACGCAGACGTCGTGGCCTTGTGCGACCCGGTTGCACAAGCGCGGCAGGCGATGGCGGACAAGTACGGCGTGGCAAAAACGTACGCGGACTACAAAGAGATGTTGGCGCAAGAAAAGCTGGACGTGGTGCATGTCTGCACCCCGGCGCAGAATCACGCTGCCGTCAGCCTGGCGGTGATGAAGCACGGCTGCCATGTTTTCGTGGAAAAGCCCATGGCTGCCACCGCAGCGGAAGCCAAACGCATGGTCAGCGCCGCCAGGCGCCACAAAGTCCAACTGCGCGTCGACCATAACCATGTCTTCGACAAAGTCATGATTCAGGCGCGCAGGATCATCGCCTCCGGCGCGCTCGGCCGTGTGAGCTACGTCGAGAGCTGGTACGGCACCTCGTACTCCTCGGACGCCAAAAGCCGCTACCTGACCTACGAGGGCCGCAGCAACTGGGCATACGACATGCCGGGTTTGCTCTACCAGAATTTTATCTCGCACCCCATCAGCCTGCTGCTGGACGTGATGCAGGACGCCGCGCCAAAAGGCGTGCAAACGAAATTTCACCGCATCGTGCCGCACATGAAATCGGACGAGCTGCGCGTGACATTTGAAAACGACGAAATGATGGGAATGATGCACATGTCCATGGCGGTTTCGCCACGCTACCTGTTTGTGAACATTTATGGTACCGGCGGCACGCTGCGTGTGGATTTCCTGAACAAGACCGTGTTTCTGGATAAGCCCAATGCCAAACTGCCGCGCGTGATCAGCCGCAGCCTCATGTCACTGGCGCAGGCCAAGACCCTCTCCGGCGCGGCCATTCGCAATATTTTCGCGGGTCTGCTGGGCAAGTACAACATGTACCAGGGCAACGAAACCCTCATTCGGCTTTTCTACAAGAGCATCCTCGATGGCACGCCGCCACCGATTTCAGCGGCTGAGGGGCTGCGTTCGATGGAAATCATGGATGAAATCTGGGCACAGATGGCGGAGAAGAACGGGCAGGCCAGCATGCCGAAACCGCGCACGGTTTCCGCAGCGCGCAATGGTAAGGCGCGTCGCGCGACCAAGAAAGTGACGAAGAAAGTGACCCAATGATGGGCTTGGCTAGAATTCTCATGAAATACTGATGAAAGCTTTAACGCAACAA
>Ga0114948_10001038_pt1 | contig 11741 bp, 6 predicted proteins | sample CR04metaG_FD_83877 | JGI IMG/M metagenome (GOLD analysis project Ga0114948, IMG submission 83877) | Deep subsurface microbial communities from Mariana Trench to uncover new lineages of life (NeLLi) - CR04 metaG | ecosystem: Environmental > Aquatic > Marine > Ocean trench > Sediment | place...
CATTTAATCCTTCTAATAACCACTCGTTTTTTAAATCATTATTTAAAACAAGTGGCATACGCTTTTTAACATTATGTATTTCAGAAAAGAAATCATTTGCCTTTGTGGTAATGATTGAGCAACTGTAAACACCTTCTTCCAATTCACTATAAATACCTGCAAAAACAAAAACATCTCTACCGTCCTCATATCTATTTGTTGGTATATAACAATAATATGGTATTGAAATTCCATTGCCTCGATGTGGTTCAAAAAAACCATCAGCGATAATTAAACAACGGTTTTTTATTGCCCCTCTTTTATAAGTTGGAGACAAAAGAAGAGTTTCACTTTTTGCATTTAGTGTATTGTATTTTTTTCTGAAAAGAGGAATATCCTTCATTCCCCAATCTGGTATATATCCCCAAATTGAAGGATAAATGGTTTTGGGTTCATCCATTTTTATGATTGCAACATTAGGATGTCTGAAACCGTTTTTGTGAAAAAATGGTTTATAATCAAAATCGTAATAAAACTTTGCTGTCTGGTTTATTTCAATCAGTTGTTTTATTTTCGTAGATGAGATATCGAAGCACAAAAGAATATGTTTTTATTATTCGGGATATTCCACACGCAAATGGTAAATATTATTAAGTTTCTTTTTAAGTACTTTTTTAATGGTTTGGATTTCCTTAAAAGTAATATCTGCATTTAAAAATTGACCCTGCTCCATTTGCTTGTTTACTATACTTTCCACAAAAGCATCAATTTTTGTAGAAGTTGGCTCCTTTAAACTTTTACTCGCCGCCTCAACACTATCCGCCATCATTAAAATAGCCGTTTCTTTAGAAAAAGGAATGGGACCGGGATATCTGAAGTCCTCCTTATTTGCTTTAGCATTTAACTCCTCCTCTTTTTTATAGAAGAAGAAAACCAAATTCGTTCCATGATGAGTTCTTATAAAATCTATTATTCTATCTGGTAGTTTATTTTTTCGTGCTATTTCTATCCCTTTAATTACATGATCAATTATTATTCTTACACTTTCTTTTGGATCTAATTCATCATGTGAGTTGATTGGGGTAATTTGATTTTCTGTAAAATAAGTTGGGTTTATCATCTTGCCTATATCATGGTATAGTGCGCCAACTCTTACTAACATAGCATTAGCTCCTATCTCATTGGCAGAGGCTTCTGATAGGTTTGCAACATTAAGTGAGTGATGAAAAGTTCCTGGTGCTTTATTTTCAAGTTCTTTTAGCAATTTTGAATTGGTATTGCTCAATTCCAATAAGGAGACATCAGACACCAAACCAAATATTTTCTCATAAATATAAACCAGTGGAAAAGCAAATAAAGTAACTAATCCACATAGTATAAAATAGCCAAAGTATTTCCATTCAATCAACTCAATATTTCCTTCATGAATAATAAAAAATGCAAAATATCCAAGAATATAAACCAGTGTTATTTGTCCTATCGAAATAAATAGGTTCGCCCTTTTATAAAGTTCAGAGATTGTTAATATTGTAACGATACCGGCTATTATTTGCAAAAATAAAAATTCAAAACTGTTGGGTACTATAAAACCCAAAAGTAATAGGGTAAGAACGTGTACAAATAAACCCAGTCGAGCATCAAAAAATGTTTTTAAAACAAGAGGTAAAATACATAAAGGAGTAATATACACATATTCAGCATCATATTTTACAACCATTGTGGTAATAAATACCATCAAAATAATATTGAAAAATATAAAAGTTACCTTGGTATTATTCTCATATATCTCTGAACGATATTTTTTCAGAAAAAGGAACAACATTAAAAATACTAGTGATACCAGCATGGAATAACCAAAGGTCAACCAATAATAGTTTGATTTACTCCAAACCTGAGATTGAAATTCCGCTTTTAAGGAATTTAATACCTGAAACTTATTTCCTTCAACCACTTCCCCTTTGGCAATAATTCTTCCGCCTTTTTCTATAACTCCTCTATTAGGATTTATAGTCTTTAATTCTGATTCTATTCCTGCTTCAGTAAGTTTTAGATTTAAAGACACATTAGGTTTGATGATTCTGGACAATATATCGTTTAAATAAACCTTTTTGTTTTTAATAGGGGATTTGTTTAGTGCTGTATTAATAATTATATCTAGGCTGTTTATGCTAACAAGTTGTTTATACCCGATTTCTTCAACTTCATTCCCCCTTTTAAGAAAAATGAATTTTTCTTCTGAATAGGAATGAATTTCATCTATAACACCATTTTTATAAATATCATTTAAAATATTAATCCCAATTCTTTTTGTTGAATTTTTTGAAATTAAAGAAAAATTATTTACAAAGGTTGATTCAATTAATTCAGAAAAAAGTAATTTTACATTTGTTGCTATTTCCTCATCACAGTCAAAATATGGAACGCTATTATTGCGAATCTCTTCTTTTTCTTTTTCTAAGGTCAGCTTATCTTTTTTAATGGTAAAACTAAATGGAGCATATAAATTCTCATATTGCCAGGGTTTCCCCTTTTGAATATTATATTTAAATTGGCCTCCTTTGGGTAAAAGATAAATTATTAATACTGTGGAAATTACATAAAGAAATACCTTGTATATGAGGGATTGATTTTTTGTAAAAAAAGAAAAGAAGTTCTTCATAAAAACTGGTACGAAAAGTAAAGGTATAAATATCGTTTGATTTATCCCAAAACCCAAAATGATTACATTGATATTCTTGTATTAAATGCGTAAATTCGCACGCTAGTAAACATTCTGTTTATTTAAAAAACATTTTAAAAACTATATTTTATCTAATATACTACACAACATGAGCAAAGAAGTTGTAATTGTTTCTGCAATACGAACACCAATTGGAAGTTTTATGGGTAGTTTATCTTCAATTACTGCCAGTCGTTTAGGTTCTGTTGCTATTAAAGGGGCATTAGAAAAAATAAATCTTAACCCCAATCTTGTTCAAGAAGTATTTATGGGTAATGTGGTGCAAGCAGGAGTTGGTCAGGCTCCAGCACGTCAAGCTGCATTAGGAGCAGGTATCCCAGATACTGTTCCTTGTACTACAGTAAATAAAGTATGTGCTTCCGGAATGAAAGCAGTTATGTGTGCCGCGCAAACCATTTCATTGGGGGATGCAGATATTGTTGTTGCCGGAGGAATGGAAAGTATGAGTAACATACCCCATTATTTACATCTTCGAAAAGGGCATAAATTTGGACCTAATACTATGGAGGACGGCATGCAAAAAGATGGCTTAGTAGACGCATACGACAACAATGCTATGGGGGTGTGTGCTGATTTGTGTGCCGCTGAATATAATTTTACTAGAGAAGAACAAGATGATTTTTCTATTCAATCTTACAATCGCTCAGCTAAAGCTTGGGCTGAAGGCAAATTTGCAGATGAGGTGGTACCTGTAGAAATTCCACAAAGACGAGGTGAGCCTATCATATTTTCTGAAGATGAAGAATATAAAAACGTCAAAATAGAAAAAATTCCTTCTTTACGACCTGTTTTTACTAAAGACGGAACCGTAACAGCGGCAAATGCTTCTACTATTAACGATGGTGCCGGAGCAGTGATATTAATGAGTGAAGAAAAAGCTAAGGAATTGGGGCTTGAACCTATGGCTAAGATAAAAAGCTACGCAGATGCTGCGCAAGAACCTAAATGGTTTACTATTGCTCCTGCAAAGGCACTTCCAAAAGCATTAGTTAAAGCAAACATAAAAATTGATGATGTAGATTATTTTGAATTCAACGAAGCATTTGCTGTAGTAGGATTGGCAAATATGAAGCTACTGGGCTTAAACGATTCAAATGTAAATGTAAATGGAGGAGCCGTTTCATTAGGACATCCACTAGGATGTAGTGGAGTTAGAATTTTAATAACACTTATTAACGTCTTAAAACAAAACAATGCCAAAATAGGGGCAGCCGCAATTTGTAATGGTGGTGGCGGTGCCTCGGCTATGGTGATAGAAAGGTAACTAGTTAGAAGATAATAGTTATAATGAATTACAATATTTTGAAAATTTAACTCAAAAAAAATCCATAAAATAAATTGATTAATTTTTTCATCTTTCAATTATTTAATTATTAATAAATGAAACACGGCATTTGTAATTTAAGTGTTGTTCCATTGCGATCTGAGGCCAAAGATACTAGTGAAATGGTTTCTCAAATATTATATGGAGAGCTATTTAAAGTATTGGAAAGAAGAAAAAAATGGAGTCGTATTCGTTTAACATCAGATGGTTATGAAGGATGGCTGGATAATGAACAATTTCTTTTAATACCTGAAGAAGATTACGATCAACTTAATAAACAGCCTTTTAAACTTTCTTCAGATTTAGTTGATTATATAACCACTGCAGATAATGAATTACTTACTATTTGCATTGGAAGTAATGTAAATAATATTGAATATCTGAAGCATAATTTTGAGGGGAAGTTTATTTCAGCTTCTACTCCTAATCTAAATATTGTAGAAACAGCTCTGGACTATCTTAATTGCCCCTATTTATGGGGTGGTAAAACACCTCTTGGAATTGATTGTAGTGGATTTACCCAAATGGTATACAAATTGAATGGTTACAATCTTTTACGCGATGCCATACAACAAGCTACTCAAGGAGAATCACTTAGTTTTATTGAAGAAAGTACAGCTGGCGATCTAGCTTTTTTTGATAATGATGATGGTGTAATAACCCATGTAGGAATAATTATGAAAGAAAACTATATTATTCACTCTCATGGTAATGTCCGTATCGATCGATTAGACCATACCGGTATTTTTAATGGTCTGAAAAAAAAATATTCTCACAAGCTTAGGGTCATTCAACATATTCTATAAAAAAAGTCTCTATAAATTTATAGAGACTCTTTATTATCTAAATAAGGATATTATTATTGTTTCGCCTCCATTTCTTTAAGGCGAGATTTCAACACTTTATACTTATCATCTTGGCCTAACTGGCTATAGATGTTCATAAGAGTTTTTACTAATTCTATTTTATCGGGACGCAATTTACTAGCAGATTCCAAATAAGGAATGGAATTAGTAAATAACTCTTTTCTTTTCGCCTGAAGTTCATCATACTTTTTATTTTCTGCTCTTGAAGTTCCCAGAGCATTCATTTCTTCAATAATTTGTTCATCCTCAGACAACAAAAGGTCTGCTATATTTATTAGAACCTCTGCATAATCGGGCTTCAACTCTAACGCATTTTCATAGTATTCTAGTGCTTTTTCATTATCACCAATATTTTTACTTACCACACCTAGGTTGAAATATATTTCAGGGTTGGTTGAATCTAATGACAAGACCTCCTGCATTAATTCCTTATATCGTTCGACATCTCCCATTTTATAGACCATTTCAGCTTCAGTTCTTATCAATGAGATATCTTCAGGGTTTTCTTCCCTTAATTCTTTCATTAAATATAAAGCATTCTCATTATCTCCTTTTTCAATATAAGCTATAGTTAAATTCCGAAGAATAATTGATTTAGCAGATTTAGAAATAACGGTTTCAGGTTTATTATAATCACCACTTTTAATGAATAAATCTCTTTCCATTTCAGACCCAAATGACTTTACCTCACCTGTTTCAATTTCTACGGCTGTATAGGTTATTATTTTTCCGGTATAACCCAGTTCACCTAATGTTTTGTAATATTTTATAGCACTATCGTAATTTTTATCAAGACCAGAACTTATAGCTGCATTAAACAAATATAAGGTGTCCTGCTTACCATAACTATAGGCTGTATAATACTCTTCAGATGCCAAACCATATTTTTTAGCATTGATATTATCTCTTGCATTATTTTCTAATTCTCTTTTAAGATTTTGAATGCCAGTATTTGCTTTAGATGCATAATTCACTTTAGGGCTAATTTCAATAGCTCTTGCAAAAGCGTCTCCAGCCATTTTCAATTTACTAAGATCATTTCCCGCAGTTGCCAGAATAGCTTCGCCCTTGGCAATGTAATATTGAGCTTTTAGATCATTACTTGCATTTTCAATAAGACCTTCGGCCTGGTTTAATAAAGAGATAGCCTCAGTGAAATTTCCCGATTTTATTGCCTTTTGTGCTTTTTTTATTTCTTTTTTTTGTCCAAATGTTATTGCGGAAATCACTATAAATCCCACTATTAATATTTGTTTTTTCATTGTTGTCTTCTTTATTCGTTGTTTTCGGTTTGTGTATTATTTATATCAGCATTATTTTCAGAATTATCATTAGTCATACCCTCATTAGAATCATCGTTTTCATTAAAATTTACATCTTCCTCTTCATGCACTACCTTGGCAACTGCTGCAATGGCATCATTTTCACGAACTTTAATAAGTCGCACCCCTTGTGTTGCACGACCCATAACACGTAAAGTCGCTACTGCCAATCTAATAGCTACACCAGATTTATTAATTATCATTAAATCATCACTATCATTTACGCTCTTAATGGCTACTAATTTACCTGTTTTTTCTGTTATATTAATAGTTTTTACACCTTTACCTCCTCTGTTAGTAATTCTGTAATCTCCAATTTTTGATCGCTTACCATAACCATTTTCTGAAACAACCAATATATCAGATTCAAAATCATTTACAGCAATCATACCTATAACCCTGTCATTTTCAGCACCTAATCTTATACCTCTGACTCCAGAAGCATTTCTTCCCATCGGACGGGTTTTTTCCTCTTCAAAACGTATTGTTTTTCCTGTTCTAACTGCTATCATAATCTGACTATCACCCGTAGTTAGTTTTGCTTCAAGCAGTTCATCTCCTTCTCTAATTGTTATAGCATTTATTCCATTTATACGAGGCCTTGAGTATTGCTCCAATGGTGTCTTTTTAACTTGACCCTTTATTGTTGCCATGATCACATAATGACTATTTATGTATTCTTCATCTTTAAGATCTTGAGTACATATAAAAGCTTTCACTTTATCATCCTGTCCTATATTTATTAAGTTTTGAATCGCACGACCTTTTGAAGTGCGACTTCCTTCGGGAATTTCAAAAACCCGCATCCAGAAACACTTTCCTTTTTGAGTAAAGAAAAGCATATATTGGTGGTTAGTACCTACAAAAATATGCTCTAAGAAATCTTCATTACGTGTAGAGGATGCTTTTTTTCCATAACCACCTCGATGTTGTTTTTTATATTCTGAAAGTGAGGTACGTTTAATATAACCCGCATGAGAAATTGTAATTACTACCTTTTCATCGGGAATTAAATCTGTTATACTTACATCTCCCCCTGCATACTCAATAACAGAACGCCGTTGGTCACCATACTTATTTTTAATTTCGTTTAGCTCTTCTACTATAATTTTCATCCTGCGTTCCTTCTTTGCAAGAATATCTACATAATCTTCAATGGTATTCATCAAATCTTTATACTCGGTACGCAATTTATCTTGCTCAAGGCCGGTAAGTTGGCGTAAGCGCATTTCTACAATCGCTTTTGTTTGAATATCTGATAATTTAAAAGCTTTGGTTAACTTAGCCCGAGCTTCATCTGCATTGGCAGAAGCACGAATTAAACGTATAACTTCATCAATATTATCTGAAGCAATGATTAATCCTTCCAGGATATGTGCACGTTCTTTGGCTTTACGAAGCAGATATTCAGTACGACGAACTACTACAACATGTCGATGTTCAACAAAGTAATGTATAAGTTCTTTTAAATTTAATAAACGAGGCCTTCCTTTTACCAAACAAATATTATTTACACTAAAGCTAGATTGCAAAACAGTATACTTATACAACATATTAAGTACAATGTTGGGGATTGCGTCCCGTCTTAAAATATAAACGATTCGCATTCCTTTTCTATCGGACTCATCTCGAATGTTAGATATACCTTCAATTTTTTTATCGTTAACTAAATCAGCAGTTTTTTTAATCATTTCTGCCTTATTTACTTGATAAGGCACTTCGGTAACAATAATACATTCTCTTCCGTTTACTTCTTCAAAATGAGTTTTTCCCCTCATAATGATTCGACCTCTTCCAGTATGAAAAGCATCCTTTACACCTTCATAGCCGTAGATAATTCCCCCTGTCGGAAAATCTGGGGCTTTTATATATTGCATTAACCCATCAATATCAATGTCGCTATTCTCTATATAGGCTATAGTCCCGTCAATAACTTCATTTATATTATGAGGTGGCATATTGGTAGCCATCCCTACTGCAATTCCCGAAGCTCCATTAATTAATAAACCCGGAACACGAGTGGGAAGTACCGTAGGTTCTTTTAAAGTATCATCAAAATTAAGTTTGTGGTCTACGGTATCTTTGTCTATATCAGCGAGCATGTCTTCAGAAATCTTCTGCATACGTGCTTCTGTATAACGCATAGCTGCCGGACTGTCACCATCAATAGATCCAAAATTTCCCTGACCATCTACCAACATATAACGCAAACTCCAATGCTGAGCCATCCGTACCATTGCATCGTAAACTGAAGTATCACCATGGGGGTGATATTTACCTAAAACCTCTCCTACAATTCTTGCAGATTTTTTATGAGCACCCGTCGCTCTTATACCCAACTCATGCATGCCAAATAAAACTCGCCTATGTACAGGTTTCATACCATCCCTAACGTCCGGTAGTGCCCGAGACACAATGACAGACATTGAATAATCAATGTAAGCCGATTTCATTTCATCCTCAATGTTAATAGGGATTAATTTTTCGCCTTCAACCATAAATATTTTCTTTGATTTTACGTTATAATTCTGAAAAAGCAAGATACACTAATTGTAACTTTATGGGCAGATCTACGGGTCAATTATTAATTAATTTATCAACAAAAAAGGATTGTAAAATCGTTAATAACTAACCTTCTTTTATTTTGATTTTAGTGAGTTTTTTTGTCCTTTTACTACAATTCATATTAAAAGGCATGGTTTTTGTCTTATTGAAATATTTATACTTATTTTAGACGCGTAGGAAATTAAATTATGGATGATAATTTTTCACCAAGAGTAAAAGATGTAATTGCATATAGCAAGGAAGAAGCATTGCGATTAGGTCACGATTTTATAGGCACAGAACATTTGATGCTTGGTTTACTTCGTGATGGTAATGGCAAAGCTGTGTCTATATTGAATGCTCTAGATGTCGATCTTAATAATTTGCGTAGGAAGGTTGAAATACTGAGTCCTGCAAATCCTAGTTCAGAATCTAATAGTAATGATAAAAAAAATCTTCATTTAACGCGACAAGCAGAAAGAGCCTTAAAAACAACATTTTTAGAAGCAAAGTTATTTCAAAGTTCTTCGATTAATACAGCTCACCTATTGTTATGTATTCTTAGAAACGACAATGATCCCACTACTAAATTGTTGAATAAAATGAAAGTAGATTATGACGGTGTAAAAAATCAATTCAAACAATTGATATCAAAAGATGAGGATATTATCGAAAGTCCCACTTCTGAATCTTTCCCAAATGACGATGATACTACTTCAGAAGACAGTAGTGAAAAAGAAAATATTTTTTCGGGAACTAGTCCAAAAACCACTAAAAAATCTAAAACCCCTGTTTTAGATAACTTCGGAAGAGATCTCACTTCCTATGCAGAAGAGGGAAAATTAGATCCTGTGGTAGGTCGTGAAGCCGAAATTCAAAGAGTATCTCAAATTTTAAGTAGAAGAAAAAAGAACAACCCATTGCTTATTGGAGAACCGGGAGTTGGCAAATCTGCTATTGCAGAGGGGCTTGCATTACGGATAATCGAACGAAAAGTATCACGTATTTTGTATGATAAACGAGTCGTGACTCTCGATCTTGCAAGTCTTGTCGCTGGAACAAAATATCGGGGGCAATTTGAAGAACGCATGAAAGCAGTAATGAATGAACTTGAAAAAAATGAAGATATCATTCTTTTTATTGATGAAATCCATACCATTGTGGGTGCTGGAGGTGCTACGGGCTCATTAGATGCCTCTAATATGTTTAAACCAGCCCTAGCACGTGGTGAAATACAATGTATTGGAGCAACTACACTTGATGAATATAGACAATACATAGAAAAAGACGGCGCACTGGAACGAAGATTTCAGAAGGTATTGATAGAGCCAACAACTGTTGAGGAAACCATAGAAATACTTTTAAACATTAAAGATAAATATGAAGCACATCATAATGTTCTTTATACCGATGATGCGCTTATAGCTTGTGTAAAATTAACCAATAGATATATGTCAGAGCGATTCCTTCCAGACAAGGCGATAGATGCAATGGATGAAGCAGGTTCACGAGTACATATTACCAATATGCATGTGCCTGATAAAATTCTGGAGCTTGAAGAAAAGCTTGAAGAGGTAAGAAAACATAAAAACTCTGTTGTAAAAAAGCAAAAATACGAAGAAGCCGCAAAACTTCGTGATGATGAAAAGAACATTGAAAAAGAACTTTCCATAGAACAAAAAGCCTGGGAAAAAGAATCTAAGCTTCATAAAGAAACGGTAACCGAAGTAAATGTAGCCGAAGTAGTTTCAATGATGACAGGAGTTCCGGTGAACAGAATTGCTCAAACCGAAATCAAGAAACTTGCTGAACTACCCAACCGTATTAAGAGTAAAGTTATTGGTCAAGATGAGGCGATTGCAAAGGTTGTAAAAGCAATCCAACGAAATCGAGCCGGACTAAAAGATCCTAACAAGCCCATTGGGTCCTTTATTTTTTTAGGTCAAACAGGAGTTGGTAAAACACAACTTGCTAAAGTATTGGCCCAAGAACTTTTTGATTCTGATAATGCATTAATTCGAATCGATATGAGTGAGTATATGGAAAAATTTGCTATTTCTCGATTGGTAGGTGCTCCCCCTGGATATGTTGGATACGAAGAAGGCGGTCAACTTACCGAAAAAATTAGAAGAAAGCCTTATTCAGTACTTTTATTGGACGAAATAGAAAAAGCCCATCCCGATGTGTTTAATATGCTATTGCAAGTTCTCGATGATGGCTATTTAACAGATAGTTTGGGACGGAAAATAGATTTCAGAAATACGATCATTATAATGACTTCGAACATAGGATCTCGCCAGTTAAAAGACTTTGGCCAAGGAGTGGGCTTCGGTACCGCAGCAAAAACCAAACAAGAAGATACTTATGCAAAAGGTGTTATTGAAAACGCTCTTAAAAAAACATTTGCACCCGAGTTTTTAAATCGTGTAGATGATGTGATGGTATTTAATACATTAGACAAAGAGGATATATATAAAATTATTGATATTGAATTGGCACTTCTGTTTGATAGAATTATAGATCTAGGCTATAAATTAACACTTACAAAAAAAGCCAAGGATTATATAGTTGATAAAGGATTTGACAAGAAATATGGCGCCAGACCCCTAAAAAGAGCCATTCAAAAATATGTCGAAGATGCTTTAGCTGAGGAAATAATTAACTCTAAACTTAAAGAGGGTGACACCATAACAATGGATCTTGATAAAAAAGAAAATAAATTAACAATCAAAATTAAAAAACAAAAGAAGGCAACCGAAACATAAATAAATTGTTTTACTAAATTTTAAACAGCACCTGAATTGTCATTCTGTTTAAAAGAGATTTTGATAAGGTTAAAGAAAAAGTATAGATAGAAGGGTGTAATTAATTAAATAATAAATCATTATCTACAGTAAAGCTTTGTAAAAAAGCTATAGATGCATGAATGTCATTTGCTAACAATCTGTCTTCATCTACAAAGGGTA
>Ga0114948_10001039_pt1 | contig 11731 bp, 9 predicted proteins | sample CR04metaG_FD_83877 | JGI IMG/M metagenome (GOLD analysis project Ga0114948, IMG submission 83877) | Deep subsurface microbial communities from Mariana Trench to uncover new lineages of life (NeLLi) - CR04 metaG | ecosystem: Environmental > Aquatic > Marine > Ocean trench > Sediment | place...
ATCAAGGAATATGCGACCAAGGACGGCGACACGGGTTCGCCGGAAGTCCAGGTCGCGATCTTATCGGAACGCATTGCCAATCTTACCGAGCATTTCAAGATCCACGGCAAGGACAACCATTCCCGCCGCGGGCTTCTGAAGCTCGTTTCCCAACGCCGCCGGTTGCTGGACTATGTCAAGACCTGCAACCAGGAGCGTTATCAGACGCTGATCACGCGTCTTGGACTGCGCCGCTAAAGGCGGCCGTGATTGCGCGACGGAACGGTCCGGTTGCGCTGGAATTCGAAAGCAAGGCTCGCCATGGCAGGATCGCCGGATGCTCTCCCGCTAACTTAAGCGCTGGGAAGAAGAGCCTCCTGTCATCTTGCCCATGGCCTGTCGTGTTTTTTGTCATCGACAGAAAGGAATGTCATGTTTGATCATCATAAAGTGGAAATGGAATGGGGCGGCCGCACGCTGACCCTGGAGAGCGGCAAGATCGCTCGCCAGGCTGACGGCGCCGTTCTTGCAACCTATGGCGAGACGACGGTTCTGGCGACGGTCGTCGCCGACCGCCAGCCCAAGCTGGGCCTCGATTTTTTCCCCCTGACCGTCAATTATCAGGAAAAGACCTACGCCGCCGGCAAGATCCCGGGTGGCTTTTTCAAGCGGGAAGGCCGGCCGGGCGAAAAGGAAACGCTGGTCTGCCGTCTGATCGACCGCCCGATCCGGCCGCTTTTCGCCAAAGGTTTCAAGAACGAAACCCAGATCATCGCGACGGTCATGTCCCATGATCTGGAGAACGATCCCGATATTGTCGCGATGATTGCCGTTTCCGCGGCGCTGACCATTTCCGGAATCCCGTTCCTTGGCCCCATCGGCGGTGCCCGCGTCGGTTATATCGATGGCCAATACGTTCTCAACCCGATGCTCGACACGATGTCGGAAAGCGCGCTCGATCTTATCGTCGCCGGCACCGCGGACGCTGTGCTGATGGTGGAATCGGAGGCCAAGGAACTGCCCGAGGAGGTCATGCTCGGCGCTGTCATGTTTGGTCACAGCGGGTTCCAGCCGGTAATCGGGGCGATCATCAAGCTGGCCGAAAAATGCGCCAAGGAGCCGCGCGACGTCGAGGTGGAGGATACCTCCGACCTTGCCGCGAAGGTGGACGCGATCGTCCGGGCCGGTCTGGGCGAGGCTTACCAGATCGCCGACAAGAAGGAGCGCCAGGAAAAGATCGCGACCTGCAAGGATGCAGCGATCGCCGAGCTTGTTGATCCGGAAGATGAAACCGCACCGACCGCATCCGATGTCGGCGGCGTTTTCAAGGCAACGGAAAAGGATATTGTCCGCGGCAGCATTCTGGACACGGGCAAGCGCATTGATGGCCGGGATCTGAAAACGGTTCGCCCGATCGTCTCCGAGGTCGGCATATTGCCGCGAACCCATGGCTCGGCGCTGTTCACCCGCGGTGAAACCCAGGCCATTGTTGTGGTGACTCTCGGCACCGGCGAGGACGAACAATTCATCGACGCGCTGGAGGGAACCTACAAGGAGCATTTCCTCCTGCACTACAACTTCCCGCCCTATTCGGTCGGCGAAACCGGCCGTGTCGGTTTTACCAGCCGGCGTGAAGTCGGCCACGGCAAGCTGGCCTGGCGCGCTCTGCGGGCGGTTCTGCCGGGCCGGGAGGAATTCCCCTATACCGTGCGCATCGTCTCCGAAATTACCGAATCGAACGGCTCCTCTTCGATGGCGACCGTCTGCGGTTCGTCGCTGGCGATGATGGATGCCGGCATCCCGATCAAGAAGCCGGTCGCCGGCATCGCCATGGGCCTGATCAAGGAAGCCGACCGGTATGCGGTTCTGTCCGACATTCTTGGCGACGAGGATCATCTCGGCGATATGGATTTCAAGGTCGCCGGCACCGCCGACGGCATCACCTCCCTGCAGATGGACATCAAGATCACCGGGATCACCGAGGAGATCATGCAGGTCGCGCTGGACCAGGCCAAGGACGGCCGCTTGCACATCCTGGGCGAAATGGCCAAGGCGCTCGGCGAGGCCCGCGACGAGATCGGTGAACATGCGCCGCGCATCGAGGTCTTGAACATTCCCGTCGACAAGATCCGCGAGGTCATCGGCACCGGCGGCAAGATCATCCGCGAAATCGTCGAAAAGACCGGCGCCAAGATCAACATCGAAGATGACGGCACGATCAAGATAGCCTCAGCCGATGCGGAATCGATCAATGCCGCGATCAAGTGGATTCGCGGCATCACCGATGATCCCGAAGTCGGTCACATCTACCGGGGCACCGTTGTCAAGGTTGTCGATTTCGGCGCTTTTGTGAATTTCTTCGGTTCCAAGGACGGTCTGGTGCATATCTCGCAGCTTAACCAGGGCCGGCCGGAAAAGGTCACTGACGTCGTCAAGGAAGGCGAGCAGGTTTACGTCAAGCTCGTCGGTTTCGACGATCGCGGCAAGGTTCGCCTGTCGATGAAGGTTGTCGATCAGGAGACCGGTAAGCTGCTCGAAGGCAAGGCCGCCTGATCCCGCAAGGGCAATGGAACAAGCGAACGGGGCGCTGTGGCGCCCCGTTTTTTTTCACCAGATCGCTTCACGCAATATTGGCCAGTGTGATCGGCGCTTCTTCGTTCCGTCGCTGCTTGAACAGCACGTCCAGGCTTTCCGGGTGACCGAAATAATAGCCCTGCGCCTGACTGCATCCGGCCTCGCGCAGAATATCGGCATGCTCGCGCGATTCCACCCCCTCGCCGGCGACCTGCATGCCCAGCGACCGGCCGAGGCTGCAAATCGCCGCGACCACGGCCCGCTTCTTCTCATTGCCGTCAATTCCGTTCATGAACGACCGGTCGACCTTGATCTTGTCGAACGGATAGCGCGACAACAGGCCAAGACTCGATGTCCCGACGCCGAAATTGTCCATGACGATTGAAATGCCGATTTCGCGGATGGTCTCCAGACGGCAGAAGGCATCGTCTTCGTTGCGGCCGAGAAGGCTTTCATTGACTTCAATATCGATGCGCTTTGGATCGACATTGTAGGCGCTGAAGGTGTCTGCGAGGAATTCTTCAATGCCCTGACGTTTCAATTGCGCGGCGGAAAGATTGATGGCGATCCGAGCCTCGGGAGGCAACACCGCGCTGTCACGCGCTACCTGTCGGATCACCCATTCTCCCATCGGTATGATCAGGCCGGTCTCTTCCGCGATCGACAAAAACATCGATGTCGGCACCAGGCCCTTGCCGGGAAGACGCCAGCGCAGCAGGGCCTCATAGCCGGTGATCTGATTCGAGATCAAGTCGTATTGCGGCTGGTAAAGCAGCGTAAAGAGATCGTTCTCCAGAGCAAAGCGCAGCCCGTCTTCCAGCGTTCTGCGGCTTTTCAGGGCTTCGGCCATTTTCGGGTCGAAGAACCGCCAGGCCCGCCGGCCTTCGCTCTTGGCGCGGTAGAGGGCGAAATCGGCATTGCGCACCAATTGGTCGGCGGTATCGCCATTGTCGGGGGCAACCGCGATGCCCATCGATCCGCTAATCAGGATTTCGTGCCCGTCGATACGGAAGGAAGTCGCTAACAGATCCAGGATACGATCGGCAAATGGCTTCAGTGCCGCTGTGTCCTCGACCACCGGAACAAGGATTGCGAATTCATCGCCCGATAAACGGGCCAGCAGATCATCGCCGCGCACCGAACCTTTCAGGCGATTGGCCGCGGCGCGCAGCAGGCCGTCGCCGATCGGATGGCCGAGCGTGTCATTGATGGATTTGAACCCGTCCAGGTCGATGGTCAGCAAGGCGCATTTGCGCGAATAGCGGTTGGCATCGGCGACCGCCTCCTTCAGCCTGTCCTCAAACTGCTTTCGATTTGGAAGCCCCGTCAGTTCGTCGTGCAGGGCGAGGAAGCGTAGGTCGTCTTCGTCCTCCTCGATCTGCCGCGCCCGATAGGTAAAGCCACCCATGAAAGCGAAAAACGTTACGGCGGCAACCCCGCCGGAATAGAGGAACTCCCGCCGGAAGCGGAACGCCAGTTCCGAGGCGGATTGGGATTGAACGAAGCGCGCGGCCAGCCTGACGGAACCATCTGGCGAAGCTGGAAAGGCGATCCAGGTACTGAAGCTGCTTTTTGTGATCAGTCCGACATTGCCGGTTGCATAGGCCCCGGCCGGGATCTCCAGCATTGCCAGATCTTGATGTTCGCGGATTGCTGCCGTTGTTGCGTTGAAATCGGTGACCGCGGCCTGGTCCGTTCCCGCAGCCGGCACAACATTGTTGTCGCCATCGATCAGAACCAGTGCGTCGATCCCGGCCGTTCTGAGGGAGTTCGGTGCAATTTTCGAAGAATCGCGGCTGAGAGCGATCAGAGCATCGGCTCGGTTCTCGATGCTGTATTGATACCAGGCAAGGGCTTTGGCGCTGGCATCGCGAATCAGCATAGCGCGGATACTGGACTGCCCGATGTAAAAAAGCCCACCCAAAAGGCAGGCACAGACCACCATGCCAGAAACCAAGGCAAATATTCGTTTTCCAACTGAACGCAAGATACCGGCCGCCTTTTGAACTTTCGCGGCCAATCTCTAGCAAAGGCGCATTAGAGTTCCCTGAATCAGCTTTCTAGAATTTGATCTGAATGAGAAATACAGCAGAAGATCTGGAATGCCTGATCGTGCTTTGGGATCAGGCGACGGCCTTTTTCATGTCGTCGTCGATTTCGCCATCGACGGTTCCATCGGTAACGCTGCCATCATCGCCATCATCGCCGTCGTTGCCTTCAACGCGATCTTCGCCATCGTCGTCGAGCGCCCCGGTTTCCCCTGGCGGGCAATCTTCCTCCGGCGGGCGATTTTCCTCCGGCGGACTTTTATCCACCGGCGTGGCGATGTTGGCCCGTTGCGGCGCGCCGAACAGGAAACCCTGAACGATACTGCAACCGGCGGCCTGCAACAAAACGACCTGTTCGTTGGTTTCGACGCCCTCGGCGGTGATATCGACGCTCAGGCTGCGGCCCAGGCTGACGATTGAGGAGATGATCGCTGCGATCTGCGGATCGTCGGATAATTGCCGGACAAAGCTGCGGTCGATCTTGATCTTGTCGAAGGGAAAGCGCGTCAGATAACTGAGGCTGGAATAGCCGGTGCCGAAATCGTCCATGGCGATGCGCACGCCGAGCGCCTTGATGCGCCGCAGCGTCGCCATGATCTCAGGGGAATGGTTGAGGAACAGGCTTTCGGTGATTTCGATTTCCAGCCGTTGCGGATCAAGCCCGGTTTCCTCAAGCACCTCACGGATCATCTCATCGACGCCTGGAAAACGAAATTGCTCGGCCGAAAAATTCACCGCGATGATGCCCGAACCGATCCAGTTGGCTCCATCCTGGCACGCCTTGCGCAGGATCCACTCGCCCAATTGGTTGATAAGGCCGGTTTCTTCGGCAACGGGAATGAAGTCCATCGGCGGGACCAGTCCTTCGCCTGGCCGCTCCCAGCGGATCAGCGCTTCATAGCCGCAAATTGTTCCGCTCTTCAGGTCCATTTGCGGCTGATAGAAAACGACGAATTCATCCCGTTCCAGCGCCAGCCGCAGATCGCGTTCCAGTGCGCTGCGCCGCGACAGGTGCTTCTCCATTTCCGTATCGAAGAAGCGGTGCATCTGCGCCCCATCGGCCTTGGCCTTGTTGAGCGCCAGGTCGGCGCCGCGGAACAGCGTCTCGCCGGTATCGGCATTGACGGGATAGAGCGCCACGCCGACGCTGGCGCCCAAAGAGACCGCTGTGTCGTTGATTTCGAACGGCTCGCTCAGCTCTTCGATGATGCGTTGCGCCAGATGTTTGAGGGAACGGGGATTGACTTCATTGTCGATCATGACGGCAAATTCGTCGCCCGACATCCGCCCCACCATCGTATCGGATCCCACCAGCGCCCGGATCCGGAAAACCGATTCCCGCAACACCGCATCGCCTGCTGCATGACCCCAGACGTCATTCACCGATTTGAACCGGCTGAGATCGATGGCGAGGACGGCAAGCTGGCTGTCGGCCAATTCAGCGACAGCGACCGCATCGTCGAGCCGGGTTAAAAACGTCTTGCGGTCGATAAGGGCCGATAAGGGATCCCGTTCAACCTGCAACGATTGCTCTTTGGTCTTGTCTGCTGCGGAATTCCTGAAAAACACAACAAAGCCGTATCCCCAGATGACGAGCGCGCTGAAAAGGCCGGCATAAAAGCCGAATTGCGGAAGCGCGGAAGCCGTTCCGCTGGCATCCGAATCAGCGCCGCCGGCCACCATGCGAGCCGCCAAATAGAGGCAAAGCCACACTATCGGACCAAGGACGATAGCACCGGCGATTAAGCCGCTGCCGTGGTACTTGAACAAGTTCATGACGCAGTCCCGGTGTTTATCCGGACCAAATGAACCCGATGGCGTAAAATTTCGGTTAGCGAAATGCAAATTTGGCAATTGCGAATACCCGGTCAAATGACCACGAGTTCGTCAAAAGTGCTCCAATTGCCGGATTGACATGACAAACTACGCCGCGGCTCTATTCCGCCGCTTCCTGCTCTTCGCTCTCGTCCAAGCGTTTCAGCGTCTGCAGGCGCGGCATGAAAGCGATGTTGTAGCCGGCATCGACATAATGGATTTCCCCCGTCACCAGCCGCGACAGATCGCTGAGAAGGTAGATTGCGGCGCCGCCGACATCCTCGATCGTCACGGACCGCCCAAGCGGTGAATTGTGCCGCTGATAGTTGAACATCATCCGTGCATCGGAAATTCCAGCGCCGGCAAGCGTGCGCATCGGCCCGGCGGAGATGGCGTTGACGCGGATGTTCTGATCACCGAAATCGGCGGCGAGGTATCGCACCGACGCTTCCAGCCCCGCCTTGGCGATGCCCATGACATTGTAGTTCGGCATGACCCGCACCGCTCCGGCAAAGGTCAGTGTCAGCATCGCCCCGCCATCCTTCATGAGCGGCGCGGCCAGGCGCGCGACTTCCGTGAAGGAGAAGCAGGAAATGACCATTGTGCGGATGAAATTTTCACGCGACGTATCGACGTAACGGCCCTTCAATTCGGATCGGTCGGAAAATGCCACGGCGTGAACGAGAAAATCGAGCCCGCCCCAGCGACGCTTTAATCCGTCAAAAACGGCGCTAACCGATTGTGCATCCTCAACGTCACAGGGATAAATATGGTCGGAGCCAAGCGACTTTGCCAGCGGCTCGACGCGCCGGCCGAACGCCTCCCCCTGATAGGTAAAGGCCAGTTCCGCGCCCTCGCCGGCGAGCGCCTTGGCAATTCCCCAAGCGACCGAATGATCATTTGCAACCCCAATGACCAGGCCCCGTTTGCCCTTCATCAAATCGCTCATCGCCTCGGCCCGGTCACGCGCCAAGCCGCTGGAACACCAGCGTGGCGTTGGTGCCGCCAAATCCGAAGGAATTGCTCAGCACCGTATTGACTTCGACATTGTCGCGCCGTTCCAGCACGATCGGCATGTCCGCAAACTGCGGATCCAAAGTTTCAATATTGGCGCTTTTGCAGATGAATCCGTTGTTCATCATCAACAGCGAATAGATCGATTCCTGCACACCGGTGGCGCCCATCGAATGACCGGTCAGCGATTTCGTCGCCGAAATCGGCGGACATTTCTCACCCGAACCGAAGACCTCGCGGATCGCCTCGATTTCCTTCAGATCGCCGACCGGCGTCGATGTCGCATGCGGGTTGATGTAGTCGATCGGCTCGTTGACCGTCGCCATCGCCATTTTCATGCACCGGACCGCCCCCTCGCCCGATGGCTGCACCATGTCGTAGCCGTCCGAGGTCGCACCATAGCCGGTGATCTCGCCATAGATTTTGGCGCCGCGCGCCTTGGCGTGCTCCAGTTCTTCAAGCACCAGGACGCCGGCGCCTCCGGCGATGATGAATCCGTCCCGGTCGGCGTCATAGGCCCGCGAGGCGGTCTGCGGCGTGGCGTTGAAACTGGCCGACAGGGCGCCCATGGCGTCGAACATGTTGGACAGGGTCCAATCCAGATCCTCGCCGCCGCCGGCGAAGATGACGTCCTGCTTGCCGATCTGGATGATCTCATAGGCATTGCCGATGCAATGGTTGGATGTGGCACAGGCCGATGATATCGAATAATTCACGCCCTTGATGTGAAACGGCGTCGCCAGCGTCGCCGAATTTGTCGATGACATTGCTTTGGGAACGGCGAACGGCCCGATCCGTTTTGGCCCCTTTTTGCGGGTGATGTCGGCCGCTTCGACGATGGTTCGGGTCGAGGGGCCACCGGACCCCATAATCATGCCGGTGCGCAGATCGGAGACCTCGTCGGCCTCAAGACCGGCGTCCTGGATAGCCTGTGTCATGGCGATAAAATTCCATGCCGCCCCGCGCCCCATGAAGCGCTTCGTCCGCCGCTCCAGCGCTTCGGCCGGATCGGGTGTCGGCGCGCCATGCACCTGACAGCGAAATCCGAGTTCCGCATAGTCGTCGGCGAAGACGATGCCCGACCGCGCCTCGCGGAGGCTGGCAAGCACTTCGCGCGTGTTGTTGCCGATCGAGGAGACGATCCCCATGCCGGTGACGACCACCCGTTTCATGGCAATCTCCTTTCTCCAAAGTCGCCGTCAGCCCGACGGCTGTGATTGTGGATCGTTGCTGGTATTAGCTTGCCGCCGGCGCCGTTTCACCGGCAAAAAGGCCGACCCGAATTTCTTTGGCTTTATAGATGGTTTCGCCATCCGCTTTCACCCAGCCATCGCCTGTCCCCAGAACCAGCCTGGAGCGCAGAACACGCTTCAGATCAATGCCATATTCAACGTGTTTGACCGATGGCTGCACCATGCCGGAGAATTTGACTTCGCCGACGGAAAGCGCCCGCCCGCGCCCGGGTTCGCCAAGCCATCCCAGAAAGAAGCCGAGCATCTGCCATAGCGCGTCGAGGCCGAGACAGCCGGGCATCACCGGATCGCCCTGGAAATGGCAGGCAAAGAACCACAGATCGGGTTTGACCGCCAATTCGGCCCGCACCAGCCCCTTGCCATATTCGCCGCCTTCCTCCGAGATTTCTGAAATGCGGTCGAACATCAGCATGGGTGGCAGCGGCAATTGGGCGTTGCCTTCGCCAAAAATCTCGCCGCGCCCGCAGGCCAACAGTTCCTCATATTCATAACGAGACTGACGATCAGTCATGAAACCGCTATGGACCTCCCCTTTGGCCGCTGTTTCCGGCCACACGAGCCGTTCCTATTATAGCGCTACTGTGCGCGAAACGAATGCGTGTGACAACGCATATTGCCGCATCCGGTTGTCTCGATTGCCGGTTATCGCATATACAAGGCATGCCGGGTTCGTGGAGAAACTGTAGCGAGCCTGAAAACGCGCTTGGCATCATGCCGATCCCTGAGGTTGAAACCGATACGCCGTCATGTCTGATACGCAGCACCTTGAACGATCACCCCTTTGCCCCGGTGACGATAACCTGCGGACACAGCTCGCCGCTGATTTGCGCGTCGCCGGCCTGCGGCCGACCCGTCAGCGGGTGGCCCTTGCGGCGATTTTGTTCGGGCGCGGGCACCGCCATATCGCCGCGGAGGAACTGCATGAAGAAGCGATCGCGGCGGATGTTCCGGTCTCGCTGGCGACGATCTACAACACGCTGCATCAGTTCACCAAAGCGGGCCTGCTCAGGGAAGTCGCCATTGAGGGCGCGCGCACCTATTTCGATACCAATGTGTCGGACCACCATCATTTCTTCGTTGAGGGTGAAAATCGCCTGATCGATGTCGAAGATCCAATCGAGATCGCTAAAATTCCGCCGCCGCCGCCGGGCATGGAAGTGACGTCTGTCGAGGTCATTGTCCGGGTTCGGCGCAAGCGGGCCTGACGATTCGGTCGGCCTACTGGGCTGCGACCTGCTCGTTGGGATAAACGCCCCACAAATCGTCTTGTCTGATCCAGCCGTCATAGCCCGGGCCGCGGACCCGGCACCATTGGCCGGTGCACCGCACGACTTCTGCGATCACATTGGCTTCCAGATAGGCGACGATGGCCGTATCGTCCAGCGCGCCGGTTCTGAGGGCAAAGGTTTCCCTGGCCGCCCACGGCGCGACGATGACGGCCCGCTCGCCGGAAAGCAGGCTGTGGAAAACCCAGCCTTCATCGCCCTCGGCATCGCGAATTTTGCGCCAGTTGTCGAATTCCTGGACGATTTCGACCGGCAATCCGGCGCGGCGGAATTCCCAGGCAATGTCGTATTGCTGGCCCGGTCCGCGCCGCACATTGACCTTTGGCGCCTTCAAGCTGACGAAACGCGGCAGCGGCAGACCGCTGGGGCCGCGTTTGAGCGACTGCGCCTGCGCGCTCGGCCACAAATCGCCATTTGACGCGGGTTGCCCCGGCGCCGCCACGAACATAGCCGCGAGTGCGGCCGGCAGAAGTATTTTGCGGATCAAATCCATTACCATGATGTGCCCGCTTGACGGTTACCGGTTGGTTAATATCAGGGTGCGCAGAGGATGCCGGGCACCGGCCGGATCCGGTCGGCGAACCGCCGCCGGAAGACGATACGATCGTCACGATTCTTGCGTTTATTCGGCCTTTTGCTAGACAGGCGTGAGGAACGAGCCGGTCCGCCGGCCAGGAAGCTCTCGATGCCAAACACCAAGCCGATCGTCATTGTCACGCGCAAACTGCCGGATCCGGTGGAAACGCGCATGTGCGAACTCTTCGAGACGCGTTTGAACATCGACGACAAACCGATGACCCAGGCCGAACTGGTGGAGGCCATGAAGATTGCCGACGTGCTGGTTCCCACCGTCACCGACCGGATCGACCAGTCGATGATCGTCCAGGCCGGCAAACGGCTGAAGCTGATTGCCAATTTCGGCAATGGCATCGACAATATCGCGGTTGAAGCCGCCATTGATCGTGGCATTGCCGTCACCAACACACCCAATGTCCTGACCGAGGACACCGCCGATATGACGATGGCGCTGCTTCTGGCCGTGCCGCGGCGGTTGATCGAAGGCGCCCGCATTCTGTCCGATAGCGAATCCTGGAGCGGCTGGTCGCCGACCTGGATGCTCGGCAAGCGGATCTGGGGCAAGCGCCTGGGCATTATCGGCATGGGCCGCATTGGCACCGCCGTCGCCCGCCGCGCCCGCGCTTTCGGGCTGGCGATCCACTACCACAACCGCCACCGCATCGATGAAGCGAGCGAATCGGAACTTGAGGCGACCTATTGGGACAGTCTCGACCAGATGCTGGCCCGCATGGACATCATTTCGGTCAATTGCCCGCACACGCCGGCGACCTTCCACCTTTTATCGAAACGGCGGCTGCAACTGATGCGGCCCGAGGCGTTTATCGTCAACACCGCCCGCGGCGAAATCATCGATGAGGATGCGCTGATCCAATGCCTGGAAAGCGGCGCCCTGGCCGGGGCGGCTCTGGATGTTTTCGAACATGAGCCGGCGGTCAATCCCAGGCTGATCAAGCTCGCCCGCGCCGGCAAGGTCGTGCTTTTACCGCATATGAGTTCGGCCACCGAAGAGGGCCGCATCGAAATGGGCGAGAAGGTGATTATCAACATCCGCACGCTGATGGACGGTCACAAGCCGCCCGACCGGGTCTTGCCGACGCTGGCGGCTTAGCCTTTGGTATTGCGCTTGTAGCGGATCGTCTCGAAGCGCTGGCTGAGGCCCTCGTAAAGCAGCAGCCGGCCGATC
>Ga0114948_10001044_pt1 | contig 11690 bp, 9 predicted proteins | sample CR04metaG_FD_83877 | JGI IMG/M metagenome (GOLD analysis project Ga0114948, IMG submission 83877) | Deep subsurface microbial communities from Mariana Trench to uncover new lineages of life (NeLLi) - CR04 metaG | ecosystem: Environmental > Aquatic > Marine > Ocean trench > Sediment | place...
AGAAGTCCCGCCGCAACCAAGAAAACCAACGAGGAGACCACAACCGATGCGCCCGCCTGGCGCACTGTCAACATACCGGTGGGGAGTTCCCGCCGCTCCGTGCGAGGGTTCATGGCATCCTGATCTCGGTCGACGATGCGGTTGAACCCCATGGCTGCGAAGCGGGCGGCGGTGAACGCCGTTACGACGAGCACGATGGTGCTCCACGTAACCGGCGAGACGTGCGATGCGTATACCACACCCAGCAGCGCAAACGGCAAGGCAAACACGGTGTGCGGGAGCTTCACGAAGTTGGCGAAATGCGCCAACGTCGAACCACCCGAAAGGGTTTGGCCCTCAATCGGCAACTCGTCGGTCGTAAATACCGGCTCCAGATCCAGGCGCCGCGCCTGGGTCGTACGCGGTGAACGGGCGCGCGGTTTCAACGGAGCGACTTCAACGAGATCCCCAAGTCAGACCACATCGCGTCCACCCGCGCTTTCGTGGCTTCGTCCATCACGATCCGCTCCGGCCATTCGCGATCGAACCCTTCTTCCTTCCACTTCTGAGTCGCGTCGATCCCCATCTTCGATCCGTACGTAAATGCTCTCGAGGCGTGATCGAGCACATCGACCGGCCCCATCGTAAACCGTGTATCGCGCTCCGGATCGATGTGATTGAGAGCGACCCACCACGCCTCCTCGGGATCGCGGACGTTGACGTCTCGGTCCACGACGATGATCAGCTTGGCAAGCGACATCAGGCCCATGCCCCAGAGCGCATTCATGACTTTCCATGCCTGACCCGGGTACTGTTTGTCGATACTGACAAACACCAGATTGTGAAAAATGCCGGAAGGGGGCATGTGGTAGTCCACGATTTCCGGCACCGTGAGTTGCAGGAGCGGTAGAAAAATCCGCTCGGTCGCGTGCCCGAGATAATAATCTTCCATCGGTGGACGGCCGACGATCGTCGTGGGATACACGGGCCGCTCCCGCATCGTGATGGCGTCGACGTGCACGGCCGGATATTCGTCGGCGAGTGAGTAAAAGCCGGTGTGGTCGCCGAACGGACCTTCCACAACCAGCGGCTCTGCTGGATCGATGGATCCCTCGATGACGATTTCCGCCTCGGCAGGCACGCGCAGGTCGCTCGTGACGGCTTTCGCCAACCGAACCGGCCTGCGTCGCAGAAAGCCAGCGAACACGTACTCGTCGATATCCGGCGGCAGGGGTGCCGACGCCGAGTAAATCGACGCGGGGTCGCCACCCAAGACGATCGCCACCGGCATCTTCTCTCCGCGCCTAGCCATCTCTCGCCAGTGCGCGGCGCCCACCTTGTGACGTTGCCAGTGCATCGCCAGCAGCCGGCGCTCCAACACTTGGACCCGGTACATCCCGACGTTGCGCACGCCTGTCTCGGGATTGTGGCTGATCACCTGCGGCAGGGTGACATACGGCCCGCCGTCTCCGGGCCAGCACGTGATGATCGGGAGGCGAGACAAGTCGACGTCGTCCCCTCGTACCACGACCTCTTGGCACGGAGGAGTACCCTTGAAAGCCCGAGGCGGATACTTGGCCACCTCGGCGATCTTAGGAAAAAGTGCGATCTTTTCCCTCCATCCTTCCGGTACTTTGATCTTGAGCAGATCCGTAATACGGGCTCCGATGTCATCGAGGCTCTCGACGCCCAACGCTATCTGCATCCGACGCATCGATCCGAAGAGGTTGATGCCAACCGGAATGGGAGAGGGAGATCCGTCGGCGAGGGTAGGCATGTCGAACATCAAAGCCGGGCCACCACCCGGGCTCTTCATACAGCGATCGGCAATCTCCGCGATTTCGCGGTCGACCGAAACTTGACGTCCCACGCGTGCCAGCTCGCCGGCCGTCTCCAGCTGCTTGATGAATTCGCGCAAGTTGTCAGCGATCACGTACGGATCCCCCAGTGGATCGTGGCAATACCGAAGGTCAGCGGTTGATAGTGCACGTCCCGGAAGCCGGCGCGACGAAATCGGTCGGCAAACTGGCTGGGACCCGGAAACCCGAGCACCGAGTCTGGCAGGTAGCTATACGCGGTGGCATGCTTCGATACCCATCGGCCCACACGTGGGAGGACGTGCCGAGAATAGCACTGATACAAAGGCTTGATCGGCCATCGCTGCGGCGTCGAGAACTCCAGGACGACCAGCCTCGCGCCGACCTTCAGCACGCGTGCGATCTCTTCCATTCCCCTATCGAGGTCGGTCAGGTTCCGCACACCGAACCCCACCGTGCAGCCATAGAACCGCGCGTCGTCGAACGGTAGCGCGAGGGCATCGGCGCCAACCGCCTTCATCCGCTCGGCCTTGGCGCGACCCAGTCGCAGCATCGGCACCACGAAATCCGCGCCGATCACGGTGCCGCGGAATGCGGGCTGACGGGCCAGAGCAGCGGCCAAGTCCAGCGTACCGGCGCACAGATCCAGATAGGTTCCGGTAGGCGCGCTTTGCCATCCCAATCGCGAAACGGCTCGGCGCCGCCATGAGCGGTCAATATTGAAACTGAGGACACGGTTGAGGAGATCATAGCGGGGTGCGATGGTTGTGAACATCTCCCGCACGTACGAACCCTTATCACCATCGACGGAGGGGTCGAACTCGAGTTGCACCGGCGCCATAGGCGCCAAAGATACCGACCCAGCTAAACCTGCAACAGTGGTGCACCCTGAAACAGCATGCTTCTATTTATCCTTCGATCAGAACACCCGGGTTTCTAAAGTAGGAGAAGAGTACTCTCCGAATCATGGCGCTATCCGAACAGCTTGTGACGGCCACCGACCAAGAGGTGGTGCAATGGGCGCGCGAGGGCCAAGAGCGGGCGTATCGGGAACTGGTGCGCCGGTATCAGCGCCCCATCTTCTCCCTCATCTACCGTATGGTGCGTGACCGCGAGCGCGCCGAAGACCTCACACAGGAAACCTTCGTGAAGGTGTTGAACGCGCTCGACAGTTACCGGCCCGAGTACAAGTTTTCTTCGTGGATCTTCAAGATCGCCAACAACGCGGCGATCGATCAGCTCAGACGCAAGGAGTTGGACACGCTGTCGCTCGACGGCGCTCCCGACGCCACGACGTCGGACCGACGGGAGGGCACGTCGATTCAACTCGCCGATGGCGCCGAGTCGGCGCTACAAGAACTCGAGGCGCGGGAGCTGGGGAGCCAAATCGAACGGGCCATCGCGCAACTACGTCCTCAATACCGTTCGTGCATTCTGTTACGTCATGTCGAAGGGTACGCGTACGAGGAAATCGCCGAGATGTTAGAACTCCCTCTCGGCACTGTGAAGACCTACATTCACCGCGCCCGTGTTGAGCTACGCACGATGCTGGAACCACTGCAAGAGTGAAACTCTTGCCACGAATTTACGTAGGGGACGCAGAGGTAAAACGACGAATGAACCAACACAGTGTGACCCCACTCACTCCTGCAGAAGAAGACCCCGTCATCGACAAATGGCTGGCGTTGCTTCCGGAGTTTGTTCCGGGTCCGCACTTCGAAGACGCAGTGATGGCACGCGTCAGGGTACCGGCTCCCAGTTGGGTCCTTGCGGTGCAAGGTGCAACCCGCGCGTTGTTTGTCGGAAAGCGTGCGTGGATGTGGGCCGGCGGGTTGGCGGCGTCGTCAGCGGTTTCGATCGCGGCGATGGTCACGCTGTTCGTTACTCACTGGGTTCAGGTTGAAACGGCATGGTCGCTCCTTGCGGGCGGCATCATGATCGAGGCGTGGCGTGCCGCGGTTGCACTCACGGTAAGGGCCGTCAGCGCAGGTTTCGCCATGAACGCATTTTGGGGATTGAATTACCAAGCATTCGTACTGGCAGGTCTTGCAGGAGGGCTGGTAACCGGCTTCAGCCTGTGGGGCTTGTACCGAATGCTCCGTATCGACACCGAGAGGATTTCGCTCAATGCTAGTCGTTAGATCAATGGGTGCATTGGCTCTGATCGCGGCGGTGGGTGTGTATACACCAGTCACCGTTTCCGCTCAACAGAGCACCGTGGTCGCGCACTCCGTATCAGTTTCGGAAGACGGGTCGTCGCTCGAGTTCGAGCTGGCCGATGGCAAAACAATCACCATCGAGCTGGCCGATGGCACGATCCGCATCAATGGCGAGACTGCAGGTGCGTACGGCACCGGTGGTGAGCTGGAAGCGTCGTGGCGCTCGCTGCTCTCCCACGGCGGGCCATTGAGTTCGCCTGAGCTTCTCGAGGCACTGCAGGGCTGGGAGGTAGACGGACTCGAAGGAGCCGAGGTGCAGATCCAAGCAGCCATCGCGGCGAGCCTCGACAACCTCGACGTGGTGATCGCCAATGCGATGGCTGCGGCGCAGATTGCTGCCGCCGTCGAAGTGCAAGACGCGCAGGAGCGGGCCCGCGCGTTGGCGGACGGAATCGTCATCGACCTCAACCGGCTCACCGGCGCACTCGGCGTCATGGAGCAACTCGACGAACTCGAACACACGGACAACCTCAGCTTCCAAGTGGAGAATGGGCGCATCCACGTCGGTGACCTCACCGTGCGGCGGGGCCAGGTCATCGAAGGCAATCTGGCGGTCCTCTCCGGCGATGTTACTGTTTACGGCACGGTAAAAGGAAATCTCGTCGCTCTCGACGGAGACATTCTGCTTCGGTCCAGCGGGCGTATCGAGGGTGATGCGTTGGCCATCAACGGAACCGTGACTCGGGCCGGCGGTTATATCTCCGGCCGCGTGCGCTCAGCCCGCGGCGTCGGGGTCAGACCCAGCCGCGGACCCAGCCGCCTGGCACCACTCGCCGAACGCAGCCGCGCGCGCCAGACCTCGGTGGTCGATGCCGTGGGCCAGAACATCGCAACGTTGTTCGGTTTCTTCGTGGCGCTGGCGTGTATCGGATTTGGCTTCACGTTCTTCATGCCCCGCCAACTCCAGGTCGTGTCGGAGACAGTGTCTGATTCCTTCGGCAAGTCGTTCTTGGCGGGATTGTTCGCGACCCCGCTGATTCTTCCGGCCGGAGTGATGCTGGTTGCGGGGTTGGCCATCACCATCGTGGGCATTCCGCTCGCGATTCTGGCAGTGCCGGCACTGATCTTGGGAACGATCGGCGCGACCGTTTTGGGCTACCTCGCGGCGGCGAACTCGGTCGGACATTCGTACTTGCTCCGCAAGATGGCGGACGGTCAAGCAGTTGTGTCCACACCGTACCGTTCGGTGGTGTACGGTTTAATCGGCCTCCTGGCGATCTGGGCTCCGGCCGCACTCCTCGGATGGATCCCGCTCGTGGGGCAGCTGTTCCTCTTGCTGGCTCTGACCATCACTTGGGCCATGGCGACAGCCGGCGTTGGCGCCGCCATCCTTTCCCGAGCCGGGCTGCGTGCTACGTTCGTTAGGACCCGCCCAGAAGCCGCGTTGACCGACGAGCACTACTGGGAGCCAGACTCCTCGATGCTACCTCCCGCACACCGCGGCCCCACCGGACGATGAGCTTCGGGCGGTCACGACTCCCCTGGATCGCGCCTGCGGTCCTGGGGCTGGCCTGCGTGGTGTCGAATGCGTCCGCTCAATCCGACAGGGTGTACCGGACCGTGTCTTCGTCCCGGCAGCCCCTTGGCGAACGAGACTTCACGGTGGAGGCCCGGTTCGCCTTGGGCCATTTCAACCTCACTCGCGACCAATCCGGCGCGTTGTACCGCACCACCCTGCTCTACGACGAAGCACTCTTTGAGCCCGAACAGACCTACGACAGCCACAATCGGGTCCTCACGGTGGATCTCACGCACGAACAGGGAAGGCGCAGCCGTAACATCAACCTCCGCAACCTGCGAGACCTCCGCCAACGACTCGACATAGCACTCTCTCCATCCGTTCCTGCACGCGTCAATTTGGAGTTCGGCGTCGTCCGCGCCGACATCGACTTTGGCGGGATGTCGCTCATTCGGTCGGATATCAAAATCGGAGCGAGCGAGGTCGTCGTTCGGTTCAGCCGCCCGACGATCGCACCGTGCGAACGCCTCCATGTCACCATGGGGGCGGCGGAGTTCTCGGCAGAGCAACTGGGGAACTCCAATTGCGCCGAACTCAGTTTCGAGGGCGCGGCTGGCGCGCTAGCGCTCGACTTCAGCGGCGAATGGCAACACGAAGGAAAAACCGCCGCGCGAGTCAAATTGGGTTTTGGGACTCTGAAGCTGCAGTTTCCGTCACATCTCGGAGTCGCCATATCGATCAAGCGGTTCTTGGCATCTTTTGACGGATCCGGCTTCGTGAAGCGAGGCGACACGTACTATTCACGCAATTACGATTCGGCCACCGCGCAGCTGGACCTCGACATCAACGCGGTACTCGGGGATATCGAAGTAGTGTGGGTGCCGAGGTAGCCGCCGAGTTAGGTTCGGTACGTCCGACGGGTAGTGCGGCACAGCGCGACGGAATCGCGCCGCTCATGCGTCAGCCTGTTATGACCGGTAAGCTGACTCCCTTTCCTGCAACCTTGCTCCGCAGCACCTTCGCAATGTCCTGAAGCACCACCGCCGCCGGAGATTCCGGTTCGGCGATGACGATCGGTTTCCCCTGGTCCGCATGCTCGGTCATGCCGGCCTGAAGCGGGATTTGGGCTATCAGGGGCACCCCTAGTTCATCGGCAAGCCGTTGGCCTCCCCCGGACGAAAAAATCTCGATCCGCTCTCCCGAAGGCGTCACGAAGAAACTCATGTTCTCAATGATGCCAAGCACGGGAACCCCTACCCGCTCGAACATCTTGGCCCCGCGAAGACCATCCCCGACCGACACCTCTTGTGGAGTCGTCACGATTACCGAGGTGCGCACCTGCGCGGATTGCACAAGTGACAGTTGCGCATCTCCAGTTCCCGGCGGGAGGTCGACCAAGAAATAGTCGAGTTCCCCCCAATCCACGTCCCGCAAGAATTGCTGCAGAATTTTCGTGATGATCGGCCCACGCCATATCGCCGGCGCGTCGCGCTCGATCATGAGCCCCAGGGAAATCAGCTTCACTCCGTGGGCCTCGATGGGAATAATCCTCTGGTTGCGAACCGGGGGCTGCTCCGTGACGCCGAACATGCGCGGAATGTTGGGACCGTAGATATCGGCGTCCATGAGGCCGACCCTGAGCCCGCTCTGTGCCAGCGCCACGCTCAGGTTGGCCGCGACCGTCGACTTGCCGACACCGCCCTTACCGCTCGAAACGGCGATGATGTGCCCCAAACCCGGGAGGTCGATGGGCTGGGGAGCGGGCGTGGGCGGCGCCGCCCTTGCCGGCGAGCCACCGGGCGGGCCGCCCCCCGCCCCCGCCCCCGCCCCCGTGGGCTCCTGCACCTTTACCTTCACGTCGGATACTCCGTCCACACCGCGCACCGCGCTGCGCATCTGCCGGACGAGCGTGGCCGGGTCCATTCTGTCGAGCAGAAAGGTGAACGAGACTCGCCCATCGTTGTCCACCTGCAAATCTTGGATCATCCCCGCGGTCACCACATCCTTGCCGACGCGCGGGTTCTGCACGCTGCTGAGCGCATCGGAGACTCGGGCATTCAGATCGTCAGTCATCAGTCATCGTTCGTCAGGTTGAATGGGGGCCGTCGTTCCCTTCTGACGTCCCGTCGCTCAGGAACTTACGCGCCGCTTGCACCACGCGCTGTTGGACTTCCACGAGATCGCCCTCGATCGAAGCCCCAGCGGCTTTGAAGTGCCCACCGCCGCCAAACTGTTCGGCCAGCGCGGCAGCGTTCACCTTGCCCACGGACCGGAACGAAACCTTTGTGCGGCCGTTCGCCAGCGGTCGAAACAACATGGCAAGGCGAGTGCCCCGAATCGACCTCGGCAGATCCACGATCCCCTCCAAATGTTCCGCTTCCACTCCGTTGCGTTCGAGCGCCCCTGGGGGCACGGTAACCCACGCGATCCCAAGGTCGCTATCCACCACCAGCGTGTCTACGACCTCCGCGAGCAGACGAATCTTCCCCTCGGGCTCGCCGGCGTAGACCTCCAGGTAGACCTCCTCCGGGTCGATCCCCCATTCGATCAACTCCGCCGCGATCCGCAACGACCTCGCCGTCGTGTTGCTGTAGCGGAAGCCCCCGGTGTCGGTGAGAATCGCCACATAGAGCGCACGGGCAGCCTCAAGACCCAGCTCCCAGTTCAAGGCGCAAGCCAAGTCGTAAACCAGTTCGCCCGTCGCACAGGCGGTCGCATCGACCATACGGGGCCCCGCCGGAAGCGACCCGTCGCTCAGATGATGGTCGATGCACGCCACCGGAATCGCACGCTCGCGTAGCCGCTGTGCGAGGTGTCCCAACCGCCCCAGATCGGCAATGTCCACCACGACCACGGCATCCGCGGCGTCGAGCTGCTTGACCGCCTTGGCGGTCTTGTCGGCGTGCTCGATTCCGCTGAGAAGAAACCGATAGCGCGACGGGATCGGGGTGGGATTCGCCAGTACCACGTCGACCCCATGCGCGGTCAGCAGGTGCCACAGCGCCACCTCGCTTCCGCACCCGTCACCATCGGCGTTCACGTGTGTCGTGATGGCCACGTGGCTACCGGGTTGGAGCAGCTCGGCCACCTGGAGGGCCGCGGTGCGCCGCTTCTCGCTCACCTCGAGAGAGCCGCCGCGCTGAGAGGGAACTACGGACATCTATCGAAGATAATGGGTTCGGTACCGAACGCGCATCTTCCGAACCGATCTCGGCATAGCAGCAATGGCCCTTGCTGTAATCCGTGCGAGCATCCATTTTCCCGGACCTTCAATCACTGAGCGGCGGAGCCCCAATGGACGCACTTGAACAGATCGTCACTGCCGTAAAGAATGTTATCGACAACTTCGGCATTCCTTTCAGGGGCGAAACCATACCGTTCAAGGTGATCGCGCTCCTGGGAGCCGGCGCCTTTCTCACGATCAAGCTGGGCTTCGTGCAGATCCGCCACCTGATGCACGGATTCGCAGTTACATCGGGCCGGTACGACGATCCCAACGAACCCGGCGACGTGTCGCATTTTCAGGCGCTCACCACCGCACTCTCTGCCACGGTCGGCATCGGGAACATCGCGGGGGCTGCGTGGGCGATCCACTTCGGTGGTCCGGGGGCGCTTTTCTGGATGTGGATGACAGCGGTGCTCGGCATGGCGACCAAATTCTCCGAGGTGACTCTGGCGCAGCGCTACCGCAACGTGCAGGCGCCCGATGCCACCACCCACAAGTGGGAGGGCACCGTGTCGGGCGGTCCGATGTACTATATCGAGTCCGGGCTCGGCGCCGCGTGGCGGCCGATGGCAATCTTCTTTGCCGTGATGCTGGGAACTACGGCGTTTCTCACCGGCAACGCCGTGCAGGCGAACACGCTCGCCGACACGATGCGGTCGAGCTTTGGTGTTCCCAACATCGTGACCGGACTCGTCGCGGCAGCCATCCTCGCATCCGTCATACTCGGCGGCATCACGCGCATCGGGAAGGTCACGAGCGTCCTCGCGCCGGTAATGGCCGCCATCTACGTCGCTGGCGCAGTCGTCATCATCCTCCTCCACCTCGATCAGCTGATTCCGAGTTTCGCGCTGATCTTCCGCGAGGCCTTCAACCCCTCAGCCGGAGTAGCCGGAACCGGAATCGGCGCGATCCTGGTAACGATGAATTGGGGTGTCAACCGCGGCCTATTCTCGAACGAGGCCGGACAAGGCTCCGCCCCGATTGCGCACGCAGCGGCGAAGACGGACGAGCCAGTATCGGAGGGCGTGGTCGGACTAGTGGAGCCGTTCATCGATACGATCGTGATCGTGACCATGACCGCGCTGGTCATCGTCATGACAGGCGTGTGGAATGAGCGGGTCCCGTCCGAGCTTACTATGGATGGAGGAGACATAAGCTTCGTTGTGGCGAACGCCGACGGCTCATTCGAGGAGGGCGATGCACCAGCACAGGTTCGCGTCGAGAACGGGAGACAATTGATCGCCGCTGGTGAGCCAGCCTTTGCATGGCACGACGTGATCGTGGATCAGTTGTTTACAGATCAAGCCCAGACGGTTCCGTTCAGCGGGGTCATCAATCCGGGAGTCGATGCGGTGGCCAACGACGGGACCACTTACATCACGCTCTACGCCGATGCGGTTGAGGGCGGGGCGCCACTGACGATGCTCGGATTCCGCAGGGGACTTTCGGCCATCGGCGATTTCGGACACTACATCGTGTTGGTTTCGGTGCTGCTATTCGGTATCTCCACCGCCATCGCGTGGAGCTACTACGGCGACCGGTGCGCCACGTACCTGTGGGGACCGAAAGCGGTAATGCCGTACAAAATCGTGTATGTCGGCATGCACGTCGCCGGCGCAGTCATCGCACCGGCGGTGGCCTGGGATCTGGGCGACATCTTCCTGGGCATCGTCATTCTCCCCAACCTCCTCGCGCTCGTCATGTTGTCGGGTCAGGTTCGAGAGATGTCGAATAGTTACTTCCAGAGGAAGCCTTGGATCGAGAACGCGGAAGTGCGTCGACGGCTCAAAGAGGGGAGGTAGGGATTGGAGATTGGAGATTGGGGATTGGTTCCGCACATCTCCAATTCCGAAACTCCATCCATCAATGCCTGAAGACGGTAGCTGAGGTCACACGCTGTAGTTGGGTGCCTCCTTCGTCAGCACGACGTCGTGCGGATGGGATTCGCGCAGACCGGCCGCGGTGATCTGAACGAACTCGCTGTCGCACCGTAGCTCTTCGATCGTCGCGACGCCGCAGTACCCCATGCCGCTTCTGATGCCGCCGGCGATTTGAAAGATGACGTCGCCAACCGGACCCCGGTATGGCACGCGTCCCTCGATGCCTTCGGGCACCATCTTGTGCGGCTCGTCGCCAGCCTGGAAGTAACGGTCGGCAGACCCGTCTTCCATCGCAGCGAGTGACCCCATTCCCCGGATCATCTTGAAGCGGCGACCCTCGAGCAAGAAACTCTCCCCCGGGCTTTCTTCGGTTCCGGCGAGCATCGATCCAAGCATGACCGAAGACGCGCCCGCGGCGATTGCCTTGACGGCGTCACCGGAAAACTTGATTCCACCGTCGGCAATGACCGGAATGTCTCCGGCGGCCCGAACTGCCTCGACGATCGCGGTGACCTGAGGGACACCGACACCGGTCACCACACGCGTCGTGCAGATGGAGCCGGGGCCCACACCGACCTTGACGGCATCCACCCCCCGCTCGATGAGCGCAGCGGCTCCATCGTACGTAGCGACGTTCCCCCCGACGAGCTGCGCGTCGGGAAAACTGTCCCGCAACCGCGCCACCATGTCGAGGACACCATCGGAATGGCCGTGTGCCGAGTCCACAACCAGGACGTCCACGCCCGCGTCGATCAACGCCTTCGCGCGGTCACGCGTATCGGGGCTCACGCCCACGGCGGCGGCGACGCGCAGTCGGCCGTGTTCGTCTTTGTTCGAGTTCGGATAATCGCGGCGCTTGAAGATGTCCTTCACCGTGATCAGGCCGCGCAACTTGCCGTCGTCATCCACCACCGGAAGCTTCTCGATGCGGTGCTCGCCGAGAATGGCCTCGGCATCCTTCAGGGTCGTGCCTACGGGCACCGTAACGAGCTCCTCATGGGTCATCACCTCCGAGATTGGCCGGCCGAGGTTGGACTCGAACTGGAGATCGCGGTTGGTCAGAATCCCGACCAGCCGGCCGTCCGCATCCACGATGGGTACGCCGGAAAT
>Ga0114948_10001045_pt1 | contig 11685 bp, 15 predicted proteins | sample CR04metaG_FD_83877 | JGI IMG/M metagenome (GOLD analysis project Ga0114948, IMG submission 83877) | Deep subsurface microbial communities from Mariana Trench to uncover new lineages of life (NeLLi) - CR04 metaG | ecosystem: Environmental > Aquatic > Marine > Ocean trench > Sediment | place...
CGGGGAGCTATTCCTGGGCCCCGGAGTCGAGGTGTACGAAGGCATGGTGGTCGGCGAGTATCAGCGCCCGGGAGACCTGGCCGTCAACGTGTGCAAGAAGCGGCACGTCACGAACCATCGGGCCTCCTTCAAGGAGCTCGATAACCGGCTCGCTCCGGCGCGCGAGATGAGCCTGGATCAGTACATCGAGTATCTTCACGACGACGAGCTGCTCGAGGTCACGCCTAAGAACTTGCGACTTCGCAAACGTCAGTTGGATACCCATTTGCGCGGCCGCGAAGACAAACGCGCCAAACTAACCGTCGGCGCCTGAAGTTGCGGCCCTACCGTACCCCAATTACGTGATTGACTCGCCAAATCACAGATTGCAACTGAGTCTGCAACGTTCGAGATAGCCTCTCATAAAAAGGGAATGGCCAGCGCCTGAGGGAGTCCGAACATCACCAGCGCGCCCAAGATAGAGTTCATCGAATTTGCCAACTGAAAGAACGAGACGGCCAGCATCTGCCTGACTATCGCTTACAGGATTGTATGGCGCGTCCGGCTAGGCAAACTGGAAAGACGCTTCTTCACGTCTTGGTAGCATTGCCGATTCGATAGTCTGGATGCGCTTTCGGTGCGGAGCGCTTAGAGCCATGCGAGCTGGCGGGCCTATGACACCCAGCACTGTGGAAGAGCTTGGCTACGGCCGCAACTCTGTCGGAACTTCAGCGACATAAATCCCGTTGGCGTTCTCCTGCCAGCCCTTGGTGAAGGCAATTTTGCTGCCATCAGGCGACCATGTCGGTGAGGCCAGGAAGGCGACGATCTGCTCTCCAAATAGCGGCCGTGAGTCCGTGCCATCCGAATTGGCGATCATCAACTGATTCGGTTCTCCCCGAGGCTGATCTTTCTTCGCGTACGCGATTCGAGCGCCGGAACTCGCCCACGCCGGATAGCAGGCCATCGTCAGGATCGGCTCGAATCCGGCAGACCTTCCCAGTTCGTATGTCTCCAAATCGATGCAAGATGTGGGGCTCATACTGTTTCCCCGGATCAGAGTCGTCGCATCCGGCGACAGCAGGTGCGGACCGCCCAATTTGTCTGAATCGTCGTAGATGAACTCACGTCTGAACTCCCCTGTCAGGTAGTGATACCAGCCGACCTCAAGTGCACCTTCCTGGTCGGCGCGTAGGAGCAAGATGGAGTCATCCAGGTCGTTCCAGCCGAAGATCGTGCCCACTTCAGAATAGACCAGTTCAAACCCTCCGTCCATGGGGCTGTATGCGAAATAGCTGCTCTCCCTTTCTGATAGCGGTGCCGGCCCTTGCGAAGGGCTCACCTCGACATATATAAGGAGAAGGTTTCCCGCTGTCGACCATGAGATAGGATACCCGTTGACGTAATTGGCAGTCAGGGGCTGAAAGTCAACTACATGGATATCGCCAGAAACTGGATCCACCAATATCGGTTCCTCATTCCCCAAGCAGCTCGGCTCAAACTGCTGAAGGGGGCACCGTGTTGCAGCGATCCAGTCGCCGGCCGGAGACCACATAAGGTCCTGATAGAAGGCATAGTCGGAGGTCAGCTGCTCAACTCCGTCAATTGGAAAGGGACCCGGAGTCGGCGGCTGCCTGGCGCAGACAGCGAGGGTCAATCCAAGGACCAGAGAAAAGACAACCGTCCGCGTGCTAATCGGGCAGCTCCGTAGTGCTCGTGGGAGTTGGCGGCTCGGGTGTGGGTGTTGGTGAAGGCGTGGGGGACGGCGTGGGAGTAGGGCTTGACGTTGGTGTCACCGTGGGGGTCGCAGTCGGTGTTGGGGTTGCGGATGGAGTAGACGGTGCAACGGCAGCAGTTCCCGGACCGTCGAGCATTCCTGAAAGGGCGACCGGTTCTGGCACTCCCTTGCTGGCAATCTGCTGAATGCGCTCAATTGCTTTGTCCGAGAATCCTTGCTGGGCAAGCCAATGCTCCCATCCGCCGTCCGGAATTCGAGCTCCGAAGATCACTTCCTTGACCATTTCACCAACGTACATCTCGTGCCCATTGTATTGTTGTGGCACGTACGCGGCAGCGTCGGCAGCTGGTCCAGTATAAGTCGCCAGATGAACCTCAATCGCATCCATACGGGAGATAATTGTGCCTCTACGCAAGCTACCTGGCGAAAGATTGGCGAGCTCTTCGCCGAGGAGGTCGTACTCAATGCCCATCCCGACGATGTTAGATTGAACTTCCATATAAAGGGTGAAGTCTCCAAGCAAGGGAACTCCGTACTCAACGCTAAGCGGGTTGATTCCTTCAGGAGTGAACGGCCAAGATCCCGCCATCGGACCGGTCCCAAAGGGCGGAAATCCGTCAGGGAATTCTGGGAGGTCGCGCTGAAGGACGTGGGCCAGCTCATGCGCCACCAAGCCAGCGTTCCCAGGCACGGCCTGCACTAGCGCACTTTGATAGCGATTCGGCAGGACAACTAGACCTCTTGTAGGTGCAACGCCGGCGGTTCCACCTGTTATGAGATCAGAGAAATGGACCGCTACTCCGCCGCGATCATCAATAAGCTGAGCAAGCTCGGAACCAACGATCGATACTGCATTTCCGTTTAAATCAGTCTGGGAAATGGTCGCCATCGCGGATGTGATCGGTCCATCCGCTGGTAGGCCAGGCTCCTGCACCGCCCAGACCTTCTCATTCCAGATCACGTCCAGCATCGCGAGATTGTTTTGCCAAGTGCCGACACGATCGCGAATGAACTGATTGACGGCCTGATCATAGGCGAACCAACCCTGCGCCGCGGCGTTGAGCGCGATGATCCGAGCGTTGTAGAGATTGCCTCGCCAGGTCATGGGCATGTCTCGGAGCGGCTCGCCAACGCTTGAGTCGAACCAGCGCCGGATGCCTTCGACACTTTGGGCCAGCGGACCCCACCACGGTGGCTTTTCACCTTCCCCATCCGTATCCATGGTCGGGCTTGGCGCGACCAAGAAGCCTGGCGACAGAAAACTCAGCAGCGAGCCCTGAGGAATGGTCCCATCGGGTGCGAGCAGCCCGGCCTCGATCAACCAGTCTCGGAAGTTCTGCTCCAGTTGCGCGAGGCCGTCGAGGCTCTGTTGATCTGCCTTGGCAAAGGCCTCCGCGATCCGGTCCAGCTCCTGGCTCAGCGCAGACAGCCGGTCGGCCCGCGAACTCATTCGGGCATAGGCATCAGCCCCAATCCCCCACACGTCCGGACCGAATTGGCCGTCGTAGCTTGGCGCGTCGCTCGTGGCGCGCAACGCCCTCTCGCCAAGGCCTCGGAAACCTTGCGAAGCCTCGTCGATCTCGAGCGCCGCGCGGCGCAGCTCGGCGGGGTCCACTCGGATACGGATCATATGGCCTTTGCTCGTCCCACTTTCCCCGGCGCTAGGTATAAGTATAAGGAACCCAGACGGTCTCCAAAACCGTCTCCCACTCGGTGACGGTGATCGAGCCTACCCGCTGGGCCTGGTCTTCCAGCCAATCGGCGACGCTTTCGCCGGCTGAGGGCTCACTGATGAATTCGTCTAGGTAGCGGGCCTTCGCCCGGCCCTCCCAAGTCGATCCTAGATTTCCACCGATGCTCCGCAGGCGCGCCGTGACATCTCGAGCGTCGCTGGCGATAGCGCGAAGCTCGGCGGCTATATGGTGGGCTTCGTCGGGCACAAAGTGACGAGCCTTTTGGACGGAAACCGTTTCGTACGGCATGTCCCGTTCTCTGGGCTCATTATAAGGACAGCTTCGCGGGGTTTTCTATAGGAAGCGAGAAAGCCCCGTGCTGCTTGCCGCTCTGAATCGGAACCCACTTCGTCGAGCACTTCCAGATCCCGGCGCAGGTTGCTGAAGCGACGCGCGAGGCTGATGCCATACAAGGCCATGCTGCCCGAGATGACAGCGAAGCCATAGATTATGAAGTCCTAAGTTTCCGCAGGCGTCTCCTGAAAGAACATGGTTCGTCTCTTACGCAGATAGCAACTGCATCTCGCGTCGCTGAACCTTCTCCGCCCATTGGGGGAGGCGGAGCCGGCACCACAGCGGCGTGGCATACACGAAGGTGAAGGTCCAGCAGCCTGACGGGGGCCGACGCGCAACCCTCTCCTGAAGTTCCGGTCCTACATTGCCCGGTACGCCTGATCTCGGCGGACCACGTCAAGAATAAGGACGACCAGGCGGTCGTCCTCGATCGCGTAGAGGATTCTCCAATCGCCTACGCGGATCCGATACAGGTTGTCGAACTGCTTCCCCACCAGCTTCTTGCAGCCGCTCGGTCTGGGCTCGAGCGCTAGTGCCCGAATAGCCCGGTCCATTCGACCGAGAAGTTGACGGTCCTTTCGTAAGCTTCGCAGCGAGCGCTGCGCTTGACGGCTGACTTGGACGGCATAGCGCTGAGACTCGACCATCCTGAACGATGGTTAGTTCTCTTCTAGCAGTTCGCCGCGGAGCTCTTCATATGGGGCGGCGCTCTCCCGATTGGCAAGGTACTCCGCATAGGTGTCCTCGGCGATGCGACCTAACCTGAGCTCCTCCAACTCCTCGGCCAGGCTTTCATAGTCCTCGGCCGGAATCAGCACGGCGACCGGCTCGCCGTAGCGTGTGATGGTGATGTCGCTCCTTCCAGAAGCGACGTCATCCAAGATCTCCCGCCATTGCTGTCGAGCATCCCTGCTAGTAACCTGCTTGTTCTTGGGCATGCGCAGCTCCTTTTATACCCATGTACATTACGTACGTATTGTACATGAGGTACACAACCTGTCAATTCTCGCGCTCTACCATTCTGGGTTCAAGCCGAGGGAGCGGGCGACGAAAGACCCGCCCTCTCGATACACATCGCTAGATTGCACGGTGCGCAACCGCAGACGCACCCTGGAGGCACGGGTGAGGACAAACGCGCGTTGGGCGCCTGAGCAGCCCCACCCTCTCCAACGGCGATCAGTTTATGAAATCTACAACCCGCCGGATATGGGTGGGGTTGGGGGTGGATGGGTAGGGGAGGGCTTGGCTCACGCCTCTGGCCAGATGGTCAGCTGAGAGGCTTGCGCCCCCTCTTTAAGCTTTTCATCGTAAGTGGCCATTTGCACCGGCTCGCCGAGTGCCTCCCGCCAAAGGAGGGCTGAAGCGAGGTGGAGGGCGTCAATGCCAGTAAGCCCATGCTCCCAAGCCAACCTACCCGCTTGCCCAACAGTCAACTCATCGATCCTCAAACGGGCGAAGTCAGGCCAGTCGGCCTCGAAGTCCTTCCTGGCGGATAAGGCCTGCTCCTCCGAGACTGCGTCCAGACGGGCCGCCTTGGCAAAAGCCGCCGATACCTCTGCGCGCGTCACCAATGAGGTCCCAAGAACTTCGGCTCCCTCGAAAAGCCGGTACACCTCATCGGATCCAGCCTCTTCGAGGTATCGCTTGACCAAGGCGCTGGCATCCAGGTAAACAATCACCGACGGTCCTCGATCAGCATCTCGGCAACGGTCTTCTCCCCTCTGACTTTCGCTACCGGCCGGCGCGGCGGAGGGAGCTTCCCACTCCACTCGAATACGCCGGCCTGCTGGAGGGCATTTAGCTTCTCCTCCACAGTCTGGCCGGCGGGGATGAGACGGCCGATCGGCTTGCCTCGATCGGTGATGAGGATCGTCTGTCCGGCTTTGACAGCCCGCAGGTACTTGCTGAGGCGGTTCTTCAGCTCACGAATGCCTACACTTCTTTCCACCATGAATTATTCACCAAACTTCCAATGGGGCTACATTATATCATATGTAGCCACGAATCGTCATTCGGCACCAGAGACTCAATCGCCCGGTAGCCCTGCGCTACGGCCAGGTCATTGCCCCGCATGGCATGCGCGCAAGGCGATCTCAGCCGCGGGCGCTGCCTGAGGCTCTCCGCCAGGGTCTCAGTGTGCTGGCGCCACTGCGTGAGAGAGCAGCCGAGCGGTAGGGGAGCAGTTCTCGCCAAACGACGCCCGCCGGAGAGCGGACCCGGACGACAGATTCACTGAACAATAGCAAACCAAGTTTTCCCAGTTGACGCAAGAGCGGCACAGCTGTGCAATCACATGTGTAGGTGTAACGCCATTGGAGGATTTCGATGGGCGAACGATATCATCGATCCCAGATACTGCTGGAGCCCGAACAGCACGAAAGAATGCGGCACATCGCCAAGAGGGAGAGTCGGAGTATTTCTGATGTTGCTCGGGAGGTCCTCAGCATCGGCCTGAAGGTGTTGGCCAACGATGAGAAGGCACGCGCCAGGCGGCGCTCGCTCGCTCTTGAGCACTTGGGCCAGATCCGTGAGGCGGTGCTTGAAAGACACGGGGTCTATGAGGGCGACCTTGTCGCCGAGGCACGTTCGGAACGCGAGCAGAGTCTCGAACGAGCGCGCAGAGCTGACGAGTGACGGCGATCGTGATTGACGCCAACCTGGCGCTGGCTCTGGTTGTGCCGCTGCCGTACTCCAACACCGTTCAGCAGCTCGTTGAGAAATGGCACCAGCAGGCCCGTGCGTTTCGCTGTGCCAGCATTGTGGGGGATACGAGGTCGTCTCCGGCTTGCGCAAGGCGATTACTGCTGGCGTGCTCACGGACGAGGAAGCGTACGCAGCCGTTGAGAATCTTTGGTCACTGGACCTTCAAGAGATCCCAGCGACGCTCGAGCGCCATCGCCAGGCACTCGCCTGGGCGGAGCGACTGGGTCAGACCGTCGCTTTCGACGCGCAGTACCTGGTGGTTTCCGAGGAGCTCGATGCGCCGTTCTGGACCGCCGACAAGCTGCTTTCAACAGGCGCGCGAGCCACCGGAGCAAACTGGGTTCGCTGGATTGGTGACCCGAATTGAACGCTGAGGAAAAACGGCGGTCGCGGGATCATCTAGGCAGTCCGTAGGCGGCCCGGCCGGCCATCCCATGAATTCGAGGCGCGCAGATGCCGGGATCCCTCCGCTAATTGCCGGCATATTCCGAAAGCCGGTCGGTCCTCCTCGCCAGTTCGTTCCTGTAGCTCAAACCCAACGTCGCAGCGTGCTTTTTCACCCAACCCGTTAGCTTGGTCCTCCCCGCCGGCGGAGCGTCCACATACAAGCGGTTCGCCATCAAGCCCTCGATCTCCTCCCGCGTGATCAGCACGTCTCGCATCAGGTAGCCGAGAACTCTGCCAGCAAGATAGCCGGCCCATGGCGGGACCGAGACGATCCGCCGCCTCACACGGATGAGATGAGCGATGGTCTCCACAAGTTCCCTGTAGCTGAAGGTCTCTGGCCCAATGGCGTCGATGACGATCTTTTCTCGACGCTCCCCTAGCCTCACCGAAAGCTCCGCCAAATCGTCGACATAGATCGGCTGTAGCTTATACCGCCCATCGCCGAACACCCCAAACACCGGAAGGTGGCGCAGCGCCCAGGCGATGTTGTTGATGAGAATGTCTTCCTTCCCGAAGAGCACCGCCGGCCTCAGGATGGCATAGGACATCCCCGATTCCCTGAGCGCTCTCTCGAGCCTCGCCTTTCCCCTGAAATACTCCAGCGAAGACGTCTCGGAGGGATTCGTGATGCTGACATGCACGACTCGTTCTACGCCGGCTGCCTTGGCCGCTTCAAACAGGATGAGCGTGTTCCGCACAGCATCGGCATAGGTGAACAACTTGTGGTTGAACCTGACCCAGTAGGTGTTGTAGAGCACCTCCGCGCCCTCCAGCACCCTGGTCAACGCTTCGGGGTCGTCAAAGTTGAAGGGGAAAGCGCTGACCTGTCCCTCGAATTCGTTGCTTCGGTTCGGAGAATTCGTGAGCGTGATGACCGTGCGCCCCTTGTTCAGCAGCCGGCCGGCGATGTACTTGCCGGAGTAGCCAAAGGCGCCCGTAACGGCATGAACGGCTTTATCGGTCACTGCGCGGTTCTCGTTGGTCGAGGGGCGTGATGTCTCGCGGTGGCGAGTCTTATGGATTCCGTCCACGCCCAGTAAGCCAAGATTTCAGCCAGTATCAACCAACGCGCTTCCTTCAAAGTAATCAACAACCGGCTCGCCCCGCCACGCGAGATGAGTCTGGATCAGTTCATCGAGTATCTCAACGACGACGAGCTGCTCGAAGTCACGCCCGAGAGCCTGCGCCTCCGCAGGCGGGTCCTGGATACGCGGGTGCGCGGTCGCTCGAACAAGCGCGCCAGGGAAGCTGTCGGTGCCTGAAGTGCCGGCCCTATCTTTCCTGATGCGCCTACCTCCACGACCAGGATTCCGGATCCCACTGGGCGATGCGGTCATCTCTCAGGAGGGGATCGATGAAGCCTCGTGCAGCCTCTGCGCCCTCATCGAGGTCGTTCCAGGGCAACCCGAGTTCGTCCGCTGATCTGCGAAAAGGCGGTTCCCATTTCGATGGAGGCTCTGGCAGTTGGGCCGGTAGAGTATGCGTGGCACGGGCCTCAAACGTGGCGTGGATGGCTGCCGAAAGCTTGCCAGCATCGAACGTCGAGCGGACGGCTATGAGCAGGATATCGACAAGGTCCCGAACGCGAGTGCTTTCAGTCCCTTCGTACTTGCGGGTGTAGGCGTGAAGCTTCTCAGCCATCTGCTGAGTCAAGGGATAGGTCGGAAATGGCACTGGGTCGATGTCAGCAAATGCCAGAATATCCGTGGTGTTCAGAACTTCAGGAGGTTCAAGAATAGGATCTCCCGTGCCAACGTCCACATGAAAGCTCTCAAACATACGGCTATCCAGAAGACTGTGAACCGGAAATCGCTGACCGCCATGATCATCGAGCGACTCGGCCTGCGGTCGTCCGATTTCGAAGGCGAACCAGTCTCCTAGGTCCGTTGCTCCCGCCTGCCGCAGCATGTCCCATGCAGGCGAGGATGAATTCCGCATCAACAGGTCGATGTCTTTGGTGGTCCGCGATCGCACTCCGAAGTGAAGCTGGAGCGCAAACCCGCCCTTGAGCACCCAGGCATCTGGGCTGGTCACATTCAGGCGTGCCAGAAATCGATCGAATACCAGGAGCTTACGCAGCCTGAAGAGCGGTGGGCCGCCACTCCGACTCTGCGATCGCAGGCGGTCTTCCAGAGCGCGTCGAAAGGCCGAGCCACTCCTGTACTTCATGGATCCATATCTCGCAGGGCTTGCGCGATGATGCGTGCCGCTCTCCCTCCGTATTTCTCACGGGCAGTTCGAAGCTCATCCGGTCCTACGAGGCCTCGATCGATGGCCTGGTGAACGGCTTGGATCACGAACTCCTCTGCCAGCCCGGCGGCCGCGACATCTGCGATCGTCCGCGGAACCGTAGTGACGGCCAAGCCATCTCGGGTTGTGATCTCGGATGATTCGATGGCTTTGGTGTGGAGCCGGATCCCCTCCCGGCGTCGTGAGGCGGTTCTGGGCACCGTGACGTGCACCTGTGTCGGAAGAGCGTCGGTCAGATCGTAGACACCAAGCGCGCTCGCGTGTGATATGACCGAGCGCGGACCGGTCCGCAGCAGAGCGACGAACAGATCTTCGTAGGGGGAAGCGGGAAATCGCCTCAGGCGGTAGATGCCGTGGGCGATGCGCTCAAGCTGCCCGGCCTTCGCATGGTAGCTAAGCAGATCCCGCGAGAATCCTGCGCGCCGAGCCTGCCTGGTGGCGAAGTATCCGCCCTGGCTTTCAGCAATTTGGTACAGAGCGTCATGGTCTGTTTTTGGCATGATGTGTGCGATATGTAGTGAAATTTCAACCCTATTGCACACATCATATCACTAATTGGCAGAAGTGTCCATGCCGCCTCGCAGGAGGAGCACTAGTGAAGGACTTCGAGGCATCGCTTGACCAAGGCGCTGGCATCCAGGTAGACGATCACCGACGGTCCTCGATCAGCATCTCGGCAACGGTCTTCTCCCCTCTGACTTTCGCTGCCGGCCGGCGCGGCGCAGGGAGCTTCCCGCTCCACTCAAATACGCCAGCCTGCTGGAGGCATTTAGCTTCTCCTCCACAGTCTGGCCGGCGGGGACGAGACCCTTGCCTCGATCGGTGATGCGGATCGCCTGTCCGGCTTTGACAGCCCGCAGGTACTTGCTGAGGCGGTTCTTCAGCTCACGAATGCCTACACTTCTTTCCACCATGAATCACTCACCAGACTTGCAATAGGGCTACATTATGGCATATGTAGCCACGATCGAGGAGTCAGCCCATGGAGGGCCTGACCCGCACCAAGCCCGGCTCCCCCAGCTCACCCTCAATCTCAACTTGGGCGGCGCCGAAGGCCCGGATCACCTGTGCGTTGGTAAGCAGGTGCTGCGTGACCCTGGCGGTGCGCAGCTCTGAGGGCCCGGAAGCGAAGGCCAGGGGGAGCAGGAGTTGGTCGGTCAGATGATCGTCAATCGCGGCGCCGGAGTCCAGCATGGCCAGGGTGGCGTCGGCGGCTTCGTCGGCGACACGCTCGGCCGGCACCCCCAACTCGCCGAGCCCGAAGCTGCAGGCCTGCGAGCGCTCGAATTCGGCCAGCAGCAACAACAGCGTGCCCTTGCCGCGGGCGGGCATGCGCTCGACCAAGATATCAATGGGACAGTCCAGCCCCTCTAGCCTGCTCATGGCCTGGCGCCGCTGGCGCTCGGCGATGCTCTCAGGGAGGTTGGACACCGCGGAGAGGCCCCGGATCTGCAGGAGTCGGCCCCGGTCGGAAAGGTTCAAGGGGGTAGCTGCTGCAGAGGTGCGGCCGGGAGGGCCGTTGGGCTCGGTAGCTTGCCGGCCTGCGGGCCGGATGCTCGCCCGTATCTCCCCGCCGCCACGCGGGTAGTAACCGGCCCGCTCCAGGTTCAGGTCGGCATCGAAACCCATCCGCCGCATAAAGGAGAGCCAGTGCCATTCCAGGTACTGGTAGCAGGGGCTCCACTTGACGTGGGTCCCGCCGGTGATGCTGACCTGGGAGGGCGCCTGCGCAAGGCTGAGCGGGGTGAAGACGGTCTGCAGCACCAGCGCCGTGGAACCGGCGGTTCCGATGTCCCACCGGTACTCGCCCGGCTGGATCCGCTGTGGACGGAACACGATCCTGACAGAGCCCATTCGGGCGCCCACGACTTCCGCCTGGCCGACCTGTGCGGCGGCGCGCACCGCAGCCAGGTGTTGAGCCGCCAGGCCGGGCTTGGGACGGCCAGCCCGTATGCGAATGATCCGAAAGGGTTGACCGGTAGCCACCGACAGCGACAGCGCGCTCCGCAGCACCTGGCCGCCGCCCTCACCCTTTGAGCCATCAATCTCGATCATCGCGGGTGCCTGCGAGACGTATTGTGGGTGCCAAAATGCACGTAGATAAACTCAGGTATCCGAGGGCTGCTTACCCAACACTCAGTGGCCACTGCCGTGAGCCTAACGAACGGTCCGGTTTTCAACCCTGTGGCCGTTTTTCGGCGATGCACGGTCAGTTCTGAAGGACGGTTGGTCCTGTTTTCCCACGGAAAGTCGGGGATGGGACTTGCCCCTAGACCTCGACCTGGAAGAACCTGCGCAGCAGAAAGCCCACCCCGAAGCTGAACGCCGCCACCCCCAGGCTCAGCCCAGCCATCTCGCCGAATCGCCGGCGGAAAGGCAGGTCGCGAGCGACGGCGATGTAATAGTTGAAGGCGGCGATGATGAGCACCGAGGCGGTCAAGGTGAGGCCCAGCGAAAGGTAGAGTTGCTGGACCAGCAAGAAGGGCGTGATGAGCACCATCACGGTGAGGATATAGGCCACACCCGTATAAACCGCGGCCC
>Ga0114948_10001049_pt1 | contig 11663 bp, 7 predicted proteins | sample CR04metaG_FD_83877 | JGI IMG/M metagenome (GOLD analysis project Ga0114948, IMG submission 83877) | Deep subsurface microbial communities from Mariana Trench to uncover new lineages of life (NeLLi) - CR04 metaG | ecosystem: Environmental > Aquatic > Marine > Ocean trench > Sediment | place...
CCTCAAGAAACCAGGCTGTACGCCCAGATCCTCGACTGTGCTGAGCGAATAGAGGAGCTGCGCGCGCAGAGATCCACGCTCGACGAGGATCTCCGGGAAGCGGGGACGCTTCGGGCGCTTCTGTATGCCCGGGGAAAGAACTCGAAGCCGCGGTGCTTGAGGCGCTCGACCTTTTCGGATTCTCCGCGAAGAACTTCGTCGACGCCGAGTCGGAGTTCGATGGAGAACATTCGTCACTTAGCGAGCACGTTTCGGACTTCGCTGTCATCAAGCGCCATCCGCTACTGCAGCTTCACCGGCGAACGATGCGCTGTTGTCTTTTCGAAGGACAACGAGATCCAATGGTCGGCCGCATCGAAGGACTTCAGCTACGACGTCCTCAGGTTCGGGGACCTTGACCCAGAGACCTACGCCGCGGATGCGTTTTCAGGAAAGGCCCTGCCGACAGAAATGCGAACGGCGCCGCTTGAGGCCTGGATCGAGGACGAAGTCTCCGTGCGCGCCGTTGTGCAGGAGGACTCGATGCCCATGCCGAAGCTGAACGCCGTTCTCACACTGCTTTGGCTCGAAGAGGCTTATGAAGACGAAGAAGGGGATTACTAAGGCATGGACCCAACGAACGCGCTACCAGAACTAACGGCAGCAGCTCTTGTCACTCAGTTCGCGCTGGTGCTCATTACCGAAACCTCCCAAGCCGCCATCCGCCACCACCCTCTCAGCGGGAGGGAGAAGGTAGTGGATGCAAGGCGCGCGCCCCGAGGGCGACCGGAGGCGTACGTCAGTACGTCGTAGGGAGACTGAGGTAGCGCAACGCCGCAGACGCTGCCTTATCGCTCCGGCCCCCGCCAAACCTTATCGCTCCGGCGTCGCCAAACGGTTCCAAAACCATGGCGCTCGCCGCAACGCCAGATCGAGCAGATAGGCGAGCAAGGCCAGGGCGGCGAAGAAAGGCCACAGCGGCGTCGGCACCGAGGCCGACTCTCCGTAGTCGGCGAAGATCTCTTCGTTTTCCGGCAATACCTTTCCGCCGGTTTGCTCGGCGATCGCCAACAACAGCTCGGTGTTGGGTGGGTACAGCCGATACTCGTCGGAGTAGGGATAGAAAAGCTCGCGCGACTGCTCCTCGAGATCATCCGCGGACAACCGGAACAGGTAGGGAGAATCCGGTGAGGTGTTCAGCGGGTGGGTTGCCTGGTAGGTGCCGGGACCGACCTGGTCGACATGGAGCAAAGTGCCGTTACCACCGGGATCAACCACCTCGAGCCGCGGGTTCAGACCCATGCGAAACACACCTTCTTCGGTAACGGCGCTGACCGTCACCACCGCCTCGTCGCCGACCCGCTCAACGGCGAACTCGACTTGGTCGCCGCTATCCCGTTGCATGGTCTCGCGCACCAGTTGCGACCAGAACTTGCCGTAGCCCTCCCACTCGATCCAGTCGGCGGCCCAGCGGTTCTTCACGTCGGAGGTGAACATCGCCGTCTTGCCCAGACCGTAATGCCAGCGGGCCAGGATCGGTGCCTCGGCGTCGGACTCGAGCAGTACCTCGGCGGTATCCTTGGCCTGCGTGCTGACGTATCCCTTGAGGCTCGGCGCCGACGCCAAATCGATGCCGGTGAACGCCTCCACCGGGGTCATGATGGTGGTTTCGACGGGCTCCTCGACGAGGGTCGCTTGTGATGCGATCTGGGTCTCTTCGATGAAAATCTGCGGCACCCGCTGCGCGTCGCGGATGAAATAGCTGCGGCCGCTGCCCCAGTCGGCGATGTTGCCGAGCAATTCGCGGTCCGCTTCCTCCCCTACCGCCACCGTCGAGACGGTGATCTCCGACTCCGCCATGCGGTTCAGCAGCGTCTCGTAGTCGTCCGGGTAGGTCTTGCCATCGGACAACAGAATGACGTGGCGTACTTCGGCTTCGGTCGCCGCGAGCTCCTCGTAGGCCGTCTCCAGCGCCGGATAAATGTTGGTATGGGCCGACGCGATGATGGAGCTGATGTACTCGTTGATCCGGTCGGTGTTGGTGGCGAACTGCAGCGGCACCGTCCAGTAGGGACTGTGGTCGAAGGTGACCAGGCCGAAACGGTGTGTCGGCTCGAGCACCGCCAGCGCCGCCTTGGCCGCCTCCTTGGAGAGCTCGATCTTCGGTCCGACCATACTGAAAGACTTGTCGAGCACGATGATCAGCGCCAGATCCTTGCGCTTCTCGTTGACCCGGAACCACACCGGCAGTGACTCCTCGATGTAGGTCTCGGCGTAGCCTTCCTCGCCGTAGCTCGACTCACCGGCCGCGAAGATGAAGCCGCCGCCGGAGTCCCGCACCCAGGCGAGGATCGACAGCATCTGCGCCTCATTGAGCACGCTGCGCGGCACGTCGGAGACCAACAACAGGTCGTAGGCGTCGTAGCCCTCGGGCGACGTCGGCAGATCACGCGCCTGGCCGAGCTCGACATCCATGCCCTCGCGGGTAAGCGCGTCATACAAGTAGTGGGCGCTGGCGGGGCGACCCTCGACGTAGAGGATGCGAGGCTGCGGGCCGACAAAGAATGATCGGCGCAGCATGTCGTTCTGGGGGAACGGGTCGCCAGCGGTCTGCACGCGGCTGGAGATCGTCACCAGACCTTCGCCGCTGAGCCGCACTTCGAACTCTACGGGGTTCAGGCCCGGTTGCAGCTCCACCTGCTTGCTCTCCAGCGTTTCTCCGTCGCCGAGCAGATCGACGGTGGCCGTGGTCGCAACCCGTGAGAACACCTGCACCGTGGCAGCCACCGGCTCTTGCGCGCGGATCCCCTGCGGCAAGTCGATGGATTCGATGAAACCGTCGCCCTCGGCCCGCACCGTGGCCGGCATCGAGTAGATGCGCACGCCGGCTTCCTGCGCGCGGCCGAGGATTTTCATCATGTCGCCGCTGTTCTCGTTGCCGTCGGTGATCAAAACGAGGCGCTTGAGATAGCGCGGATCGAACGTCCGCAGGGCCTGCGCCACCGCAGTTTCGAGATTGGTGGCGCTGCGATTGATGGTGCGGTTGGAGCCGTCATCCGACACCTCGATGCCGCGAATCGCCGCGGCGCTGCCCACGCTGCGCGCCGATCCGCCAAAGGCGATATAGGCGGCGTGCGCCGGTTCACCACGTGAAGCGGAAGAGTCGATCCACTCGATGGCGGTATTGATGAACTCCGGATCGATGCTGCTCGACACGTCCAGCGCGTAGACCACCGAGATCCACGTGCCGGCGCGGTTCCACACCGGCTGCGTCAGCGCCAGGATGAGCAGCACGATCACGGCGCTCCGAACCACCGTTGAGACCAACAAGTGACGCGCTGATAGCCCAACCGAGGTGTGGGCGCGCATCCACCACACCATGGGAATCGCCACCAAGAGCAGTAGTGGCCAGAAATTGGTGAAGGTGAGGCTCATACCGTCAACCGCCTGTGATAGGTGAACCACTCGCCGATGATCAACACAACGGCGATGGTCAGCAGCAGCATCCACAGCTCATCGCCCCACACCGACGGTTGGACGGCGGCAAGCGGTGGCGTCGACGTGGCGGCGGCAGTGCCGGGCGGGAAGCCGGTGGCATTGACCGCCGAGCGTTCCGGGTCTGCCAGGTTCACCGCCACACGCAGGCGGCGGCTACCGCTCTGGGCGGTGTAGAGGCCGGGCTTTTCGGCGACGAACACGGTGCGGTCGGCCAATGGCCAGGTGGTGACCTCGTTGCCCTCCAGATCGGCGACGGTGGCGCCTGGAAGCGGCACTTCGACGCGCCCCGGGGGACTCGCCAGCGCCACGTGTTCGTCCATCATCCAGCTCAGCGCGTTGCTCACGAAGATCGGAAAGGCGGGCTGCAGCGGGAAGTTGGAGTCCTCGAGCGCGAACGCGACGCGCAGGATTTTCTCGGGGTTTTCGTAGGCAACCACCAGCGGTAAGGTAGCGTTGCCGACGAGAATGTCGGCAAGGTCCGCACCCGAGGCATCGATGAGCGGTGTGATGCGGGCCGCACGGTCGACGCGCAGATCCTCCAGCGACACGAACTGCAGCACTTCGTGCGAGGTGTCCCAACCCTCCACCGAGGGCGAGTCGACGATCTCCAGTGTCGGCGACAACCAGGGCCTGTCGGGCGGCAGGAACAACAGCGCCGGCCCGGCCGGGGCCGCCGGCGGAGCGTAGCGGTCGAAGATGAAGACGTCGGCGGCGACCCCCCCGCTGGATCGATCGTATTGATCGGGCGTGAGGAACTCGAGGGCGATGCGAGGCTGGAGCAGCAACAGGCGCTCTAGGTAGATGCTGCCCGGACTCACCAGCACGACGCGTGTTCGCCGGCGCACCGGCAAGAATGAGTAGGCATAATCGTCGGCGACGAACGCGTCCCTGTCGGTGGTCAGAGCCACGCGCACGGGACCACGATCGAAGCTCGAAAGGTCGATGGTGCGGCCCCGCGACTCGCCGGGCTGCAGCGTCATCGTTTCGCCCAGTCGGCCGCTGCCGCTACCGCTCAGGCGCACGGAGACCTCTTTGGGCCCGGGAGAGGCGTTGGTGACCTCCAGGAACGCCTGATAGGTAAGCGGCGCCGCCGGCACCGAGCGAATCTCGAACGCCGTAATGCCAACGTTGTCGGCGGCTTCGAACACCGAGACAATCTGCGCCTCGGGAGGTGCCCCGTCCACCATGACACCATCGGAGATGAAGTACAGCTCACCGTCGGAGGGCGGCAACAGTGGAAACTGGGAGTCTCCGCCCAGGGCAACGGTCAAGCTGCTGAGCACTTCGAGCGCGGCGCTGCGATCGGCGGCCTCCGTAGGCGGCGCCTGGCCGGCCGTGTCGACGAGCAGAAAGCTGCTGCCGGCGCTACCCTGCTGCAGCAACGCGCGGGCCTGCGACACGGCGTGCTCCCAGCGCGTGAACCCGTCGGTGGTAAGCGTCGCCATGGTGGCGGAGTTGTCGATGACCACGGTTATGTCCCGCACCTCGTCACCCGTGGCTCCCACCTCCGGCCGACCCAGCGCCGTGGCCACCGACAACCCGATGGCGAGCGCCAGCATCAGGGAGATCCACCAGCGCAGCCGGTCGAGGAAGGTCTGTTTCTTCTTCTCGCGCAGCAGGCGGTTCCACAGGATGGTCGACGGCACCACGACGCGCTTCGGGGGCGGCTTGAGCCAGTACAGGATCGCCACCGTCGCCGCGGTGGCGGCGAGCAACAGGCCCACCATGGCCGGACTCAGCGACAGGAAGCTCATCCGAGGAACCTGCCCTGGCGAAAGACCCGCAGTATCAAGTCCTCGAACGGCAGCTCGGTGTCGGTACGCACGTAGCCGTAGCCGTTCTTGCGGCAGTAGCCGCTCACTTCCTCGCAATGCTCCTCGAACATCTCGGCGTAGGCGTCGAGCAATCCGGGCGTTACCTTGATGCGCTCGGTGGTGCCGGACTCGGAGTCCTCCAGCAACACCTCGTCGGGCATGTCCGGGTGCTGCTCGTCGACGCTGTAGACGTGCACGGCGAAGAGATCCTGGCGGAAGTACCGCAGCATGTCGAAGGCCTTCGACCAGCCATCCCCGTCGAGAAAGTCGGAGACCACCACCACCAGGCCGCGCCGGCGACGCGCCGAGAAGAAGTTACGGAAAGCCTTCTGCATCGAGGTCTCGCCGGCGGGCCGGACCGATTCGAGAAAACGAAAGGCGTGCCATACCTGGGTCTTGCCCTTGCGCGCCGACATTTCCTTTGAGATGCCGTCGGCGTAGCCCACCAGGACGACGCGGTCGTGGTTGAGCAACCCGATGTAGGTAAGCGACGCGGCGATCTTGCGGGCGTAGTCGTACTTCGAGGGCTCGCCGTGATCCATCGACTTGCTGGCGTCGAAGAAAATGTAGATCGGCAGGTCGGCGTCTTCTTCGAACATGCGGAGGATGAGCTTGTCGAGGCGCATGAAGGTGCGCCAGTCGACGTTCTTGGTGTCTTCGCCGGCGACGTACTGCCGATAGTCGGCGAACTCGATGCCCGAGTCCGTTTTCTTCTTGGCGCGGTGCTCGCCGTGCAGATGGCCGGGGATCATGCGGCTCGAGACGATGTTCAGGTACTCGAGCTTCTTCATGAACTCGTCGTCGAACAGGGTACTCGTGTGCGCCATGACGGGGTCCCGCTACTCGACCGACTCCGGCGTGTCCTTCATGATCTCGCGAAGGATGTCGTCGGGGTCAATACGCTCGGCCTCGCCCTCGAAGTTCATCATCATGCGATGGCGCAGCGCCGGCAGCAGCATGGCGCGAATGTCCTCGCAAGCAACGTGCACGCGGCCGTTGAGCAACGCGTTGACTTTGCCGCCGATGACCAGCGTCTGGGTGCCGCGCGGGCTGGCGCCGAAGCGCACGTACTGGTTGATCATCGGATGGGCGTACGGCGTGTCGGGGTGTGTCGCCAGCGTCAGGCGAATGGCGTAGTCCTGCACCGGGCGGGCGATGGGCACGTCGCGCGCGGTGTCGCGCATGGCGAGGATCTGCCCCCGATCCAGCACCGTGCTCGCGGTCGGCTCCTCGCGTCGCGTGGTGCGGTCCATGATCTCGTGCATGTGCTCCGGTTCCGGATACATGATGCGCAACTTGTAGAAGAAACGGTCCATCTGTGCTTCCGGCAGCGGGTAGGTGCCCTCCATCTCCAATGGGTTCTGCGTCGCCAGCACGAAGAAGGGCGGATCCAGCTTGTGCGTCGTGGTGCCCACGGTGACGGTGCGCTCCTGCATGGCCTCGAGCAGAGCCGACTGGGTCTTCGGCGTGGCCCGGTTGATCTCGTCGGCCAGCAGAATATTGGTGTGGATGGGTCCCTTCTGGAACTCGAGGACTTTCTCGCCGGACTCGGTCTCATGCACGACGTTGGAGCCCACCACGTCGCCGGGCATCAGGTCGGGGGTGAACTGGATGCGGGAAAACTTCAGGTGCAGCACGTCGGCAACGGTGGCGACGATCTTGGTCTTGCCGATCCCCGGGATGCCCTCGAGCAGCACGTGGCCCTTCGACAGCAAGCTGATGAGGGTGCCGTCGATGATTTCCTCGGCGCCGACGATGACCTTGCCGATCTCCTCGCGGACCCGGTTGAACTGCTCGGTGAAAACGTCTATCTGATCTTCGATTGCAACGGTCATTGGTTTTCTCGTGGACGGATGGCCAGGAAGTAGCGCTTGACGAGGTTGCGGTACCGCCAAGGAATTTGCTCGACACTCAGCGCCGAGCCCTCCGCATAACGGGACGGACTCCGCACGCTGCGGTACTCGACCGTCGCCGTCTCCTGCCTGCTGGCTTCTTGGAAGATGTCTTCGGGGTCAGGGGGTTCTTCGGGCTTCAGGGGGTCTTCGTCTTCGATGAGCACTTCCATCTCGAGTTGTACTTCGAGCGTGGTGGCCTGGCCGAGGGTCATCTCGGCGTCTTCGATCGCCTCACTGGTAGCGTGTCCGGCCGGCCCGCCCTGCTGATCGGAGGGGTCTCCACTCTCGCCGCTACCGGCCGTTTTCTGGACTTCGTCGGAAGGCATGGCCATGGCGCCTTGCTGCGACTCGGCGCCGGTTTGCTCGGAGGACATCATCTGCTGCATCTGCTGGGCGAGCTGCTGCTGCGACATCGACTGCTGCATGGCCTGCATCTGCTGCGACGCCTGGTTCATCATTTCCTGTGCATCCATGCGCTGGGACATCGCCTCCATGGCATCTGCCGCCTCCTGCATGGCCTGCTGGGCATCGGCCAGCTGCTCATCCGACATCGCCTCAGCGGCCTCCTGCAGCGCCTCCATGAGCTCCTGCATGCTCTGTTGGTCGCCCTGTGCGGCCTGCTGCAATAGCTCGGACATTTCCTGCAACTGCTGGCTGTCCATGTTCGCCAGGTTCTCGGCAAGCTGGCGCATGAGCTCGGCGGCCTCGGCAAGGTTCTGGTTCTGCATCGCCTCGGCGAGGTCCTGAAATTCGGTGTTGCCTTCGAGATCTTGGGCGAGATCCTCGAGCGCCTCTTGCATCGCGGCCATGTCGAGGTTGCCCTCTTGGAGCGCGTTCTGCGCCTCGCGCAACTCGCGCAGCAGCTCTTCCATCGACAGTTCGTCGGCCGCCAGCTGGCGCATGGCTTCCTCGAGCCGCTGCTGCGCATCGGCCGACAGCTGGTCGGCCTCGTCTTCGAGCTCCTGGGCTTGCTCCATGAGGCTACGAATCTCTTCGAACTGCTCTTCCTGGTCGGCCGTCAATCGGGTCGGGTCGGCCAGCGCACGGGTGAAGGTGAGCAAGGGCGGACCGGCGGGCACCCAGCTGAGAAACATCAGGATGGCGCCGAGACCCAGTGCACCCCAGAAGCGCTGCGGCACGACGGTGGGAACCAACCCCTTGGGCTGCAGCCCACGGGCGGTGAGGGCGGCACGCTCCACCTGCGCGTCGGTCCACATGGTGCGATGCTCCTGGTGCATGAACCAGTAGGCGCTCTTGATCTCGTCGTGCAGATTGCCCCGAGCGTCGGCGACCGCCGCCGCCTGCCCCAAGTGTTGGGCGCCGTACTGGGACCAGCCCAGAAAGCCGAGGAATGCCGCCGTCGAGATGCCCACGATCAACAGCGGCGACGGCGCCGCGATGGGCACCAGCATACCGATGATCTTGAGGCTCACCAGGGTCGCGAGCAGCAGGGACACGGCGATCGAAAGATGGTCCAGCACGCGGTTCACCCGCACCTGGCGGTCGATCCTGGCGAGGATCCCACTGATCACCAACTGTTCCGAGTTCCCGTTGGACGGTGCCATCCCAATCCCTTTTTGCAACACGAGAAGACCACGCGAAAAAGACCGCGGCCAGGAGCCGATAGTCCACCGCGACGATCGCGGAAACTATAAGGCAACCGGAAACGCAGGCTGTCCAAGAAGCCTACCTCATGGGGATCTATGCCGGGGCCCGGGGAGACTCACACCCGACGGTGCATCCGTCAAGGCTGTCAGACTGACATCTGATCCGCGAGTTCTGGGCCTGGCTACCGCGTTCCAGGGCCACCGAACACAAGTTTGACGAGGTCGCCGCCATCGATCAAGTCATCCAGCGACAAATGATTCAGAATCGCCAGCGTCCGCGACGATACCGAGAGCTCCGGGTACTCCTCGATGACCCCGGCGAGTTGCATGCTTCGGCGCACTTCTGTAACCGCGACACGGGCCGGCTCGGTATCCAGGACTTCCCTGTCCGTAAGCTCGGAGAAACTGTGCATGCCGCGCTGCATGGCGGTGGCATACTGGCGCCAGCGAGCCGGTGAGGTCACGCCGAGAAGCTGGTAGATACGGCCGTCGTAGGCGATCCAGTTGCCGAGCACGGCGTAGTCACGACGATCGGCCCGCAGGGTAAAGACGGCCTCGAAAGCGTCGAGGCCGTTGATCTCCATGCGGTCGCTGTCGCCAACTTCGGCACGCAACTCGAGCAGGTAGCCGCGCACGTAGTCCTGCATCGTCTCGCCCGCCGCAAGCGTAGCGAGCTCGAGCTTGATGTATGCCTCCTCCCGCGGCGCCACCGCGGTCACCGAAGCGCGAGCGTTCTGTACGGTCCAGCCACTGGGAAAATCGAGGCGAAAGCCAAGATCAGGATGCAGGAAAGTGTCGCCGTCGGTATAGCCTTCGCGCGGGTTCTCTCCAAAGACCAGCCCGTCGACCGCGGCGAACAGCTCCCGCCGGCCGACGTAGAGCTCGTCGGAGCGTAGGCCGAATCGTTCGAGCGACTCCGCCGCCCACCGATTGCTACGCTCGATACGGTCGTCAACCTGCGGGTGGGTGGAGATCCAGCCGGGCAACTTCTTGCGGTCGCTGCTCTCCTCGAGGCTCTGCAGCGTCTCGAAGAACCCACCGATACCGTAGGGGTTGTAGCCCGCCTGGGTTGCGTAGCGGATACCGCGCTCGTCGGCGTCGAGCTCCTGGCCGCGCGAGTACTTGGTCAGCGCCAAGCCGGCGGCGAGCTGCGGCACACCGAGGCTCACCAGATCCCGTACCGTATCGGACAGCAGTGCGCCGGCGAAAATCGCCAGGCCGGCGATGAACGACCCGGTCTGTCGTGCCTTGCTGTGCCTGCCGGTGACGTGGCCGATCTCATGGCCGATGACGCCGGCGAGCTCCGCCTCGCTGCCGGCGTAGGCCACCAGCCCGCGGGTGACGTACACGAATCCGCCGGGAAGGGCGAAGGCGTTGACCACCGGAGAGTCGAGCACCCGGAACGTCCACGGCAGATGGGGCCGTTCCGAAAGCTCGGCCATACGGTCGCCGATGCGCGTGACGTATGCACTGAGCGCCTCGTCCTCGTAGAATCCATACTGTGCCTCGATCTGCTGATCGGCCTCGCGACCCTGCTCGATCTCGCCGCGATCCTGGTCGTTCTGCCAGGGCGACGCCGGCGCGGAGGAGAGCAGCAGAAAGGTGAAGAGAAGCAGGACGCAGCCGCCGGCGAGTCGGGAGAAATGGCGGTAGGGGCGGTTTTTCCGGTTAGAAATCAGGTTTTCGCGCCCGCGGCCGATGCCCATGTTCGTCACCCTTTCACCCACCGGAAGGGTACACCGCTGCGTGGCCGTGGTGGCGGCTTGAAAGTGGGTTCAGTTTTATTGATTTCCCACCACCCGCCCCCGACCTCTCGGCGCCTGCGGCGCCTTCGCTGCCCGCTGGGCGCGTAGGTGGGGGCGAAGCGGCTTGCATACGGTAGGTAGTTGTTCCGGTACTCGCAGAGGTGAGAGCGAAGCAGCGGTCCCGACAGGCGCCCTTCCCAATCCTTTGGCAAATAGCGGGCAAGGGAGCTGCCGTAGGCAGCGACCGGAGGGGGTGGGTGGCGGGAAATAGAAAAAATCGAACCCACTATCAAGCTGGCCCCAAGCCCCACAGAAAAAGCGCAAGCCGCCAACTTATCGGGTTCGCAGAGCCGCGCGTATCCAAGGCGCGCGCCGAGAGGGCACCCGGAGGCGTACTTCAGTACGTCGGAGGGGGACCGACCAAGCGCAACGCCGGAGAGGGGTGTCTCTGCGGACCCTCCCTACAAACAGACGACTTCAAACTCCTCTTGGTGCAAATGCCCATCAGGCAGCAGGCTTACCGGCGCCTGTACCTCGGCGCGAATCTGCCGCAGCATGGTGCGCTCCGAATGCTCCAGCGCGCTGGCGATCGCCGGGCTGGTGCGAATGACCACACCACTGCCGTTGAGCTCGCCCTTGAGGCGGCGCACTTCGCGCAGGATCTCGATGCAGATGGTGTCCACCGACTTCACGCGACCGGTGCCCGAGCAATAGGGGCAAGGTTGCAGCATGATGCGCTCGAGGCTCTGCTTGACCCGCTGGCGGGTGAGCTGTATCAACCCGAACTCCGACATCTGCAGCACCTGGGTTTTAGCGCGATCCTTCTTGAGCTCCTCGAGCAGGGCGTGCATCACCTTCTGCTCGTTCGCCTTCTCCTCCATGTCGATGAAGTCGATGACGATGATGCCGCCCATGTCGCGCAGGCGCAGCTGGCGCACGATCTCGCTGATGGCTTCGACATTGGTGGTCACCACCGTGTCCTCCAGGCGGCGCTTGCCGACGTACTTGCCGGTGTTGATGTCGATGGCGACGAGGGCCTCTGCCTGGTCGATGACCAGGTAGCCTCCCGACTTGAGCCAGACCTTGGCTTCGAGTGCCTTGTCGAGCTGCTGCTGGATCTTGTAG
>Ga0114948_10001050_pt1 | contig 11653 bp, 7 predicted proteins | sample CR04metaG_FD_83877 | JGI IMG/M metagenome (GOLD analysis project Ga0114948, IMG submission 83877) | Deep subsurface microbial communities from Mariana Trench to uncover new lineages of life (NeLLi) - CR04 metaG | ecosystem: Environmental > Aquatic > Marine > Ocean trench > Sediment | place...
CGGAGCCGAGCCCGCATTTCAGCCGCGCATCTCGCATCTTCCCCAGCCCCCGACCCCCCTGCGCACTGCGACCTGCGGACTGCTACCTCACCCTCCTCCCATCACTCCCCACCCGCCGCCCCTTCTTCTGCCGATAACTCACCCGCACCGGGCTCCCGGTAAACGCCCACGCCCGCCGAAACCCATTCACTATGTACCGCTGATACGATTCCGGAACGGCCTCCGGCCGGTTGCACACGATGGCAAACCGCGGCGGCTCTGTCCCCACCTGGGTGCCATAGAGAATCTTCACCTCCGCCCCCGGTTTCTGCGGGGGGTTGGTGCGCAGCACCAGCTCCTCCAGCACCCGGTTCACCTCGGCGGTGGCCACGCGCCGTTCGCGCGCCGCGGCCACCTCGATGATCAGATCGAACAGTTGGCGGATACGCTGGCCGGTCTCGGCCGAGCCGTACAGGAACGGCACGTGCTTGAGGAACGGGGCCTTTTCCGTAAGCAGGTCCTGGCCCCGCTTGGCCATGTTGGTGTCCTTGTCCGGGATCAGGTCCCACTTGTTGACCAGGATGATCAGGCCACAGCCCGCCTCCCACGCCTTGTTGGCAATCCTCAGATCCTGGGTGTGGAGCCCTACCTCGGCGTCGACCACCAGGACGCACACTTGAGCCCGGGCGATGGCCCGCTCGGTCCGGACGTTGGAGTAGAACTCCAGGTCGCCCGATACCCTGGCCCGCTTCCGCAGGCCTGCGGTGTCGATGAAGGTCACCGTCTGCTGCTTGTAGCGGAAGGTGGAGTCGATGGAGTCGCGCGTGGTGCCTGCCTCAGGGGCTACCAGGTGCCGTTCCTCGCCCAGCAGCTTGTTCACCAGCGACGACTTGCCGGCGTTGGGCCGGCCCACCACGGCCACGGTAATGCCGTCTTCCTCTTCCAACGTGGCCTTGTCCGGAAACAGCGCCACGATACGGTCCAGCAGATCGCCACTTCCCTTCCCCGTCTGGGCCGATACCACGAACGGCTCTCCCAGGCCCATTTCATAGAACGGGAGGTGGGCCGTACTGTTGGGAAGGTCGTCCACCTTGTTGACCACCAGCAGCACCGGACGCTGCGCCTTGCGCAGCTGGGCCGCCACTTCGGCGTCAACCGGGCTCAGTCCCTCGAGCGCGTCGACCAGCAGCACGATCACGTCGGCCTGTTCCACGGCTATCTCGACCTGCTGGCGAATAGCCCGGTCCATGGAATCCTTCGAGCCCGGAACCAGGCCGCCGGTGTCGACCAGCCAGAACTCGTGGCCGGCCCACTCGGCGTTGCCGAAGTGCCGGTCGCGGGTGGTCCCCGGCTGATCGGATACGATGGCGCGGCGCCCGCCCAGAATCCGGTTGAACAGGGTCGATTTGCCCACGTTGGGCCGGCCGATGATGGCTACGGTGACTTTCTTCATTATCTATGATCCTCGCCCGCGAGGGCGTCGGCAAAATCGTAGGAGACGCGGATCTCGACCGGCGCCTGGGCGATGACGTCCTCCAGGGTGACGTCATCGATGAACTTGCCCTCGTCGTTGACCGCCTCGGCCGGCAGCAGCGCCAGATCCAGATCGCTGCGCCCGGCGAGCGCCTCGTGGAAGGCCCGGCCCGGCAGCAGCCCGGCCGTGGTAACGGTAGCACCGAAGATCGGGTTCTCCAGCGCCATCAGCTCGAACCGGGCCGAGGTTTGGGCGGCGAGCGGGGCCAGCACCTGAGGCATGAGCGGGCCCATCGACGTCCCGGTCAGCACCCCGATGGCCTTGTCGCGCCAGCGATGGGGATCGATGTCGGCCCCGGCGATTCGTTGCTGCAGGTAGCGCACCGATCCCACCCCGTTCTCCACCTGCTCGAACCCGTCGTACGCCTCGGCCGGAGGCAGATCGACCCCGGCCCGCAAGTACAACTCGTCGGAGCCGAACACCCAGCGGTGGCGCCGCTCCCGGGTTGCCCGCCCGGCCACGGGTTCGATGATCTCGATGGCCGCCCGGCACTCGGCTTCGGTGGGCTCCCGGCACAGCTGGTGCTTGCTGAACTCGGTGAGCCCCACGGGGACCACCGAGACGCTGAGCACCGCCTCGTCCAGATCCCACAAATCGGCCAGCGTGCGTTGCAGGTGGGCGCCGTCGTTGACGCCCGGCGACAGGACCACCTGGGTGTGAAACTGGATGCCGTGGCCGCCAAACTCGCTCAGCTGTTCCAGGATGTCGGGCGCCAGGGGGTTGCGCAGCAGGTGGCGCCGGACCACCGGATCGGTGGCGTGCACCGACACGTACAGCGGCGACAGGCGGTATTCGATGATCCGCCGGATGTCCTTGGGCTTGAGGTTGGTGAGGGTGGCGAAGTTGCCGTAGCGGAACGACAGCCGGTAGTCATCGTCGCGGATGTACATCACCTCGCGCATTCCGGGCGGCAGCCCGTCCACAAAACAGAAGTCGCACCGGTTGGCGCACCGGCGGATCCGCGGGGGCTCCAGCGTCACGCCCATGGGGAGGGTGTCGTCGGGCCGCTCTATGTCGAACAGAATCTCCTCGCCTGTCGGCTGGCGCACCAACAGGTCGAACCGGTCCTCCGCCGTCAGGAACTCCCAATCGAGGAAGTCGTCGAGCGGGCGGTCGTTGACCGCCAGGAGTTCGCTGCCCTCGAGCAGGCCGATTTCCCCCCCGATGGAGTCGGGGTGGACGTGTGTCACGCGAATCATGCCGGAAAGATAGTGCTTCTTGGTGCAAGGTGGAGTCGTGGCCGGGTAACCTCCCCATCTGCCAGCCAGCCTTGCAGCTTGCGGTGATGAGGGCCGCTCCATCAGTGCGAGTGATTCCCCTAACCCATTGCTCCTCAAAGGTTTTGGCTTGTGCGCCCCAATCTTGCTCTGGTCAGGTACCACACTCCTCGACTCTCGATCGCACCAGCACCGGATACAGTGGAGGGCAGCGGCCATGAGCAAACATCGGATTCCCCCGGCGGTGAGCTACGATGAGCCCGTAGGTCCCCGGCTGGAGATAGTCAACTGGAACTGCGAGCGAGAGGCCTTTGCGGCCGCGCGGGAAGCGACCCTGGCGGGCCTGCTGGACATCGAGGTGGTCCGCCGGCCGGCCCGTGGCGGCCCGGTGTGGGGTTACGCCTTCTCCGCCCGCGCTCCCAAGGCGGTCTGGCTGATCGAGGGTCCCGAGGGCGAGTGGCTGTCGGAAGAGGAAGCGGCCAATGAGGTGGAGGCGATCATGATTTACCACGCCACGGGTGGTACCAACGGCTTCTTTGCCCGGCCGGTACTGCAAGCCGCCGCAGTGACCGAGTAACACGTCGCGCCGGTCGCGGCTAAAGCCGCGGCTCGGCAACCAATCGCTAAAGCGATGCCCCTCTGCACCCCGCACTCCGCAATCCGTACCCATCCCCCTACGCCCTACGTCCTTATCCCGATCCCGGATTCGGAATCCGAAACAAAATCACATACAGCGTCGGCACCACCAGCAGCGTGAGTACCGTGGCTACCAGTAGTCCGCCCATGATCGTGACGGCCAACGAGATGAAGAACGCATCAGTCAGCAGTGGAATCATGCCCAGAATCGTCGTGGCGGCTGCCAGGGACACGGGTCGCATCCTGGCCACGCCGGAATCGACCACCGCCGCAAATCGGTCTTTGCCGCTTTCGATCTGATCGTCGATCTCCTCGATCAGCACGATCGAGTTCTTGATCAGCATGCCGGTGAGACTGAGGAACCCGAGGAGGGCCATGAACCCGAACGGTTGATCCGCCAGCAGCAGGCCCCAGGCCACCCCGATGACGGCCAAGGGGACCGTGAGGAAGATGATGAGCGGCTGGCGCACGGCGTTGAACAGCAGGATGACCATCAGGATCATCAGGCCACCGAAGATGGGAATGGATGTCGCCAGCGCGGCCTGCGCCCGGGCGGAGTCTTCGGCCTCGCCGCCCCAGGCGATGGAATATCCCGGCATGTCTTTCAGCGGGATCTGGTCCGAATCGAGGACCGGGATCGTCGTTGCCTTGTGTCCCGCCAGTGGATCGACACCCGCTGCAAAGCCGCGGCCGGAATAGGTGGCCACGTCGACACCGAGGTCCACTTCGATCAGGGCCTTGGAGCGAGCAAACAGTTGGCTGGCCAGGTCACCGGCCCGGGGATCCGCATGAATCTTGATGGTGGTGACCCGGTTGCGCCGGAAGATGGTGGCATCTTCGAAGACGGTTTCGATGCCGGTGATCACCTGCCCCAGCGGCACCATCCGCTGGGCGGCAGGCGCCCAAATCTGCAGTTCGGACACGTTGAAATCGACCCGTTCGTAATCTGGAGCCCGGGCGACGATGGCCAAGAGTTCGTCGCGCTCGCGGTAGACCCCCGTCTGGGTGCCGGAGTAGGCGGCTTGGATGACGCCGGCCACATCCGGCCGGTCTATGCCCAGGCGCCGGGCCTGAGCATCGGCCAGCAGCGGGCGAATCACCATTTCCTTCTCACGCCACTCGTCGCGGATGCCTTGGCCACCGGCTTCCCGCAGAATCTCCTTGGCACGAGATGCCATGTCGCGCAGCACGGTACGGTCGGGGCCGCTGATGCGCAGTTGGATGCGCCCCCCCTCCCCCGGACCCAGGGCGAACTTCTTGACGTTAACCGTGGCCATGGGAAGCATGGTGTCGAGGGTGGCCGTGACTCCGGGGATCATGCCGTCGATCTTGGTCCAGTCGTCCACCGTCACGAAAATGGCCCCGTAGGCGCTGCCCCCGTCCACCGGTGTGTAGGTCAACAGAAACCGCAGGTCGCCCCCGCCCAGTGCGGTGGCCACATCGGTTACCCCGTCGACACCCATCAGATACTCCTCGGCGCGAGCGAGCAACCGTTCGGTGTCCCGGATGTGGGTGCCCGACGGGAGGTACACTTCCATGTAGAACTGGGGGCGGGTGGAACTGGGGAAGAATATCTGTTTGACCGACCCGAAGGCGATCATCGAGATCACAAAAATGCCTACCACAACAGCGACCGTCACGAAGCGGAACCGGAGACACGCCTCCAATATCTGCTGGTACAGGCGATACACTTTGCCGGCGTACGGGTCGTCAGGCTTGCCGTCATCCTTCTTGGGTTTGGGTTTGAGCACCATGACACCGATCAGTGGAGTGATCGTCATGGCGGTCACCCAACTGAGCCCCAGCGAAATCAGGATGACGGTGAACAACGAGCGGGTGTATTCGCCGGTAGCGTCATCAGAACTGCTGATCGACGCGAACGCCAGAATGGCCACCGCCGTGGCGCCAAGGAGCGGGATGGAGTTCTTCCCCACCACCTCGATGGCGGCCTTCACCTTGTCCATCCCGCCTTCGATGCGGACCTGCATGCCGTCGATCACCACGATGGCGTTGTCGACCAGCATTCCCAGCGCGATGATCAGAGCCCCGAGTGAGATGCGCTCCAGAATGACGCCCTCGTACCCCATCACCAGGAAGGTCCCGGCGATGGTCAGGAACAGGACGCTCCCGATTATGAGCCCGCTCTTCAAACCCATGAACAGGAACAGCACCACCACGACGATGATGACGGCTTCGACGAGATTCACGATGAACGAATTGATCGACTCCACCACGGCTTCCGACTGCATGGCGATGGTACCGAATTTCATCCCCAGGGGAATCTGCGACCGAAGCATTCGCATCTTCTCCTGAATCTCTTCGCCCATGGTCACGACGTTGCCGCCGATCCGGGTGGACACCCCGAGGGCAACCGCCGGGTGGCCGTTGAAACGGATGATGTTCTGCGGTGGGTCCTGGTAGCCCCGGCGCACCGTGGCGACGTCCCGGAGGTAGACCAGGTCCTCGCCACCCAGGCTGCGGATGAGCAGGTCCCCGAATTCCTGTTCCGACATGAACTCGCCGGTGGGATTGATGGCGATGTAGTCCGGCCCGACGTGAATCCTGCCGGCGTCGGCCGGAATGTTCTTGGCCGACAGCGCGCGATAGATGTCCTCCTGAGAAATCTCCAGGGCGGCCATCTTGGCCCGCGACATCTCGATGTAGATCACCTCGGGAACTACACCCCATAGGGCCACCTTCTTGACTTCGGCGATGGGAACGATTTCCCGGCGCAACATCTTGGCCACTTCGCGCAGCTGGGCGTTGCTGTACCCCTCGCCATAGATGGCAACGTAGAGGCCGTACACATCACCGAAGTCGTCGTTGACCAAGGAGGGACCGGCACCGGGCGGAAGCTGGCTCTGGTAGTCGCCGACCTTTCGCCGGAGTTCGTCCCACACCTGTGGCAGGCTGCTGGCGCCGTACTGGTCCTTGATGGTCACCCGTACGATCGAAACTCCCCTGCGTGACCATGATTCCACGTGCTTGAGCTGGCCCAACTCCTGGGTGGCCTGCTCGATGATGTCGGTGACTTCCTGCTCGACTTCTACCGCCGAGGCGCCCGGGTACAGCGTGATGATTTGGGCGTTCTTGATGGTGAACTCGGGGTCCTCCAGGCGGTTGAGCGTGCCGAACGTCATGAGCCCGCCAAACAACAGCACCAGGGTCAGCGTCCAGGTGATGACTTTCTTGTTGATCGCAAATTCGGCGAGATTCATCGAGTGACTCGTGCGGTTACTGCGAGAAATCCAAAGGGCGTACCTGCATGTCTTCCCGCAAGTTGTTGACCGCCGCTATGGCGATGGTTTCTCCGGCGACTAGGCCACTCAGAATCTGAATGTGATTAGGCGGGGTGATCTCTCCCACCGTCACAAGCCGGGACTGCACCATGTGGCTGTCGGAATCGTAGACCCACACGTGGCTGGTACCGGCCTCGTCGGCGTACACCGCCGTGACCGGAACCAGAAAGGTCTCGGCGTCCTGCCGTTGTGACTCTCCCGCCTTGGGACGGACCCACACCTGGGCAGTCATACCCGACAGGATCTGAATGTCGTCCGGCTGCTTCATGGTGAACGTCGCGGCAAATGTCTGCGTGCGGCGGTCGGCTTCCGCCGCGACTTCCTTGAGACTGAGGGGATACTCTCTATCGGGAGCCACTGAGAAGGTGGCGACCGCCTCCATGCTCTGCCGCGGTTGCGGTTGTTGGGCCAGTGCCAGGATCTGCTCGGGGACGTTGATCACGATCTCAACCGTGCTCAGGTTCTGCAGACTGAGGATGATCTCTTTGGCCTGCACGTCCTCGAAATTTTCCACGAACTTGCGGCCGACCCGGCCGCTGAAGGGCGCCCGCAACTCGGTGTAGCCGAGGTTCTGCTGGGCCCGCTGGTAGCGGGCCTTGGCCACGTCGCGCTGGGCCCGGTTGGCCTCAACCTCCGCCAGGGACACGGCCTCACGCTCGTACAGCCGTTTGTAGCGGTTGTAGTCGGCTTCGGCCTTCTCGAACGTTGCCCTGGCCTGGTCCCAATCGAGCTGGTAGTCGATCGGGTCGAGCCGGGCCAGCAACTGGCCGCGCACCACGGCGTCTCCCTCATTGACCGGTAGTCCGATAAGTGCCCCGGGTACCCGAAAGGCCAAGTCGGCGCGGTCGCTGGCCTGCACCGTGCCGGGAAACATCAGTCCCCGATTCTGGGCGGTGCCCACGGTGAGCATGGCCACGGGTCGCACGACGTCCGGCGCCGGCGCCTCCTCGCCACCGCCGCACGCGGCGAGTGCCAGGAGCGCGGTGGCCGTCCGCCACGCTGTCGATGTCGTTGGTGTGCTCCACATCCTCGATAGTCCTCTTGTGCCGCTACTGCGACGGCGTGAGAGTGAGACCAATCCGAAGCCGGTCGACGAATGCCGCCTTGGCTTCGGGTGTTTGTTCGTTTTCGAACCAGGCGATCGACCGCTCGAAGGCGTTGAGGTCGATCAGGAACAAGTAGTTTGCCGCCGCGGAACCCTGATCGGCAGTGAAGCTCTCGTTCTGTGCTTCCAAGAGGTCGGTCACGTTGACTAGACCCTGGGCGTACTTGTCCTGCACCACCATCAGATTGCGCCGTGCCCGGTCGGCCTGAACTTGGGTCAGTCGAATATTGGGGTACGAACTTTCCAGCCGCCGGATCGTGCCCCGCGTTCTCCGTTCGACGAGTTGCCGCGTCAACAGTTCCTGCTGGGTCAGCTCGGTCAACTGCGACTCGGTCTGACCCACGGCAAAGGCCCGCTCCGCTCCGATGAACAGCGGATATACCGCCTCGATGGATAGGATGGGCCGGCTGCGCGAGACCCCGGGCAGTTCCGGCTCTCGGTAGGCCTGGTATTGATAGTCGAAATTCAGGAAGAACGAGGGCAGGAACCAGCGCCGCTTCCGCTGGCTCACTTGAATGCTCTGGGCCTCGATCGTCCGGTCCAGCGACCGAACCTCGGGAGCGTTCTCGAGCGCCATGGCCACCATGGATTCCCGGAAAGCGGCCAGCTGCTGCTGGGTGGTCAGCAGGGCGTTCAGGTCGATGCCGGCAAAGAAGAAGTGGGCCGTATCGACGTGGATCTCCCGGGGCCGCCACCGGCGAGTCTGGTCTACCCCCAGGATCTGATTGAGACCGATGCGCTGCTCCTCCACCACCGCCTGGCCGCGGAGAACGTCGCCCCGCCGCTTGGCCACTTCCGCTTCCCAGCGGTACACCTCGTTGGGTCCCGAGTAGCCGACCTCCAGTCGGTGCCGCGCCAGCTCCAGATTGTCCATCGTGAGCCGCAGGTTTTGGGCGTTGACCCGGTACAGCAGCCGTGACAGCACCAGATCGAGATAGGCCTCGCCGGCGGCCCCAATGACGTCGAGCCGTTGGGTTTCCAGATTCTCCCGACTGCTCTCTTCCAGCCGCTTTGACGACCGGTAATTGCTTACCAGATGATCGTCATAGATCATCTGGCTGGCACTGAAACGAAGATTGAGCGCCTGGTCGGCGATCAGGCCCTCCAGCCCCTGCGGGTCCAGGGCCCGGTATTCCGGGGCCGCCACGATCTGCGGCAACAGGGGACTCAGCGCCAATTGGCGAAACTTGCGCGAGGTCTCGACCTGCTGGGTGACGATGGCCAGCGAGACGTTCCCTTCCTGCACCAGCCGTTGCACGTCCGTCAAATCCAGGGGCGTCTCGGCTAGCTGAAGATCTTCCTCGTTGAGAACCGTGGCTCGCACCAGGGTACTCAACCGGGGGGAATACCCGATCCGCGCCGCGGTACTTCCGTTGAGGTACAGCAAAGGGTCGACCGACAGGAACACTGCCAGGTTCGCCGTCCCGACGCCTCGGATCAGTTCGCTGATGTTGAGCGCCACCCGCCGGGCCAACTGCGTTCGCTGGTCCGGCGTTCGAGTCATCAGCACCCCGGCTTCCACGTCGTACAATCCCTCCAGGCTGTAGCTACGGAGGGTGAGGTTGGTGAGGAGTTCGATCAGGCCCTGCCGCTGGACCGGGGCCAATCGTGGAGTCGGTCCCAGCACCACGGCTTGAGTTCCTTGGGGTGCGGTGTGGGCCGGGGTCCCCGGCTCCACCGGCCAGAGGACGATGGTGACGCCGAGGATCGCTTCCAGCGCAAGGAGTTCCGCGTCCAGTCGCTCCAGGCCGGTGGCGTATTCTGCCCCTACCACCAGCGCCACCGTGTCGGCCGGTGAAAGATCCAACAGCTGGCGGAACTCGCTGTCCGCCCGGAGCGGGTTGGACTGAATCACCAGGTTCGACTCAACCGAACGGTCATCGCTGGCCTGGTGGATGTCGAACAGATCGGGTCGTTGGATGAAAGTGGTGACCACCGGCTTGATGCGGTCCACTTGCCCCGCAGCCTGGCTCGCCAACGCACCGACTGCCAGGACCAAATCCACCTCGGGATCGGCGAGCGCCGCTTGCATCGCTTCCGTCATCCGCCCCGGATTCCAATCTGCGTTGAACGCCGGAGCGCGCTTGAACACGACCGTGTGCCGCCGAAGTAGCCGATCGAGTTCCGCCTCAATTCGGGTTACCACATCGTTGCCCGGTGCTACCCCCTCCTCAACGACTCCGATGACAATAACAGGCCCCGGATCGAGATCCTGAGCCACCGCAGCCGAGACCCACACACTGAGAAGAATGCACGCAAACATCAACCTGGCCATCAGGACCGCTCCTTGGGCTAACTCGGCATGACGCGACAACCACCTGGGACATGCGGTCATCTAGACGCCGCCGGTAACGACTTGTTGAGTATGACGAATCCGATGACGCCCGCAAGCACCGAGGCCAGCAACACGCCCAGTTTCGCCTGGGCAATGAGGGCCTCGTCGAATGGGAACGCCAGGTTACTGATGAAGATAGACATGGTGAAGCCAACGCCGGCCAACATGCTGGCGCCGAGCAAATGCCCCCATGTCATGTCACCGGGCAGCGCAGCGCGCCCGGACTTGATGGCCAGCCAGACGCACAGCATGATGCCGACGGGTTTACCGATCACCAGACCGGCGATGACCCCAAGACTGACGGTGCTGGCAAGCACCCCGGTCGAGCCCCCCCCCAGTGGAACCCCGGCCATGAACAGGGCGAACACGGGAAGGATCAGGAACGCCTGGATCGGGTGGAGCAGGTGCTCCAGGCTAATGCCGACCGGTCGCATGTCTTCGACCGCCAGGTACATGTCATCCAGAGCATCCATCTGCTCCTTGTCGGACACCATGCTGTCCCGGGTCAAATCGGCCTCCTCGAGTTCCGCCAGTCGTTTGCGGGAACGACTCAGGAACTCGTGCGGCTCCAGCGCGGCCTTGACCGGCACCACCATGGCCAGCAAGACCCCGGCGATGGTCGCGTGAATCCCGGAGACGAGAACGGCGGCCCACACCCCCACCGCCAACAGTAGGTACACCGCGGTGCTGCGGATGCCGCGTCGGCTGGCCAGAGCGATACAGACCAACAACGCCGCCGCCACACCGAGCGCCACGAAAGATACGGACTCCGTGTAGAACAGAGCGATCACGGTGATAGCGCCCAGATCGTCGGCGATGGCCAAGGCCGTGAGGAATACCTTCAGGCTGGTAGGGACCCGGCTGCCGAACAGCGCCAGGATGCCCAGGGCAAAGGCGATGTCGGTCGCCATGGGGATGCCCCAGCCGTGGGCCCCTTCCCCACCGAAGGTGAACACCGCGTAGAGCATGGCGGGCACGATCATCCCGCCGACGGCCGCGCTGACGGGGAGGATGGCCTGCTTGAAGGACGAGAGTTCGCCTACGACCACCTCGCGCTTGATCTCCAGCCCGACCACAAAGAAAAAGATGACCATCAACCCGTCGGCGATCCAGTGGCTCAGCGATAGCTCGAAGGTGTGGTCGCCCCAGGAGATGCCGATGTAGGTCTTGCTGAGGGCGAAATAGCTGTCGGCCCAAGGGGAATTGGCCCAGGCCAGCCCGGCCACCGCAAAGAAGAGCAGCACCACGCCGCTGGCGGCTTCCCAGCGGAAGAATTGCTGGAACATGCCGGTACTGCGCCCGTTCATCGTAACTGGAGCCGCCATACATCTCCACTCACGGCTTCAGCGTGAGATCCAAGCGTCGGGGTCGGTTGAGTCGAACGCTAGAGATAGCCGTTGCCGTGGCCAAACGGAAGAGTTGCTTTGAGTTGGCAGCGGCAGGACCCGTCGCCATGCCCTATTGCCTCTTATCTGTAGGCCAGTAGATTCCGGCCACTGTGGGGCCAGCGCCCTACCTACTCAAGCGTCTCAGCCGCCACCTCATACC
>Ga0114948_10001051_pt1 | contig 11637 bp, 11 predicted proteins | sample CR04metaG_FD_83877 | JGI IMG/M metagenome (GOLD analysis project Ga0114948, IMG submission 83877) | Deep subsurface microbial communities from Mariana Trench to uncover new lineages of life (NeLLi) - CR04 metaG | ecosystem: Environmental > Aquatic > Marine > Ocean trench > Sediment | place...
ATTCTGGCCGACAGTCGAATTCGCGAAGGGTCGCCCGCAGAAGGGAACTTTCCGAGGCACGAAGGGTCTCTACCGCTGTTAACAACATCACACGACCCTCTGGACAAACAACACGTATCCCGATACCTTACATGGCTGCGGATCTCAGGGCCGCAAATACGTCGGATCAACCGCCCCGAAAATCCGTTTTCGGTGGGCTCAGGAGATAGATGAAAATGGCGACCGCGCCCGCGACCGCAACGAAGCGCCGAGGCAGGAAGGGTCGACGCAATCCTCTCATGGGGTTTGATGCGACGATCGATGAGAAGACGGCGCTCGACCAGTACCTCCGCGACGTCAGCCGTCACGAGTTGATCACGCCTGAGCGAGAGAAGGAACTCGGCGCGCGCGCCCAGCTTGGCGAGGAAGAGGCGATCCAGGACCTGGCTCGCGCGAACCTCCGCTTTGTAATCAGCGTGGCCAAGAAATACCAGAATCGTGGTGTTGCCCTCACCGACCTGATCCAAGAGGGCAATGTCGGTCTCGTGACCGCCGCCCGCAAGTTCGATCCGGAGCAGGGCGTGAAGTTCATCAGCTACGCCGTTTGGTGGATCCGTCAGGCGATTCTCGCATCGCTGGCGAACCACGGGCGTGCGGTGAGGGTCCCGCTGAACCGTGCGTCCGATCTCGCCAGGATTTTCCGCGAGAAGGAGCGGCTCAAGCAGGAGCTCAACCGGGAGCCCACTGCTGAGGAGCTCAGCAGGGCAACGGACCTGACTCCGGAGCTCATCGAGTCGCTGCAGACGCTCAATGCCGCTGAGATCAGGCTCGATGCCCCGATCGGCGACAGCGAAGATTCGCAGCTGGTGGAGCGGTTTATCATCGAAGAGGCCGCCGAGCCCGAGCAGGAGGTCGAGGCACGCCTTCTGACTGAGGCTGTGCAAGGCGCGCTCGGGACTCTCGAGGCGCGAGACGCTCGCGTGCTGACGCTCTACTTCGGTCTCCAAGGTGAGCGTGAGCATACGCTCGAGGAGATCGGGAATATGCTGGGCGTGACGCGTGAGAGGATTCGCCAGCTTCGCGACCGGGCGCTGCGGCGCCTCCGCGAGGGCGAGATGGGTGACGCTCTCGAGTCGTTCGCTGCGTGACCTTCGTCAAGCGGAGTCCCGCCCCCCGTCTTGCCGTGTTACGGTCGGCGTAGGGGGCGGGCTTTTTTTTTGCCTGAATCCTCGATGCTGACCGGCATGGTCCGCCTCGTCCGCGGCGGCGTCTACCTGGTGGCGCTGGAGGATGGGACGGAGGTGGAGGCCAGCCTGCGAGGCAGGCTGAAACTGGAGAAACGTGACGGCGACCAGGTGGTGATCGGTGACCGTGTGGTTGTGGCTGACGTGAATGGCGACTACGTGGTCGAAGAAATCCTACCCAGGGAAACCCAGATCGTGAGGGTCAAGGGAGGCCGGCGCGCGCGTGTACTGGTCGCGAACGCCGATCGCTTGGCCGCCGTGGTAGCCGCCAAGGACCCGAAGCCGCAACGGGAGCTGATCGACCGGTTGCTGGTCGTTGGTGAGTCCGGCGGCGTCGCAGTGACCCTCGTGATCAACAAGATGGACCTGGACGGTGCAGCCGCGGTCGCTGACGGTCTGGCACAGGTCTACGAGTCCGTCGGATACCCGGTGTTACGGGTGAGCGCGACGAGCGGTGAGGGTATGCCGGCACTCCAGCGCATGGTATCCACCGGCATCGTGCTCTTCGCGGGCCCGTCGGGCGCGGGCAAGAGCAGCCTGGTCAACGCCCTCGAGCCTGGGCTCAACCTGCGAACAGGGGAGCTCAGCAGACGCACGGGGACCGGTCGGCACACGACCGTTAGCTCACGGCTCATACCGCTATCGCACGGTGGCTTGCTGGCCGACACGCCCGGATTCAGCGAGGTCGGCCTTTGGGGCGTCGAGCGATCCGAGCTGGACCGGTGCTTCCCGGAGTTCCGGGACCACCGCGACCGGTGCCGCTTTCGGAGTTGCAGCCATCTCACCGAGCCCGACTGCGGGGTTCAAGAGGCGTTGGCGGAGGGGAAAGTGGATGCCGGCCGGTTCGAAAGCTATCGCACCTTGTGGGAGGAGGCCGGCTGAGGTCCCGTCAGCCCAGGGGCGTCACGCTCGGAGCGCCCGACACCGGATCGCGCCGCACCGAAACCGGCCATCGATAGACCTCCCCGAGAACTTCCTCACGTAGGACCTCCTCGGGACTTCCCTGTGCGGCGACCCTTCCCTCGGAGAGTAGGAGCATCTGATCCGCGAAACGGGCTGCCAGGTTGAGGTGATGGGTGATCAGCAGCACGGTCAGTCCCGAATCGGCGGACTCGCGTAGTAACTGCAGGATGCTCATCTCGTGGCGGATGTCGAGGCTGGCGGTCGGCTCATCCAGTGCGAGCGCGCGGGGCTTCTGGGCCAGAGCCCGGGCGATGCGGATTCTCTGGAACTCGCCACCAGAGAGGGTCGACACATAGCGCGACGAGAGTTGGGCGGCGTCGCAGCGCTCTAGCGCTTCATTTACGGCAGCGCGGTCCTCGTCTCCCTCCGGACGCAACGGGCCCAGGTGCGGGTACCGTCCCATGCTCACGAGCTCTCGTACCGTCATCGGGAAGGGCTGGGCCTCACTCTGCGCAACGGCTCCGACTTGCCGGGCCAACTCGCGTCTGTCCCACACGCCCACCTCGCGCCCCGCAATCCGGGCCGATCCTTGGATGGGCCGCAGTATTCCCATGAGAACTCGCATGAGGGTCGACTTGCCCGAACCGTTGGGACCTAGGACGGCATACAGGCTACCGGTCGGCACTGCCATCGTGACGTCCGTTAGGACGTCCGGGCCCGTCGCGTCGTAGCGGGCCGTAAGGGACTCCGTCGAAAAGGCCGCCACCGCTTGGGATGTGGATCCAGGTGCCGCGGGCGGGCGTCCAGACGATGCGCTAGCCAATTTGCCGCCTCACCACACGCCGAAGGAGGACGAGAAAAAGGGGAACGCCGACCAGGGCGGTAATGACTCCGATGGGTAGTTCGACCGGTGCCAGCGCGGTGCGGGCCACGAGGTCCGCGAGCGTCAGAAACGCGCCCCCAGCAATGAAGGAGATGGGGAGAAGCGCACGGTTGTCCGAGCCGATCACCAGACGGACGCCGTGTGGGACGATGAGGCCGACGAACCCGATCACGCCGGTGGCCGCGACGCCCGCGGCGGTCACCATGGAGGCCACTCCGTAGGCTATCTTTTTCACGCGTTCCACGTCGGCCCCGAGGTAGCTGGCCGTCTCCTCGCCGATGGCCATGAGATTCAGCGACCTCGCCAATCCGAGCAGGGCCAGCGTCGTCGGCACGGTGTAGGTCCCCACGATCAAGACCGTTCGCCAGGTCGCGCCACGCAGGCTACCCATGGTCCAGAGTACCGCGCTGCGCACCGTTTCTGCGTCGGAAAGTGCCAAGATCAGCGAAAGAATAGCGACGAAGAACGCGCCGACGACCACACCGGCCAGAAGCAACACACCAACGTCCAAGCGGGCGTCGGCCGCCGATGCCACGCGGAATACCAAGAGGATGGCGAGCAATGCGCCGGCGAAGGACGCCGCTGGGAGCGCCCATGAGTTTAGCGACACCAGCCCGAGCGCCATGACCGATACGGCGCCGGTGGCCGCTCCACCCGAGATGCCCAGGATGTAGGGCTCCGCAAGTGGATTCCTGAGTAGCGCCTGGAAGACCGCACCCGCCATGGCGAGGCCACCACCTACGAGGAGCGCCAGGATGACCCTGGGAACTCTGATGTCCCACACGACCCTGTGCAAAGTGTCCGAGCCTCGACCCATGAGAGCGTCGACCACCACGGACCAGGAAATGGGCTCGGGCCCGAAGAAAATACCTGCGAGCAATCCGACCACCGCAATCACCAGGAGTAGCACGGCCAGTGCCCGGCGACTCACCGAAACGCTTCCGGGTGCAGGATCTCCGCGAGCGCGAGTGTGGCCTCGCCGAGTCGCGGGCCAGGGAACTGGATGGACTCGGGGACGAAGCGCAGGGGGAGATGGACGCCTGGGGGCGGCTCGGCCCCCTCCGGAAGAAGGAGGAGGTCGATCTCGCGGACGACGAGGCTCTCCAGGCTGACCTGAGCATAGAATTGCCCGAGATCTGCGAAGACGTTCTGACCCCCAGCCAGCGTGAGGAGTTGGTGGACGTAACTACCGGGGCCGGCTGCATAGGGGGCGGCTCCTCCGAGCAAGAACGCGACGCGCACGGGTGGGCGGCCTCGGACCGCCTCCGCGACGCGGAGGAGGGTGGCGTCGATAGTGCCAACCAGCGAGTCCGCCAACGCCTCCTTGCCGGTGACTCGACCCAACAGCCGCATGATCATGCGCACGTCATCGATCCCGTCCGGCCGAATCGCGAGGCTCGGGATGCCGAATTCGGCGAAGCGGTCCACCGTCCCCGCGCTGTTGGGGCCGTGGAAGTGGATCACGAGGTCTGGCTCGTGAACCACTATCACCTCCAAGCTCGGGTCCAGACCTCCTCCGACAGAGGGTAGGTGAGCAACTGCCGCCGCGGTATCGAAGTCGGTGCGGGCCACCAGCTTCGGACCCACGCCGAGGGCTAGCAGCGTTTCGGTGGCCGAGGGGACCAGTGAGATGATCTTCGAAGGCGGTTGCTCGAAGCGATGCTCCGCTCCGGCGGCGTCCAAGACCACCACGGGAAACCCATGGAAAGGCTGAACAGACTCGGCCGCCTCGACCTGAGGATCCGGAGCCTCGCCCGAGCAAGCGAGGGCGACAAGGGCGGCTGAAAGGCCGAGGAGATTCCGTCGCATGGCGGCGGGTCAGGGCGCTGCTGTACTGCCGGACAGGGCGCCACCACACACGTCGTGGTAGAGCTCCACCCACTGGCCGTCGCGCCTGTGAATGGCGGCGAGCGATATCGTTTCCTCGCCCGCGACTTCGAGCAGAATCTCTGCCTGGCCATCCCCATCCCAATCCAGACGGTCGAACAATCGCGGCGTGCCCTTGCCGCGTAGGTCGTTCTGGCGGTAGGCCATGTAGGATGTGGTGTACCCTGCTCCGTCATCGGTGCCCATTAAGAACACGGAGTATGCCCCCGGGGTCGTTGGGCCTACGTCGAGCCCATCGCCGTAGACGAACGTGGCCGCGATTACAGGGGGCGATCCGTCCATGAGGTCGAAGACCTGGATGTCGCGTCGGATCTCGAGGATGGAAGGGGGCGGGGTTGCCCCGATCATTCCGATGATCCTCCCCATGAGGTTGAGCGACATCACCCGTTGGTCCCGATTGTGGATCAGCTTGCGGTAAGGGGCATAGGGGTGCGTGTCACCATCGCTGCGGGCGAGGGCGAGGAAGCGTTCAGCGTCCGCCGCCTCCGGGACCAACTCCAGCTGGCCACTCACGGTCGGTCTGCCGGCGCAGAACCCCTCTGCCACCCCGGTCGTGGAAGCCACCATGGTGCCCACCCGCACGCCCTCGGCAAAGAGCGTGAAATCGGACCCAGGCGCGAGACGCTCACGGGTGAACCGCTCCAAGAAGCCGGGGGCCTCATCCTCGGTGGGTAACGCCCGAAGGCCTCGTCCGCGGATTTCGCCCACCGGTACGAGCGAGACCGTGTTGCCGTCTCTGCGTCCCATGAACAATACGGGTCCCACGATGACAGGCACCGAGTTCAGTCCGGGAGAGTCGCTGCTGGAGACGGCTGAGCCCTCGAGCGTGTCGCTCTTGGATGGAGGGGGTTGTAGGCTCAACTCCACGCCTCCCCAGGCCACGTTGTCGCAGCCGAGGGTGGCGATTAGAATTCCAAGAACTGTTAGCTTGCGGAGTACCATCGCCTTACGGGGTCCTGGTCTTCGGCGGAAGACTGTCGGCGGGGTGGTGCCCCGCGTGGTGCGCGTCCCTGGGATGAGGTTTCGGAAAGCTACCCGGGCTTCCAAGGGAACGCAAAGACCGCGCTCGCGGCGGCCCGGTGCGTGGGGGGAAACGTATTCAATTGAGCTTCACTCACCTGATCCGTTGGATTCCGCCGTTCGTCATTGGGCTGGCGGCTGCCACAGTCGGCGAGGTCGCGGTCGGGCTCCTCTTGTACTCCGGCGAGGGTTTGAGGCGTGCGCTCGTGATCATCCTGGCGACGGAGGTCGGGGCCCTCGGACTCGGTCTCCTGGCCGCACCCGACTTGAGCCACCCCAACCTCGTCGATGCCCTCAGGCGGCGGTGGATCGTCTGTTTGACGGCGTTCATGGTCGCCGCGGGATTTGTGACGCTTTGGACACTTCGGCCGGGCACCGACGCTACGGCTGTGTCCCAGGCATTGGGTTTGACGCTTCTCGGCGGGCTCCCGCTCTACGCGGCGGGAAACCTGTTCGGTACCATGGCCAGCCTTCGTGAACTTCGCGGCGGTGTCGGCCCTAGGATTGGAGCCGCCGGCGCGTTCGGGGCGGCCATAGGCATCATGGCAGCGGGTTATGTCGTGCCCCGGCTTTCGGCGCCTTCTGTGCTGCTCTTTCTGATGGTCCTGCTTTCGGGCGGTGCGCTCCTCCAAGGAGTGGGACTCGTCGAGGTGCCGGACGAAATGGATGGCGAGGCGGGCACGACCCCCCCGTCACCCGATCCGGTGGAGGAAGCGGGCCCGTGATTCTGGCGCACCTCTCGGACCTCCACCTCGGATTCCGAGCGTTTGAGCGAAGGGACAGGGGGCGCAACGTACGTGAGGTAGACGTGGCGCGTGCCTTCCAGGTCGCGATCAAGAAGCTGCGGGACATCCAACCTCAGGTGGTTCTCGTGGCGGGTGAAATCTTCGATCGTCCGGAGCCCACTCAGGGTGCCATGGTGGCGCTGGCTCGTGGGCTCGCCAGCCTTCGTGAGGCGTTGCCTGATGCGAAGGTCCTAATGGTAGCCGGCTCGCGGGACACTCCACACCGACCCGGCGATCCTGGCGTCTTGGCGGCCTTCGACTCCTTCCCGGGCGTGGAGGCGGCTACCGCCAGGAGCCGGGTGGTCCACCTGCCGGATTTGGACTTCCATGCAGTCCTGGTTCCGCACCGATCGGCGATCTCCAACGAGGCGGAAGCCGTGACCCCAGACCCAGAAGCGAGGTGGAACGTGCTGCTGGTGTACGGTGATGTGACGTCGGGGGAGGGATCCGGCTTCACGGTGAAGGCCGACGAGTGGGATTATGTGGCGCTCGGGCACAGGCATTCGAGGCTGGCGGTTCGTGGGAACGTCCATTACAGCGGATCGCTGGAACGCGTGGGTCCGGCCCCATGGGAGGAGGCCGTGGCGGAGAAGGGGTTTCTCAGTTTCGACCTCGTTGCCGGCGTCTCGACGTTCCATCCCGTTGCGGGAAGGCCGGTCGTATCGCTCGAGCCCATCATCTTTGATCCGGCGCGAAAGGCCAGGTTGAGAGAACGCGTGCGAGAGGTTCTCGACGAGGTCCCCGGGGGCATCAGCGGCAAGATCGTACGTCTTCGGATACAGGGCCTGGGCCCGGGGGACCTCGATCAGATACAGAAACTCCTGCACGACTATCGTCGGCAGGCACTTCACCTCGAGGTCTCTCTCGAAGACGCGCCCCGAGCTGCGGAGGCGCGTCCCGACCAGGACTTCGCCGACTCGCTCTCGGATCGTTTAGCGGCCCGGTTGGGTACGCGGGATATGAATGAAGACGTCATCAGAAGGGCCGTGGGGGATGCGTTTGCCCGAGCCAGTCACACAGTGCATCGGTCCGTAGGATGATCGAGCAGCTTCAGGGATCCGCTCCGTCGCTGGGCGACTTCCGAGTTACCCTCGCGCCGGGCATGACAGCGCTCGCCTGCCGGGACAGACACAGCCGCGACCGGATCTTCGATGCGCTCGAGCGGAGCGTCGCACCCGCCACCGACCCTCTCGCCAGGGTGGTTAGCGGTCGCGGAGTGGATGAAACCTCCGATGGGTTGGAGAGGGCGGTGCGCATGCTCGCGCGGCAGATGGGGCTCGCCGAGGTGGAGCGGCAGCTCGAGCTGATCGATGACGGAGTCTCCCGGCAGCGTGGTCCCGAGATGGACGTGACCTCCAGAGAATTCAGCGGAACCCCCGAGCAAAAAAATCATGCGCTCCGGGAGGTGCGTGCCGACGCCGCGGAAGTGAACGGCGACATGGAGGTCGCGAATATGGATTGGCTCCGCGAGCGGCAGGACGCCGAGACGCATCTCATGGCCTATCGGGACCGAGCGCGAGAACTCAAGGTACGGCTTCAGGAGATGGAAACCGGGGGGGCCGAGGCATCCTGTCCAACGTGTGGCAAGGTCCTCGCCGACCACCACGCGCGAGTGATCAGTCAGCTTCGAGAGGAGTGGGAGTCCATTGTCCAGGACGGGAGTTGGTGGAAGCGCCGGCGCGAACAACTCGATCTCAAGCCGCCGGCGCTACAGGATCTGGAGAGCCAGTCCGTTCGGCTACAGGCTCGAATCGAGGCCTATTCGGAAGAGGTCGAACGCCTACGGGCACGCTCGGAGGAAAGTGAGGTGGAGGAGCCCGCCAAGCCGGACCAGGCTCGCGAGACGGCTCACCACGACGGCGAAGCTGCCATGCTCTCCGCGGTGCTCCGCGCGCTCCGCGTCGAGCTGATTGAGAAGGCCCGAGATCTTCTCGTTACGAGAGCGGGCCGAAACCTCAACCGCCTCACGAGCGGAGCCATTCTGGGCGTCCTCCAAGACGCCGACGGCCAGCCCATCGCCGTTCGGGACGAGGGGCCCTCGCCGTTTCAGTCTGATGAAGAGGTGGCGGCCTACGTGCTGGCACTCAGAGTGGCGTTGGCTGATCTGGTCGCGGAGCGGAGTCATGGCCTCTCGACCCTAATGATCGGAGATCCCTTCGACCGGCTCGGCAGGGAGGCGAAGGTGCGGCTCGTAGGCCTGCTACACTCTCTGCTGCCACGGTTCGAGCAGGTGTTCCTCCTGTGCCCCGGCGAGATTGTAGACCTCGTGCCGGAGCGTTTCGACAGCGCCCTGGAATTCCAAGAAGGGTTCGACGGTGCTTCCTCCGTGCGAGTAATTCCCAGCGGAGTGGGACGACTCACGCTGCATTGAGGCCGACATGGCCTAGCCGGTGCGATCGCTCGCCGAAAAGCTGAATCGCGCTGCGATCGCACTCAGCGCTTCCTCCACCCGCCGGCTGCTGCGATACTGGCCGATGGAGATCCGCGTACGCCCGCCCTCGTGGGGACTGACACGGATACGCACATCCCCACCGAGATCGGTGGTGCGAAGATAGTCGTCCAGGTGGTCCTCCCTCGCCTCGTACTCGGCCCCGGCCTCCGCCAGCGCGCCCTTGAACGCCACCAGAAGCTCCTCAGGAACGACAGCGCTTTCGTAATGGACGCCCCGGTAGAGCACGCTCGACGTCGCGTGGCCGAACTCGGCATCGTGTGGGATCGCAATCCTGAATTCGGGCCACCCCTCTTCGGCCAGGTCTGGGAACTCGACCCAACGCCCGCCATCGGAGCTCTCGGACTCCCTGATGGATTCGCGGCCCGAGCCCAGAATTCCCAGCGACTTCGCCATGTCCAAGAGCTCGACGTACCACCGGTCGAGGGTGCGGACGACGCCGAGCGTTACGTCAGCTTCCCCGAGTGTGCCGGGGGCGTCCGCACCCGTGTCGGCTGTACGTTCCACGTCCATCAGACCCGTTGGTGGTCCGACCGCCAGTCGGTGATACGCTTCTTGATCGCTTCGCGGTCGGACTGCCCCTCGTCCAAGACCGCCATCGCGAGGTCGCCGACCTCGGCGTCCGACGCGAACCGAAGAGCGATGAGTTGGTCCACGGTGAGGTCCTCGATCCTGTGCCGCTGCTCGTGGGGTAGCAGCCGCTCCAGCCGCATCCGTTCTTCGAGCCGAATGAGCCTGTCCTGCGCGGCCAATGGGAAGAAGCGCAAGTGGAGGAACATGCTGAGCAGGGCGATGGCCAGCAGGAAGGCGACCACGGCAGCCATGGAAAAGGCTACCACGAGTTGGTACAACGACCAGCCGAGGTTCAACAGCAAGATCGGGCCAATGAGGAAGTGGTATGCGGGTACCCACCTCACATGGTTCCCGTAGTTCTGGGGTTCGCTGGTGGCCATGTGACGTGCTCCTTTGGATACAGAGGTCGTGCGAATCAAGGTCGGAACGACTGCCAGGCGGTCGTCCGCTCGCTCGCGGCCTCATACAGGTCGGTGTCACCCGTCAACCGCCCGGCCTCCGCCAGGGCGAGGTAAACCCAACTGTAATACGCCGGAATACCCACAGTAGACTGGTCGGGCCAATGCGTCCAATCGTCCGGTAGCCCCGTTCGGTGTATGAACACCTCCTCGGCGAGGGTCCGCGTGCGGCGAAGGTCCAGCCACGGCCCGCTCACGCGACGAACATCCGCGACCGTCATCTGGATCAGATTGCTGTCGGCGACCGGTGGCGCGCTCATCAGTCGGTAGGCCAGACCTTGCCGGACCGTGTACTGCCTCATCCCCAGCTCGCTCGGCGCGTTGCCGCTCGATGCGAAGTACAGCGGTCTGTCGCCCATTGAGTTCGAGATGATCTCGAGCGCGAACTGGTGCCAAGGGAAAAGGAGTTGGCCGCCTTGGAAGGTCGCCACCAGGGAGTCTATCTGGAACTGTCTCGCTTCACGCAGCCGGACGTATCCTTGCGGGCTCGCCACCTGATCGATTTTTTCGTCAGACAGGGAGAGGATGCTCCGTGTCGGCATCGTGATCGGCTCGTCGAGCAAGAGAGCCACCTTGCCCTGCGCCTCGGCTTCGGCCGGATCATGGGTGTAGAGGGCGCCTTGGCCGGCCGAGTCGTAAGGACGCTGGCAGATGCTCCGGGTGGGGGTATCGGCCGGGTCAACGCCCGCCGGGCAGGGACTCGTCAGTTGCCTGAGCTGTTTAGCGTACCAGTTCGTGTTCAGGTAGGAAGTGACGATGACCGTCACATCGCGGCGGATTCCCTCGGCCTCCTGGAGATACCACAAGGGGAAAGTGTCGTTGTCCCCATGCGTGAAGAGCACGCCGTACGGCTCTACGCTCATCAGCATGTTGTATGCCCAGTCACGGGCCGAGTAGTCATAGGAGCGTGTTGCCCACGACCAGTTCATGATGAGCGGGATGAAGGCGATCCCAAGGACCGGAGCTAGGACCTTCAACGGACGACGAAGCTTCGCTGCCAGCGTCCTCCAAAGCGCGGCGAGGCCTATCCCAGCCCACAAACCCCAGATCGAGAAGCTCACGATGAAGAAGTAGTCTCGTTCGCGGACTTCGTGCAGCGTAATGTCGGCGATGGGCGCGGCCAGCGAGAAGCCATACTTGAAATTCAGATAGAAGACCAACGCCACGGAGAGTGTGCCGAAGAGGGTCAGCATGTAATAGCCGCTGATTCGGTCCCGACGCAGATGCTCGACGACGCCGTAGAGCCCGAGCGCGCCGAAGAGGAGCGTGATCGGGAGTCGCGCGAGTGGCAGAACCGATTGGGCCCCCGCCACCGAGCGGTTCCACTGCCAGTCGAAATACTGGAAGTAGTTGCCGTACTGTGCCGCCAAAGGCGCCATGCGTGGTATGAGAGGAGGCTTGTCGTATTGGTCCCGCGCCAGGGCTGCGGAGAGTTCGGCACACCCGGTTTGCCCCC
>Ga0114948_10001053_pt1 | contig 11628 bp, 13 predicted proteins | sample CR04metaG_FD_83877 | JGI IMG/M metagenome (GOLD analysis project Ga0114948, IMG submission 83877) | Deep subsurface microbial communities from Mariana Trench to uncover new lineages of life (NeLLi) - CR04 metaG | ecosystem: Environmental > Aquatic > Marine > Ocean trench > Sediment | place...
AGCGATTAGGATGACGGGCTGCGTGGCATTCACACCCTCTATTTGGAGCGGGCCGTACTTGGCTTGCCGATGATTGAGCATAGCGCGATAAACTGGGTTACTCACCAACTGGATGAATCGGGGCAATGGTCCAGTGACAAGTTTGTTGCGAGGAGAAGCGAATCGAAAGGCGATTCCTATGCCGGCGTTTTCATGCGGTATGTCGTTCCGCTCCAATGCTCGGATTTGGATACGTACCACATCCGCCGGCGACAGATTTGGATTGGGAAACAAACCCCCATCACCGGTTTCTGAACCAACTGTGATGAAGCCTCCGCGGGTTTGGTCAGCAGCATTCCCTTGTGCCAGCGACAGAAATCCGCCTAAACACAAGACCATCCCTATAAGTGATCTACGGTAACGCATGTCTGTGTGGACTCGTCTTCTAACTCGCTGAAACAGCATACCCCGAAACGGATTTTATTCTAAGGTAGAATAGAGACGATTGACAGTGTGATGGTGCTATCGGTGGTAGACGCAAACAAACCTATAAAAGCGATAACTTTCGATCTGGATGGGACGCTATGGGACCTTGAACCCGTAATCGCTGAAGCCGATCGCAAACTTCATGAGTGGTTCGCGCTGCATTACCCCGCGATCTCGAGCGCCTTCTCTATCTATGACATGAGGCGATTGCGAACCGAATTGCTAAAACGACATCCGACGCTACGTCACGACGTCACCGAATTGAGGAAGTCCTCAATCAGAATCGCGGCAGAAAGGGTCGGTATCGGCCCCACCGTGGCTGAAGAGGCATTTGAGGTATTTATAGTTTATCGTAATCAGGTGGAACTTTTCGATGATGTATTACCAGTTTTGAAACGTCTACGAAATCGATACATGCTGTGCTCGCTGACCAATGGCAATGCCGATATTGTGCGAGTAGGGCTAGGTGACATATTCGATCATGCACTTACGGCCGCTGATGTCGGCAGCGCAAAACCCGAACCAACAATGTTCATGCAAGCCTGCCGCTTAACAGGAAACACACCGGAACAGATGCTCCATATCGGTGATGAGGCAGAGACAGATATCTTAGGCGCCAACACCGTGGGCTTTCGGACCATTTGGATAAACCGCAAGAACGAAACTTGGAAGCACGAATGTCGGCCGCACGCGCAGATCGAATCGCTTAGTGAACTGGAAACGGTGCTTGCGACCTGGCACTCGGACGGCTGAGAACCGGCACCTGATCGTTATGGCATAAGAGGATCGATAATCGGGCCGGCTATGATCTCTGTCATCAGGCCCGTCTTCCGGCTCGGTACAATCAGGACATTGCGCCGCGACATGAACCAGTCATGAATCGTCGTTTAAGTGAATGAGAACCCTGTAAAGTTTAGAAGGAGTCTAATCTAGTGAGGCGAGCAAATCGACGGCCTCCGCCAGTAGGTCTGCCTGGCCGTTTGACTGCTGAATTGCGCTAACCGTATCGATCACAGATGCACTTGCAAGTGGGCCCACGGTTGTTCCAACGACATAAGACCCGCTTTTATTCTCGAAATTCGGGATGAGAACCAGGTAGCGTGTGCTCAGTGTTCGTGGCGCCACCTCGATGACCATAAACGTATCGAAAAGTGCAACATCGATAGGTTGATCATAGCCATCACCTTCGATCGCCAATAGCAACTCGGCGTTATCCCTAAAGAAAGTAGCCGCTGGCGCTTTGCAGGGCACACCACCGAGTCTGATCTCATCGATTTGGTCCGGCTTAACGTAGTTTGCCAGCCTATAATCGGCCAGAAAGCGCGCGCTTTTACCGATCAGTTCGCTGACCATACGTCTGTTGCTGATGGCTCGGTCGAGTCTTTGTGGCTGCAATGGTTCCATGGCAATAAGGAAGTTCGAAAAAGTAGTAAACTACATATAGTCCATTTCTGGCTAAATTCTAGGGCCAAACCAGCGGGTTCGCCTGAGCGCTTGAACTATTTAGGTTTTTACCCACTGGCGGTCACTGCCAGTGGCTCGGCATCCTTATCGCTAGGCTCAATCACCACGAGTTGGTTTCCTCCAAGTTTCTTCGCACTGCGCAACGCGTGCTCCACGCGAGAAACCGGATCTTCGGCCCTACTGTCGTTTTCCGCGTCGACGTAGGTCATCGCGCAGCTTAAGGTGCAATAAATCTCTCCGGTTGTGGCGGCGCTGTCCTTCTGTCTCGTGGCAAAATCCTGCTGCAATTGCCGAACCCTGGTCGGCATAAAATCCGCCTGGGCATTGTAAAAAATAGCAGCAAAACTGGACGTACCTAGGCGTGCCGCAAAATCGCTCTTACGTGTCTGATGTTGAAGCGCCTCGGCCAACATCCGCAGCATCGCATCGGCGTATTCGTAACCTAATACCTCATCAGTCTTTTTGAACTCATTGATCTCCAAGACTAAAAGGCATATGTCGCTACCGCGTTTAGCGAGTTCGAAGGCATGACGAAAGCGCTCGAAGAAGTGCAACCGGTTCGGCAGTTTGGTGACGTTGTCGGTAAAACTCAGCTTCGCAATCGTCTTCTCCTTCTTGTGCAAGGCCGAGGCAATGCGTTGAATCGCAGGTAGCATCTGCGCCGTCTCTTCGATCTCGCACGGGGGCGGATCTATCGCGAAAGGCCCGGAATCGATCTGATGCAGGAACCTGCCGATATGTTTGAGCTCACTGGCGGCAGCTCTGAGCACGCGAAAGCCGAGCGTCACGAACGCTGTTGCGACAAATAACACGATCCAAATCGCCGCTCCCTCGAAAAGATAAGTGAGGATATGATCTGAGGTGGGCCGACTGACTTCCAACCGCCAGTCGGTGCCGGCCACACTGGCTACAGCCCTGACGACACTCTTATGGCTGTCAATACCGCCGATCTCCGCGACAATGTAATTCGCGTCATCCCAGACTGTGATGTCTCCGTCAGACTCGAAGAGTTGTTGTAATACGCCCTGCAATGCCGCGTCGTCGACAGAACCTCGATCGACCGATAACCATTGACCAAGTATCTGCGCATTCTTTTGCGCGAGCAGTTCAACAATCGCAGTATCATGGCTGCGGCTTTGATCATGCATAACCCAGAGATTGGCGGAAACAGCCGATACTACGATGATAACAACGACGACGATGCCATAGTTAGCGTACTTCGCTAGCGAAAATACGCGTGTAGATTCCATTTCATTACTGCCCTTTACTAATATTAAACGATTCAGGCGCAACTAAGCCTCACCCAGTTTTCCTACCAACTCAATGGTTTGGGACGAGGAATTCGACTTCTTGGCGGCCTTGACGACACGACCCGCAATGCGGTTGCGGCCGGCTCGCTTAGCCTTATATAGATACTTGTCCGCAAGCTGGATAAGCTCGGAGGCGTTACTCACTTTGTCCGACAGCGACGCAATTCCAAGACTGATGGTGAACGAGATTTGCATGCCCTCGAAAATAAACTTGTGCTTCTTGACAAGCTTGCGAATTCGTTTTGCAAGCACCAATGTTCCCGCGTCATCGATTTCGCGCATCAGCACCACAAACTCATCGCCGCCGTATCGGGCGAAGACATCCGAAGTGCGGAGCGTCTTGCGAACAATAAGTGCCAAGTCCTTAAGGGCTGAGTCCGCCGCAGGATGCCCGTAGGTATCATTGATTTTCTTGAAGTGGTCGATGTCAAACATCAGCAGGGAGAGATTTGTACGGTGGCGCTGGGCGTGCGAGTAGTCTGAGTCGATTCGATCTAGGAGGTACCGCTTATTGTAGATGCCGGTCGTGCCGTCCTTAAGGCCACGATCGAAAAGCTGCTCCTGGAATGTTCGCTCGAGGTCATCTTGGTACGAAAACTTCAGAATCGAAATGGACCCGATCTGGATCTTGTCACCGTCCTTCAATGTGTGCGTTTGAATCCGATTGCCATTGACATATGTGCCATTGCTGCTGCCGAGGTCCTCGAGAACGAGGTCTCCGTTGCCAACGGTCGTCACCTTCGAATGTCGTCGACTGACACCGTCATCGTCCAGGCGAACCTCGGCGCCGAGCCCGCGGCCGATCACCATAGGCGCATCTCTATTCAGCCTGTACATCATCCCGATCGCGCCACCCGAAAGCACGATGAAGTAGGGTTCCTCGTGCGATCCCTTGTTGAGCGTCCTCTTAACTGTCTTGGTTTTCGCGTCGTTAGCCATAGAACATCAGAATATTAATACTTTCCAATACTACTTAGATCGGTTCGCGGCCACAGCTTTGCAACAAACGTGCCACTGCCCGTGGTGCCAAAAATGGGTGGTAAAGCCCGAAATCGCCGAAAGCGCCAGGTGGCAAACGCGACGGAATAGGCGCACATCGTCACCAACGTATCATTCGCCATGCCGATAGGGCCGTGGTGGACGGTGACTTACCCAATAGGGCCTGGCCCAACTTTTGCAGGGCGCTTGTGGCCTTAAAGGATTTCCCGCCATTTTGCATAACGGCGAGCACCTCGGGAGTGAGGTAACTAAATGAGCAGCGAGGTGTTTTATGTTAGGCGCGTTAAACAAAGCGAAGGGGAAACCCTGCAATACGATCGATACCCTGATCGGTGTCACTGCCGATCTCAAGGGCAATATCGCCTTTTCGGGCGGGCTCAGGATCGACGGCAAGGTAAAAGGCAACATTACAGCTGAGGATGGTGAAAATAGTGTTCTCATTCTCGGCGAACACGCCGAGATTCGTGGCAACATCACGGTCCCTCACATCATTAGCAACGGTAAAATCCGCGGCCATGTACATTGTTCGGCGCGGATAGAACTCGAATCTCAAGCCGAGATCCATGGCGATGTACATTACAAGATTCTAGGCATCGAGCATGGTGCAGCAATCCGCGGCAACCTCGTCCAACAATCCGACGAAGATGTCGTAACTAGGCTTAAGCCAGTGTCCACACGCGGCAAAGGAGTTTCATAACCGCCGGACTTATGGAACATGGCGTCTTGCAGGAGTAATTTTATGCGAGAACGACTATTATCTGCCGTTATTCTAATTTCGCTCGGGCTTTGTGCGAATAGTGCCTTATCGGCCACAGAAACCAATACCCTTGAAACCGCACTCAACCTTGACGGCACCTCTGTGTCCAGCTCGCGCTTTAAAGTGCTGGCAAGCCCCGATTTTGACAGACTCATCGATAAACGTTCAGCGTCCGCCACACCGCGGCAACGGATTCCGACGTGCGGGCATAGACGTTGGTTTCTCACCCGTATGCCAAACTTCGGCAACATAAAGAAATACATTCCCAATCACAAATCGATGCACGTAACTCGCTTAAAGTTCTTTGACAAATCCAAGCACACCATCTACAGAAATCGATCTGTTACCGCCAAGGCAAGCAACTTTGTGAGCCGTGTCAATGGTCCTTCCCCTACTCCATATCTCGAGAGCGTTGGTCGTTTTCTTGAACTTCTGGAACATAGGTTTGAATTAGCAGGACTTAGCCCCAATTCAGCGTGCTAGGATCACCCCCGTCGCTGCACTCAAGCACGGCAAAACTATCCGAACAGTGATTCAGCTTTGAGCGTTATTGATGACCTACGAGCCAAGCACAGTTTCGCAGCAACGCTTTGCACTCGGTGATTTTGAGCTCGTATCCAGCGCCATCATAGAAAACTGTTTCCTTTCCTACGTAATGCACGGTACTCCGAGTCAGGATGGAACGAATGTAATCGTTGTTACGTCTTCGATTGCTGGTAACGCGCACCGACTAGACTTTCTCATCGGGACAGGAAAGGCGTTCGACCCGCAAACCTATTGCATAATCGGTATCGACGCACTGGGGAATGGACGAAGTAGCTCGCCCAGCAACAGCGAAACCCAGCCCGGCATGCGCTTTCCGCGCTTCACCATTCGAAACATGGTCAACTCGCAGCAGCGGTTGCTTACGGAAAAGTTTTGCTTCCAACGTGTGCCTGCCATGCCGGTGCCTCCATGGGTGGTATGCAAGCACTTGAGTGGGGGACAAGTCACTCTGCCTATATGCAAGGACTCATCGCGCTGGTGCCGCTCGCGCGGACACCGGCCTGGTCAGTAGCCGTGAACGAGACCAGCCGTAAGATCTTGATGGCGGATCCGGATTGGAGCGATGGTCAATACACACAACAACCCCGTCGGGCTTGGCGGGCGTGGACGAACTTGATGCAGACTCTAGTGAGCACCACACCAAACGGTCTACGCGACAAGTTCCCGCGTGCGCAGGATGTCATAGACTGGATGAAAGGGCTTGAACAACGAACTTTAGATGCTGGCTTCGACGCAAATGACTGGATCTACCAGACATGGGCCTATGACGACCACGATATCGGAACAGCTCTTAGCTTCGGTGGCAATACAAAACGCGCCTTACAAAGTATTTCTGCAAGAAGTCTGATATTGGGTCCGGCACTTGATCTCTATAATCCAATCGACGATCAGCGTGAACTCGCCGACCATCTCCCCAATGCTGACTACATTGAAATACCTTCAAACTTGGGCCACAGTGCCAGCAACCCAACCATGGTGGATGATGCGGATTATTTGAACAAGGTCATTGGGGAGTTTCTACAACAACTCTAATGAAACGCGATGACGTCACGCACCTGTCCCGTGGTGCAAACTCACAAGCCCTGGAATCGCGCGTCAAGCTTTCTGGGCAGGGACGTAATAAACAGTGGTCACTGCCTCGTCCGATGAGACATGTGTCTTGGTCGTGCTCCCATCTGCCCCGCCCTGATTACCTTCTAGTGTTGACTGACGGAGTGAAGCATCAGCGAGCTTAATCAAATGACCAGCATCTTCCGGCTGATCTGCCAAGGTGGCAATACCCACGCTGACCGCCAGACTAATCGGCGTACCATTGAAATCGCACTGTGTGCCTTGAACGACCTTATGAATGCGCTGTCTCAGGATCGCCGAACCTTTCTCATCCAGGTCGCGCGCCAATAGCGCGAAACGCACCGCGTCGTAGCACGCAAACACATCACCTGCGCGCAACACGCTATTTACTGCGCGGGCAACTTCCTTAACAACAACCTCACCCGCCTCCTGTCCATGGCAAAGATTGACTTTGTCGAAATGATCAATAGCAACTAGTAGTACGCCTAGGTTGTCCTTTCGCCGACAAGCATGGGTGAATTCGCTGGCGAGACGGTCGTCAAAGTACATCTTAGTATACAACCCCGTCAGCGGGTCTTTAACGCCACCGGCGATTTCATGTTGCAACTGGTATTCGAGGGCATCCTGGTAGGAGAACTTTATGATGCAGCTATAACCGATCTGCACCCTATCCCCATCTTCGAGCTGACGCTTGTCGATCTTGGTCCCATTGACAAACGTGCCATTGCTGCTGCCTTGATCCTCGATGACGACGGTGTTGTCTGGGTTGACCCTGACTACGGCATGGCTACGGCTGACACGGGCCTCTCCCAGCGGTAGGTCGGCTTCGTCACCACGGCCGATCAGGGTCTCTGACCCCACCGGTAACGTATACACCAGGCCAACTGGCCCACCGTAGAGAACCGTCAAACAGGGTTTTTGGGACGCATCGGCCGGTATCGGCCTCCCATCCTCGATTATCGTCTCGTCGAACTTAGACATTTTGCGCTGAACTCCTCCCAACCGCTTTCTGGGACCCCCACGAAAGTATAGGCGAGCGCCGACGGACTGCTAGATTGATTTGGCAGCCAGGAACCGCTGTCGGATGGCCGAAAATAATAATAGGTATTTGATCCTATAAGTATATTTAGGGTCGCCCGGGCACGGTCTGCTTGCCAATTTTGCCTCGGTCAGGGACAATGTCGTGGTCTCGGTCGGCCTCTCGCGGGCCCGACCGCATCCTGCGGGGGCACTGTGAGCAGCGAATGCCAATGCCCGAACGGACTCGGTATCAAACGGCTCGGCTGTTCTGGTGTTATTGCCCAGACGATGGCGCGCATGCGACGTTCCGCCACCCCTAGCTCTCGACTCCACTCACCCTGTCTACAGCGTGGCATTCGCCCATGGTGACATCGACCACAGGGCAGGCTCAGGCGCGCCGTGCGCATCGGAGACAACAGGCGCTGCGAGGCCTATTGTGCTCGATGTATCGGAATCGGCGCACCTACGATCGACGCTCGGACATACAGTGGCGCGGCCATTACGTAGACAGCCACGGATTATGGCTGCTGGTCATGGCATTGGGTGTCATGTTGCTGTCTATCGCGGATGCTTACTTCACGTTGCTGCTATTGCAATCTGGTGCCGACGAGGTCAATCCCTTCCTAAACTGGTTGCTCAACATCGACCATCAACTGTTCTTTGTTGTGAAGTTAGCGATCACTGGGTTTTGCATCGTGTGGCTGGTGATGCACCAGCGGTTTCGGGTGTTTGGCGTGCTGCGTGTCTACCACATGTTGGCAGCGTCACTGCTGTTATATTTGGGGCTGATCTACCACCAACTCGACTTGCTCCACGCACTCCCGATAGTGTTCGTGTAAAGGTTTAGTGGAACCTAATCCCGACCGCTACTACGCCAACATGACAAGCGCCATGTCGTAAGCACGGCCTGCCAATTCCATCATTCGATGCCCTTGGCCGATAATGTCTTCACAAAGAAACTGATCACCGGCATCGAACATACGGCTGTCGCCATCGCTTGTTTCGACACGCAATGTCCCTGACAACAGGGTAGCTAACACGCGTCCGGGCGCCGGGTGCCAGTCATCGACGTAGCCGGCCGGCGTGCGCAGAATTCTAACCTCCGTGGCAGGCATCGCATCGGTGACGGTGTAACCTGTCGGTGATGGCGGGCAAAATTCCCGCTCTGATAACTTGAGCTCGATCTCACCGAAGTGAGAATGACCATTGTGGTCAGCATAAATGCGAACGAGTTTCAAACCAGTCCTCCATTACAATCTTGAATGCGCTGCCTTTTAGGATATCATTGCTTTTCCCATTTGCGTGAGCCCGTTGCATCACACAGCCATAAAAGGCGCGCCCCATGTCTCCTCGAGAACCTACCCAGACCTCGGTGTTGATTATCGGTGCCGGTATATCGGGCATTTGCATGGGTGTCCGGCTAGGACAAGCTGGCATCCCATACCTCGTGTTAGAAAAAGCAGACCGGGTAGGTGGTACCTGGCGTGAGAACACCTATCCCGGTTGTGCCTGTGACACGCAATCGCACCACTATTGTTTCTCATTCGAGCTCAATCCCGACTGGTCGCGCGTTTATGCCGAACAGCCGCAAATTCTTACCTACCTTGAGCACTGTTCGCAAAAATACGGGGTGGCCGAACACATCCGTTTTCAGCAGGAAATTATACGAGCGACGCTTGATGCGACAGCCGGAGATAGGAGCGTTGAAACCGCTTCTGGCGAAACCTTTTCGGCGCGGATACTCGTCTCTGCCGTCGGGCAATTAAACCGACCGGCGTTGCCCGAGATCCCAGGATTGCGCTCGTTTCAGGGTGCAATGTTCCATTCAGCCCAATGGGACCATGATTTTAACCTTACCAACAAAGATGTGGCGGTTATCGGTAATGGCGCGAGCGCACTGCAGTTGATCCTGCGCCTCGCCGCCGCCGTGCGACAACTTAATGTGTTTCAGCGTTCGCCGAATTGGTTGGTGCCCAAGAGCGATCGATCGTTTCGTACTTGGGAAAAATGGATCTTTCGCCGAATACCAATAATCGCGCGACTCTATCGCTATTGGATCTATTGGAACTGGGAACGATCCTGGCCCGAGTTCTTGAAGGATTCGGCGGCGGCCAAGCGCAAAAAGCGCCGGTTGTCGACCCATATTGCTACCGAAGTCGCTAGCCCTGATCTGGCGCAGGCGCTCGTACCCGACTACCCGGTGGGGTGCAAACGGGTGCTGTTGACGGATGACTACTACCAGACCATGCAACTTGAAAACGTTACGCTTATCACAGACCCGATCGCCCGCATCGAATCTGACGGCCTCGTAACCCAAAATGGACAAAAGCATGTGGTGGACTGCATTGTTCTCGCCACTGGATTTCAGGCGACAGATTTCCTCGCCCCCATGGAAATCCGTGGCATGAACGGCATGACCCTGAATGAAACTTGGCGAAACGGTCCGGAAGCTTATCTCGGCATGACGGTACCAGGCTTTCCCAATTTTTTTATGCTCTACGGCCCCAATACCAACTTGGGACACAATTCGATCATCTTCATGATCGAATGCCAGGCACGCTACATATCGCGCGCTATCGAGACCATCATCGAGCGTAATCTTGCCTTTATGGATGTGAAACCGGAAACCATGTCTGGCTTCAATGACAATTTGCACGAACAGATGAAAAAAACCGCGTGGGTGGGCGGCTGTTCTAGTTGGTACAAGACGCCGGATGGCAAGGTCGTCAACAACTGGTCGACCACAACCTACCGCTATTGGTGGCAGACGCGACGTCCCAATCTCAAACATTATGTACTCGAACCGATGGCACGACGGAACATATCCGTCGCCGAGGCCGGCGAATCCATCTCATGAGTAGACTCAAGGGTAAGACCGCAATTATTTTCGGGGGCGGCCAGATCGACGGCGAAACGATCGGAAATGGACGCGCCACATCAATCGTGTTTGCACGTGAGGGTGCGCACATGTTGATTGCCGATCGTTCGCTGGAAGCGGCCGAAGAGACCAAACGCCAGATCGAAGCCGAGGGCGGTCATGCCATCACGGTAGAGGCAGAAGTCACCTGTGAAGCCGATTGTAAGGCAGTCGCCCAGACCTGCCTCGAGGCCTACGGTCAGATCGATATTCTGTTCAACAACGTCGGCATCAGCGACGGAGACAGCGCCGCGACGACGCTAAGTGAAACGGCTTGGTCCAATATTATGGATACCAACCTCAAAGGCATGTTCCTCACATGTAAGCATGTGATTCCATACATGCGCGAACGACGTCAGGGGGCAATTGTGAATATGTCCTCAATGATGTCGGTCTGTCCCGACAGCCACGTGACCAGCACATCGGTTGATCCCGGCGGTGCGGGCAGTCTCGCTTACAAGGTGTCTAAGGCGGGTGTTAATGCCCTGACCCACTCGCTGGCCATGGCCAATGCCGAGTTTGGCATCCGCGTCAACGCCATTCTGCCAGGGCTTATGGATACGCCCAACGCCATCGAACCGATCTCGGCTGCGCGTGCTATCACACGCGAGACACTTCGAGACGAACGCAACGCCCAGGTACCACTGGGTAACATTATGGGCACGGCCTGGGATGTCGCCAATGCCGCTTTATTTCTTGCCTCCGATGAAGCGCGCTTCATCACTGGTGCGCTACTACCGGTCGATGGCGGACAGAGTGTGAGGATCGGATAACGGACAGGAGCCCTATGCGCTTAAAAGACAAAGTTGCGATCGTAGTCGGCGCCGGTCAGACCAATGGCGAGACCATGGGGAATGGCCGCGCAACTGCGTTGGTATTTGCACGTGAAGGCGCACATCTGTTACTCGTGGACATCGATGGTCGCTCACTAGAGCAAACGCGCAAGCTGATCGCTGATGAGGGCGGACGCGCCCAAACCGTCGAAGCGCATATCACTCAAGCCTCGCAGTGCCAGGCATTTGTCGACACGTGTTTACGTGAGTACGGTCGTGTCGATATTCTGCACAACAATGTCGGTA
>Ga0114948_10001056_pt1 | contig 11615 bp, 7 predicted proteins | sample CR04metaG_FD_83877 | JGI IMG/M metagenome (GOLD analysis project Ga0114948, IMG submission 83877) | Deep subsurface microbial communities from Mariana Trench to uncover new lineages of life (NeLLi) - CR04 metaG | ecosystem: Environmental > Aquatic > Marine > Ocean trench > Sediment | place...
AGCGCCCGGTTTGTCCGGATAGAAGAGCAGCAGGAGTTCGAGGGTTTTTACGGCATCCGCATAGAAACTGCGCTGCCGATAAAGATCGGCCAGATGTTCGAGAACCTCCTGAACGTAAGCCTGGTCCTTCTTCTCGGCCAGAAAACTTTCCGCCCGGTCTGCGCCGCCAAACTCGGCAAGGCAAACGGCAACGTACTGGATGGCTTCCGCGTGCAAGTCCGCCTTGGTCCCGCCGCGTCCATCTGCATCGATCCGATTCGCCAGGTTGATCTCTTCGATCAAATACACAAATGTGGTGAGGGCTTTGCGGTAATCCTGAACATTGTAGTATGACCAACCCAACTTATAAAGCGCCATATCGAAAAACGGGCTGTCCCAACCGTTTAGCAACCGGCTGTAATAGTCGATGGTGTTCGAGTAATTCTGCCGCTCGAAGTAGTACTCTCCGAGCCGGAAATACGCTTCTTCCAGTAGTGCACTGTCTTCAGTTGCTTCGCTGAGGAGCTTGAAATACTCCGCGGCTTTGTCCTCATTTCCCTCCTCTGAATAGCACAGCGCCACACGGTAAAGCACTTTGTCGCGAAAATGAAGCTCCTGGAATTTCTCCAGCAAACTCACAGAAACCTCAATGGTCTGGCTGAAATCGGCACGCGGCGCCTCCGGCTCTCCCGATAACAAACCCTGCCTAAACTTCTCTTCCGCGTCTTCGTAAGTCATCATTTCCCGTTGAAATTTCAGGGCAGATTGTTTGAGGTAAAGCTCGGAGAGCTGAAACATGAGATTCGGGGTAAAATCGTTATGCGGGTATTTCTTGAGCAACGCTTCTGCGTGCGAAATGGCTTTGGTGAGCTGTTTGATGGATTGCAGATCCTGCCCTATGGCTTCCTGCGCCACAGCGTTGCCGGCACAACCAGCGGCGGCAACCAGAAGCACCAGAAATATTCGGAAGAATTTAACGTTTGTTGTGTTCCCTAAACTCATCGCTCGCCTGATAAATCCGTTATTTAGATATCATCCCCTGCAGGAAAAGCGCCCGCACTTTTCCATACTCGGCGTACGCTTGCCACTTCTTTCGCATCTTGCCCTTGTCAATTTCCCTCTTTAACTCGGTGATCTTGTCCAATACACGATCGAATTCTTGACGCTCGTTGAGTATCTTTTTAATCAGCCCCTCGCGCGCCTTCTGCACAATTTGCGGATCTTCGAGTGTAGTATCCGAATGTTCATCGTCCGCGTCAAACGGAATCGACTGCACCAGCTTCGACTCCAAGAGCAGGAGTTGCGTACGCAGCTCGCCCATACGCTTCTGCTGCGCGCCCAATCCCATCCTGGCAGCGTTTAGCCGCCGCGCGGTCTCGGTGGTGTCGCCCGGCCCGGAGAAAATCCGGTCATACTCGCCAATGGCAAAATCATAGTAACCCAACTTCAAATGGCAGTGTCCGCGCAAAAAATAGGCTTCTTCCAGATTGTAGTAATCCGGATAGTCTGCCACTAACTGATTAAGCGCAGAGAGCGCCGCCCGATAATCCCGATCTTTGAAGGCCGCCCAACCGGCCGCCAACAAGGCGTCTGGATGATCGTAGAATGCAGGTGTAACCTCCAAAAAATGTCTTGTTGCTGCTTTATAGTCCGACAGTTCAAAGTAAACATAACCGACAGTCAGATGCGCTTCATCGATGATCGCCTGCCGTTCGGCCCCTTTGTTCGAACGTTTGGTGATCTCCAAAAAATCCTCGATAGCCTCTCTCACACTTTTTTTTTTACGTGCGCCAAACCAGAGGTGTACCGAGCAAATGGATAAAACGCGCTTTTTTTGTTTATGTGCGCTGCGATGTTGTGCACAATGTTGTAGTTCTGCAAATTGAAGTAGGTTTGCTCCGCAAAATATCTGGCCTCATGAATGCCATCGTGCTGCGTGTAATGCGATTCCAGCACATGATAGAACTTCAAGCTCTGCTGGTAGTCATTCTTTTGGAATGCGACTTTTTGCAAACCAAGAATAGATTCCGCCACCAGTCGCGGGCGCTTAACAGACTTTAGCAAGTGGCGGTATAGCGCGTCCGCGCCTTCGTACATCTGCATTTCGTACAAAGAACGCGCCAGCAAGAAAATGGCATCTTCCTTTTGTGAGTAAGCCGGGTAGAAATCCAGAATCAAGATCAAGTCCACGGCCGCCTGCCAGTAGGCGCCGTCCTCGTAACGATCTTCCGCCTGTTTACGGAGTTTTTTCGCCGCCTTTTCGATTTCTTCCCTCTGCTTCTCATCGTCGTCCGGCAAAAGGCGGTAATTTACCGGCAGCACATTTGTGGCTGAGCACAGGGCCAGTCCGGCAAATAGCAAGAAAACGCAAACAATCAAATTCAGTCGCTTGTTCAAGGTCATGATGGGGTCAGTTTTGTGCCTTTTTCTCTTCGGGCTGCAAATCTCTTAGCATCCGATCCAGTTCATCCTAAACAAAAAATTTAAAGTTTGTTAGCCATAATAGCAAGCGCTTTATTGCCTCCGCGGAGGCGAGCCAAATGCTCCTGGAACAAACTGTACTCAAGTATCAAGTTGCGTGCCACAAAATGAAATGTGTCGGACCCGGCAGGGCGTGCATAAATAACCTGGATCGGATACAAATTGCGGCTGCACACATGCAGGATTATTGTCCATTGACAGACGAAACGGTTCAAAATGATACAGTTTGGCCATACTCGGGATCAATTATGTCACAGTCAAACCAAGCTCGCGGCAAAGCCGCAAGTGAAATGCGTCACTCCAATGCTCCAACAATCCATTCACTCAAATGAACAGGTCACGCTCTCCGCTTCGCGCTCGAGACCTTCATTCTCTCCTCCACTCGTCGGCTCAAAGGCAAAAGCAAACACATCAGCAGAAAACCGGCCACTGCGTCAACCGCATAGTGGTACTGCAGATAAACCGTGGAAAGCATGAGCGCAAGCACAATCGGGAGACATGTCCAGCCGAGCTTTTTGCTGAACTTGAAAATGTAGATAAGCGCAACCCAGACCGCGGCCACGTGTGAACTTGGAAAGGCAGCGCCCGAAATTTTTCCTGCTGCCTGCATATTCAGAATGATGGCATCGAACAACCCCGCAGCCTCACGGCTGACAAACAAGTGTGACAGTGTATGCTGCGGCCCTCTCGCTGTCAGAAGCAGATAAGAAAAGTAGCAGACATACATTGTGAAGGACAGATTGAAGACATAGGACTGAAATATCGCGCGTTCTTTTCGCAGGGAAAAAAGAATCCCGGGCAACGGCAGGAACACGTAGTATGACCAATAGGAAAACGCCATGAACTCCGTTAACCAGGGACGAAAGTATTGCTGTAGCAGCACAGTCGGATGGCCGCCAAACAGCGCTGCATCCCAGCGTATGAGATGTGACTCAAGCCAAAAGGGAAGGAATATGTTGATAATTAGGCTGACTTCCTTGAACATGAACATGAACAGCACAACCGGATAGATATCTCTAAGGAACTGGACGCTTTTAACGGTGCTGTCATCGGCCCAACGAATGAATTCTATGAGCAGCAACAACGCCGCGGCGTGAACGGTCACGTACACGTACCAGTAGTCGATGCGGTGATGAAAAAGAAGTATCAATACAGCGAAGAAAGCAATGTAGCCTAGCGTGAGTTTGTCGGTGGGATTGAGCCGACCGAAGATCCGTGTTATGCGCAAAACCGAGACTGTAGGTCTATGCTTAACTTCTTGTGGGGTTTCCAAACCTATTTACCGGACAACATTGTTTGCAGTCAAAAGAGGATGGAGATCATACAAAATGTCGCAGCAAAATGCAAGGAAATTTGCGGAGAATCATACCTTATCTGTCAGGTAGGGCGAAGCTTTCTCCGGGTTCTTTACTTTCACCAAAAAGCGATTATCGGGATGCTTCGCCCTTATTTCACAAGTTTAAATATCTCAAAGCACTGATAGCCGAACTTCTGCGCGGCCTTACCCTGGTCAGGCTCACCGTACCAGGTTTTTAAGTCCTCCTGCTGCGCCTTCCAGTAGCAGTTCCAGTGGAACTCCGCGCGCTTGCCTTCCGGGCTAAATGTCACCATGCCGCGGTAGCCCGAACATGAAGAGATACCCTCCACGCGCACGTTCGTGATGACTTCATCGGGAAACATCTCCAGCAGTTTCATCACCACCCGCAGCACCTTGATCCGTGGTGAGCCGGGAGAGTTTTTTATCAAATCTGAATCAACCCCGTCGGCAAAATTCAGAACGGCTTGCTTGAAGGCGTCTTCCGCTTTACTTGCATCCAGAAGTGTTTGCAATTCCGTATCAATCATCTGTCACCTTGTTCTCCAAAACAATTCATTGCCACGAGGACAAAGGGATCTAATATATAAAAATATAAACAAATTCTGCAACAAATATTTATCGTCACCTGAAGACGACATCTATAAACTTTGTGAGGAGCAGCCGGGTTTCATGGCTGGGCCGGAAAGATTGACGGATGGCCTGCTCGACCACGGGATCTTCCGGATGCGAGTAGCCCGCAATGTAGTGTTCGAACCGCTCACGGTTTTGCGCCATGGTCAGTTCCGGGTGAAATTGTGTGGCGTAGATGGGCTTGTTCTCTATCTTGAAGGCCTGAAAAGGCGAGCGGTCACTGGTAGCCAGATTTATGGCATCGGCCGGCAAAACCGCGGCCCGGTCTTTGTGTCCGAGCTGAGCACAGAAAGTCTCCGGCAGAATGCCAAAAATATCATCTCCTATCCCCGCTTCAGTCAAGCACAATTGGAACGTGCCGACTTCCGTGTTTTCCAGGTCTTTGATAATTTCTCCGCCTAGCGCCAGGCACATGGCTTGAAAACCAAAACACGAAGCAAAAGTAGGAATGCCACGCTCACAAATTTCGATGAAAAGCTGAAAAAACGGCGGGAGAAACTCTGAACGATCGAGCACGCTGTAATCGCCGGCACCACCAACCAGAATTACGTCCACCTCATCCAAGAGGCCTGTGTGCGGCTGGGCATCAACAATGTTGAGCGGAAGAATCTGCGAACGTGCAATTTCCAGCGCCTCCTGAAAGCAAGCAACCTCGTGCTCGAGCATAGAATCACCCGGATTGCGGCATTGCAAAAGACCAAAACTAAGATTTTTCATTCATGCAATTAAACAGACTTTAGTAACTTTCGCAACTCAATTCTCTCGGGCGCCTCTTTCGTGTCTTTCGAGAAGTAGGCGTGCTCGCCGAAGTAGTCGTATCTTGCGTGAAGCTCGAGCGGTTGCAACTTGCGGGGGTGACTTCTTTCGTAGCACCATTCTACATCCTCTGCGCTGATGATGCCGGACCAAACGCCGCCGCGGTCGAGCACTGAGAGAATGAGCGGCTTGAGCGCGGCATCCTGCCAGTCCATCAACTCGCTGACCACCAGCCCGATGAAATCGGGATCTTCATCTTCAAGTTCTATGACTCGCGCGAATATCTGCCGGATCTGGTTTTGTTTGGCCGCATCATTCAAGGCAATTTGAACAAGAGCCGTGCAGACGGCGAGACGGCAATAAAGATTGTTCTGTTTGTTCAAAACGAACGTCTCCAACTCACCCAACTGATTAGAGCCGAGCAAATAGGGCAGCTCCCAGATGTCTTCATTCAGCAAGTCGTGCAGCCAATAATCAAGAACTTCCTGCTTTTGGCCGAGAAATTTCAGCACGAGACTCAGAGAACGTTCAGCGCCGAGATGCGCCAACAAGTACAGGGCATGAACAACCACGAACCAATCGGTATTCCGGGGACGTGAGCTAGCACCACCGCATGCAGTCTTTTCCAACGCTTCAGCGATGAGCGCTTCAAGGCAGGGAACGGCGTCCTGACCAAATGACAGAACTTGATCCAGCTTTGTCCGTTCGATCGAACAGTCGATTGTCCGCAACTCGGCAACCAGACTCTCGAGTTGCGGCTGCTCTGTCGTTTTCTTTCGACCCCGTTTCATGAGACCTTCCATTCCTTGATTATCACCAAGACTCCATCCTTTGTTGATCGTAACAATACGCCTAAATAAATAGTTTTGCAGACAAAAGTTAACGTAAAATAGTACCTGTGACAGCGCTACCATTCAATTTTCCAGATAACATCGAGACCTGTGTCTCCCTGCCGGTCACTGGTCGCCTGCAGCAGCAAATTGAAAAACAAGATTTTCCTGGGAATCTCATATTCGAACTCCACAATCTGATTTCCTTCCGCACCAAAGTCCTGGCTTACGCTCACAAACACGTCCGGAGTCACGTATTTGCCCACCCGGACCGTGGACTCCGACAAATCACCTTTGTCACTGTTGATCTCCACCACGTCGAGGCTGAATTCATCTCCCAACCGGCTAGATATCTGCCTGAGCAACTGGCTGGTCACAACACCTGTTGCCCGGTCTTCAAGATTGACTTCACTGCCGGCGCTCTTTTCTCCGTGACTGAGTTTGTCGTAAGGTTGTCCGAACAGCAAAATGGAGAAGACATCTTGTTGAGAGGCCTCCTGTTCATCAAGCAGGAACCTGAACTCCGGAAAATACAACGAACCGGTGATGACCACTTTGAATTCATGCTTCTCCGGCTTGTCTTCTCCCCGATCTTCAGTAATGATCGTCGCTGCTTCAATGTTAAGAACCGGGTTGATCTCAGCTTCTCCGTTGAATACCATCTCGCCCTTTTGGATTTGGAAGCGGTTGCCGAACAAATGATAGAAACCGCGTCTGGTGCTCAAAGAGCCGAACAGAGCAAAATCAGGGCCATCTTCTTTGACGAGCACCACATCCCCCTCAATTTCAATGCTGGTATTCGGCCCGCGGATCCAGGCATTTCTCGGAAAGTAAATGGACAGCTCCCCGTTTAGATTTTTATAAAATTCTGTTTCAGTGAGCAGAACCTCATCAACCTTTTTCACTTTCTGAAACCGAAGCGCGCCCGTCGTGTCCACGGCTGCTGAATCCTCGGTCAGGACAAAAAACGGTGTCGAGGACAGGGTGACAGCGGTTTCCCCCTCAAACTCCTGGTAGGACACACGCAATTGATCCACGGTCAGATCGCCTGAAATATAGGGAGACTGCAGACTGCCAAACACATCCACTGTACCGGATGCCCGCGCTGCCATACTCTTATTATCGATCAACTCAAAATTCTTGACTTTGAACCTGGCCTTGAACTTTTCTATTGTGTCTCCGGCCAGGGAAAGGCCGCCTTCAAGCAGGCGCATATAGCCGTCTCCGCTGCGCATGCCAAAATCGCGGATCACCAGATCACGACCATTCAGGAGCAGTACCAGGTTAATCTTTTCATACTTTACCCCGATCTCCGGTATCCTAAACTCTGCGTTGATCAAACGAATCGGGCCAACGCCTTCGAGCTCGTTCCAAGTATTGCTGAGCACAACGTCGGCCACCAGCAGGCCATTAATGTCTTGGACGCCATCCACAAAAGCGTCCAGAAACGCCAAATCCAATCCTCTGCTGCTGATTTTGAACTCTAAAGGCTTGTCAGGTAGAAAGTCCGCCTCAGAAGGTGACAATGAAAGGCGAATCGGAAGGAGGCCACTAGACTCCAGCAAACTGTCCGCAGCGGTTCTGGCGAGAGAGCAGCGCCAAGAAAACTTGTTCTCGGAATAGCTGAACCTTCCTCTGAACGCGTCAAAGGAGAATTCGGAATACTTGCCCCTGTCGAGTTCCATGCGTCCGCCGAGCTTTGGTTTTGACAAGGTGCCATCCAGAAAGAAGTCTACTTGCAATATGCCGCCCAATTCCAGTTCTGGCTGATAATTGTATTTACTGAGATCGATATCGGCAAATTTGACCCGCACCTCATTCTCTCCTTCTGTGTCGAACTTGCCGGACACCACGAACCTTTGGCCTTCCGATTCAAGGATCAGCTCCGGAAAATCGTATCGGGTATCCCGGATACTCAACCGCCACGGGACGCCAATCTTTTGCCAGCGATGCTGTGATAACTCCAGTTCGAGATCCCGAAAATCCACCAGATAAGTGTCACCTGCGATCCGGAAGGCCCCCTCGGTGCGCGCGGTTGCGCCGTTCCGCAACGCAAGTCCAAGCTCAAACTGCGACACAGTATCTGTATAAAGGACATTAAAACTTATGGTGTCCACCTGTGTACCGAATGCGGTCAAATTCTGCACCGCTGCCGAAACGTCGAAACGGGTTCCTGTTTTGGCGACAAAGCCATCGGCGCTTGCGCGGAACGCTGCAGCCGTCAGATCGGGGCTGCCAAGGTTCTGCAAATCCAGCGCCACTGCAATCATCAGAGAGTCCGGCGGACCGTGGATGACGCCCTTGAATTTTCCTCTTCCTGTCAGTGTGTCCACGACAATTGTTCCGGTTAAGACAGACAGGTCTGACAAGTCTGCGGTAACCGTAAGGTCAGTTTCATCTTCGAAAGAGACCACACCGTCTGCGGTCAGCCTTCCCAGCGGCGAGACAACTTCAAACTGCTGAATATCAAGACGCTGTCTCGAAAACACGAGCTGCACCGCGACTGTGTCAATAGGCACGCCATTCAAAAAGGAATCTGAGACATCCGCACGCAGTTTGGCAGACAGCATTTCCAAATCCAGGCCACTGCCCTGCAGACTGAAAAAAACGTCAAGGTCGCTTTTGAGGCCGCGGGCGCTGTCAAACTCGCTGAAGTCAAAATCTCGAATTTCACCCGTGACTGAATAATGCACCAAATCGCTGCCGAGTGCAAGCCAGCCTGCCAGATTCGCGGTTGCCCGGTACATTGCGGTTTCAAGCTGAAACTGAAGCGAATCGTTTTGCATCTTGCCGTCCAAGACTACAAAACCGATGTACTGACCCAGCACCAGGCTGGAATCGAGTTGCACGGTAAAAGCGGTGTCCATCTCCTCGATATCGATGCCCTGCCCGGCGGCATGCAGTTGCAGATTCAGGTCCGTTGCATACGCATCGTCATTAAAGAGCACGGCCAGATCAAATCCGGACACGGCGCCAGTCAAATCGTATGCAAGCTGCTCGGCCTCGACATTCAGGAGACCGGCAACCGTTACCTCGCCGTCTCCCAACCGGAGCGCGCACTTGACCGCAAGGCTGTCGAGCGGACCGGAGACTTCCAGGTCGAGTTGCGGATTGCCAAAAATATTGATCTCCGGCACAGCACGCCGCAGCTCATCGAGAGAAATGGGCTTGCCGCTCAAGACCAGGTCCACCACCGGGTCATCCAAATCGCGGACCGCAACTTCGCCGGTGATGGTGGAAGCGGCTGTGTGCAGTCTAAAACCGCGTGCCTGGAAATCGTCAGTGTCATAGTTGAATTCAGATTGCACAGTTCGCACCAGCAGATCGGGATTTTGGGTGCGGAAACTGAGATTTCTGAGGGTGGCCTCAACTTTGCCGTTCCGCAGCCACACGCCAAGATCGACGTCAAAGTCCCGCACGGCTGCCGGCAAGCCTGAATGGCCGCCGTTGGCTGCTGCAATGGTCACCGCACCCGACTCAATGCGGATGTCCGGCAGTTCGACATCCCAGCCGAACTCCAGAGCGGCGCCGTCACTGGCAGCAGCGTCATCCGGGTCAAGCGCTTTCAGCAACTTGCCGACGTTCCAGCGTAGCTTCTCGTCCTGAGACAGCGCCAACTCGGGTTTCTCCAATAGCACGGTGCTAACATGTATCTTTCTGGTAAGCAGCGCAACCGGATTCAATCTGAACAGGATGCGCTCCACCTGTAACACCGTGACATCATCCAGCGTCACCGTCACGTCCTCGAGTTCGATCCGCCGGAACAGATTGCCACTCAGCTTCGCCACAGTTACTTCGCCATTCAAATAATGATGCGACGCGATGACAGCCTGCTCCCTGAGCCAGTCGCGAAACATCCCGGTCTGCGTAAAGGCCAGCAGCAAAAGTATCAGGACGATCACTCCCAGAACGAGATAGGAAAGTATTTTAAGCAGTTTCTTCATTGCTCAATTAATGCACTAAAATGCCTGGCCAATGCTCAAATGAACCTGGTAATCACGGGTGTCAATTTCCTGTTTGTTGATTTTCCAGCCAAAGTCAGCCCGTATCGGCCCGATGGGCGTGTTGTAGCGCAGACCAGCCCCGATGGCATAATGCAGATCCTTCAAATCATAACCATCCCATTCCGGCCAGACATTGCCAAAGTCCAGAAAAAACGCAGTGGAAATTTTCTTGTACAATGGCCGGCGATATTCCAGACTGCCTTCGAAGATGCTGTCGCCACCCTCCACCGGCCCCAGGCTCTGGCGGCCCCAGCCGCGCACAGAATAACTGCCGCCGGCAAAAAACCGCTCCTCGATGGGTGTTTCCGGGCTGCCGCGAATGGGCTTCATTGAACCGACCGCCAGCTTGACAGCAATGACATGGCCGGGGGCGACCTGATGGTAGACGCGGTGCTCGGTTTGAACCTTGAGATACTTGAAGCGCGTGCTTAGCAACCTGCCGGCCTCCTCAACAAAAACCGAGGCTCTGTACCCTCTGCTCGGATTGAAAATCCGGTCCGTCGCATCGTGGCGCAAACCCAGGCGCAGGAGTGATTTGTTGTAAAAATCTTCCAGGTCGGTGTCGATAACAGAGCCTTTTACCTCAACCGTATCACGTTCAACTGTCACCCCCACAAAGGCATTTGTTCTAAGACTCAGCCGCCTGGTAAGCGTTGTTTCCACACCAATTCGCTTGGCCTCAAAACTTTTTTCATCCTCCCATTTGAAAAATGGCTTCAAGATCAAATCGTTGCGATTTGACAAAAAGTAAGGCTGGCTCAGTTCCATTTCGAGCTCTAGCGGCAGAATCCTGGTCGCATGTTTCCCTTTGAGCCGAAGAACACGCGCACCCCCCAGGAAGTTGCGATGGCGCCACCGTACCGATGCCCGAAACGCTTCCTCGGAACCATATCCGAGTCCAAACTTCAATGTGTGCAGCGTCGCTTCCTTAACTCGCACTTCTATGGGAATGGTACGCGGCCGATTCTCGAGCTCCACCGTTTTCAAGCTCACAAACTGGAACAACTCAAGCCGATAAATTTGCCTCTGCGCAATGAGCAGCTTTTTCCTCTCAAAACGGCCGCCCGTCCGGAAACCCAGGCCATGTCTGAGCGCCTTATCCGAAACTGTCTCATTACCGGCAAACATGATATCGCCAAACCGGCAAAAGGGACCAGGCTCCAAAAGCCATTCCACCGTGACAAGGTGATTCTCCCTGTCAAACCCGGGTTTCATACGCGCTTTGATATAAGGGTAGCCGTGGTTTTCAAACTCTGCAATTATTTTTTCGTAATCATGTTTGAGATCTTCCTCTTGGTAAGGCTTGCCGCGTTTGAGCTTGAGCAGGTTCAGCAGCTTTTTCAGATTCAACCCCACGGCAGTATCGCTCTTAACGCTATACTTCACCTCCCTCACCCTTGTGACAGCACCTTCGTCGACGTAAATTACGATGCTTACGGCATCTCCTTTCTTATTAAAATTCAACTTGTAGGTCTCTACCCTGGCACTGAGGAAGCCGCCCTGCTTATAGAATCTTTCTACCCTAAGCAGATCACTGAGGAAAACGTCCTCATCGTATATCTCAGGATCTATCCAGGGCAGAAAAATTCTGTACCACCGGCTGGCTTTGCTCACGAT
>Ga0114948_10001057_pt1 | contig 11612 bp, 8 predicted proteins | sample CR04metaG_FD_83877 | JGI IMG/M metagenome (GOLD analysis project Ga0114948, IMG submission 83877) | Deep subsurface microbial communities from Mariana Trench to uncover new lineages of life (NeLLi) - CR04 metaG | ecosystem: Environmental > Aquatic > Marine > Ocean trench > Sediment | place...
CCGCACCAGCGCCAGCAACACACCATAGGCGCCGAGATACCCGGTGGTGTAGTCGCACGCCGCCGCCGGCAACAGGCCGGGCCGAGCACTCGTAGCTTTTGGGCCGCCGTCCATGCAAATGCCGGTCACGGTCTGGGCGACCTGCTCCCAGCCGGCGCGGTGGCTGAACGGGCCGTCGGCCCCGAAACAGCTTATTGAGAGATAGACGATGCCAGGGCGAATTTCCGCCAAGTCTTCCGGGCCGAAGCCGAGGCCGCTCAATACGCCGGGGCGGTAGCCCTGGGAAAAGACGTCGGCGCCGCGCACGAGCTCCTTGAGTCGCGCCGCGTCTCCGGCGGTCTTGAGGTTGAGATAGCAGCTTCGCTTGCCATGGCTCGTATCCATGACGTGTTCCTCGATCTGTGGCAGATGTTCGGCTGCCACCATCAGCACGTCCGCACCGTGCTCCGCCAGCGTCCGCGCCGCGATCGGCCCGGCGAGGATGCGGGTCAGGTCGAGCACGCGAATACCGCTCAATGGCCGATCGCCTTCGGGGAACGGTTTAGGGTCGCTGTCCGCGATCTTGATGATCTCGACGATCGGCTTCGCTTTCAGGACCTGGCCGTGCGGATGGTTCAGCCATTCCGCGTTGCTTCGCACCATGGCACCGCAGGCGCGGGCCTCGTCGATCGCCGCTTCGAGGTCGAGTGCGTCCCATCGCGCGACCGCCTTGCTGACGGACTCCGGATTGGGCTCGCAGCCGAGCACCCCGAGCACCCGCTCGCGCAAGTTCGGCAGGCCGAAATGCGGCAGGAACCAGCGCCCGTCCTTGGTCGGCCAGGGCTGGGTGATCTTGAGCATCGCCTCATGGTTTTCGTTCACCACGAGTGCGTAGGCGCCGTCCGCCCCCGGTCTCTGCAGGTAGCGTGTACTGCGCAGGGCCGCCGCCGCGCGCCGCGCGTCGATCGCCGCGTGCTGGCCGCGGCCGATCCTCAGCGACCAGATATCGGACACCGCGACGCCAATTCCGGCCAACACCGAAGCGCAGGTTTCACCGATCTTGAAACGCGTGGAAAACACCGGATCGGCACCCGTGATCTCGACTTCGCCATCCCCGGGCAGTCCTTCGCCCCGGATTTCCATGACTTCTTCGAACGCGGCCGTCATGTCCTCATTCTTTTCCGATTTTTCGATATTCGATTTCTTGCACGCCGCCGTCGGTCCCCTACCCGCCAACGCTACCAGCCCGACGCCCGCGCCACAACGCACGGGTCATGGTCCCGGTCGCCGCGACACCGGCGATCGACACCTCTTCGGAATCGATCGAATGTCTGCCAGATCCGAAGCTTGTTGGTGAAGCGGAGGCATTCAGGCGAAGCGCAAACACCGCGGACGGCAAGTCGGGAGCTGGAGATCGACCGACGGGCCCCAAGCATGGCTGGAACTTCGCGTTATAGCCGAAGCCTGCCCTTGGGCCGGAAGCAGACATGATCGGCTGAAATGCCGAGGTGCCGGGCGTCGTTTCGGCGGAATTTCGAACCGGGACACGGCCCACATCCCGCTTGGCTTTGCCGGGCAAAAACGCTAGGCATAGTGGCGGCTCCCCGCGTGGGACCGCAACATCGTGGCAGGGAGAAACCGCAACCGTGCCGGTTCCCATCAGGCAGCAGATCCGCATCGGCGCCTATGTCCTCAAGCAGCGCCTGCTCGGGCGCGCGCGCTATCCGCTGGTGCTCATGCTGGAGCCCCTGTTCCGGTGCAACCTGGCCTGTCCCGGTTGCGGCAAGATCGACTATCCGGACGAGATCCTGAACCGGCGGCTCTCGGTCGCGGACTGCATCCAGGCGGTCGAGGAATGCGGCGCGCCGGTGGTCTCGATCCCGGGCGGCGAGCCCTTGCTGCACAAGGAGATCGGCGAGATCGTCGCCGCGCTGGTCGCGCGCAAGCGCTTCATCTACCTCTGCACCAACGCGCTCCTGCTGGAGAAGAAGCTGCATCTGTTCACGCCCAGCCCCTACCTCACCTTCTCGATCCATCTCGACGGGCTGGAGGACGAGCACGACCACGCGGTCGACCAGGGGGGCGTGTTCGAGCGCGCGGTCAAGGCGATCCGCGTGGTCAAGGCGGCCGGCTTCCGGGTCAACGTGGCCACCACCCTGTTCGACAATGCCAAGCCCGACCGGGTCGCGGCGTTCTTCGATTTCGTCAGCGGCCTGGGGGTCGAGGGCGTCACCATCTCGCCGGGCTACGCCTACGAGCGCGCCCCCGACCAGCAGCACTTCCTCAACCGCCAGCGGACCAAGGAGCTGTTCCGCGAGGTGTTCCGGCGCGGCAAGGGCCGCAACTGGGCGTTCAACCAGTCGACCCTGTTCCTCGATTTCCTGGCCGGCAACCAGGAGTATCGCTGCACGCCCTGGGGCAATCCGACGCGCAACATCTTTGGCTGGCAGCGGCCCTGCTACCTGCTGAACGAGGGCTACGCGGCGAGCTTCCGGGAGCTGATGGAGGAGACCGACTGGCCCAGCTACGGCACCGGCAACTACGAGAAGTGCGCCGACTGCATGGTCCACTGCGGCTACGAGGCGACCGCGGTCAACGATACCCTGGCCCATCCGCTGAAAGCGCTCAAGGTGTTCCTGCGCGGCGTCGAGACCGAGCGCCCCATGGCGCCGGAGATTCCGCTCGACCGCCAGCGTCCCGGCGAGTTGGTCTTCGATGGCCTGGTCGCGGGCGCGGTCCAGGACCTGCACGCCGGCAAGGACGACTCAGTCGCCGCCGAATAGCCCGCCACCCGGCTCGGCGATCCGAGCCGCGACCCGCTCGAGGGTATCGAAAGCGAGCCGGGTCTCGTAGACCAGGCGCACCAGGGCCGGGCTCTCCCAGGGCCGCAGGTACATCGCCACGAGCGCCGAGAACGGCCTGAGGCGGCCGTCGGGCCCGATCGCCTTGAGCGCCGCGCGCGGCAGGTTGCGCTCGGCCGGATCGGCGACCGCGCGCACGACCAGGAACGGCAGGCCGGCGGCCTGGGCGGCGCGGGCGACGCCGTGGCTTTCCATGTCGACCGCGCGCGCGCCGGTGGCGGTGAAGCGGGCGCCCTTGTCCGCGGCGCCGGCGAGCGGCCGGTCCAGGCCGAGCAGCGATCCGGCCGCGATCCGGAAGCCGAGTCCCGAAAGCCGCGCCTCCAGGACGGGGCGCAGTTCCGCCGAGGCCGGATGCCGCGCGCCGTCGCCGGTGAGGACCGTATCGGCGAGCACAAGGTCGCCGGGCCTGAGCTCCGGATCGAGGCCGCCGCAGATTCCGAAGCTGACCAGCAGCGCGGCGCCGTCCCGGGCGAGCCGGGTGGCCGCGGCCTGGGCCCGCTGGGGCCCGGGCCCGTCGCAGGCCAGGCCAGGTTTCCCCTGGCGCGTCCCGCGGCCAGTACGGGCGAAGGCCCTCTCGATCAGCTTGGCTTCGGCGGCGAGCCCGGTGACCAGGCCCAACTCTGGGCCGAGCCCGGAGTTTTCTGCGGTCGGAGTCACATGCCGTAGCGCACGCGCCGCTCGTCGCTGCGCTGCAGGTTGCGGTAACGGGCCAGCGCCCAGAGCGGGAAATAGGCGCTGTAGCCGTGGTAGTTGAGATAGAACACCCGCGGGAAGCCGATCCCGGTGTAGTGGGGCTCGTGCCACTTGGCGCCCTCGCGCGGCGCCGCCTCCAGATAGGCCACGCCGCGGCGCACCGCCGCGCTTTCGACGTCGCCCACGGCCATCAGCGCGAGCAGCGCCCAAGCGGTCTGCGAGGCGGTGGAGCCGGTCATGGTGTCGCGCCGGCCCGGCCAGTAGGTGGCGCAGTCCTCGCTCCAGCCCCCGTCCGGGCGCTGGCGCGCCTTCAGCCAGTCGACCGCCTTGCGGATGTGCGGCGCGGTCAGGTCCTCGCCGCAGGCATTGAAGGCGGCGAGCACCGACCAGGTCCCGTAGACGTAGTTGACGCCCCAGCGCCCGAACCAAGAGCCGTCGGCCTCCTGCTCGCGCTTGAGGAAATCGAGCCCGCGTTGCACCGCCTCGTGGCCCGGGCCGTACCCGAGTTGCGCCAGCATGGAGACGCAACGCGCGGTCACGTCCACGGTCGGCGGGTCGAGCAGGGCGCCGTGGTCGGCGAAGGGAATGGCGTTGAGGTAATAGGACTCGTTCTCGGCGTCGAAGGCGCCCCAACCGCCGTTGCTGCTCTGCATGCCGAGGATCCAGTCGGTGGCGCGCTCGATCGCCGGCCGGCTGCGCGGATCGCCGGCGCGGTCCAGCGCCATGACCACGACCGCGGTGTCGTCGACGTCGGGATAGTGGTTGTTCCAATACTGGAACGCCCAGCCGCCCGGCTTGAGGCCTGGCCGCCGCCAGGCCCAGTCGCCCACGGTCTCGGTGATCTCGCGCTCCAGCAGCCAGTCGGTGGCCTTCTGCAGCACCGGGCCGTCCGGGTCCTCGCCGGCCTCGAGCAGGGCATGGGCCGCCAGGCATGTATCCCAGATCGGCGACAGGCAGGGCTGGCAATAGGTGATGTCCGGGCCGCGGTCGTAGAGCAGCTTGTCGATCGCCTTGCGCGCGGTGACGAACTCCGGGTCGTTGCGCGGCCGGCCCAGCGCCTCGAAGGCCATCACCATGTTGGCCATGGCTGGGAAGATGCCGCCCAGGCCGTCCTCGCCGTTCAGGCGCGGGGTAACGAACTCGATGGCCTTCTTGATCGCCCACTGGCGACTGCCCTTGGGGAAGCTGCGCCCGGCGGTCTTGAGCAGGGTGTCGAGCCCGGCGAAGAACACGCCGATCGCGTCGCCGGTCGCGTTCATCGGGTAACGCTCCCGGTCCGGATGGTGCCGGAACAGCTCGTCCACGCGCACGCCCTTCGGGTTGCGCGCGCGCGGCCGCAGCGCGTTCAGGATCAGCAGCGGCACGATCACCGTGCGCGACCAGTAGGACACCTTGGACAGATGGAACGGGAACCAGCGCGGCAGCAACATGATCTCGACCGGCATCTCCGGCACCGCGCGCCAGGGCACCTGGCCGAACAGGGCGAGCGCGATGCGGGTGAAGACGTTGCACTGGGCCGCGCCGCCGCGCTCCAGGATCAGGTTGCGGGCGCGGGTCATGTGCGCCGCCGCCGGATCGTCGCCGATCAGCTTGAGCGCCAGGTAGGCCTTGACCGTGGCGCTCAGGTTGGCCACGCCGCGATGAAACATCGGCCAGCCGCCGTCCTCCATCTGGACCTGGCGCAGGTAGTTGCCGATGCGCCGCTCGCGCTCTTCGTCGATCTCGCCCAGGAAATGCTGGAGCATGACGTATTCGGCCGGGATGGTGGCATCGGCCTCGAACTCGAACACCCAGTGGCCGTCCGGCCGCTGCAGGTCGTTGAGCGCGAAGTGGGTCTCGTGCAGCACGCGATCCAGTGCGGCGTCGTCGATATCCAGCAGGCGCTCGTCCGGGATCGGGGCCGGAACCTCGCGTCCCGCGCCACCGCCGGTGTCGGAAGCTGGGTCTTCCTGTCCCCACACCCGCGGCAGGTCGGAAAATCGGTCCCGGAAGTTCATCTTCGAAAGGCTCTCTGGGCTTACGTCAAGGTCAGGTAACTAAACGGAAAAAATAAAGTAGCGGCGGGCTTTGCGCAAGCGTCGGGCTGCCGGTTATCGACAATCTTCCGTGACCACTCGGGCGGCGGCCCGGCCCGAGCGCACCGCGCTCTCGATGGTCGCCGGAAAGCCGGTGTCGGTCCAGTCCCCGGCCAGCGCCAGGTTGGCCCAGCGGGTCCGCGCCGGCGCGCGCCGGCCGAGCGCCGCCGGCGTCTGGGCGAAGGTCGCCTGGCGCTCCTTGACGATGCGGATCGTGGGTCGTTCCGCCGGGTCCAGGTTCGGGTCTAGGTTCAGGGCCCGGGCGGTGTCGGCCCAGAACCGCCTGGCGATCTCCTCGCTGGGGCGTGTCGAGAGCTCGGCGGCGGCGCTGGCGGTCAGGCTGACCACGTCGCCGCGCAGGAACAGCCACTGGGCGGCACCGCCGACCAGGCCCAGGAACGGCCGCTCGGCGGTCATGCCCGGCGCCAGCGGCGGCGCTTGGGCGAGGCGGATATGGCCGTTGACGATCGGGCGCCCTTCCTGCGGGGCGGTAAGGCCCGGCAGCAGCGCCGCGGCCACGTTCGGCGGCACGGCGATCACCACCCGCGCGTTCGGGCCGAGGGCGACGCTGCCGGTGCCGAATTCGAGCCCCGCGGCGCGATCCCCGGCGAACGCGATGGCGCGCAGGCGCTGGTTGAAGCGGACCTCGGCGCCCGCCTCGCGCAGCACGGCGAGCGCCGGGTCGATGAAGCTGGCGCCGAGGCCGTCGCGCGCGATCAAGGGCCGGCAGGCGGCGGCGCCGCGCCCGAAGGTGTCGCGCAGCACCGGCCACAGCAGGCGCGCCGCGGCTTCCTCGGGCGCGGTGTTGAGCGCGGCCACGGTGAGCGGCTCCCAGAACCGTTCCCACAGCGGGTCCGCCGGATCGAGCACCTCCGCCACGGTCTGGCTCGGCTTGGCGAAGGCCAGGCGCAGGCCGGCCAGGTAGGCGCCGGGCCGGGTGCCGGGCACCCGCCGCCCGGGCGCGAGGATCCACCAGGGCAGGGGGCCCGCGTTGGGCCGCAGGGTCCAGCGCGCGCCGCTTCGCAGGTCGACGAAGCCATACGCCGCTTCCTGGGGCGCACGAAGGCTGTGGCGGGCGCCGATCTCCTCCAGGTAAGACAGCGCCGCCAGGTTGGCCGAGAGCAGTATATGGTTGCCGTTGTCGATGCTGCGCTCGAGCTTGGCGTCGTGGTAGGAGCGGCAGCGCCCGCCGGCCTGCCCGGCGGCCTCGTAGAGCGTGACCGCCCGGCCTTCGCGCGCCAGGCGCACCGCGCAGGACAGGCCGGAAATGCCGGCGCCGATCACGTGGACCCGGGTCACGTTTGGGTGGGTATCCCGCCAATGCGGGATCGGCACCGGCCCGCACCCCCACCCGGCCACCCATAGCATACCGCCGTGGGGTGGCCGGGTGGGGGTGCGGGCCGGTGCGAGCTACACGTGAAACGCATTACAACAATCCATGGCGCAGGACGACCCATAGCTTCTCGAGGCGCGGTACCTTGACCGGGGTCCGGGGCCGGTCCCAGCCACGCGCCTCGAGCCGCTTGAACAGGCGTTCGTAAATTTCGAGCATCAGCAGCGCCGGCCGGATGCGGCGGCGGTCGCAGGCGGCGATCAGTTCGCGGGCGCGGCCGAACAGCCCGCGCGCGTGTTCCGCGAGCTCGGCGCAGGCCGGCGCCAGCCCCGGCGCGGCCAGCAGTGCCGCCGGGTCTTGCGCCGCCAAGCCGTGTGCGTCGAGGAGCTCGCGCGGCAGGTAGACGCGGCCGCGTTCGGCATCCTCGGCCAGATCGCGCAGGATGTTGGTGGTCTGCAGGGCCCCGCCCAAGGCCACCGCGAGCTCGTCGGCAGCAGGACCGGTCTCGCCGAACACCCGCACCGAGAGCATGCCGACCGCACCGGCCACGCGCCGGCAGTAGAGCCGGTAGTCGTCCCAGCTCGGCGCCTGGACGGCCTCGCGGGCATCCATCTCCATGCCATCGATTAGCGCCAGGAACTCTGCCTTGGGCAGGCCGTAATCGGCGACTGGGCCGGCGAGCGCGCGGGCGATGGGTCGGCTCGGCCGGCCCTGGTAGAGGTTCTCGATCTCGCCGCGCCAGGCGTCGAGCGCGGCCAGCTTGTCGCCGCGCGCGCCCGGCTCGTCGGCGATGTCATCGACCGCACGGCAGAAGGCGTAAATCACGTACATGGCCTCGCGCCGCGCCTTGGGCAGCATCCGCATGCCGAGGTGGAACGAGGTGCCCGAACGCGCCACCACCCGGCGCGCCTCAACCGCCGCGGCCGCGTCGCCGAGCGGGGTGGGGGCCGCGGTCTCGCTGGCCGCGGTCTCGCTGGGCGCCGCGCTCATGGTCCCTGCCGGGCCGGTTGCCGGCTGCGGTGGCCGCGGAGCGCGCGCTGGAGCAGCACGCCGCCCGCGCCGCCGAGGCCGCAGCGCAGGAAATCGAGGCGGCCGAGCGCGACCCGTCCGGCCAGCGGATCGCCCCGGCGCAGCAGCACCGTCAGGCGCTCGGCCAGGCGCAGGATCACCGCCGACTCCATGGCCAGACGCGCGTGCCGGAGCCGGCCCGGCAGCGCGCGCGCCTCGGCCAGCAGATCCTCGACCCCGTCCAGGCAGCGGTCCAGCACCTGGCGCAGGCCGGGCGCGCAGCGCGCCGCGTCCAGGGCCGCGACGTCCAGGCCGGCCGCGGCCAGCCAGTCGCCCGGCAGGTAGACCCGGTCCAGGCTCCGGTAGTCGTCCTGGCAGTCCTGCAGGTGGTTGAGCACCTGGAGCGCGCTGCACAGGGCGTCGGAGGCGGGATAGTCCGAGACCGCCTCGCCGTGGAGGTCGAGCAGGTAGCGCCCGACCGGATTGGCCGAGTTCTCGCAGTAGTCCATGAGATCGGCCCAGTCGTCGGTGCGCGGCTTGGTGGCGTCCCGCTTGAACGCCGCGATCAAATCCAGGCCGTGCTGGGCGGTGACGTTGGTCTCGGCCAGGCTGGCGCGCAGGCGGTGCGCGGTCTCGAGCACCGGGTCCCCGGTCCGCGCGCCGGTTATCGCTTCGGCGAAGCGGCTCAGGCGCGCGATCTTGTCCGCGGGCGCCAGCGCCGGATTGTCGGCGATATCGTCGATCGCCCGGGCGAAACGGTAGAAGGCCGCGACGTGGGGCCGGAGCCGCGCCGGCAGCAGCCAGGAGCCGACCGGGAAGTTCTCGTCCCCGGCGTCCTTGCCCGATGGTGTCTCGACCGCTTGGCTCATGGCAAAAGCTTACAGGTCGCGGCCTCGTTGTTCCACCTTGTGTGGTCCGGGGTGAACCCGGTCCTTCCAGGCGCCGCCCCGGCCACGCCAATGCCGGAATGCGGAATCGAGCGTCATGGCACAGTAGAACCCGGCCGCCAGCGGCAGCAGGGCGGCCAACCAGACCGGCTGCCGATACAGGCGCAGGGTCGGAACGGCGGTCAGCGCCATGATCGACCAGGTGGCGAAGCCGAGGAGCGCCGCGGCGTGGTCGCCGTGGAGCCCGACGCTCAGCCCGATCAGCGGCGGCGCCAGGAAGGTCAGCGTCATGGCGATCAGGGTACCGGCGAGCAAGAACGGCGAATGGCGCAGCTGGGTATAGGCGCTGCGCGCCACCATGCGCCAGATCTCGCCCAGGCCCCGGTAGGGCCGGATGCTGCGCGACTCCGTGGTCAAGCCCAGCCAGACGCCCTGGGCGTCGCCCGCGCCCGCGGTCAGGGCCTTGAGCGCGCGGGCCAGCGCACAGTCGTCGATCAGCGCGCCCTGGATCGCCGCGAAGCCGCCGGCGCGGGCCAGCGCGTCCCGGCGCAGCAGCACGCAGCCTCCCGCCGCCGCCGCGGTCGCCCTGGCCGGGTCGTTGACCCAGGGGAAGGGGGTGAGCATCTGGAAAAAGTAAATGAACGGTGGAATCAGCAGGCGCCCCCACAGGCCCCGGCACGACAGCGCGACCATCAACGAGACCAGGTTCAGCTTGCCGGCCTCGGCCTTGGCGACCAGGCGCCGCAGGATCGCGGGTCCCGGTGCGATGTCGGCGTCGCTGAGCCAGAGGTAGGGCGCGTCCGGTGACGCCCTGTCGGCATGGGCGAGGCCGGCCTGAAGCGCCCACAGCTTGCCGGTCCAGCCGGTCGGTAGGTCCGGCGCCGCGATGATCCGGAGGCGCCCGGCGGCGCCCAGGGCTGCTGCGGCGCGCGCGGCGAGGGCGGCGGTGCCGTCGGCGCTGTGGTCGTCGATCAGCACCACCTGGAAGGGGCCCGGGTAGTCTTGCGCCAGGAGCGCGGCCACCGCCTCGCCGATCACCTCGGCCTCGTCGCGCGCCGGCACCAGGACGACCACGGCGGGCCAGGCTCTCGGCGCGCTCGAATCCGCATCCAACCGCGGGTCCGCGCGCCAGAAACCGCCGCGCAGGGCCAGCAGGTAGAGCCAGATGGCGAGCGAGATGCCCGCGATGACGGTCAAGACATGGGCCATCATGTTGGTTGCCGCGCCGTGCGCTGCGCCGGGCGTAAACCGGCGCTTAAAAGGGGACAGTCCCCTTTTTTAGCACGTTTTCTGAGGTATTTCAAATAGTTATCGGTGATCATGCCTCGCCGATGTTGCGAACTGCCGCGGCAGCGGCCAGTCCGGGCGCAACACCCGAGCGGGCCGCTCCACGGCCGGGCCGGGAGGGCGCCGGAATCTCCTGGAAACACCGCCGGAGCGGCATAGCATGTCGCGCGTAAGGTCATAACTAATTGATATTAATTCGATAACGCCCGAAAAAAGGGGACTGTCCCCTTTTTTCTTTTATTGTCCTCTTTTTCCGGGCGCCAAGGGTGCGCAGGGGGACTGGCGACGGTTATACCCGAAACCTGTAGGTCTTGCCGTCTTGGCGCTCGATATCGGGCGGGAAGACGGCGCGCTTGTCGGCGAAGTCGCGGGCCCGCCGGCCGCTCTCGGAGGCGCGGTTGTCTGTGATGTAGAGCGTGCGCCGCGGCGTGTCGGTCATGTTGGGCGCCGATCGGGCCCTTGTCGTGCCAGCCCGCGGCCATTTCCAGGCAGCCGTTGGCCGGGTCCGCGGCGTCGATGCTGACCAATATCGAGACCTTATAGCGGGCATAGGCGTCCCGGCCGGCCTGCTCATCCTGGTGCGCCTTGAAGCCATCGCCGCGCGCGCGGCCCCGGTTGAACAGCTTCTCGAAGCCGGGTTGGAACGGGGTTACGTCCTCGATGCGCTGGACCATGCGTCGGCCCGGCTCCAGCAGGCTGTCCTCGTGGTAGACCATGTGCCGGCCGGGCACCTCCGGCCAGGCCGCAACCTCGTCGACCCAAGCCGTGATCTCCCGGGTCTCCGCGGCGTCGTAGAAACCGGGCAGGAAGACCAAGCCGGCGCGGCGAAACTGTGCGATCTGCGCGTCGGTCAGGATCCGGTTCGCGTTCATGGCGTGCAGTCTGTTGTTGGCACTGCGCCGGTACAAGCCGGAATCGATCGGGTCGTCCCGCTCGATCCCCTATGGCCGCACGTCATGGCTGAGCGCCTGGAACCGCCGCAGGTAGTGCGCCTTGGCCGCGCCCGGCGGCAACGCCTTGAGGCGCGGGGGGGCGAGCGCGCGCGGTTTGCCGAAGAACCGGCCTGCCTCGGCCTCGGCGAAGCCGGCCAGTTGCGTCGCCTCCAGGTAGGCGGCGGCACGGTCGGCGCGCTTGATCAGCTGTTGCGCCGTGGCCGGGAAGGTGGCGGGCAGGCCGAAGCGCAGGTGGATCGCGCGCAGGAGCCGTTCCTCGAGGTCCTTGTAGTCGAACCCGACCGCGGCCTTGAACGGGGTGATCAAATCGCCGATCACGTATTCGGGCGCGTCGTGCAACAGCGCGGCGAGACGCAGCGGCCGGGGTACCCCGGCCTTGAAGCGGCCGACCAGGTCCTCGACCAACAGGCAGTGCTGGGCCACGCTGAACGACCACGCGCCGGAGGTCTGGCCGTTCCAGCGCGCGACCCGCGACAGGCCGTGGGCGATGTCCTCGATCTCGACGTCGAGCGGGGACGGGTCGAGCAGGTCGAGCC
>Ga0114948_10001058_pt1 | contig 11609 bp, 8 predicted proteins | sample CR04metaG_FD_83877 | JGI IMG/M metagenome (GOLD analysis project Ga0114948, IMG submission 83877) | Deep subsurface microbial communities from Mariana Trench to uncover new lineages of life (NeLLi) - CR04 metaG | ecosystem: Environmental > Aquatic > Marine > Ocean trench > Sediment | place...
CGATTGAGTCACGGTCAGGCACAGAAGTGACTATTTACGACACACGAAATGACTAGTGCTCGGTCAGGCATTGTCGGGTGATGAGCAGAGGCGATCCGGTGCCTGGGGCGAGGAAAGGCCCCGTCACCTGGCCTTTCCTCGCAGCCATCTCGCTCAGTCGATCAGGTTGATGACGTTGAACATGGGTAGATACAACGCAACCAACATGCCGCCTACCGTGATACCGAGCACGACGATCAGCAGCGGCTCGATGAGGCTGGTCAGACCGTCGACCATCGTCGCGACCTCCTTGTCGTAGAAGTCGCCCACCTTCTCCAGCATCGTGTCCAGGGCCCCCGTCTCCTCACCTACCGCCATCATCTGCACCACCATCGACGGGAACACCGCATGGTTGGCCAGGGGGGCGGCCAACGACTCACCGCTCTTGACCGAGGCCTGCACATCTCGCACCGCCCGGGCCACCACGGCATTGCCAGAAGTGATGGCCACGATGTCGAGGGCCTGGAGGATGGGCACGCCGGTGCGGGTCAGGGAGGCCAGCGTGTGGGAGAAGCGGGCGATGGCCGTCTTGTGGATCAGGCTGCCAAAGATGGGGATCTTGAGCTTGATGGCATCGAACCGATCTCTTCCGCTTTCACTGGCAATCCACTTCTTGAATGCGACGACGCCACCGATCGTGGCCGCCACCGCCACATACCAGTAGGTCGTCATGATGGTCGAAATGATGATCAAGATCTTGGTCGGAAATGGCAGCTCGCCGCCCAGATCGGCGTAGAGGTCCTCGAACATCGGCACGATGAAGAGCAACATGGCCGTCACGATGAGAATGACCAGACCCATGACCGCGGTCGGGTACATCATCGCCGAGCGTATCTTCGAGCGCAGCTCCACCTCGGCTTCCATGGTGTCGGCCAGGCGCAGCAGCGTCTCGTCGAGCACGCCCCCGATCTCGCCTGCTTCGACCATGGCCACGTACAGCTTGCTGAACGCCTTGGGGAACTTGGACATCGCCACAGACAGGCTGGACCCCGTCTCGACCTCTGCCTTCACGTCAAGAATAATTCTGGCCAGGGCTTGGCTCTGGGTCTGCTCGGCGATGATGCTCAGCGAGCGCAGCAGCGTCAGCCCGGCATTGATCATCGTGGCGAACTGGCGGCTGAACACCGCCACGTCCTTGACCTTGATTCGGTCGGAGAATCCGGGGATCTTGATCTCGGATTGCAGTGCCGAGGTCTTCTTCTCATCCACCGAGATCGGGTTGAAGCCCCGTTCCCGCAGCGCCTTGGCGACTGCTGCCTTCGAACCCCCCTCCATTTCCCCTTCCTTGATCTTGCCGGCTTTGTCTCGAATCTTGTACGTGAACGTGGTAGCCATGCTCACAACCGTCCACACAGGCGGCTGAAGTCTTCGACGTTCGTGCACCGGTCCACCCCGAGCTCGAAGGCGATCGTGTTGGTCTTCACCAGCTCGGCCAAGGATTGGTCCATGGTGACCATTCCCGCGGCTCCGCCTGCCTGCATGGCGGTGGGGATCTGATGCACTTTTCCCTCACGGATCAGGTTGCGAATGGCCGGGGTGGCGAGCAGAACCTCAGAAGCCACGGCTCTGCCTTTTCCGTCCTGGGTGGGCACCAGCTGCTGGGTGACGACCGCTTGAAGCGCCGATGCGAGCTGTATGCGAACCTGCTGCTGCTGATGCGGTGGGAACACGTCGATGACGCGGTCTATCGACTGGGGAGCGTCCTGGGTGTGAAGGGTGGCGAACACCAGGTGGCCCGTCTCCGCCGCGGTGAGGGCCGTAGAAATGGTTTCGAGATCCCGGATCTCGCCGACCAGGATCACGTCTGGATCCTGCCGGAGAACGTGGCGCAACGCATTGGAGAACCCGAGTGTGTCCGAGCCTACTTCTCGCTGGTTGACGATGGCCTTTTTGTGCGAGTGCAGGAACTCGATCGGGTCTTCCACCGTCATGATGTGAACCGGCCGGGTCTGGTTTATCTGGTCGATGATCGACGCCAGAGTTGTCGACTTACCGGATCCGGTCGGACCGGTCACGAGTACCAACCCGCGGGGAATGTCGGCGAAGGTCGACACTATCGGCGGCAATCCCAGGGTGCTCAACGACTGGATCTCGCTCGGAATCGCCCTGAAGACTGCTCCAATGGAGTCACGCTGGAAGAAAACATTGACCCGGAAGCGACCGTGACCCGGCACGGGGTGGGAGCAGTCGAGCTCGTGGGTCTCCTCGAGCGTTTCTCTCTGCCGCTCGGTGAGAACGGAGTAGATCAGCTCGCGCAGCGGTGCCGGCTTCATGACGTCCCGGTCCGGGATCACCCGTAGGTCGCCATTGACCCGCACCTGGGGGGGCGTTCCGACTGTCAGGTGCAGATCGGATCCTCCGAACTCGACAAGCTGAATGAGTAGATCGTTGATGTGCAGGCCCTCTTCGAGCTCGTGCTCAGGCCCCGGCGCCTCGTCGATGGTCCCACCGTCGCGCACAACCTGAAGATCAGGCTGGTTGGCCGGCCCGTGCACGAAATCCAGCGCTCGATGTACCGAACTCCGGGTCGCCAGGGCCAGGGTGACCGGGGCGCCGGCGACCTGTTCGAGCCGACGATGTGTCTCCGGATCAAAAGGATCGGCAACCGCCACCACCAACATCGAGTCTTCCATCTTGATCGGGATGGCGGTGAGAGAACGGGATGCCGCTTCGGGGATCCGACTGATCGCATCGGGCTCGAAAAGAGAGTCATCGAGTTCGACGAACTCCATGCCGACCCGATCGGCGATGGTGCGGAGAAGGTCTTCCTCGCGAACATGGCCATCCTCGACCATCAGGCGGGCCACCGGGACACCGGTAGCCTCTTCTTGGGCGAGAAGTTGTTCGAGGACGTCTTTCGACACGAGGTGCCGGTCGACCAGGAGCTCTCCGAGCTTCCGTGATGCGCTGTTCAAGGTTTCCTGCTCTCTTCGTCCCGATTCGTGCCGCCTCGTCTTGAGGCAGCCTCGCCTTGATGCACCCTCGTCTTGATGCCGCCTCGCCTTCAGGCCACTTCATCGTCGCCCTCCTGGAGAGACGCGACCGTCCTGGCGCGTCACCGACTCCGATGAATGCTCAAGCTTTGATCGGCAGCCCCCTCTGCCCACTGAAGCGTCACACCAACACCCGCAGGATTTCATCGATCGAGGTCAGGCCCTGCGCAACTTTGATCAGACCGTCTTGCTTGAGCGGTCGCATGCCCTCATGACGGGCCGCCTTGGCGATGTCGTTTGTGGTCGCCTTCTCGATCGCCATGCGCTCGACCTCCCCGGTAACGAGCATGAGCTCGTGCAGTGCCAGGCGACCCTTGTACCCGGTGCCAGAGCACTTCGCACAACCCTTGGGGCGATAGAGGGTCGGAATCTCGTCTCCCAGTTCCTCCATGTCCCAGCCGACTTCGCGCAGCGTGTCTGGAGTCGGTTCAAAGGAGTCCTTGCACGAGCTGCACAGACGGCGAGCCAGGCGCTGGGCAAGAATGGCGTCGACCGCCGAGCCCGCCAGGAAGGGCTCGATACCCATCTCCACCAGCCGACTGATGCTCGACGGTGCATCGTTGGTGTGAAGAGTGGAGAGAACCAGGTGTCCTGTCAGCGCTGATTCGATGGCGATCTTGGCCGTCTCCAGATCGCGAATCTCGCCGACCAGCATGATGTCGGGGTCTTGTCGCAGAAACGAGCGAAGCGCATTGGCGAATTCGAGGCCCGCCTTCGGGTTGACCTGAACCTGATTGATGCCGGCCAACCGATACTCAACCGGATCCTCGACGGTCACTATGTTGACCTCTGGCCGGTTGATCACGTTCAAAGTTGCGTAAAGCGTCGTCGACTTGCCCGAGCCGGTGGGACCGACCACCAGAATCGTGCCATACGGTTTGTTGTATGAGCTCGCATACCGCTCGGCCGTATCAGGGAGGAATCCGAGATCGGCCAGGGTGAGCATCGCCGTCGAGTTGTCGAGAATGCGCATCACGACCTTCTCCCCGTAGATCGTCGGGAGGGTGGAGACGCGAAGGTCGATGGCTTTATCGGAGATGCGCATGCTGATGCGGCCGTCCTGGGGACGTCGGCGCTCTGCGATGTCGATGTCGGCCATGATCTTGACCCGGCTCACCACTGCCCGGGCTATCGAACGCGGCGTGCGCATCAACTCGTGCAGCACGCCGTCGATGCGATATCGGATCAGCAGATCTATCTCGTTGGGCTCGATGTGGATATCTGACGCCCGGTCAGCGGCTGCCCGTGAGATGAGCGTGTTGACGAGCTTGATGACTGGCGCCTCGTCGGCCGCCGACTCGATGGCAGTGAGGCTCTCGAGCTCGCCGTCGGAGGCCATCTCGGTAAGGTCGGTGACCGAATCGTCGAGTCCGGCCAGCCGGCTCAGAGCATTCTCGATATCGGTCCTGGTGGCGACCCGGGTGATGATCTCCCTCCCCGTGATCGCCCGAATGTCATCTACTGCCAGAACGTTGCCGGGGTCGGCCATGGCGATGACGAGCCGTTCCCCCTCAAACCCGATCGGCAGTGCCGCATAGCGTCTGGCCAACGCGTCGGGGATCAGCGAGGCGGCGGCCGGGTCGACTGTGACCTCGACCAGATCGACAAACTCCATCCCGATGTGGCGGGCCAGTGCCCGCACCAGGTCGGCTTCAGGAAGGAATCCGTCGTCGACCAACACCCGACCTAGCGGATGATCCTTTTCTTCCGCCATCTCGATGGCACGACTGAGGGCGTCCTCTTCGATGAGACCCTCATCGAGGAGAACCGTTCCAAGGTGACCGCCGCCCTTCATCGGTTCACCGGCCACCCGTGCCAGAACGATCTTCGGGGCGGCGGAGCAGCTCCACCGCCGGTGCCTGTTCCGCGGAGCGGGAGGGCATCTCGTCGTTGGCAAGGCCGCTTTCGAGTCCTGACGGCGTTGCTGCCCGCGAGACGGTGATGGGGTCGGACGGCACGAGCGATGGTCCCAAACGCTGCTCCCCGGAGGCAACAAGAACCTCGAGCAGGCCTTGATCGACCATCTCGGCCATCGTGCGGGCAACGACGAAGTCGCTCAGGCCTGTCTGGTCGGCCACTTCTTCGACGGTGGACGCTGCTCCTAGAACGGCGATGATGCGCCAGGTGTCACCGGCGATCGCCACTTCCTCTCGATCACCAAGGTCGGGGACGAGATGGACCGTGGCATCATCGACCGGGATCACGGCCTCGATCTCCGCCCATTGTTCCACTCGGGATTCGACGCCGCGGAGAACGTCTTCGATCTCGAAACGCTGGCCTGTGACGTATTGAGGATCTGATTGCTCGGCAAAGTCAAAACGTCCGTGACGCGAGCGGAGCAGGCGGACGAGAACGTCGGCTACCCGCTCGGTGAAGAACTCCCGTAGGTCGTCTTCCGTCTTCCCTTCCACAAGAGCCGAGGTGATGGGCTCCTCGCCCCGTTCAACCGGGTACCACAGATGCGGGTCGATCAATCCGAGCTGACCGAGGTCGCCACCCAGATCGTCATGATCGCGGGTGGTCGCATAGGTCAAGAAGCCGTCCTGGAAGTAGATCCGGCCGTGCATGCCGCCCGATTCGAGCCGCAGGAGCCCGGACTGTTTGGACCGCGCCGCCAGCCTCATTACCTCAGATAGCGGAAACGACTCGATGTTCCCCGATAGTGTCATTGCGCCTCCGCGCCGTTGTGGTCTCGTCCTTCCGTTGCGAACGTCCGACCGTCTTGGAGGGAGACCGCAGCCGGTGACGCGGCGCTTGTCGGATGTTTCGGCGGGTTCTAGGGCACTCTTGAGGTTTATCAACCACTCTGCGCGGTGTCCATCGCCCTCAGCATCACCGAATGGGGGACACGCACTCCGGTCCACCTGGCAAAGGATTCGACGCCCTGACCGGCCAGCATGTGATGGCCCGTTGCGACCGGCAGTGACCGGGCTCGCATCGTTGCCACGGCCGTGCTCACTCCTCGCCCATAGGTCATGTCCAGAAGCCCGACTGCCTCATCGAGCAAGCCGTCGGGCAACCGTTCGCCTCTCATGCCGATCGGCGTGGCGTTCACCACAACCGCCCCTGCCACAGCTCGCCCCCACGGGACTACTGAGGCGTCGGATTCGAGCGATCCCAGCACCCGGCGGGCAGCCTCGGGGCGACGGGCGGAAATGCTCAACGTCCGGCCTTGCAGGGCGATCAGGGCCGCAGCCGCAGCTCCTCCGGCTCCGATGATCAACACCGGCGCATCATCTGGCAGGCCGGCGTGATGCCACGCCCATCGAACGCCGTGGGGGTCGGTCGAGGTGGCGGTCACCCGATCCCCGACCAGCCATAGCGTGTTGACGGCTCGCATTCGACGGCCCTCGCCCAGGCAGTCGTCCGCCAGCTCTGCCGCCAGGCGTTTGTGCGGCATGGTGACGTTGGCGCCCGTGAGCTTTCCGGTCCGAATCTCTTCCACGGCGGCGGCTACACCCGCTTCGTCAACGTCGCGCCGCTCATATGTGCCTTCGATTCCCGCGAAGTCGAGCGCCGCTCGTTGGATTATCGGCGACAGCGAATGGCTGACCGGGCTTCCCAGGATGGCGAGACGCAGGCTCAGGGAAGCAATCCGTCTGCCCTCGCCTGTTCCTTGGCGATCAGGAACTCGTCGTAGCTGTTGGTGAAAGTGTGAGATCCGTCGTCTGCACTCAAGACGTAATAGAGAAAGTCGGTGGTAGCCGGGATCGAAACCGCCTGCAACGACTTGAACCCGGGAGCACCGATCGGTGTGGGGGGAAGGCCGAGGTCGATATAGGTGTTATAAGGAGAATCGACCTCGAGGTCGGCAAAGGTGAGCCCGGCCCGTCGCCGGCCAAGCGCGTACAGCACGGTCGCGTCGATCTGGAGCAACATTCCATCATCGAGACGGTTGTAGAGAACGCTGGCGATCAACGGTCGGTCATCGTCGAGGGCCGCCTCGGCTTCGACCATCGACGCCATGATCACCGCCTGGTAGATGGAGAATTCCCGCTCCATCACGCTCTCCCAGCTCAGCCCGCTGATACGACGTTCCATTTCGTTGGCCATTCGTTGCAGGATTTCAGGAGGCGTGGCATCGCCGAAGAACTCGTACGTATCCGGGAACAGTATGCCTTCCCATGCCTGCGTCCCTGAGATGTCGTCGGGAAGGTAGATCGACTTGACACTGCCATCGAGCAGCGCCGCAGAGAAGTCGGCCTCGTCGAACTCCGTCTGGCGCGCCAGGTCACCGATGACCTCGCCGATCCGTCGGCCCTCGACCACCGTCACGCGGAAGGTCGTGATGTTGGGACCCTCGATCAATATGTCGACGATCCCTTCGACATCCATGCCGGCCACCAGCTCATAGCCACCGGCCTTGAGCTGGTTGGCGGCATTGCGTGACCGCACGACACTTTCGAAGCCCGAACCAGAACCGATCACAGCCATATCGACGAGAATCGAGCCGATCTGTCGGGCGGATGCCCCTGACGGGACGTCGATGTGCACGATCTGGCCGGCTACGACCTCCGGCTGTTGGTCGGTTTCGACCAGCCCCGAGAGGCCTCTCAGCCAGTCCACGGCGGCCCGGCCCCCGACCACCAGGCCCAGGAGCACGGCGGCACCAAGGAACAGGCCGACGACTGCTCCCGCAACGCCAATGGGGGCCCGGTGGGGCGGGAGCCCGGGCTCCTCGAGCGGGATCTCATGCTCGTATCGGTCGCTCACCTCGATCGATCCGCTCTCGACCGGTCCAAGAAGCCCTGCAACATCACCGCCGCCGCCAGCTTGTCGATCACCTGGCGGCGCTTGTTGCGCGACATGTCTGCCGCCAGCAGAGCCTGCTCCGCGACCTTGGATGTGAAACGTTCGTCGTAGAGATGCACCGGAAGGTCGAGCTCCGATCCGACCAGGGCAGCCAGGCGCCTCGCCCCTGTGGCCGACGCGTGCTCAGAGCCATCCAACGACGTTGGAAGGCCGATCACAACTTCGGTGACGTCGTGTTCGTCGGCGATCTCCGCCAGGCGTGGCCCGAGATCGGGTGCCGCGGCCGAAAGGACGCCATGGGCGTGGGCAGCCAGTCGGAGACCATCGGAGAGCGCCACTCCCACCCGGATGCTCCCATAGTCGAGTCCCATCACCCGCCCCCGGGGCGATGGCGTGCGATCACCGCTCATAAAGCCGTCAGCCGACGGGACACAGCCTCACGGATGGCATCGAGAGCGGCTCCTATCATCTCGCCCTTCGGTCCCCCGGCCTGGGAAAGCTCCGGGTCACGGCTCCCTCCCCCACCCAGGAGCTTGGCGCCGACCATGATGAGTTCGGCCGCGGAGACACCTTGATCGACCAGATCCCTCGTCACGACCCCGATGAGCGCACCTTTGCCTTCTGCGTTGCTCCCCAACACAACCATGCCGCTGTCGAGCCGGTCCCTGACCTGGGTTCCGACCGCCCTCAGACCGTCGGCCGCCAGACCGGGTAGTTCGGCCACGACCAGGCTCGCCTCGCCCACCCGCTCGGCCGAGCCCACCAGATCGGAGGCCGCCGCGGCATGGGCCTGCTGAGCTTGACCATCGAGGGTGGCCTGGAGCTCGTCCGCCTTGTCCCCAAGCGCTCGTACCCTGCTGACAACGTCGGGGGGCCCGACGTTGAGAAACCGGCCGATATCTGTGAGGCGGGCCCGGGCCACCCGGGCGTGCTCGTAGGCCGCCATGCCCGTCAGTGCCTCCACTCGCCGGAGGTTGGAACCGATCGAGGATTCGGAGGTGACCAACAAAGGCCCGACTTCGCCGGCCGAACCGACGTGGGTTCCTCCACAGAGTTCCACCGAGAAATCCCCAACCTTGACAACCCGCACGCGCTCACCGTATTTGTCGCCGAAGAAGGCGAGCGCTCCCATCTGCTCCGCTTGGTCTCTTGTGGTTTCGAGGGTGCCGACCGCGTGATTGTCGACGATCTTGTGATTCACCAATGCCTCGATATCGTCGATCTCCTCGGTCGATACCGCCACGAAATGATTGAAGTCGAACCGCAGACGGCCGTCCTCGACCAGCGATCCGGCCTGGTTGGCATGGTCGCCGATCACTTCACGCAACGCCCAATGAAGCATGTGGGTTCCCGTGTGGCTCTTGCGAATCCGATCTCGACGAGGACTGTCGATGCCGGCACTCACTGTCTGACCGACCTGGACAAAGCCCTTCTCAACAATCCCCCGGTGCCCGCGGAGGTCGACGACCGAGGACTGGGTGTCGTCCACCGACAAGGTACCCGATTCCGACTCCAGGAGGCCGACGTCCCCGACCTGGCCGCCCGCCTCGGCATAGAACGGTGAGATGTCGAGGAACACCTCAACCCGCTGCCCTTGCTCGACTCGTTCGACTTGTTGGCCGTCATGCAAGATCGCCAGCACCGTGGCATCTGCCCGATCCTGGGTGTACCCGACGAACTCCGTCGGTCCGATCGCTTCGAGCACCTGTTTGTAGGCCTCTGATTGGGCAGCGGCCTCGCCACCTTTCCAGGCTGCCTTGGCTCTGGTACGTTGCTCCTCCATCTCCTTTGTGAACCCGGCCGTGTCCACTTCCCGCCCCCGCTCGGCGATGATCTCGTTGGTCAGGGGAATGGGGAAGCCGTAGGTGTCATGCAACTTGAACGCCACGGAGCCGCTGAGCATGTCACCTTCACCAACATCCTCCAGCGCCTCGTCGAGCATGTGGCTGCCGGCGGCCAGCGTCCTGCGAAATTGCTCCTCCTCACGGCCGATGACTCCGGCGATGAAGTCGAGATTCTGGCCAATTGCGGGGTAGGCGTCGTCCATGACCTGGGCGGTCACGGCTGCCAGGTCCGCCATGATCAACGACTCGCTGCCCATCTGCCAGGCATGACGCACCGCCCGGCGGATGAGCCGCCTCACCACGTACCCACGGCCCTCGTTGCCTGGCGTGGCCCGATCGCCAATGAGGAAGGTCGCCGCCCGGGCATGGTCGGCCAGAATCCGCAGCGAAACGTCCCCCTCATCAGAATCGCCATAGCCGACTCCCAGGGTCCGGGCCGCAGCCTGCAAGACGCTCCATACACTGTCGACCTCGAACAATGTGTCGACGCCTTGCAGAACCATGGCCAGCCGCTCCAGACCGGCGCCGGTGTCTATGTTCTTGGCGGGCAGATCACCGATGACATGGAACGGCTCATCTTGAATGTTCTGCATGAAGACGAGATTCCACAGCTCGACGAAACGATCTTCTCCACCCCCGATGGCCCCGCCGTCCTCGCCATACTCGGGGCCCCGATCGATGAAGATCTCCGACGCCGGACCGCATGGGCCGGGCACGCCCATCTGCCAGAAATTGTCTTTGCCCCCTCGTTGCACGCGCTCGGCCGGGACGCCTATCCCGTCGATCCAGATCTCGGCCGCCTCGTCGTCGGTCTCATGCACCGTGTACCAGAGCAGTTCGGGATCCAGTCCCAGCGGCCCGGTGATGAAATCGTACGCATGGCGGATGGCGACGTCTTTGAAGTAGTCGCCAAACGAGAAATTGCCCAGCATCTCGAAGAAGGTGAGGTGACGAGCGGTGGTGCCGATGAGGTCGATGTCCACGGTTCTGGCACACCGCTGGATGCTGACTGCCCGTGGCCACGGCGGAGGCTCTTCACCCAGGAAATAGCGCTTGAACGGGACCATTCCCGAATTGGTCAGCAACAACGTCGGATCGGTGGGGATCAGTGACGCCGAAGGACGGACCGCATGGTCGCGCTCGGCGAAAAAGTCGAGGAATACCCGTCTGATCTCATTGCTCTGCATAGGTCGAGGATAGCGGTGGGCGTCGGGAGTCCGATGCTGCACAAACCGTCTCAGCCTCGCGGTGGTCTCCGCTCGAGGCGCTTGTCCCACTCGGCCACCCGCTCGGCGATTGCGGCCTCGGCCGCCTGTCGGGATGGGTGGTAGATGACGCGACCTCTGGCGACGTCGGGAAGATACTCCTGGATCGCCAGGTGGTCGGGATGGTCGTGGGGGTAGACGTAGCCCGGTGCCTGGCCATCGACCTCGTCCGCCACCCGCCGACTGCCTGTTGAACCAAGATGGACCGGGACGGTGGCGGTGGGGGTGTCATGGACGGCCTGGCGAGCAGCTTCCATGGAAGTCTTCATCGAGTTCGATTTCGGGGCGGTTGCCAGGTACACCGCAACCTGGGTGAGGTTGAAGGCCGCCTCCGGCAAACCCACATGGGCCAGGGCGTTGGCGGCTGCCACGGCCTGAGGCAGGGCTGCCGGATCAGCCATCCCAACGTCCTCTGAGGCGAAAATAATCATGCGGCGAACGATGAACTCGGGGTTCTCGCCCGCTTCGAGCATGGTGTGGAGCCAGTAGAGAGCCGCGTCGGGATCCGAGCCTCGCATCGACTTGATGAAGGCCGAGATCACGTCGTAGTGATGATCGCCCTTCTTGTCGTAACGGATGATTCGGCGTTGCAGCGCCTCTTCGAGGTCGTCCATCGAGATCGAGCTCTCGCCCCGACCGGCGGCGACGATCGCAGCCACCTCGAGCACGTTGAGGGCCAGCCGGGCATCTCCCCCGGCCCGGTCCGCCAGCGCGTC
>Ga0114948_10001064_pt1 | contig 11597 bp, 9 predicted proteins | sample CR04metaG_FD_83877 | JGI IMG/M metagenome (GOLD analysis project Ga0114948, IMG submission 83877) | Deep subsurface microbial communities from Mariana Trench to uncover new lineages of life (NeLLi) - CR04 metaG | ecosystem: Environmental > Aquatic > Marine > Ocean trench > Sediment | place...
ATTCGGCAAAGTACGCTTCTGGTTTTTATGGCCCTTTCCGCGATGCGGTAGACTCCTCCACCAATTTGGGCGAAGGGAGCAAATCTACTTATCAGATGGATCCGGCCAACTCAGACGAAGCAATATGGGAAGTAGGAATTGATTTGGAGGAAGGCGCTGACATGATAATGATAAAACCCGGCATGCCCTATCTTGACATTGTAAGGCAGGTGAAAGATCAATTCAAAGCACCTACTTTTGTCTATCAGGTCAGCGGTGAATATGCCATGCTTAAATCTGCCGCACAAAATGGCTGGCTTGACGAAAAAACGTGTGTACTAGAATCGCTACTAGCTATTAAGCGCGCAGGTGCAGACGCCATTCTAACTTATTATGCAATGGATGCGGCTGGCTGGCTTAAACTGGAAAAATAGAAAGTATTGCATATGTTGTCATGCCCTATGCCAAATCACAATAAATTAGGCCTCAGCAATTCCTAGAACAATCATAGTCCCTGCTTTCTTACTACTTATAGTGAGATCATTCTCTACTCGGACCACTGTATATCTGGATATCTGGCATCGCCATCAAAATCACCACTTTCTTCTGGATACTGTCGATCCTGAAGAAAAGATTCCAGGTCGCCGAAATTGCTACCTGCTTCTGGAGGCAAATTCTCCTGAAGAAAATATTCCATTATCTCGCCATCCTCTTCTCTAAAACCTGTCACCGGATTAATTCTCGCCATCACAATGCCATTGGGAACAATGTCATCTAGAGATGTATCGTCTGCTTTGGGGACATCCTTCAAGGCCTTGCCCATATAACTCATCCACATTGGCAGGGCAGCACGGCTTCCAGTCTCTTTATTACCCAAAGATTTAGGCCTATCAAAGCCGACCCAAGCTACCGCAACTAGATTGGTTTGAAAACCACAGAACCAAGCATCGACAAAATTGTTTGTAGTGCCAGTTTTTCCGGCCAGATCATTGCGACCAAGCTGTTTTGCCCTGATCGCAGTACCTCGTTGTACGACATCCTTCAGCATGCTGGTCATGAGAAATGCGTTGCGTGGATCTATTATCTGCTTGGCATCCCTACCCGCCAACGCAGGTCGCGCTTGTTCCAATACATTTCCTTTTTCATCTTCTATTCGCTGAATAAGGTAAGGTGAAATACGGAACCCCCCATTTGCAAATGCTGCGTAGCCAATCACCATCTGCATCGGAGTAACCGACCCTGCACCCAGAGCCATAGGAAGATAAGGTGGATGATGCTTGGGATTAAAACCAAAGCGGGTAATGTAATCTTGGGCATAATGGACCCCGATTGCCTGCAGAATACGAATAGATACCAAGTTCTTCGATTTAACAAGCGCCTCACGCATGCGTAACGGGCCTGCAAATTTACCGGCATAGTTTCTTGGCTCCCATGGTTTGCTTCCAGTCTCTTCCGCAGTAAAAGAAATGGGTGCATCATTTATAACAGTGGCTGGGGTAAATCCCTTCTCCAGAGAAGCAGAATAAATGAAAGGTTTGAAGCTAGAGCCTGGCTGACGCAAGGCCTGTGTAATGTGGTTGAATTGATTGCGGTTAAAATCAAAACCTCCTACCAGTGCACGAATCGCCCCGTCTTCTGGATTAATTGAGACCAAAGCAGCTTCAGCCTTAGGAAGCTGAACGATCTGCCAAGCTCCCTTTTCGCCCTTTATCACACGGATCAATGACCCCGTACGAATACGTTGCTGACCGGTACCTACTTTTCCGCTAAGAAACTTCTTTGCGAACTTAAGGCCCTCACCTGAAATCTTTATACTTTCTCCACCCTTGCGGTATGCCCGAACAAATTTGGAATTAACAGCCAGCACTACTGCAGCATGGATACCATCACTATCAGTCACATCTTCTAGTGCATCTTCTAGTTCCTGCTGATTGATACCATTTTTAGGTAGATCAATAACCGCCTCGGGACCACGATAGCCTTGACGCCTATCATGATCCATAACACCTTGCCGCACAGCTTCGTAAGCTGCTTCCTGATCTAGTTGTCTCACAGTTGTGTAAACCCTTAGACCTTTGGTATAGGTTTCTTCTTTGTAGCGCACATAAACCTCTTGGCGTACCATTTCTGCCACGTAATCAGCACGCAAAGGGTATTCTCGCGATTTATGTTTTTGGTAAACTACTTTCAATGGCTCTTTTTTAGTATTCTGGAACTCTTGGCTAGAGATAAGGTTGAGTTCCTCCATGCGTCGCAACACATAAAGTTGTCGTATCTTGGCACGCGCAGGATTGACCACCGGATTAAAGCGTGAGGGTGCTTTGGGCAAGCCTGCTAACATGGCAGACTCAGCTAAACTGATATTTTTCAGGGTCTTCCCGAAATAAACCCGAGCTGCAGAAGCAAAACCATAGGAACGCTGCCCAAGATAAATCTGGTTCATATAAAGCTCGAGAATTTTGTCCTTACTCAGACTATGTTCGATCTTGAATGCAAGTAAAGCTTCACTAAATTTTCGTGTTAGAGTTTTTTCTTTAGTCAGAAAAAAATTTCGTGCTACTTGCATTGTAATAGTGCTTGCCCCTTGTCTTACTACACCAGAGGTAAAATTAAAATAGGCAGCACGCAGTACACCTATGTAGTCCACTCCACCATGCTGATAAAAACGCTCGTCCTCTGCGGCTATAATTGCATTTTTGAGGCGCTCTGGCACTTCATCAATACTCGCTAAATCTCGGTGTTCCTCACCAAACTCTCCAATTAGCAAACCTTCTGTACTGTAGATCCGCAAGGGGATCTTAGGACGGTAGTCAGTCAGCACTTCAAGCGATGGAAGAGTTGGTATAGTAACTAGCGCAGCAAAAGTGATCAGAAGGGCACCCAGGAGACATAATGCAAAAAATGCTCCAATAATGTAAAGAAACAAACGAGCTAACATGTAAAATAAATTTTGAAGTGTGAAATCTGAATTAACATCTTGTATTTAAATCATTTAAATAGATTCTCTCTCCCAGCAAGTACCGCACCCCTAAATATTGCCACAAAAAGTACCGTAAAAGATGCAGTGACCTTATATAACCACTAACGTTCATTGATGTACAACGGTCTTTGGCATGTAAATTTTAATGAATTTTACAATTTATGGGGTATATACCTCTTTCTTCCAAAAATGACCGCCCTTAGGTCCTGCCACAATAAACACCTTTGATTATAAGAGAAATATACTAACAAAATTATTTTTTGCATGAACTTATAATTCTTGAAACCTTTTAACCTATTTTTTTTATATATATTGCCGATAGTTCCCCTATGTTCAATAAAGAAATCAATTTAAACCTGGATTTCCTTCAGATGAAGTCACCACAATTAATAGGTGTGGATATCAGTCCATCATCTGTGAAAATGGTTGAGCTCTCAGCGTCTGGAAAAGACGATAACGGATACCGTGTTGAACGTTATGCTGTAGAACCCATACCTAAGGACGCTATGCTTGATGGCAATATAGTGAATTTAGAAGCGATAGGTGAGAGCCTAGAACGTGGCTGGAAGAAAATGGGAACACGACTCAAAAATATTGCTATGGCATTGCCTGCTGCGGCAGTGATCACTAAGAAAATCATTGTTCCAGCAGGACAACGTGAAGATGACCTAGCTTTCCAGGTTGAAACTGAGGCCAACCAATATATTCCCTTTGCTCTGGACGAGGTAAATCTCGATTTCCAATTGATTGGGCCTTCACCGAATAATCCAGATGAGGTTGAAATACTGATCGCAGCCTCTCATAAGGAAAAAGTAGAGGATCGCATAGCTGCAGCACTGACCGCTGGTCTGAAAACCGTAGTTATGGATGTTGAGCCGTATGCTGCACAAACTGCTTTTGAGCTAATTGAACGTCAACTCCCCAATGGTGGTAAGGATCAGATTATTGCAGTTGTGGATATTGGCAGCACAATCATGAGCATTAATGTGCTACTCAATGGACAATCAGTCTATATGCGAGATCAACCGTCTGGTGGAAATCAACTCTCTGAAGAGATTCAACGATGCTTTAGCCTTTCTCCGGAAGAAGCAGAAGCTGCCAGGCGGAATGAAGAACTCCCGGACAACTATAAGGCAGATGTACTAAATCCATTTTGCGAAAACTTAGCATTAGAAGTGGCTCGCGCGATACAATTTTTCTTCTCTTCGACTCGATATACTGAGGTCAACTATATTTTTCTGGCGGGCGGTTGCGCTGCCATCCCTGGGCTAGACGAAATTGTTGCAGCTCGCGCTCAGGCGCGTACATTAATTGTTAATCCATTCGCTGATATGGCTCTATCTAATCGCGTTAGACCGAAGCTACTAGGTGCAGATGCTCCCTCGCTTCTGATAGCTTGCGGTCTAGCTATGAGATCCTTTGATCCATCATGATACGTCTTAATCTACTCCCTCATCGCGAACTCAAGCGCAAAGCACGGCAACAACAATTTGCCGTCCTGGCTGGGATAACATTTTTTCTCGGGCTCCTAACTGTAGGAATGGTCCATATCATGATTACCGGACAAATCGAGCACCAGGAAAGTCGCAATGATTATATGAAAAATCAGATCGCAATCCTCGACAAACAAATTGATGAAATTAAGCAAATAAGAGCACAAACCCAAGTACTACTTGCACGTAAGAAAGTAGTTGAGACCTTGCAAGATAATCGGTCTGATGTGGTACATCTACTTGATCAACTAGTGAGATTACTTCCTGATGGTGTTTACCTTCGAAGCATTAAGCAAACCAATCAGACTATCAATCTGACCGGATATGCCCAGTCAAATGCACGAGTGTCAACTTTGATGCGCAAATTGGAATCGTCTCCTTGGTTAGGATTACCATCATTAGTTGAAATCAAGGCAGCTACAGTGAATAACGCTCGCCTTAATGCGTTTAGTCTTAATGTAACTCTTGTTCGCCCGTCCCAGAGTGCTGCTGACGGAAACTCTACTCAGGATATAGCAAAGCTCTAGAAGGATTAAATATTTAAATCGCCATGAACATAATAGAAGAGATAAACCAACTTAACACCAAGGATCCAGGAAGCTGGCCTTTAGCTATAAAGGCAGGGGCACTTACTATTTTACTTGTGGCAATTGTAACTGCTGGCTATTTCTTAGATTGGCAAGAACAATGGGGGTCTCTGGAACAAGCCAAGGCAAAGGAAGTAACACTTAAAGAGACCTATCTGGTAAAAAAGAAAGATGCAATTAATCTGGATATCTTACGACAGCAATTAAAGGATATTGAACTATCTCTTGGTGCACTTTTGAAGCAGTTGCCGCACAAGTCTGAAATGGATGCACTTTTGATAGATATTAACCATGCCGGATTGGGACGTGGGCTGCAGTTTGAATTATTCAAACCAGCGGCCAGCGAGATCATTTCCGAGTTCTATGCCGAACTGCCAATCACTATTCGCGTCACCGGGAATTACCATGACATCGGTGCATTTGCCAGCGACATCTCGCAACTGCCTAGAATTGTAACACTTAACAATATAAGCATTGCTCCCGATACTAAGGGGAAACTAGTAATGAACGCTACAGCAAAAACATTCCGCTACTTGGATGAAGAGGAAACCGCAAAACAAAAGAAGGGGGGTAAATGATGAAGTGGACCCGTCTACTGATATTTATGCTTCCTTTAACTCTATCAGCCTGTGGCATTGAAACACATAGTGATCTGGAAGCATTTGTCAAAGACTCAGGAAAGGGCTTACGTGGGAAGATAATTCCTGTACCCGAGGTCCAGCCCTACTCACACTTTCCCTATAGTGCATTTGAAATTCCTAATCCCTTCAAACCCCGTAAGAACAAACTGACAAAAGGTGAAGGTAGTGGGCTTCAGCCTGATCTGCAACGTCGCAAAGAAGCCTTGGAAAAGTTTCCTTTAGAAAGTTTGAAAATGGTCGGCTCTCTAGAGCAAAACGAAAAATCCTACGCGCTTATTATGGCCCCTGATAGTACCCTGCATAGAGTTAAAACAGGAGGCTACCTAGGACAGAATTTTGGTTTAATCTCCGACATCTCGGAATCAGAAGTAAATTTAAAAGAAATCGTACAGGACAGTACTGGTGATTGGGCTGAACGTATCAGCACTTTAATGCTTGAAGATCAGGAGTAGAATAAATGAACCTGCCAAATCTTATAAACCCTCATGCTTGGCTTGGATACAGCCTATTATTTGCTGTAGTCTTACCCACATTCGCTGCCGCTCCGGACACAGTACCCACTACCAAGGCTACTCAATTTAGCATCGAAAATATCAGCGCTTCTACCTCTTCGAGCAATCTCCTGGTAATTAAGGTATCGATGAACCAACCTCTTACCAATCCCCCTGCAGGTATCTCCTTAAACGACCCAGCTCGGATTTATTTTGATTTTCCTGATACTTCTAACGCACTCGGTAAAAAAACACAGAGCATGGGCGAAAAGGGGCTACGCAGTATTAACATCGTACAGTCTGGGAATCGGACTCGTTTGGTGATGAACCTTTCCAAGCCACTTGCATATGATACAAAAATTGAAGGTAAAACTCTTTTAATCACCCTTTGGGATGCAGCGTCCGGAAATACATCATCTGGTACAACTGCACATTTTGCTGAAAAAAAACCTAACGAGCAAAAACTCAGTTTACGTGATGTGGAATTTCACCGTGGTGCTGGTGGAGAAGGCCGGATACAAGTTGATTTATCGGGTCCGGGCGCGGGAATTGATATTCGTAAGCAAGGCAAAAAAGTAATTGTCGAATTTCTTAATGCAACTTTGCCGCCTAACCTGGAACGACGGTTAAATGTGGTAGATTTTGGCACGCCAGTACAAACCGTCGAAACCTCGTCTCATGGAGAAAATGTACGCATAGTAATTGAATCTACGGGACTATGGGAACACTCGGCGTACCAAGCAGATACGACATTTGTCGTGGATGTCCGAGCTTTGGCAGAAGACCCCAATAATCCCACAAAGAGCAGACCCAACCAAAGTGGCTATGTTGGTGAAAAACTTTCTCTTAATTTTCAGAACGTACAAGTTCGTGCGGTACTACAGGTAATTGCTGATTTTACTGGGCTCAATATCATTACCAGCGATACGGTCACTGGCAATCTCACTCTGCGCTTAAAAGATGTCCCCTGGGATCAAGCGCTGGACATCATGCTCCAGGCCAAAGGACTAGGTAAGCGTCAGGTCGGAAACGTGATTATGATTGCGCCGCGCGATGAAATTGCAGCTAAGGAAAAACTTGAACTAGAATCTCTCCAACAAATTTCTAACCTAGAGCCGCTCTATACTGAAAGCTTTCAAATGAACTACCAGAAGGCCGATGCAATGAAGGCGCTATTGGGTGACACAAATCAGAAAATGTTGACCAAGCGTGGCAGTGTAGCCATAGATGCTCGTACTAATACCTTATTTGTAAGAGATACCCCTACTCAATTAGAAGAAATACGCAAACTACTTGAGCAAATAGATGTTTCCGTTAGACAGGTAATGATAGAAGCTCGCATTGTGGAAGCGACTGACCTATTTAGCCGAAATCTAGGTGCACGCTTTGGCGTCAAGAACGTAGAAGGAATCGGCAGTCGTACCCTAGGAATTAGTGGCGCCATTGCTGGTACCGAAGGTTCCGCCGATCTAGCAGGTGGCACAGCCCCCAGTAATGTTCCTCCTCTTAACGTCAATCTACCTGCTGCCGGTCTTGCCGGTGTGCTAGGTGGCCCTGCAGCACTTGGTCTCAGTTTAATTAAAATCGGTAATGGTGCCCTGATCAACCTGGAACTATCTGCACTGGAAGCCGACAGCAAGGGTCGAATTATTTCCAGCCCTCGCGTAGTGACTGCTGACCAAGTCGAAGCTACTATTGAGCAGGGTACTGAAATACCCTTCCAGCAAGCCACTAGCAGTGGTGCTACTAGCATCTCTTTCAAGAAAGCAGTTCTCAGTCTCAAGGTTACTCCACAGATTACACCTGATGACAATATCATTATGGACTTGAACGTCAGTCAGGACACCGTCGGGCAGCTGACAGCTGCTGGGCCTGCGATCAATACCAAGCGGATTAGCACGCAAGTTTTAGTGGAAAATGGCGGCACCGTAGTTATCGGCGGCATTTTCGGTCGAACTCAAATAAAGGCTGTAAATAAAGTTCCGCTACTGGGTGACATTCCACTTCTAGGGGTGTTATTCAGAAATACTTCTAAACAAGACGACAAGACAGAACTAATGATTTTCATTACCCCGCGAATATTAAAAGAAAGCCTCAATCTGCGCTAATTATAGAAAGTTTTTCTCATGCGAAGATAAATAAGTACGAAGAACTATCTACACTGCAGGTAATGGCCGCATCGGGTTAATCTGATGCGGCTTATTTGTGTCTACGCGGATTGCATTTTTTCCGCTACAATTGTCTAAATGGAATCAGCCAAACCAAAGATAACAATGGAAAAAATAAACCATGCTATGGAAGAAGTAGACAGTAACATTCTTTTGGTAGGCATGATGGGTGCAGGTAAAACCACTGTCGGGAAATCCCTTGCTAGTTATTTAAACAAAACGTTTATCGATTCGGATCACGAAATCCAGAAACGTACCGGAGTCAAAATATCCGTAATTTTTGAAATAGAAGGTGAAGCCGGTTTTCGAAAACGTGAAGCAGAGATGCTGCGAGAGCTGTTAAAAATTAATAATATAGTGCTTGCAACAGGAGGAGGTGTGATACTAAACAAGGAAAATCGTGAGCTTCTAAAACAAAACGGCACTATTGTATATATACGGGCAACAGTTGATGATTTATGGAATCGGACGCGACATGACAAGAGCCGGCCAATACTTCAAACCTTGGATCTACAAGCAAAACTGGCAGAGCTTTATGATCAACGTGATCCTATCTACCGTGAAACAGCGCATGTCATTGTTGAAAGTGGGAAACAAAGTATCCGTCAAATGGTAAAATTAATCGCACAACAACTCGCTTACCCTGCTTTAAGAATCGATCAGACTAAAACGAAAACGTTGTAGCAGATTAAGTAAGTGATTTTAATTTAGTAGCCCCCCCCTGATACCAATAATAAAACATGCAAACCATTACCGTAGGAATTTCCCCCGAGTTAAGCGAATGTAGTTACCCGATACATGTTGGTAGCGGTATATTAAGCAAGTCTAGCCTTATTCTTCCACATCTGTTGCAGAAACGAGTTGCCATAGTTACCAACACCACAGTAGCGCCCCTATACATGGATGAGCTGCAAGTAGCATTGGAAAGTCATGGCATAGTTTCTGTCCCAATCATCCTGCCAGACGGTGAGGAATATAAAAACTGGCAAACACTAAACCAAATTTTCGATATTCTTCTAACAAACCAATGTGAACGCAGCACTACGATTGTTGCACTGGGGGGCGGGGTCATTGGTGATCTTGCTGGATTTGCTGCTGCCACTTATATGCGCGGGGTTCCGTTAATCCAGATCCCGACCACGCTTCTGTCCCAGGTGGACTCTTCGATAGGCGGCAAAACCGGCATTAATCACCCCCTCGGCAAAAACATGATCGGCGCCTTTTATCAGCCACGCATGATGTTGGCAGATAGCGCAACACTTGATACCTTACCCGAACGAGAATTTAACAGTGGTATCGCCGAAATCATCAAGTATGGCTTGATCCGAGATCCTGCATTTTTCGACTGGTTAGAGCAGAACATGACTAAGCTTTTAGCAAGAAACCATGATGTATTGGATGAAGCAATACGTCGTAGTTGTAAGAATAAAGTTGAGGTTGTAGCAGCCGACGAACGTGAACGTGGCGTAAGGGCACTGCTCAATCTGGGCCATACCTTCGGCCACGCTATCGAAAATGCAATGGGCTACGGCGTATGGTTACATGGTGAAGCTGTGGCTGCAGGTACGCTGCTGGCAGCAAAATTGTCGAAACGCATGAATTTAATTGGCGATGTTGAAGTTGAACGTATTCGAAAAATCTACTTGCAAGCTAGGCTTCCTGTTGTCATCCCTAATCTTGATTCCGAAAAATACCTGCGACTAATGGAACGAGATAAGAAAGTAGAAGACGGAAAAATGCGTTTCGTGCTTCTTAAACGCATTGGTGAGGCTACGGTATGTTCTGATGTACCTATATCAATCCTAACCGAAACACTTGTAGAATGTACTGCCAATGTATGATTTAGCATCCTATGCGGTATCATCAAAAAACTCTCGCGGCCGTCGTATCAAGGAAAAATCTCCTCTGGGACGTAGCGAATTTCAGCGCGACCGAGATCGTATAATTCATTCTGCTGCATTCCGTAGACTTGAATACAAAACTCAGGTTTTTGTTAACCATGAAGGAGACTTATTTCGTACGCGCCTAACACATAGTTTGGAAGTGGCTCAAATCGCCCGTTCAGTTGCTCGCAATCTTCGTCTTAACGAAGACTTGGTTGAGGCCATCGCACTAGCACATGACCTAGGTCATACTCCATTTGGCCATGCTGGCCAGGATGCATTAAATGAATGCATGAAAAACCATGGTGGCTTTGAGCACAACCTCCAATCACTACGTGTGGTAGATGTACTGGAAGAACGCTATGGTGCTTTTGATGGATTAAACCTGTGCTTCGAAACTCGTGAAGGTATACTAAAACATTGTGTAAAAAAGAATGCCAAAAGCCTAGGTGATGTGGGTGAGCGCTTTCTTACAAATCAAAGACCATCGCTGGAAGCACAGCTTTCTAATCTTGCTGATGAAATTGCCTACAACAATCACGATGTGGACGACGGCTTGCGCTCTGGCCTTATCACGCAGGAGCAATTAGAGGAAGTCAGTATTTTTTCCCGACACCTAGTAATGACAAAGAAACAGTATCCCAAGATCTTAGGACGGAGGTTGATTCAAGAAACAGTTCGACGCATGATCAACACCTTGGTAGCAGATTTGATCAAACAAAGTATGGCCAATATCGCAAGTGCCAAGCTAGGCAGTTTGCGCGCTGTTCTAGCAGCGCCATGTCTGATTAGTTTCAGCGAAAAAATCAGGCATGAGCAACAGGAATTGAAAAAATTCCTGTGCTACAATCTTTACCAACACCATCAAGTAGCGCGTATGAGCAACAAAGCACACCATACTGTAGAGACACTATTCAATGTGTTCAGTGGAGATACCCGATTACTCCCACCAAAATACCAAGCAAAATCCCACCAAGACAAGCACCAAGCGATAGCTGACTACATTGCTGGTATGACTGATCGCTACGCAATCAAAGAATACAGAAAACTGTTTGCAATTGAGGAAAACTGAATAAACAATGCGTATCGCTATTGTTTTAATATATCACAACATAATATCAAAACTGGAAGCACCAAACATTGGTTACTATACCGAGATGTTCCTCTCAGCAGTGTACGAAAAAGCCAATCGCTGGTAAGATTCGTGGTTTCGAAATCGGCACTGCAGGAGGATCGGATAAATCCATAGGATCGTTCGCACCGCCCTACTCCAGAGCAATACAAACCATTCGCCACAAAGAATGATCCCTCTGGATTGCCGGGATTTAATAGACTAGGGACCAGAACAGCTTCTGAATGACAAAGCCAAAAAACA
>Ga0114948_10001068_pt1 | contig 11574 bp, 8 predicted proteins | sample CR04metaG_FD_83877 | JGI IMG/M metagenome (GOLD analysis project Ga0114948, IMG submission 83877) | Deep subsurface microbial communities from Mariana Trench to uncover new lineages of life (NeLLi) - CR04 metaG | ecosystem: Environmental > Aquatic > Marine > Ocean trench > Sediment | place...
CGCCTTAGAAGGTATTGATGCAATCGGCGCCTGCTTTCTTGAGCATATCGGCCACCAGGCCATTGCCGGCACTGGCAATGAGTATGGGAATTCTGTTAGTTACCTTTTTGTTGAGCTTGGTCAGTATTTCCTCGCGAGAAGTTCGTTTTACAATCATGTCAATAGTAAATGTTTATACTCGTATCAATTTTCCCAGTCATGTCAAATCACCAATTCGTAATCGTTAATTGTCAATTGTTAATTATTAAATAACCCGTTCATTCCCGCCATCGATAGGCACCTGAGCCCCGGTAACTTTGGAGAATACCGGTCCCAACATGGCTACCGCCAATTCAGCCACATCTTTGGAAGTCACTTCTACTTTCAGCACATTGTTGGTTTTGTACGCTTTTACGGACATGCCATAATGTTTGGCTCTGGCTTTTAATACTTCATCCGTCCAGATACCGGTGTCGTATACTGCATTAGGATGCAAAATGTTTACCCGGATCCCTTTTTCACCTAGTTCTAAAGCGGCCACCCTTCCCAATTGAGTCAGGGCCGCTTTTGCCACCGAATAAGCGGAGGCGCCGGGCCCTGGTGCCGGCACATTTTTCGAGCCCATAATCACCACTGCCGGATCAAATCCAAGTGCTAAATAAGGCACGCACATTTGGAGCAGCCGCTGATGACTGGTCACATTGATTTCCATGCTTTTGTCCCACAGTTCCTCTTTCATGTCTTCAATTCTGGCGCTTTTGGGAAAAATCCCGGCATTGCTAATTAACATATCCAAGCCACAAAATTGAACTATAATATCCTCGATACATCGTTTCAACTGCTTTTCTTTAGTGACGTCACATTGCAATGCCAGTACCTCACTTTGAGGGAAACTATCAAATATTGCCTTGTTAATATCCAAAGCAGCAACCACTGCTCCCTGTTTAATCAACTGCTCCACACAGGCTTTGCCAATGCCGCTGGCAGCCCCGGTAACCAGAGCGATCCTGCCCAGCATAGCTTTGGCTGTGCCAGCTTTTTTAAGTTTGTTTTGTTCCAGGCTCCAATACTCCATTTCAAAAAGATCTTTCTGACTTAATGTCTTCCAACCGCCTAATTTCTCCGCCTGAACAATGGCCTTTTTGGTATGCCGGGTAATGTCTTCTATGATCCTAATATGTTTCGAAGTGGGTCCGAAAGAAACGGTGCCCATATTTGGAATGATGCCCCATCTGGGAGCAGGATCTAGTTTTTGTTCTCCCGAGTTGTACTTATCAAAATACTCTCCATAGGATTTGCTAAAATCATCCAGGCTTTTCCGATGGTCTTTCGCGAAAAACACCGGTGTTCTTTTGGTCCGAATAATATGGTCCGGGGTCAGTGGGCCCCTGTTACTAATACTCTTGACCTTTGGTAGGTTACTAAACCCAACCGCTGCAGGAGAATGATCCAGCTTTGAAAGAACCGGCATCCCCCATAAGTCAGATACCTCTTTTCTAACATTCGCCAGCAATAGTGGGTTGGCTTTGGTCTTTTTTGCGGACTTTGTCTCTTTAGCGTCGGCTTTCTTAAGATATTTCTCAGCTTCCGATACAATCCAGATCATTTTCTCATAACTGACTCTTGCATCGTGATCAAAAGTAAATACCCCATGATTTAGCAAAATCATGCCATCCAGGCTTTCCCAATCAATGCCCCTGGTCATTTGATAGATAGTTTTGGCCAGGATAAAACCAGGCATTACATAGGGAATAATCAACATATTTTCCCTGAATATCTCCATGATGCGTGCTTTTCCTTTTGCTGTATTGGTAATAACCACTACTGCATCAGCATGGGTATGATCAACGAATGTATAGGGAATGATGCCGTGCAAAATGGCTTCAACCGAAGGATTGGGGGCAGCCGGATTGGTAAGCGCCATGCGCTGGTATTTTACCATGTCCATATCACTGAGGGAATCTAACTCCGCCAGTTTATACAACGCATCTAGTTTTAACGGAGCGAAACCGGGTGCTTCTATGGTGGCCAAATCCCAACCACTTCCCTTGACATATAATATGTCATCAGTTTCCCCAAAAATATTTTTTTCCTTGATCTTAACCGATGTGTTTCCTCCCCCGTGTAAGACCAGGTCCTCTTCCGCCCCTAATAGCCTGGAAGTATAAACCCTCAGTTTTAACAGATCCTTCTCACATTTTTTTGATTCCTTTTGAGACCACAAACTTTTCATAAATTCAATTTATTTACTTGAATGAAATCTCGAATTGCTTTTCTGACCTCCTGTCGATGCAAATCGTCGGCAATATAGCGAGAAGTCAGTTTTGTTAATACTGAACGGGGAATACTTTGGTGAATTTTTTCTGCCATTTCATAGGGATGCAAAGGATCATCATTATTCGCCAGTAACAGGCATGGTACCTTGATTTTTCTGAGGTGTTCCATATCAGAAAAAGGCCGGTCCCCTACCATGTGCCTGATCACCTTTGCCAAACCAGGTTGTTGGTCCGTGGAAAACACCCCTAAGATCGATTCAGCCACCGCCGGCAGGGTAATATCCTTGAATTGCTGAAGCTGCCGGAACCACTCCTCTCCTCCAGGATTATTTAAAAATTCAGCGGCCGGTAGCAGGATCTTCAAGTTTTCAGGGTAAGGGTAGTCCAACCAGGCAGGCCTTACCAACATCAATGCCTTTACTCTATTGGGATACCTCAACACTATGTTAACTGCTATACCGGAACCCATGGAGATACCGCCAAATATCGCTTGCTGGATTCCTTGCTGATCTAGGAATCTGATCACCTCATCTGAGTAATGATCAAAAGAAGGTATATAGTCGTCAGGTAATCCTGCAGATCCGTGACCGGGACAATCGATTGACAATAAACAGATTTCTTCCATATTATCCAGCAAGGTTTCAACCTGTTTTATATTGGCGGTTAAGCCATGCTGGAAAACAAGGGGAATTCCATGGCCTTGGGAGATATAGTTAAGATTAAGATTCATTGTTTTCTACCATATTCGGGCATCCTCACCGCTACCAATCACCGGGAAAGCGCTGATGCGCAAACGAGCAGCCCCCATTGGTATTAGTTCTACAAATTCAGTGGCTTGATCAGATCTTACCGGGCTATCCTTCAGTTCTCCAGCCAGTCCAAACTCATCGATTGTCCATTCCGGAATTCTTTTAGCTTCTGCTTTTAATATTATTGGTACTGCATCAACGGTAAACGGGAAATTGTCCTCCGGCCACGGTCTGGTCTCAATACTGAATGAACTGCCTGGATCGTTTAAATTCAAGATTAAGCCGTAGTTCCAGGGTGTAGTGGGGTGAATCTCAAAAGAAGGCCAGTTCTGGGTGTCTACATCTTCTTGCCACTTCGATCCACCAAGGGCAGTTTCATCACTTTCCCTCCTGATATAGTTTTCCCCAATTTTCAGGGAAAAAGTCAATGGGCCATAGTCTACGCTTACGCTATTGTGATTGTACTTCCATGTACGTACCCTTAATTTTTTAGGCAGTACCAGCGTGATTTCGTCACCATCCTCCCAGGTTTTAACAATGCGAATATATTTGCCATTCTCCGGTGTTGCTGCTATGGTTTTACCATTGATCCTCATCAAAGCATTCGGACACCAGTTCGGAATTCTGAAATAAATTGGATAAGTATCAGCAGTTGAAGCACTTATCTTAAATCGAATTTCATTTTCAAAAGGGTAATTGGTTATGGTGTTTATCCGAACTTTTGTACCCCTGCATACCTTTGCCTCCACCGTATTTGCAGCATACAACACCGCAGCCAAACCGTTGTCAGAGGTAGCCATCCAAAGGTTCTCGGTAAAATAGGGCCAGCCCTGGGCATGATTATGTTGGCAGCACCGAGAGCTAAAAGGGTTCATCATCAAATGGGGGCCGGGGTTGTCAATCCCAGGACTATGATCCTGAGCATCATTCAAAACCATATTAGGGCTGGTAATGTAGCGTAGTGCTTTGAAATCAGGGGTTGTGGCTGCCGGATAAGTATTGAAAGCTACTTCTTCAGCATGATCGGCCCAGAAGATATCTCCTGTGATTCTTAACAAGTGTTCATCAGAATTTAATTGTTCAACAATGCCGCAAGTTTCCACTCCCTGGCGAGGGTCATCATATCCAGGCCGGGCATTTTCATCCGCACCAAACATCCCTCCCGGCACTTGGCCAAAGTGCTTTCTGACAATTTGAAAATTGTCGTAAGTGGCCTTCAAATCTTCTTCATTTCCACTCAATAAATAGTATTGAGCGGGCTCTCTGAATGCCTGTGCCACATTCACATTATGCCAATCAATTAAATCGCCGTACCAATCAGGCCATTCCATCCCTTCCCGTATCTCCTTATGATTCCCAATGGCATTTAATGAATGGTCTCGGCTAGTCCAGGGCGCAGTGTTGCGGTGTACCTTTTCTGCAAGTTCCAACAGCCAGGGCTCCCCGGTGCGATTGTACAACCATAATACACTGTGAAGATTGTCCCCACCTCTAATTCTTTGCCAGTAATGTGACTCTGACAGAAAAAGCTCGTCTGGGATATTCAATTGATACCTGAAATAATTGGTCATCAGGGTAATCACCCGCTCATCTCCAGAATATTCATAATATGACTGCAAACAATAGAGCATTATCATATTGGCCCAATAATCACGCGCCTTTGTTTTTTCAGCCAGTCTTTCAGCAGTCCTATCTTCTTCTGAGAGGTAACTTTCCCAAGCGAAGTCAGGTCCAAAATAACCATTTGGTTTTTGGCTGTCCAGAGCAGCCTCGATCCATATTTTCGCTTCAGAGATCATTTTCTGATCATCTAGAATATACCCGATGTTCGCGTAACCCTTTAACCAGTAAGGAACCTCTTCCCAACCCCATTCCCCCTTGCCTTCTTTGGACAACCAGGCATTATTTTCTTTTTGCAACCAGGCGCTTATATCAGGCAATTGGCCTGTAAGACCTTCCGCCTGCCGCTCCAGATAAACCTTTAGCCATCCAGCTGGTTTCACATTTCCAACCGGGAGCTTAATCAATGCGCTCGGCTGGAGCGGTTTTCTATTGCTTATATAATGGTCGTTAGTGCCAGAGGTAGTGGGTTTTTCCACTATCGTGATGTCTGGTTGTAGTTTTTGGGTGCCACTGCAAGCCTGAAGAAAAAGTGAAATTGCTATTACTAGTTTGATGCAGTCTAGATTCATCTGGAGTAGTTATAGATTTAATAAAATTTTAAAAAGTAATTTGGAAAAATGCCTTCGAAGTTCAAAAAGATCCTTAATTAATTTAATAAGAATGCACAGAGAGTTTATTTTTATAAAAAAAACACTGAACTATGAAAATAGGAATGAACCTGCTCCTATGGACCACGAATGTGGACGAGCGTTTGTATCCATTAATAGATGATCTGAAAGAAACCGGATTTGAGGGAATAGAAGTGCCCATTGGAGATGAAGGTAACCAGAGGTACCGGGATCTTGGTCGGCGATTAAAAGATCTAGAATTGAGATGCACCTGCGTTACTTCTCTTTTTGAAGATGGTAATCCCGCCAGCGCTGAGCAGTCGGTGCGAGCCAAAGCGCTGGATCAGATGAAGTGGCGCATTGACATGGGTAAAGAGCTTGGTGCGGAGGTAATTTGCGGTCCTTTTCACTCTGCCTTTGCTTATTTTTCAGGTGAACCGCCAACTGAGGACGAACGGAAGTACAGCACAGAAGTAATGCGATCATCTGCTGAATATGCTGGCGAAGCAGGCATATTACTGGCTCCCGAAGCACTCAATCGTTTTGAATGCTACCTCTATAATACCCTGGAAGATATATCTGTTTTGGTAAAAGATGTGGACCACCCCAATATGAAGATGATCTTCGATTCTCATCATGCACATATAGAAGAGAAAAATGCCGGGGAAGCAATACGAAAACATGCAGATTTAATTGGTCATGTCCATATTACAGAAAATGACAGAGGTACTCCAGGCCGCGGGCAGGTGCAGTGGGATGATATATTCTCCAGCCTCCATAGTATTGAGTACGACGGTTGGTTGACCATCGAGGCATTTAGCAGAAATAAGGGGGCATTTGCCTCGGGAATTAATGTTTGGCGAAACTTTCAACCTACCCTGGAAGAGGTATACCGCGATGGGTATGATTTTGTAAAATTAATGTGGTCTAAGTATGCTCAAACGCCATCATGAAGATGCCGAAATTTTCCATTGGTAGTTGGGAGGTGAAGAATTTTTTAAATCAAATCGAATGAGTCAACAATCCGGGTATGTAGACTCAAACGGAACTTTGATCTACTACCAAATAAGAGGTGAAGGTACCCCATTAGTACTCATAATGGGATTTGGGGCCAATGGTAATCTATGGGAGCAACATGTGAAAACCTATGAGCAGCATTTTCAATGTATCATGCTGGATAATCGCGGGGTCGGCATGTCCGATGCTCCTGAAGGACCATATACTACGGAATTAATGGCCAATGATACCATTGCAGTTATGGATCATCTAGGTGTGACTAATGCCCAGGTGGCCGGGATCTCTATGGGTGGAGCCATTGCCCAAACCCTGGCATTGGATCATCCTGAGCGAGTGAAAAGCCTGGTACTGATCAGCACCTGGCCCAGGTTTAACAATTATGCTAAAACGGTCTATGAAAACCTGAAGAAACTGAGAAGAGTGGTACCCGCGGATGATTTTATGGAACTTCTTCAGTTGTGGATCTTTGCTCCTCCCTATTACGAGCTTTTTTTGGATGATTTGAAAACTGGCCAGAGAGGTGCTTTAGATAACCCCAAACCACAGACCACTTCAGGATTTGACGGACAACTGGATGCTTGTATCAAGCACAATACTGTTGACAGACTTCATGAGATCAAGGTACCCACATTGATTACCATAGGGATGATGGATATTTTAACTCCTCCGGCTTTTTCGGACATTTTACATGAAAAAATCTCTGGTTCAGAAATTGTGAAATTTCCTACTGGTGGGCATGTACACCACTGGGAAGATCTGGAAAGGTTTAATGAAGTTACCGCCAGATTTATACTTCAATATCAATAATTAAGCACCTGATTATGAGCGGTATAAAGTTAGCCTGTGAAACCTATACCTGGCAGATGCCTGGTGAACAATACAAAGGCAAACTGGAACACATTATGAACATTTGTTCTCAAGCAGGTTTTGCTGGTATTGAGCCGGAATCAAGCTTTTTAAAACAACTGGAAGACCCCTTCAAAATGAAAGATGCACTGGCAGAGTATAATTTGGATCTGGCGGTACTCTGTATGGTGGAGGACTGGCTCCATGCTCAGGAAACAGAAGAAGAAAGAAATCGGGCCGATCAATGGATTTCATTTCTTACCCATTTCCCTGAAACCATCTTGCTGACCGTTCAAATGCCGGGAAACAACCGAGAATACCTTAAGGTACGTCAACAAAACATGATCAGCTGTGTAAATGATTTTTCAAAACGAGCTTCAGACAAAGGAATCATCTGTTCCAATCACCCCAATTCTCCTGATGGATCCGTTTTCCGTATTGAATCAGATTACGAGATTTTACTCGATGGATTGGATGAAGAAGCCACTGGATATTGTCCTGACCTGGGACACATTGCCAAAGCAGGAATGGACCCTCTGAAAATTGTTCAGCGTTATCGTTCAAGGATTAATCTTGTTCATTACAAAGACATGTATGATGACGGGCGTTGGGCAGCCACAGGAGCGGGATCAGTGGATCTTAAAGGGGTAACTTCCTATTTAGTCGAAACAGGCTACCAGGGCTGGATCGTGATGGAAGATGAATGCGATAAAGCCATTACGGACCCGGATGGGCTTACATTAAGAGATGGCCTTTATATTGATAAAGTTTTGAAGCCCATTCTAAAATAATGATATTGACCCAAGCCATGGATAAACACCAGTTGCCTTGCGTTCAAATTCTAACAGGATTATTTATTATTATTTTTCTTTTGCAATGCACATCGAAAAAAGACCATGGAGTTTGGGTTACTATTCCTCCTGCTTATGATCAATTTTTAACCATCAATTTAGCAGGCAAAACTGTTCTGCCCAACGGAAGGTATATTGAACCTGCCGGCAAGACCTTCAGAATTGCCCCGCATCCATATGGACTAACCCTGAGCCCCGATGGGAATATCGCGGTTACTGCCAATTCAGGAACAAATCCTTTGTCGATTACCATAATCAGAAACGTGCTGTCTGAAAACCCTGATATTCAGCAGGTGCCCCCGGGGCCTTCCACGGAGAAAGGAATATTGGCGTCTGTTTTCATGGGCTTGGCCATCAGCCCAGACAATGAGAAAGTATATGTTTCGGGGGGACAAGAAAATAAGATCTATATATTTTCTACACAAACCGGAGAAAAACTCGACTCAATTAACTGTGCCTTCAAAGATGAGAATATCGATTATTCCCATGGATATATCGGGGATTTAGCGCTGACAAAAGACGGATCCAGGATATACGCTGTTGATCAAATCAATTTCAGAGTAGTAGTATTAGACACCCGGCAAAAAACCCTTATTCACAGCGTTCCGGTGGGTAGATATCCATTTGGGATAGTTATTTCCCCTGATGAGAAAAAAGTTTACGTAGCCAATGTAGGCATGTATGCCTATCAACGCATTCCTGGTTTGACCAAAGAGAATATAAAAGAGAAAGCATTGAAATTCCCTGCGTTCGGATACGGTACTGAAGCAGCTGAAAAAGGGATTCATAATGACAGTGTAAATATCCCGGGACTTGGAAAACAAAATGCTATAGAATCGTTTTCTGTTTTTACAATTGATATCACCGACAAGGACAATCCGGAGGTTATCGCTAAAAATAAAACAGGTAACCTGGTGGGAGCAATGGTGGATGGAATTCCCGCAGTTGGCGGTTCCAGCCCAAATTCATTGGCGGCTACGGATGATTATGTTTTTGTGAGCAATGGGAACAATGATAATATTTCAGTAATTGATATCAAAAGTGATACCATCGTCCAACATATTTATCTGAAGCCTGAAGAGCGCTTGCAGTCATTCAGGGGGGTGATTCCATTTGGTATAGAGGTATCTCCGGATCAAAAACGATTGTATGTGGCGGAGGCAGGGATCAATGCTGTGGGGGTTATTGACCTTCCATCCATGAAAGTGATCGGCCATATTCCAACCGGATGGTTTCCGGCAAAATTGAAAGTATCAAATAATGGTAAAAAACTCATCGTAACCAGCGCCAAAGGTTATGGAAGCGGCCCAAATGGTGGTTTGGAGTTCAACAGAATCCCACGTGAAAGCTATATTGGCAGCTTAATGCTCGGAGCCATTTCGATAATTGACATCCCTTCTGATGAAGAATTGAAAGTTTTAACACAACAAGTTATCGACAACAATTATAAGTTTGTACCTGCCAATGATGAGTTTTTCCAACACAGGAAAGATAACCCCATTCCACTCTATCCGGGAGAAAAGAAATCGCCCATCAAACATATCATTTTCATTTCAAAAGAAAACCGAACCTATGATGAAATTTTTGGGCAAATGGAAAATGCCAAAGGTGATCCTTCCCTTGCCCGCTATGGAAATACCGCAACATTTTTTAATCGTAAAAAAACGGACACCGTAGAAAATGCAACGGTGATGCCAAACCACCTGAAACTGGCAAGAGAATATGCATTTTCCGATAACTTTTATGTCGATGCAGATCACTCTGCGGATGGCCATCGATGGCTGGTAAATACCTATCCTAATGAATGGGTAGAAACAACTACCACAGCTAGTTATGGAGGGAACAGGAGTTTCAAAGAAGATTCGAAAGCTCCGGGCATTTATGCCTTTAATGGCTCTGCAGGAGCTATCTATCCTGAAGATTACAACGAAGCGGGATCGATGTGGGATCACCTAGAGCGTTATGGAATTGATTTCTTTAATTTTGGTTTTAGCGTGATGTTTGAGCCAGGATCCTACGAAGTCGATTATAAGTATACAGGAATCAGGCACATCGCGAATTATCCAATTCCTCAACCCCTTTTCAACAGGTCATCCAGAACTTACCCAACCTATAATATGGCCATTCCGGATCAATTCCGGATCGATCAATTCATTAAAGAATTTGATCAGAAATGGGGAAATAGTAATAATCTTCCATCTATGCTAACTGTAATTATTCCAAATGACCATGGTGCCGAAGACCGCCCTGAAGCCGGATATCCTTTCCGGGAAAGTTACATGGCAGATAACGATCTGGCGGTTGGTCGCATTGTAGAATTTTTATCGCATACTCCATATTGGAAAAAAATGATGATTGTGATCACAGAAGATGATTCTCAAAATGGCGTGGATCATATCGATGCTCATCGAAGCATACTGCTGGTCATAAGTCCCTGGGTAAAACGAAATTATGTGAGCCATATGCATTACAGCTTTGGCAGCATTTTCAAAACATTCTGGAATGTATTAGGCACTCCTTACCTCAATCAATATGACGCCGCAGCCATGGATTTTGGGGACTTTTTCATGGACATACCTGACCTGACTCCCTACAATGCGGTATCAGTTGATCCAAGAATTTTTAATCCACAAAAAGCATTGGACCCTTTTGATGAGGACTTTGACTGGAAGGCTGTTGAAAAATCTCCGGCGCTGGATAATGTACAGGATTTTATTGATGATAGTAAGGAACGCGATGAGGACAGGTTAGAAAATCGGGAGAATTAGAGCCTATAGGTAGCATTCATAATTATCAGCTAATATAGCCATGTTTACTCAATGGCAGCGACCTGATCCGTTCCCCGGTTGCCGCGAATATGGCATTGACCACCGCCGGTGCAATGGGGGGTGTGCCGGGCTCTCCTACTCCACCGGGATACTCGTCCACATCCATGATATGGGTTACCACTTCGGGCATGGATTTCATGGTCACCATTTTATAGTTGGGAAAATTGCTTTGAACGATTTTTCCGTCTTTTACCTGAATCTCTCCAAACAGGGCAGCAGTAAGTCCATAAACGATTCCGCTTTGCATTTGACTTTCGATAATGGCCGGATTTACCGTACGCCCGCAGTCGATCACACAATACACCTTATCTACTTTTATCTTTTTCCCATCCAATCGAATCTCTGCTACCTCACCAACGATTGACCCAAATGACTCATGTAAAGCCAGTCCCCGGAATACTCCCGGATTTGGATCTACTTTCCAGTTGCTGATTTCAGCCAGTTTATCCAATACGGCTGCATGTCTGGGGGATTCCACCAGCATTTCACGTCTGAGTTCATACGGATCCCTGCCCAATGCATGAGCGCACTCATCCATAAAACATTCGGTGAAAAAGGCATTCTGAGAATGACCCACACTGCGCCAGGTTCCCACAGTCATGGGCAGATCCACGGTGCTCAAATCCGTGTAGGCTGCATCCATTTTATAGGGTAGCTCCCGCATTCCTTCGGTGGATGAGGGATCGTCTTCAGGTTTCATAGGCATCATGGGTATATTCCTGGCAAACAGGCCTGCCACAGCTCCTTGTGTCCCTACTTTTTTCTTCCAACCCGTTATGTTGTTTTCGTCTAAACCA
>Ga0114948_10001071_pt1 | contig 11568 bp, 10 predicted proteins | sample CR04metaG_FD_83877 | JGI IMG/M metagenome (GOLD analysis project Ga0114948, IMG submission 83877) | Deep subsurface microbial communities from Mariana Trench to uncover new lineages of life (NeLLi) - CR04 metaG | ecosystem: Environmental > Aquatic > Marine > Ocean trench > Sediment | place...
TACCATCCACTTTTCGACACTGGCCGAAAGCTTCCAGATTCTGGTTTACTATCCTAGAAAGGACAGAACGGCTTGTGTTCTGAGCCGGTGATCAGTCAGTATCGCGCTTGCGCCCGGCAAACCTCTCGCTCAGACCTTGCTAATATCGCTGGGGATCTTGGGTGAACTGCTCCGGCAGAACCTTGATGGCGACTTCACGGGGCAGGTCAGTGGGTCAACGAGAAAGGGCAGCGAATCGACATCGGTAACGTGAAGTCCAAGAGTTTCAAGCGGGTACTTCGCAAGGCAGGGCTAAGGGACATCAGATACCATGATTTGAGACACACCTACGCCAGCCAACTGCTTGCCCATGGGGAACCGGTCACATACGTCTCTCAACAGCTCGGACACGCAAACCCACAAATCACGTTCAAGGTCTATGCCCACTGGATCCCGAATAAGAGTCAGCGCAAAGCCGTGAATCGGTTGCCGTCTTTATCTCGGGGTCTGGACAATGCGCAAGTGGAGGACCTGGCCAGGTAACTTTTTTTGCCCTTAATCCGCAATCCAGCCGCAACCAGAGGCTCATTAGGGCTCTTCGGTTGCGGCTTTTATTTTGTATAAACCTTTAATATTTAGTGAGTTGCAAGGAAAATCCAGAGGGCCGTCCGATCTCAAAAGTCAAACTGATAGCTATACTTGACGAAGAGGGCGCGCTCGAGCGGATCGAACCTCTCGCCCGGGGTTGCGTAACGGTCATTGTAGACCACGTAAAGACCGGTTCCTGAGGTGGTGGTCCACCCGAAGCGAATGTTGGTGCTGAATTGCTGTGAGCGGCTGTTGTACTGAAAAAAGGCGTCGATAAAGCGATAGGGGGTAAAGGAATAGTTTACCTTGAGGCGCCCCAGAGTGGTGTTGAAGCGTCCCCAATCTGCTTCCACGCTGGTGTTAGTGATATCGAAGGTGGTGATGAATCGAGGGCCGGTCCGAAATCCCAATGAGACGGAATAAGTCTGAATATCCCCCCCGTAAAAGCCGCCGAAACCGATGTCAATGTCCCCAAAAATCTTGGCCGAAGGGTCGGATCCCACAAAGAAATCATACTCATTAAAACGGTAGACTCCGGGAGGAACTGTGACACCCGGATGGGGTTCAAAGGGCGGGTTGTCAGCCCGCAGTAACTCATAGTTGCGGTTGGTCGTAATACCAATGCTGCCCCCATTGGTGAGACGGATCTCCAAGTCCCAGTGCTGGCGCTCGGTCTCCAGTTCTCCGTCAAATCCGTAAAAGCGACGGAAGGTGAAGTGAGGATTCCATTGTCGCACCGGCCCCGATTCAGGACTGGGAGTGAAATGGACACCGAATCTGGGATAGCGGATGCCCCGCCGGGGAACAAATCCTACCTCCGGGTTGAAGTTTTCCTGGATCTCCTGGTACCTGGCATCAAACTGCCAAAGATCGCTCCTGTACTCGGCAATGAAGTTTCCAGCCCAATCATCCCCGGAGAGATCGGGGGAGTAAGTCTTGGCCAGCCAACTGGACAGGATCACGTGCTCTCCAAACCCTAACTGCAAATCGGTTCCCCAGGCCCGGTTGTATTCCGTGTGCCCCAGTGGGTCGCCGACATTGTCCCGATTGGTGAAGATGAAGCCTACGCTGCTTCTTCGATGAAACTCCCTGCGCACACGGCCCACAAAAAAGTTTTGACCCGCTACCAGGTTTTCCTCTTCACCCGTCTGAATGGAAAGAATGCCCAGGTTGAACCGATCGATTTTTCCCGTGAGTCGGGTTCCCCACAGGATGGGAACTTCGGTCCCGTCCTCAATACCGATTCTTCGGCTAAAAAACAGATCCATCTCCCGTGGGGTTCCAAAGGCGAAAGTGCCCGCATTTTCCAGGAAAAAGCCGCGCTTTTCCGGAAAGAAGAGATCAAAACGGGTCAGATTGATCTGCTCGTCATCCACCTCAACCTGGGCGAAATCCGTGTTCACCGTACCGTCCAGCGTGAGCGCCGAGGTGAGTCCGTATTTCACATCAAAACCCACTTCGTTCTTAAATTCCGAAGTCGAGGCGCTGAAGTCCTTCTGTGGACCCACCAGAACATAAGGAATGAACTTGAGGTTTCGCGGAGAACGTACCTCGAGTGACTCGAGCTCTCCCGCCAGGGAGACCCGGTAGATACTGTGGGCCTGGGGAATCTCGGCCCAGAAGGACTGCTCGTTCTTGCGACGAATATTGCGCATGACGTTGAGGCCCCATTTCTGAGGCTCTTCACTGCCTTTGAAGCGAAGGGAGGTCAGGGGAATCCTCATCTCGGTCTCCCATCCACGTTCGGTACGACTGCTGCTGACTGTCCAGGTGGTGTCCCAGTTCAGGTTAAATGCGGCCACGTTCCCACGCGCTGCCGTTGAAGTCGCTGAGCGACCGATACCGGCCGTACTACTGACCTGGCCACCGCTAACCCCTTCATTCAGGATCTGCGCGTCGTACTGGATTCCCGACGGATTGGTCCCAAACAAAAACCCATTTTGCCTGTCAAAAAAAGTATCCAGGATGATCAGGATCGAATCGGAGTCGTTTAGATTACCGTCCCTTCGGCTCTGGGTATCCACGATCTTATCCGGTTCAGAGTCAAAGCAGATCACGCCGATGTAGAGGGCATCTTCGGTGTAGAGGAATCGAACTTCGGTTTTTTCCGTGGCAGGTTTTCCGAGTGCAGGGCGCTGCTGCACGAAATCGCTGGCCGTGGCCGCCGCTCCCCATTCCTCGTCATTCACGCGCCCATCCAAAACGGGTGGCGTTTCAATTCGAACAGCGGACACCGAGGGGGGAGTGGCATGAAGAGCTGCACTCAGGCAGGAAATCGAAAGTAGAAGTCCAACTGCAACTCTTTTCCACACGCGTGTGTCCCACAAAGATGAATCCTCCAAGTGTTGGAAGCGCGAGATAATGATACCAGCCCGTACTATGCATAAATTCTCTACTGCAGCGACGAAATCATCCGGCCTGCTGCCACCGCCCCCGTTGCGGGTCGCGCAACGCAGTAGACACGGTCAGATCTGCCGACGCAGTAGATTGGGTGTGAGGGATAAGCGCGGGCCGGGCCCTGGTAGCTATTCCTCCGGCTCGACTAGCCTGATGGACGTAATCACCACCGGCTTGACGGGGACATCCCCGCTGCCGGTCTTCACGGCAGCGATCTTGTCTAAAACGCTCTTACCGGAAGTCAGTTTCCCGAAGACGGCATACCCCCAGCCATCCGACCCTGGGTAATCGAGAAAGGCGTTGTCGCGGTGATTGATGAAGAACTGGCCAGTGGCGCTATGAGGGTCTGAGGTGCGCGCCATGGCCAGGGTTCCACGCTTATTCTTGAGGCCGTTCTTGGCTTCGTTTTGAACGGACTCACGGGTTGGCTTGCGGTTCATGTTGATGGTAAATCCGCCGCCCTGGATCATGAAATCCTTCATGACACGGTGGAAGAGGGTTCCATCGTAGTACTTGTCGTCCACATACTGTAAAAAATTCTTGACGCTTTCTGGTGCCTTCTTTGGGTCGAGCTCGGCAACCATCGTGCCGAGCGATGTTTCGATTTCCACCACGGGTTTGTCTCCTTGTCCGTAGACAGTGCTGATTGTCATCAAAAGCCCCAGCAATGCCCCTAGCACAGATGGGCGGACCAAGGCTCCGATAGTGAGTGGTTTGTGATTGAGTTTCATAGATTTCTCCTTTTTCTGTGCCACAGGTTCCATTGGCAAAGCGGCGTCCATCTGCTTCAGCCGACGGGTCTGCTCCCCCGGCTTGAAGCTCGCGGTAGAATGAATTTATAAAAATACTCTTCGAATTTATCGGGATACTCCAGTTTCCACATGGTGAAGTCGTGCCGGAATTGTTCCATAAAAGTGTCGACAAAGACAGCGGCGTCCAGCGCACCGGCCTGGCTTGCCTCCAGCCACTGATCTAGCAGCAAATCCTCTGCTTCAGAACTGCTGGCTCTGATTTCCTTCCAAATCACGAGCAAATCGGTGATGGCGGTCAGCTCTTCTCTGAAGGTATACCGGTAAACCTTGAACTGGGGGTTTCTTCTTTGAAATGTGAATTTTTTCCAGCGGACCTTGGTGTTAATGTAGGCTTTCCAAGCCGGACGCGTCACCTCACTGACTTGGTCCAGATCCTCATCCGTCGGTTCCTCGATTTCCTGATCGATCAGCCACAAGACCGGCTTGGGGAAGTGGAGTGCCATGTGTTCGATGTTGGCTCCCCCCAAATCCAGTTGTGTCATCAACTGCCACGTAGGTGGGTAGCCAGGATCGGCTTTCAGACTGAGAATTAAATTACCCATGGCCTCCTCTCCCTCTCCCATCATGGCGTAGGTTCGGGCCAACAAGAGAAATCCCACGGGATCATTGGGGTCACGGTCCGCTGCTACCCTGGAAAATCTCAGGGCCTCATCGTATTCTCCCGCGCTAAGATAGATCTCTCCCAGGTGAGCGTAGGCGGAGGCGTAGGTCGCCTCCAGGTCGATCACCTGTTCCAGGGCCTCAATCGCCTTCTGAGTTTCTCCGTCCACAAGAAAGTCCTCGGCCTCTCTGAGAAACCCCTCTGCTTCAGGGTTCTTGGGCCGTGGGTTGAGCCTAACTGGATTCCAGAAGGAAAGGCTGAGTTCCCAGGCTTCGTAGCTATGGGGTGCAAGACGCCGCGAGAAGTTCAGACGTTGGAGAGCTGTTTCCAGGTATTGAGCGCTGTTGGGGCCATCGGGACGGTATCGGAATGCTCCAAAATGGGTTTGAAAGGCCGCCATATGGGCTTCATAGGAGTGTGGGTGGTCCGTCACCAGTTGGGAAGCCTCCTTTACAGCCTGATCGAAGTTCAAGTCTCTCACCAGAGACATCAGCCCCTCGATCCGCTTCTCGATGTCCTGCTCGCTTTGGGCCACAAGAAATGGAGTCGATAAGATGCTCAAGAGGAAGAAGCTTCGAATTTTATGCATCATTCATTCCTTGCCTATAAAAGCGAGCTCTATCATAAAAGCACAACTGCCCATTTTCAACATACTAGCAGTCCAGGAGCCAGGAATTCGAGTCTATCGGGTGGTATCCAGACAGCGCTTAGGAGACCACTTCCGTGCTGTCTTCCAGGTTTTCATCCAGCTTACGGCGTTCGATTTCTATGCGCCGAATGATTTGTTTGGCTGCCGGATGATCGGCCAATTTGGGATTGCTTCGCACTCTAGGCGCTTTGGAGATCGTCTCGACGACTTCAATGCCTTCCAGAACTTCACCGAAAATGTTGTATTTTCCGTCCCATTCCGGTTTACGCTTGAGTACGATGAAGAACTGACAACTGGAGGAGCCTGGATCCGCGTCCTTACGCATCATTCCCACCGAACCCCGTTTGACCGGGTACTCTTCGTGAAACTCGGCCTCAATCCATTCCCGTGAGTTTCCCAGACCGTCGTTCAAGGGATCATTGTCTTTGGAAAAGGGGTCGCCACCCAGTATGAATCCGGGACTGACGTAGTGGAAGGTGGTGCGCATGTAGAACCCGGAACGGGCGAGTTCTACAAATTGGGCGACAGTACTGGGAGCCAGTTCAGGAAGCAGCCTCACCACGATATCTCCGTTGTTGGTACTGATGACTGCGACCAGATCCCCTTCCTCTTCAGGTACTGTCGCGGTTTCCTCAATCCCCACTGGAGGTTCCTCAGGAGCTTGCGAACAGGCAGCTCCCAGGCAGCCGACCAACAGGGTCAACCAGATAAACCTAGTATTTTGCATTGTTGTGCCCTCCCCAAGGCAAGATTTTCCCTGTTTTTAACACATATAACGGTGTTCGTCCAGCCCAGCCCCACCCGTAACCAGCACAGCGGCGCCCTGAATTTCACCACTTCTCAATTGGGCCAGAGCTTTGTTGCACTCGGAGAGAGGAAAAGTACGGACTTGGGTTTTGACGGGAATCCGGGGCGCTAAGGCGAGAAACTCCTGGGCGTCACGGCGTGTGAGGTTAGCCACGGAACAGATTTTCCGTTCTCCCCACAGTAAATGGTAGGGAAAGGAGGGAATATCGCTCATGTGAATCCCGCCGCACACGACCGTCCCGCCTTTGGCAACAGCTTTGAGTGCCAGAGGAACGAGTTCACCCACCGGAGCAAATAGAATTGCGGCGTTGAGCTCATCCGGTGCCAACTGGTCCGAATCACCAGCCCAGGTTACTCCAAGTGTCCGCGCGAACTGTTGTGCTTCACGATCCCCGGGACGGGTAAAGGCATAGACCTGGCGCTTTTGGTAAATGGCGACCTGGGCAACGATGTGCGCGGCAGCTCCAAACCCGTATATCCCCAGCCGTTTTCCATCTCCTGCCATAACCAGGGAGCGGTACCCGATGAGGCCGGCACACAGCAGAGGTGCGGCTTCAACGTCGGAATAAGACTCCGGAATGGAAAAGCAGTAGCGGTGATCGGCTAAAGTGTAATCGGCGTACCCGCCATCGATGGTGTAGCCGGTAAAGAGAGCCTGGTCACAAAGATTCTCACGGTTGGAGCGACAATAAGGACACTCTCCACAGCTCCAACCCAGCCAGGCAATGCCCACCCGGTCCCCAACGGCCAAAGAATCGACTCCTTCGCCTTTCTCCACGACCCTGCCCACGATTTCATGGCCAGGCACCAGGGGAAGCTTGGGCTCGCAGAGGTCGCCGTCCACCACGTGCAGGTCGGTCCGGCAGACTGCGCAGGCCGCAATTTTCACCAGAACCTGTCCCACGCCGGGCTTGGGTATGGGTAGATCAACTTCCCGCAGGGGCTCTCCTGGTGCCTCAAAAAGCATGGCTAACATATCCGTTTAAAAACTTACCCCGTCAGCACCCCACTTGCAATCTTGGCTGAATATATATTGCCCATTCGCGTGATGGCAATCACCATTTTCCTTGATGTATGCTGTTACTATTCCTTTTGCCAATGTTTTCATTGCGCATATGTTAACCTCCAAGGGCCTGTAGGTTAGATGTAGTCCCAAAACCTGCAGGCCCGCCTCTCTCACCCTCACTCTCTTTCTTGCTCGCTGCGTGTGAAGCGTGCACTTGCCATACTGCAGTGGTATCTTCCGGAAATGAATCGTGAGGCGCCTCAAGAAGTTCATCCAGTCTTTGGGTGCACTCGATCAAATCTCATGAACCAAATACCGTTCTCACACGTATAGATTTCTGGTGACTGATCCATTTCATAGGGTTAGCCGGGATTATGCATAGATTGTCTACTACAGTGCCGAATCATCTAGCGTGCTGCACCGACTGCGTTGTGCGACCCGCAAGCGGGTGCCCCCGCACGTGGCGCAACGCACTCATCGCGGCGCCTGCGGCACTTCGTTACGAGAACCTATGCATGATCCCGCCTGGAATCATTGGATCCGGTGCAGCGGCCAACGTTTTTAACGGAATGCTGAGCCGGATTTTCTTTTGACGTCGCGCGCGCGCTGGAGGAAACTATGCAAGTCAAATTTCCCGTTACTACAACTATTATTCTGTGGGTGGGTCTCCTGCTCCCGTCTCAGGGATGGGCGCAGGACTCCCAGGCTTTATCTCAAGGGGATCTGGTGATCCCGGAATCGTATATCACTCGCATGCGGCAGGAGGGACCTGTCCTGGAAATAACCCTGAAAGAAGCCGTCCGGTTGGCATTGGTTAACAACCTGGAAATTGCGATTGAGAATTACAACGAAGATCTGAATCGCGAACAGATCATCAAGACACGTAGCTTCTATGATCCGACCTATAGCATGTCAGTGGGCTGGACCAGTTCGGAAAGCCCGACTACCAGCAGTTTGCAGGCCGGTGGGGCAATTACTGTAAACAATACTGACCGGTTCTCTTTCGATCACCAACTCCTGCAGAATGTGGCGGGAGGAGGGATCCTGGATATCACTTTCACCAACAGCCGAAACGATACCAATAGCAGATTTTCGTTCATCAACCCGCGCTTTAACTCCACCTTCAACGTCGCCTTTACTCAGCCGCTGTGGCGGGGTTTTCGGGAAACCAACACCGAACGACAGATTGAACTTTACAATCTGGATAGTGACATCAATGAAACCCAATTCGAGCAGCGGGTATCGGAAATCGTGCAGCAGGTCCAGAATCAGTACTGGGAGCTCGTTTACGCCGTAGAGGCCAACGAAACCCAGCGGAAGTCCGTGCAATTGGCAGCCATCCAGCATGAGAACAACCGCAAGCGAGTGGAGATTGGGGTCATGGCTCCCATTGAGATCACCTCTTCTCGGGCGGAGATTGCCCGGCGGGAACAGGAAATGATCCAATCCGAGGTCCAGATCATTACCGCCCAGAACGCGCTCAAGCGGCTTCTGGCATCGGATCCCGGGGCCGGCATCTGGAATGTTGTCTTGATCCCCACTGATGTTCCGCAAATTGAGGATGTACAGTTTTCACTGGAAGAGTCCATCCGTACAGCCCTTGGAAGGAGGCCCGAGTTAGAGCAGATTCAACTGCAGATGGAGCAAAACGAAGTCGATCGGAGTTACTACAAGAAAGATGGAAAACCCAGCGTTAACCTGCGAGGCAATTTCGGCTCCAATAGCGCTACAGGTCAGGTGTTTGAAACGGTTCTCATCGATACGGATGGCGATGGAATTCCGGATAGCAGCGGGGGACGAGCACCCAATCTGGATGATCCTCGCTTTGGAAATTTCAGCAAGACCTGGAAACAGGTTTTCAGCTTCGATTTCATCAACTGGGGCGTTTTCCTGGATCTCCAGATTCCGCTGCGCAACAGGTCCAATGAGGCCGATTTGGCCACGGTATTGATTCGTGAGCGACAGCTCTTGAGCACGCTGAAGAACCAGGAGCAGATGATCATCGTAGAAGTTCGCAACGCCTATGAGAGCCTGGCTACCCGAAAAAAGAGTTTGGAAGCGGCAAACGTGGCCAGCTACCTTTCCAGGGAGCAGCTGGAGGGGGAAACCAAGCGCTTTGAGGCGGGTCTCTCCACCAACTTCGAGGTCCTTCGCCTTCAGCGGGACCTGGCCCAAAGCCAGGTGAGCGAACTCAGGGCATTGGTGGATTACCAGTTGGCGGTGACGGCCCTGCAAAAGGCCCTGTTCAACATCGTTGAGGAGAGTGATATTGTTCTGGCAAAGGGCAGTGAGAACTAATCCTGGCCAGGAGTCTCTCTATTCATAGGTGAGGTTTGCTGAAACTGTCGGATGGCGAACAGGTCACCCCTCGGAGTAGGTCTGTAGTGCGGTTCTACGGATGCCGTTCCCGTGGAGTTCATCTGAACACTTCCCCAATGTGTGAACAGGAGCCGTATTTTCCCTCTTTGTGTGTTCCAAACGCTCTGTTAAGATCCCCGTTGGGATTCTTCAACGACCCAGAGAAGAGGACAAATTCATGGCCCGGGAAGAGAACAAACAGTGGATTATCGAGCAGGTGGAACGGTTGGCACGAGAGGCAGGTCATGGGAACGTAAGATTTCATAGTTGGGAGCTTTGCAGGTACGTGGACCCAAGCGAACTGGATCCCAACAAGTACACTGGCCCGGCCGGTGAAGTATGGAAGCTGATCCTCGCAGAAGAAATAGCCAAGGATCCGATTGCCAGCATTGGACTGACCGAGAAGGAGATCGAAGGGTGCAAGACTCACCAGAGCGAGGTTGTGTCCAATCGCCTGCACGATGCCATCGCTAAGCTGGGGTCGATGCTCTTCTAACCTCAGTCGCCAATTGATCCCGATGGTCTGTCGGGTCGCTAAGTGGGTTTCCCTCCCTGCACAAAAGGGATAGAATCCACCTACTGTGTTGAGCCCGCTCTTGCAGACCCAAATCGAAATACGTTTACAGGACATGCCTTCCTGGTTTATGGCGGTCATCAGCGCCTTGGGGCTGGTCCTCCTCTTGTTGCTCGTTTTCGTTCTCCTCTTGTGCGTGATTGCCTCCTCCACCTTTTTCGGCCTCAAATCGAAGCTCAATAAGATGATCGAAACCTTGAGTCGAGTGGAAGAGGAGCTCAAACATTCGAAGAGAGAAGAGGACTCCTGAAGATTTTATCTTGCGCCTTCAGAATGGAATGTATATAAAGTTTCCAACGAGTTTTCGGGGAGGGACCTTTCAAAATGGCAAAGAAAAAGATTTCACGGCGTAATTTTTTGGCAACAGGGCCGGCGGTGGCGGCCGGTTCGGCGATTTCCGCAAGGGGCCTCACTCAAGAATCCGAAGCGGTGCACGGAACGCCACCCTCAGGGATTAGCCTTCGGGTCCAGTCCCTGATCTCGGTGCTGACCAAAAAAGGGCTGCTGGATCCCAAGGCTGTGGACGCACTGATTGAGTATTACGAAACGAAAATCGGACCCCATACTGGGGCCCAGGTTGTAGCCCGGGCCTGGGTGGATCCGGCCTTCAAAACAAGGTTGCTGGAGAACGCTTCCTCCACCATCACCGAGTTAGGACTGACGGGGATCGGGAACTCACGGGCGGACCTGGTTGCTGTCGCCAACTCTGCCCAGGTGCAAAACATGGTTGTCTGCACTTTGTGCTCCTGCTACCCCTGGGCTCTTTTGGGACTTCCTCCCAGCTGGTACAAGGACTTTGCCTTTCGATCCCGGGCGGTGATCGAACCGCGCGCGGTGCTGGAGGAGTTTGGAATGACACTGGAAGAGGATGTGGAAGTTCATGTCTGGGACAGCACCGCCGATCTGCGCTATCTCGTGATTCCAGAACGCCCGGAGGGAACGGAGGGGATGACTGAGGAAGAACTGGCTGCGCTGGTGACACGGGACTCCATGGTCGGCGTTGAAAAGCTGAAACCCTATAGGCCGGAGGGAGAGGTATGAACGGTATTCATGACATGGGCGGTATGGACGGGTTCGGCAAAGTTCAGCCCCAGGACAGCGAAGCTTTCCATGAACTTTGGGAAAAGAAGATCTTTGTCGCAAATCGGTTGGTGCGTACGGAGAGTTTGAATGCAGGCCGCTCGTCGGAAAGCATGAATCCAGTGGATTACCTCAGCTGGGGCTATTTCGGCCGGTCGCTGCACTCATTGGAAGAAAAAGTCCTGAGGAATGGGCTGGTTACTGAAGAAGAATTGAAGAACCCGGAGGGGAGACTGGCCAGGGTGGTAGCTTTCCCGGTTATAAAGGCCGAAGAAGTGGAAGCCCGTTTTCAAACCAGGCGTGGAAACCGTATCCAGATAGACGTTCCGCCCAAATTCCGAGTGGGTGACCGCGTGATTGTAAAAAATGAGCATCCCCGGGGCCACACCCGCTGCCCCCGATTTTTCCGGGGACGTCAAGGCCAGGTGGAAAGGGATCGCGGAGTCTGGCCCTTTCCGGATAGGCTCGCCCATGGACTGAGAGACAAGCCCCAACACTGTTATTCCGTCAGATTCGCAGCCACCGAACTTTGGGGGAGCCGGGCTGACCCCAAGGACCGTGTCTACGCGGATCTTTTTGAAGATTACCTGGAGGAGGCTTCCTAGATGATCGACCCCAAAGCATTGAAGGATTTACCGTTGTTGCCCAGAGACGAGGAGGGCCCCGTATTTGAGGAACCGTGGCAGGCCCAGGCCTTTGCCGTGGTCGTGAAGCTCA
>Ga0114948_10001072_pt1 | contig 11564 bp, 7 predicted proteins | sample CR04metaG_FD_83877 | JGI IMG/M metagenome (GOLD analysis project Ga0114948, IMG submission 83877) | Deep subsurface microbial communities from Mariana Trench to uncover new lineages of life (NeLLi) - CR04 metaG | ecosystem: Environmental > Aquatic > Marine > Ocean trench > Sediment | place...
ATCTGCAGCGCACCGGACTCAGCAAGCGTCGGCCCGCCTGGGGTTTCGCGATACTCGTCCTGGTGCTGTTTTTCGGTCTACCATTGACGTTATCGAAGTTGCCCGTGAGCGAAGAAACTAAGTTTCCGGCGTTCCTGACCGACGCAATCTGGACCTCGGGCGAACTGCATCCCCGCCATCAGCTCGCAACCGAAAATGATTGTTCGGACTGCCACGTCGAGCCCTTTTCGCGAGTACGGGATGAGGCCTGTCTCGATTGTCACCAGTCCGTGCGGGATCACGCGGAGCCGGACCAGATGCTTGCGCAAGACCTCGTCAAAGACCGTTGCGGCGCGTGCCATCGTGAGCACAATGAACCGCCGATGCTGGTCGATCAGTCGAACGCGGCCTGCACGAGTTGTCATGCCTTCGAGAGTTTCGCGAATGGCCACCCGGAATTCTCGGGCTACCCGACCGCGGGCCGTACCGGGATAATTTTCGACCACACCTTGCACGAGAAAAGCAACTTCGGGAAAACCGGACGCGGGTTCGATTGCAGCGGTTGTCATGATCTGGACGTGGCTGGCCAGCAAATGGACGTCGGCTCGTTCGACGACATGTGCGTTGACTGTCACGGGACCTCGGAAAGCAAAAACCCGAGCAAGATTTATCACCACGGTGACCAGGTCATCGGAGGCAAGCCGATTGCGGTTTTCACGTTGCCGCGCCTCGATCAAAAGCAAATCGAGGAGGTGGGCGCCGTGCTCGGCGCGTGGCCCGCCGGCACCAAGCGGGGGTCGCGTGCTGGTCTGACGCGCCTGGGGTTGACGCCATTGACCGAATTGATGCTCGCGAGCGATGTCGATGTGGCATTCGCGCTGGGCAGGCTCAAGCGAAACAAGACTAAACTGGCGTCGCTCAAGCGCGCCTCTGCTCAGGACATGACGGACGTTGCGACGATCGTCTGGGCGACGAAGCGGTTGCTCGCGGACCTGGCTGAAGATATGCCCGGGGCGCTTAAAGCGCGGCTGGGTCCGGGCTTACGCAGCGATCTGGGCGGTCGCGATCTCGCCGCGCTTTCCGGACAGTTGCCACCGGCCGTCATTGAACGTGCGGTATCCGAGTGGTTCCCGGCCGGCTCCGGCGACAGAAGCCTGGCCGAGGACCTTGCAGGCTATGCCGCCGAATCCGGCGTCGATGCACCCGAAGGAGCAGAATCGGTGGATTCAGGGGTGCCCGGGGCGACACCCGAGTTGCCTGGGATTGACTGGATTCGCAGCGGACAGTGGCAGGTGCAAAAGTATTCGCTGCAATACCAGCCTTCCGGGCACAACGATGATTTCGTCAAGGCGTGGCTCAATATCAGCCTTGCGCTCATGCATGTCCCCGAGAATTTCGATTCGACGACCGGCGAACGATTCGATGTGGGCGATGCGGCCATCCAGGTGTTCGAAGCGTTCGCCGATCCGGGCGCAAAACCCGGCGAAGCAAAAGGTCCCGGCCGCTGCACGAAGTGCCACAGCAAGGCCGGGCCCGCTGCAACAGAACCGGGCCTGAACTGGACGGCCTTGCAAGCCGATACCCGCAGCCGCGAGCACACACGCTTCCGGCATTCGTCGCACTTACCACCCGGTTCGCAGGATGCCTGCGCCGACTGTCACCAGCCGCATACCGATAACGAATCAGACCACGCGAGATCGAAATTTCTCGAAGCTTATCTCTATGATTCGGAAGATAGCCTTTCCGGTAGCAACTTTGTTGCAATCGAGAAACAGGTCTGTGGTGATTGTCATGCGCCGGAAGCGGCTGGTGGAGACGGCTGCCTCGTCTGCCACAATTACCATGTGGCCCGTTAATTCCAGCGTCATCGCGATCGGCCTGGGCAACCGGCAAGCTGGATGCATGTGCCCGACAGATCGGCTAGAATGCTTTCAGCTGAGCAACAATAATCCAAAGCAATGCGCGCTGGGCTAATGGGGGAAGTTGTGGTGGCGGACCGGAATCCATACTCCGATAGTATTGCGGCGAAAACGTCCACAAGAGAGTGTCATCCGGCTGGGCGTGCGCTAATCAATTTTGCGCTGGTCATTATCGCGACCGGTTTGCTGCAATCCGGGCTGGCGGCCCAGGAAGAGACCGCGAACGCGGAGCTCACGCCGCAAGAAGCCGCTGCGGCCAGGTTACACGCCGACTTACTGATCAGTGATCGCTTTCCACCCGCAACCAAGTGCGCTGCGTGCCACCCCAAACATTATCGCGAGTGGAGCGTATCACCCCACGCATACGCGCAATTGAGTCCCGTGTTCAATGCGATGCACGGCACGATTCTTAAACGGACGAACGGCACGCAGGGCGATTTCTGCATCCGTTGCCATACACCGGTTGGCATGAACCTCGGAGAGTCCCTATTCATGTCGAACATAGATCGGCATCCGACATCCAGGGAAGGCGTGACTTGCATCGTCTGTCATCGCGTCAATAAGGACTACGGCCGCATCAGCGGAAGACTCGGCATGGTCGAGGGCGATATTTTCGACCCGGTCTTCGGGCCCAGCGGTGACGCCGAACTCAAAAAATGCCTTGCGGACAAGACGAAGTGCCGCGTCAACCAAGAGCGCGGCAAGCGCGGCCGGTCCATCCATGCCGGCGTGATCGAATTCCCGCGGCTGACCGAGCCTGAATTCTGCGGTACCTGTCACGACGTGCGATTGCGCAACGGGTTCCGACTCGAAGATGCGTTCAGTGAATACAACTACTCGCCAGCTGCCCTGAACGGTGTTACCTGTAACGATTGCCACATGGGCAAAGAGCCCGGCGTAGTTTCGGGATACGAAGAGGGGCCGGCAGCCGAGATCGGCGGCGGTCGTCGCGAAAGCTACAAGACCGGTGTTCGCAAATTAACCAACCATATGTTCCCCGGACCGGACTATTCGGTCATTCATCCCGGGTTTTTCCCGCATAACACGGACGCGGAAAAGATCGCGACGATTCGCCAATGGCTGGAGTTTGAATGGCGGGACCCGATCACGAAAAACGAGGAATGGTGGGGCACCGACGCTTTTGAAAAAAAGGTGCGTGCGAATACGGACGATTATGAATTTCCGAAGCAGTGGAGTTCGCGCACCAGGCGCGGGCGGGCGCGGAAAATCATTAATGAACAATTAGCCCTGCTGAACGAAATTAAGGAGCAACGATTGTTGATCCTGCAAGCCGGTTACAAGCTCGATGAAATCGAACCACTGACAATGCGCAGCGACCGCATCCGCTTTAGAGTCAAGGTGCGCAACGGAACCGATGGGCACGGCGTGCCCACCGGATTCGATGCCGAACGGTTGGTCTGGTTGAGGGTTACGGTCACCGACAACGCGGGCCAGGTCATATTCCGCTCGGGTGACCTGGACCCGAACGGCGACCTGCGAGATTTGCATTCTCTTTATGTCCACAACAACGAACTGCCGCTCGACAAGTATCTATTCAGCCTGCAGAGTAAATTCCTGACCCGCAATATTCGCGGCGGGGAGCGAGAACAGGTGATTCCGATAAATGTGTCGCTGGATCCGCTGCCCTTCCTGCGGCCGGAGGTTCGACCAAGCGGAATCTACGGCCGCCCGCGCGGAGCACGCAAGCAAAAGAAGAATCTCCCTCCGAACGGCCATCGCTGGGCAACCTACGAGATCAACGGCAAGCAGTTGACCGGCAACGGACCCTATACAGCGAGCGTTGAACTGGTGTCCGGCATGATCCCGATCAATCTGCTGAACGACATCCAGGAGGTCGGCTTTGACTATGGCATGAGCGCGAAGCAAATCGGCGACGCAGTCGTCGAGGGCCACCAGGTTCTTTGGCAGAAAGAGCATGTCTTCGATATCGACGGTGAGTAGCGTATGCGCACTGATAAAGATAATGGCTCGTTATAAAGACCGTGCAGCATAAATTCGCGACCAGATTTTTGTTTTGCGTGGCTTTGATCGGGGCCGTTTACGCGAGTGCATCATGGGGGGCCGAGGATAGCGCTCTGTCCGACGAAGCGAAGCCGCTGCAAGTGGATGAGGTTCCCGAACGTGTCCGACCGATCCTCGAAATCGGTGATACATTTTTGGGGGCCGGCAACATCAAGTCCGGATTCACGCTGCCAACCGGTGCCGTATGGCAGCCTAATTTTATCCTTTGGGGCACCTATCGTACCGCTATAAACAGCTTTGACGATGGCATCGTCCCGGGCAGCGAGCGCGTCACCGAATGGGTCAATCGCCTGGATCTTTTCGGCCAGTTGTCGCTGTCTCAGACCGAGCGCGTCGTGATCGGTTTCAGACCCATTGACAAGAACGGCGAGTTCAGCGGATATCGCTTCAATCCGAACAGCGATTCCGTCGATTCATCGAATGATGATGTCAATCTGTTGTATTTTGAGGGTAATCTCGCTGAAATTTTTCCGCACAGTGGCCGAACCAAACGGCGTCGTCTCGATATCGATTTTTCAATCGGCCGCCAGCCTCTGCAGTTTCAGGAGGCTACGCTAATCAACGATATCATGGACTCGATTGCGTTCACGCGCAACAATATAACGCTGTTGCCGAAGGCGACCAATACCCGCGTCGCGGTGATCTACGGCTGGGACAAAGTCAACCGCGGAAACAACGTCGAAGACCCGGACGCAAAACTATTCGGGCTGTTCACCGAGACTGACTTTCCGCGCAGCACGGTGAACCTGGATTTCGTGTATGTCGATTCGGATATCACCGGAGATGGTTTTTACGCGGGCCTCAGCGCCGTGCAGAGGTTTGGTAAAGTCAATACCGCGTTCCGGATTTTGCATTCAGAACCCACCAGTGGATCGACCTCGGAAACGACCCGCGGAACGCTGGCGGTTGCGGAGATCTCGTGGACGCCTGCGCACACGTACAACAACGTCTACACCAATTTTTTCTGGGCCATCGATGCTTTCAATTCGGCGTCGCGCGACGCCGCGACCGGCGGTCCGCTGGGCCTGACCGGTATCCTGTATGCTGCTACCGGCCTTGGAGCATACCCCGCCCCGCTTGGCAACAATGCGATCGAGTCGGTCGGCGGTGCCCTCGGTTACCAAATGTTCTTCGCCAACAACCGAAGACAGCTGATTCTGGAGCTCGGTGCACGAACAGATACCGATGGAACGCAACGGAATCAAGCGGCAATTGGCGTGCGCTATCAGCAGGCAATCGGCAACCGCTACGTGCTCAGGTTCGATGGGTTCCTCTCGGAACAGGAAAATTTCGGCGCCGGCTGGGGTGGCCGCGTTGAGTTCCAGATCAAACTCTGACAAAGAATCAGGATGCCGATTTACTCAATACGAGCAATTACATATCGGGGGAAATTCGATGAAAATGTTTGGGATCCGATTCAATGCCATGCCCGCCGCCCTGATTGCGAGTCTTATCGTTACCGTAATCAGCATTAGGGCCTACGCCCTCGATCCGGCCGACACGGTCGGACCGGACGAATGCATCGATTGCCATGCGCCCGAACACGACGTCTGGGAGAACACCACCCACTACAAAACCTACGACGAGCTATCACTCAGCGATACCGCAGCCGAGATCGCCGAAGCGCTGCAAATCGACGACATCGAGGCCCCTGACGGCACTTGCGTGAATTGCCACTTTACGCTCGTTGGTGACTCCGCGGACGATGCGGAACCCGTTGCCGGTATTTCCTGTGAATCCTGCCACGGCGCTGCCGGCGGCTGGATAGACAGTCACGGTGAATATCCCGGGGCAGACCCGGAGAGCGAATCACCCGACCAGCGGGCCGCACGGATCGCCGCTGCGGAAGACGCCGGGATGATTCGGCCCGAGAACATCAACGAGATCGCGGCAAACTGTCTGAGTTGCCACACGGTACCGAATGAACAACTGGTCAACGTCGGCGGTCATCCAGCCGGCAGCGATTTCGAATTGGTGGCTTGGTCACAGGGCGAAGTCCGGCACAATCTATTCTGGAATGACGGCGACACGAATGCGGAGGCGTCTCCCGAACGCCAACGAGTGTTCTACGTGGTCGGTCAAGCTACCGATCTCGAATTCAGCCTGCGCGCGCTGGCCAAGTCCGTAGAAGAGGGCGTCTATCGGGAAGCGATGGCGGCGCGCATCGGCCAGGTCGTTGCCGGACTGGAGACAATCAATCAGCAAATCGATTCGGCACCCGTTGCAGACATGCTGGCTGCGGCCGGCAGCATCGATGTTTCTGCGCCAGACCCGGCAGCGATCGAAGCCGCGGCGGAAAAAGTCCGCAACGCGATCAAGACCTTCGCAAGCAGCCAGGATGGCAGCACTTTGTCCGCGCTGGATTCGTTGTTACCGGCTGAAGGCCACCATAGCGACAAGTACTAGCCGCAAATCGGGCTGCAGACAAGGCATATAGCCCCGACGGTCATGCCTGCGACGAGGGTCTTGATTGACAAGCCGCGGCGATGCCATCAGTGCGCTGACAGGCAGCGATGTCGCCGTTTTGCCTGCTTTCATTCTCCCAAGTTGGACTATATTATGATTTTTTTACGGTGCATTTATTAATGGTACAGTTTCTGTGGCGGACGCGGTCATGAACGAGCAGGAACAAGGACAGAAGCGATTCGCGCTTGCCGGGCAGAACGACGAGGAGGCAGTCCGGTTCGATCAAGCGATCTTCATTGGACGCACGCCGCAAGCCGAGTTCGAGAATTCGCTCGTCGACGTGGACTTCGTCCTCGAATACTCCGGAGTATCGCGAATCCATGCCCGCATCTGTCCGGATGAAACGGGCGTCTGGGTCGAAGACCTGGGCTCGAGGAACGGCACCTTCGTCAACGACCAGCGAGTCGACAAAAGAACCAAGGCCGTCAACCGGGATCGCATTCGTTTCGAGCTCCAGGAATTCAAGCTGATCGACCACGATGCCGTTGACGAGCCGGCTCGACGCGAATCTGTGGATACGTTCGCGAGCGTGTTTCGTGCCGTGGAGGAGGCCGTTCCCGAGGCGGGCGACGACGAGGGCAAGAAGGGCGGCACCATCATGCTGCCAATTAACCGGAATTTGCCTCCGGGCTGGATAGATGACCGCCAGGCCGGAACCTTGTTCATGCGGCCCGAGGACCTGGATCAGTCTAGTATTGCCCCGGATCTCGACAGGCTCGAAGAGCAGGCCGACGGCCCCACGTTGCTTATTCTTTCAGGTGACGAGGCCGGGCGCCCATTCAAATTAGAGAGTTCGAGCGAGATAAATTTCTGGAATATTGGTAAAGAATCCGCCGAACATGACTTGTCCATCGTTATCAACGACCCATCGGTGTCGGATTTTCACGCGAAGCTCGTGCGCAGGGGAGACCGTTGGAAAATTATCGATCAGATGTCGACGAACCACATCTATATTAACGGCAATCAATTTACCGTGGCGTACCTCGCGTCGAAAGACCACATCCGCTTCGGACGTGTGGAGAGCCTGCTCCTGTTGCCGCAGAGCAAGCGCATGGATCAAGGCAAGAGCGAAAAATCGGGCTTGTTTCGGCGGTTGCTGAATGCGCTCGGGATCGGCAAGTAATCCTCCAGCAAAAGAATTACCTTCGAAACCGTCAGAGGTATGCGCGTCCTGGCTCCCCAGCGGGCGATAGCGTCAATCTGATCTTAATCACTAAAGATCAATCCGCATTGATCGATATGCCAATATTGTTCTTTGCAGGCGGATTGCCCCGGCGGGCGATCCTAATCTTCGTCGAGATGCATGCCGATGGTGTTGTACCCGCCATCGACATAGAGAATCTCTCCGGCGATGCCTGCCGCCAGGTCCGAACACAGGAATGCTGCGGCATTGCCAACGTCTTCCGGCGTGATATTACGCCGGATCGGCGACACCTTTTGCATGTGCGTCAACATCTTGCGGAAGCCTGCGATACCGGCTGCGGCCAATGTCTTGATGGCGCCGGCAGAAATTGCGTTGACCCGAATTCCTCTCGGGCCGAGATCAGCGGCGAGGAAGCGCACGTTGGCCTCGAGCGAGGCTTTCGCGAGTCCCATGACGTTGTAGTTGGGTATCGCACGCACGGCGCCGAGATAGGAGAGCGTCAGAATCGCGGAATTACGATTTTCCATCATCGGCAAGAAGGCTTTCGCCAGTGCGGCAAGGCTATAGCTCGAAATATCGTGAGCAATCTGAAAACCTTCGCGGGTCACGCTCTCCACGTAAGTGCCTGCCAGCTGGTCGCGCGGCGCAAAACCGACCGAGTGCACCAGGACTTCAAGACCGTCCCATTCCTTGCCCAGAGATTCTACGACCGCATCGATTTCCTCATCGCTGCCAACGTCGAGCGGAAATGTAATGTTTGAGCCGAGTTCCGCGGCGAACTTTTCGACGCGTGGCTTCAGCTTGTCGTTCTGGTAGGTAAATGCCAGTTCGGCACCTTCGCGGGCGAAGGCATTAGCGATGCCCCAGGCAATCGAGCGATGACTCGCGAGCCCGACGATCAGCGCGCGCTTTCCGGCCATGAATCCCATTAATTTTTCCCCAATTAAATTTCTTCGACTAATACGAATTCTAACGATATTCTTCGCTCTGGTGTAAGCAGCCGTGTTGAAAAAGTCTCAGGCGAGCGCGAGACAAGGCAAGCGGCGCCGAAATAGCGGAGTGTACAATACGGTACATGAGCGTTTTGAGGCGGCGATTAACGCAGTATCGTGCCGCATGAGACTTTTTCAAACGGCTGCTAGCTGGATTGTGCAGTAACGTCGACATACATCGTCAGTTTCTGCCCAGGCCGCAATATCATGTTCTTGTCGATCCCGTTCCAGCGCACCAGGTCATTGACCGTGATGCGGAAGCGGTTTGCGATCAGGTATAACGAGTCGCCACTGCGCACGGTGTAATTCAGTTTGCGCGTCGTGGCGTTGCCGGTAATCGCCTTGCCCGGTACAGGCTGGCTGGTCCAGACGACGAGTTTTTGTCCGATCGATAGCGTGTCGCGCGGCGCCGTGCCGTTCCAGGCAGCGAGTTCACGCATGCCGACACCGTAGCGGCGGCTGATGGTCCAGAAGCTTTCACCGGACGCGACGATATGCTCGACGCGATTGCCGGAGCGTGGTGTGTTCTGTTTTTTCTCACGCCGGGCATCGGCGCTCTGGCTGTATGCGGTCAACGGTTTGGTCGCCACCGGGATCATCAGGTGCCGGCCGGCGCGAATGGTGTTGCCGCGAATACCGTTCGCTGCACGAATCGATGCCAGCGTCGTGTGATAAAGCTCCGCAATTTCTGAAATGGTCTCGCCGTTCTTAATCTTGTGACGCTGCCAGCGTACTCTTTCTTTTTCCGGCACGCTTGCCAGTGCTTCGCTAAATGATTCGACTACGTCGATCGGCAATTGCAGGCGGTGCGGTCCGGCCGGATCGGTCGCCCAGCGGTTGTATCCGGGGTTATAGGCATACAGCGTGTCGAGATCGATTCCGGCAAGTTCGGCGGCCAGCGCGAGATCGAGCTGCCCGCCGACATCGGCCACGGCAAACTGCGGCTCATAACGAATATCGGGAAGCGTCAGGCCGAATGTTGCCGGGTTTTTGACGATTGCAACGAGTGCCATCAGTCTTGGCACATAGGCTCTCGTCTCTTTGGACAAAGAGAGACTATAGAAATCTGCTGGCTCTGAACGGGCCTTGTTTCTCTTGACCGCTTTGAGCACATTACCTTCACCCGAATTGTACGAGGCGATCGCCAGCATCCAGTCGCCGTCCATCAATTCATGCAGGTAAGTCAGGTAATCGAGCGCGCCGCGGGTCGAATCGACGACATCGCGGCGGCCGTCGTACCACCAGTTTTGCCGAATGCCGAACCTGCGTGCCGTTCCCGGAATGATTTGCCAGAGGCCGGCGGCGCGGCCATGCGAATAGGCGAACGGATCATAAGCGCTCTCGACCATGGGCAGCAGGGCGAGATCGAGCGGTAAACCACGCGTTTCGATTTCCCTGGCGATGAAGGGGAGATAACGTTGCGCCCGCGTAAATACGCGCTCGAGATAATCCGGGTGGCGCACATACCAGTCGAGTTCCGCGGCGAGGCGGCGGTTCACGATGGTGGGAAGTTCGAAGCCGTTGCGCAAACGGCTCAGCAGGTCACGCGAAGGCTTAAGTATTGCCGCCGCCGGCGGCGTGTAGCCTTCAAGGCTCAGCCAGGCCCAATCCTCATGCTTAGCGGTCGACACGTTGATGACTGAAAATGCGGGCTCCGCAGCGAAACTGTCACCTGGCGTGAATGCTGGATCCGCGAGGGCCTGTGAGCCGGCAGCGAACGCTGCAAATAGCGTGATCCAGGTGGCAAAGTGGAGTGAATTATTCGGTTTTGTGTCGAGCATCGGGATATCCTACGGACGGGAACGCGACTTGCAAGTATCAGCTTCACAGACTAATTACCGGGCTTACGTGGAAGGCGATTAATGTGACGGAAATACGCCCGCAACCGGATGCGCCCTTCGCATCGGTGCGCCAGTGGCTGGCAACGCCATTTGGACAGGCCTTGCTGGCGCAGGAGGCACGGTTGATCGAGGAGGCCTTCGATGGCATCTTCGGCGAGCAATGCCTGCAGCTGGGGCTGTGGGGCGAAGCCAATATTTTCCTGCGGTTCGCCCGCACCCAGCGCTCTGTCTGCATCGCCGACTGGCCGAACATTAGCGGGCAGGACAGTCCGGGCGTGGTAGGGCATCTGCACCGCCTGCCGGTCGCAACTGACTCCGTTGACGCGGTCCTGCTGCCGCACACGCTCGAATACAGCGATGATCGCTGCCACGCTATCCTGCGCGAGGTAGACCGGGTTTTGCGCCCACAAGGGCATCTGGTCGTACTGGGCTGCAAACCCGGTGGCCTGTGGGGCCTGCGGCGCTTGATCCCCGGGGCAGGGCTGCCGCCGGCCGCTGATCACCTTATATCGGACCGGCGGCTCTCGGATTGGCTGCAATTGCTCGATATGCGAATTAACACGGTGACCCGCTACTTCTTCCGCTGGCCGCTGCCGGGCAACAAGGGCGCGACCAGTCAGCTGTGGGAGAGTCGCGGCCGGCGCTTCTGGCCGGAACTCGCGGCTTGCTATATGCTCACCGCCCAGAAACGGGTGTTCACACTGACACCATTGAAAACGCCATGGCGCACGCGAGCCAAAGTCGTTAGCGGCATCGCAGAGCCAACAACCCGGGTTTCCCGCATTCACTTTGACCGCAACGATTGATATATACACCGACGGGGCCTGCAGGGGTAATCCGGGACCCGGTGGCTGGGGTGCGCTGCTGATTGCCGGCGCCAGGCGCAAGACGCTGTACGGCGGCGCACAGGAAACCACCAATAATCGTATGGAGCTGACGGCCGCCATCGAGGCGCTGAATACGCTCAAGGGGCCGAGAAAAGTGATATTACACACCGACTCGAAATACGTTATGGAGGGCATCAATTCCTGGATGCACCGCTGGAAACAGCGCGGCTGGAAGACCGCGAACCGGAAACCGGTCAAGAACCAGGACCTGTGGCAGGCGCTGGATGAGGCCAGCCGGCGTCACCAGATAAAATGGAACTGGGTCAGGGGCCACACCGGTGTCGCGGGCAATG
>Ga0114948_10001073_pt1 | contig 11560 bp, 6 predicted proteins | sample CR04metaG_FD_83877 | JGI IMG/M metagenome (GOLD analysis project Ga0114948, IMG submission 83877) | Deep subsurface microbial communities from Mariana Trench to uncover new lineages of life (NeLLi) - CR04 metaG | ecosystem: Environmental > Aquatic > Marine > Ocean trench > Sediment | place...
ATCGTGAGTTTGCCGCGACGCTGATCCTGGTCACTCATGACGCGCCGCTGGCGGAGCGCTGCCAACGGCTGCTGGAACTCGACGGTGGTCGCCTGGTAACCGAGACCCGCGCGTGAGACTGCTGCTGCTGCTGCGGTTGCTGGCGCGGGACTGGCGCGCCGGTGAACTCCGTCTGCTGGTGACCGCAGTGGTGGTGGCGGTAGCAACGGTAACGGCGATCAGCTTATTCGTCGATCGACTGCAGGCGGCGCTGTTATCCGAATCGAGCACGTTTCTTGCCGCGGACCGTGTCATCTCGTCGTCGCGGATGATTCCAGACGAGTTTCGCGTTGCGGCAGAGCAACGCGGATTGGAGACTGCTGAGACGTTGACGTTTCCGTCGATGGTGTTCTCGGCGCAGCGCAACCAACTGGTGTCGGTGAAAGCCGTGAGCCAGCGGTATCCGTTGCGCGGCAGTCTGCGGATTTCGTATCAACCCTTCGTGCAGGGCACCCGCACCGATACCGTGCCGGCGCGAGGCGACGTATGGCTCGATTCACGGCTGTTTCCAGCGCTCGGACTTGCGATTGGCGATATTGTCACGGTGGGTGTGGCCGATCTGCGAATTGCCCAGGTGCTGACCGACGAGCCGGACCGCGGCGGCAGTTTCTTCGATCTCGGCCCGCGCCTGTTGATGCATATCGATGACGTACCCGCGACTGAGGTGGTTCAACCGGGCAGCCGGTTGTTGTATCGCTTGCTGCTGCGCGGGGACGATGGTGATCTGGCGGATTTGCGTAGCACGCTCGATGAGGAACTCGCTAAGGGATTTCGTTGGCAGAGCATTCGGGAGAGCAGCCCGTCGATTGGCGATGCGCTGGACCGGGCCGAGAGCTTTCTGTTGCTTGGCGGATTGCTCGCGGTGTTGCTTGCGGGGGTGGCGGTGGCATTGGCTGCCGACCGGTACGCCCGTCGCCACTATGATCATGTGGCGATCTTCAAGACGTTGGGTGCCACGCCGGCGGATGTGCAATGGGGTTACCTCACGGTGCTGGGCATCATCGGGATTGTCGCCGTTAGTGTGGGGCTGTTGGTGGGCGCGGGGCTGCATCTTTCGATCGTAGGAATTCTGCGCAGCTATCTGCCGCTCGAGTTGCCCGCACCCGGGCTGAAGCCACTGGTTGTTGGCAGCGTGACCGGATTTGTCTGTCTGGTTGCGTTTGCGCTGCCGCCGATCATGAATCTGCGTCGGATCTCGCCCATGCGGGTGATCAGGCGCGACCTTGAGCACGCGGGCGTGTCGCGTGCGCTCACGTACGCCTTCGCCGGTTGTGGCAGCCTGCTGTTGCTGGTCTGGTATACCGACAGCTGGTGGTTGACGGCCTGGACCCTGGTAGGTGTGCTGGGCATCGTCGTCTGCTTTGGGGTGCTCGCGACGTTGTTGCTGCGCGGCGGTCGCGTGGTCGGCATGCAGGCTGGAAACTATTGGCGGCTCGCGCTGGCAGGTCTGCAACGCCGGCATCGCGAAAGCGTGGCGCAGATCCTGATCTTCGGCCTCGCGATCATGCTGCTGCTGATCCTGCTGCTGGTGCGGGTGGCGCTGGTGGACGAATGGCGGCAACAGATTCCGGACCGCGCGCCGAATCACTTTCTGATGAACATCGTTCCCGAACAACTCGGGCCCCTCGAGGAGTTGCTCACCTCACGGGTCGATTACAAGGGCGAGCTGTTTCCCATGATTCGCGGGCACGTCGTCGCGGTCAACGGGCAGAGCGCTGCGCAGTGGGAGTCAGAACACCGCCACCCCGATGCGCCTGGTCCGCGACTGTCCAGTGAACGCAACCTCAGCTGGACAACCCAGCTTTCCGAGAACAACCGGCTCATTGAAGGTATCTGGTGGGGCGAAGAGGAGGTCGAGCCACAGATATCCGTGGAGCAGGACTATGCGTCGTCGAGCCACCTGTCCCTTGGCGACGTGGTTGATTTCAACATCGGCGGCATCTCTGTATCCGCCACGGTGTCCAGCCTGCGGCGTGTTGAATGGGACAGCATGGAACCGAATTTTTTCATTCTGTTCTCACCGGGCGCGCTGGTCGACATACCCGCCACCTACATGACCAGCTTCTATCTTCCGGCTGACGAAAAACGATTCCTGAACGATCTGCTCAGTCAGTTCCCGACGGTGACGGTGATCGAGGTCGACGAGTTGATTCGGCAGATCCAGTCGATTATCAGCCGCGTCACGCAGGCGGTGGAGTTGATTCTGGCCCTCGTGGTAGCGTCCGGTGCACTGGTGCTGATCGCAAGCATCCAGGCGAGTCGCGATCAGCGTCTGGCAGAGCATGCCCTGCTGCGCGCGTTGGGCGCGACGCGACGGCTCATCACCGGATCGTTGGCCGCCGAGTTCGCGCTGTTGGGAATATTTGCCGGCATCGTCGCGACGATCGGCGCGGAAGTTACGGCGTACGCCCTGCAGGTGGAGGTATTCGAATTGCCCTATCAATTGCATCCCTGGTTGTGGGCGCTCGGGCCGACGCTGGGATTGGTGTTCATCCTGCTGATCGGGATGCTCGGTACCCGCAAGCTGGTCAACTCACCGCCGGTGGCGGTGCTGCGGGAACTCGACTGATGGCCCAGGCTGCGACGTCGCCACACGAACAGAGCCGGCTGCAGAAAAAACTACGCCGTCAGGTCGGCAGGGCAATCGCCGACTACGGCATGATCGCAGATGGCGACAAAGTCATGGTCTGCGTGTCCGGCGGCAAGGATTCCTACACGCTGCTGGACATTCTCATCAATCTGCAGCATGCCGCCCCGATCGAGTTCAACCTGGTCGCGGTGAACATGGATCAGAAGCAACCCGGGTTTCCGGCCGCAGTTCTGCCGGACTATATGGCAGCACGCGGGATCGAGTTTCACTGCGTGGAAAAAGACACCTATCGAATCGTCAAGGAGCTGACCCCGAACGGCAAGAGTTTCTGCGCGGTTTGTTCGCGGTTGCGCAGGGGCAGCCTGTACGGTTTCGCCCGCGAACTCGGGGCCACCCGCATCGCGCTTGGCCATCATCTCGACGACGTGGTCGAGACACTGTTCCTGAACATGTTCTTCGGCTCGCGGCTCAAGGCGATGCCGCCGAAGTTGAAGAGTGACGATGGGCGCAACGTGGTCATTCGACCGCTCTACTATTGTCGTGAGCGGGATATCGAACGCTGGGCGGAGTTCCGCGATTTTCCGATCATCCCGTGTAACCTGTGCGGTTCGCAGAACAACCTCCAGCGGCCGCTCATCAAAGCAATGTTGCGCGCCTGGGATGAGCGAAACCCGGGGCGGGTGGAGAGCATCGCCCGAAGTGTGCGCAACGTTTCACCGTCGCAGCTCGGCGACCCGTCACTGTTCGATTTCGCGAGCCTGGCAGCGACTGGCTAGTGCGACTCTTCGAAGTCGCTGGCGCGGAAGCTGAGTTCATTGCCCGCCAGTGACTGCGTCGACTCCAGTACTTCGGTCAACGCAATCTCGAAGCTGTTGATGAGCCCCAGCAGATTCCCTTCGTCACCGGCAATCAAAGCGTATTCCAGGGATTTCGACGCTTCCTTCAGGTGGCCGGCGCCGAAACTGCCCGCCACTCCGTGCAGATTATGGGCGAGCCGCTCCGCGTCCTCGAGCTGGCCCGCGCTGACGGCTTGGCGCATGCGATGACCGGCATCGCCGTAGTATTCGCCGAAATCCCCCATCAGCTTCAGCATCAGTTTGACGTTGCCGTTGTGGTTGCGGATCGCCAGGCCTACGTTGATTCCGGGGGTACGCTGGCTGAGCAGGATGCTGCGCTCGTCGATTGCGGGCTCCGGATCGCTGGCCCGGCGCTGGCGGGGTGTCGCGGGTCGGTCCTTCGCCAGGAGGCGCTGGACGCTGCCCAGCAACCGGTCGAAGTCGATGGGCTTGGTGACGTAGTCGTCGCAACCCGCTTCCAACGCGCGGGACTGGCGTTCCTCCAGGGCGTCGGCCGAGACGGCTATGATCGGGACCGTGTAGCCGAGATCACGTATGGCCTGCGTTGCCTCCAGGCCATCCATCTCGGGCATGTGAATATCCATCAGTACTATGTCGTAGTCCTTCTGCTGAACCCGCTCCAGCGCGATTCGACCGTTCTCCGCGACATCGACGACTGCACCCGCGCGCCGCAGCAGTTCGAGGGCGAGCTGCTGATTGATCGGATTGTCCTCGGCCAGCAACACCTTGGCGCCTGCCAGCGCATCGGCCGATCGGGGGCGGGGCACGGCCGGGGCAGGGGTCACCTCGAGGGTCGCGCGTGAGCGTTTGAACGGCACGTTGAACGCGAAACAACTTCCGGTTCCCGGGGTCGACACCACACCGATCTCGCCACCCATTGCGTCCAGCAGGTTGCGGCAGATGGTCAGGCCGAGGCCCGTGCCGCCGAAGCGGCGCGTAGTCGATGTCTCCGCCTGTTCGAAGGATTCGAACAACCGTGCCTGCTCGTCGCTGGATATGCCGATACCGGTGTCCGAGACCTTGAAAGCGACGTCAATCAGGGAGTCGGTCGCGGTGTTGACCTGGGCCTCGACAGTGATGGCTCCGGATTCAGTGAACTTGATGGCGTTACCCACCAGATTGATGAGTATCTGCCTCAGTCGCAGCCCGTCGCCGAGCAGGATGCCGTTGGCCGGGAAGTTTGCATGCTCGGAGCACCGGTTGGTGACGGTCAATTCGAGGCCCTTCTTGCGGACGTCGGTGCGGAACAGCCGTTGTACTTCTGCGAGAGTCTCTTGCAGTGCAAATGGGGTTTCTTCCAGGGTGAGCTTGCCGGCTTCGATCTTCGAGAAATCGAGTACGTCGTTGACCAGGGTGAGCAGCGACTCGGCGGCATTGCGGATCGACGTCATGTATTCGCGCTGTTTGTGGTCCAGTTCGGTTTCCAGACTCAACATCGAGAACCCGACAATCGCGTTCATGGGCGTACGGATCTCATGGCTCATATTGGCGAGAAATTCGCTCTTGGCCCGGCTTGCGGCCTCTGCGACCTGGCGTTGCTGTTCGGCGCGTTCGCGCTCGATGCGGGCACTGATGTCGATAACGGAACCGTCGATTACCTCCCCCTGAACCGGGTCGTGATTGATCTGCGCATTGAGCGACATCCAGAAGGTATGACCCGTGCGCGTCACCCCTTCGGCCTCGAACCCATCCACCGTGCCGCCCTCGTCCAGCAGCGACATCAGCTGTTGGGCTCGTACTTTGGTCAAAAACAGGTGATCGACCAGGTCCCTGTATTCGTGCAGCAGCGAGTTGATGTCATCGAACTCGAGAACCCGGGCGAGGGTCGGATTGGCGCGAATCAGCACACCGTCGGTAGTAATCCGAAACAGGCCTTCGTTGGCGCTGTCGTAGAGGGCCCGGTACTCGTCGCGAGTCGACTCCAGATCCGAGTACAGGCGTGCGTTCTCAATGGAGATTGCTGCCTGCGACGCGAGCAGGCTCAGCACCTCGACACGCTGTGACGTGAATAATCCCGTGAGCCACCGATGCTCGATGTACAGCACCCCGATCACTTCGTTACGCGAGCTGATCGGCAGACACATGACCGATAACGGTTGGAACGCTTTGACGTAGGCGTCCTGGGTGAACACGTCCTCGCGGGTCGCATCCGCCAGAACCAGGCTCTGTTTCGTGCGGGCCACGAACTGGACGATGCTGTGGGGTACGTCGTCGCAGTCCTCGAGCGCCAGCGCCGGATTCAACCGTCGCGTCGCGTCGCCGTCGACCGAGGCGATGGATTCGACGAACAGGCGGTCGTCGTGAACCAGCATCAGGCAGGCCTTCTGGGCACCCGCATGCTCCAGGGCGATGCGCAGCAGTTTGATCAGCAGTTGATCGAGAATGATTTCGCCGGAAATCGCTTGTGCGGCCTTCAGCACGGTGGTGGTGTCGAGCAGGCGGCGACCGATCTCCTCGCTGTGATAGGACCCCGAGACGCTGGCGAAGTCGCGCAGCGTCAGGTCGACCAGGTCGCCGACCGTCAACGCCCCCGATTCGGGGCGCCCGGGATGATGCTCTTTCAGGTAACTGCCAAAATCTCGCTCCAGCTGAGTGGCTTTGGTTATCGCGCCCCAGCGCAAGTAGGCCTGATGAGCATTGCGCAGGAAGATCCGCGCGAAATCGTGGCGCGCGGATTCGTCGCACATCCGGCCGGCTAATTCATAGGCCATCGCTTCATCATTGGCGAAACCTGATTGACGAGCCTGCTTGGCCGCTGTTTCGTAATGTTGCAGGGCTTCGGTATCGCGCCCGAGTGATCGCGCGAGCTCCGCTTCGATGATGCTGGCCTTTGGAGCGGCGGACTCACATCCAGCGTGCTGCCAGTTGCGCAACTTTTTGAGCTCCGCGCGCAGGCGCCGGGGCTTCGGGTTGGTACCACGACTGGCGATCAGTGCTTCGCAGAAGCTGTACCAGATCTGCAGCGGAGAACCGCTCAATATGGGGATGAATTGGCGTGCCTGGACAAGTGTGTTCTCAGCACCGAGGTAGTCGTTGAACAGCACGGCGAAGTAGACCCGCAACGTGTAGATGCACGCCAGTGCCGCCTGGTCGTCGGGGTTGCTCACCCGACTGCGCTCGTCGCCCGACTCGACCAGCGGCGCTTCGCCGAGCAGGCTCACGATCATTTCGCGAATGAAACCGGAGATGTTGAAGGCAGTGACATGCTGCATCGGCGCGACCTCATCGAGCCGCTCACCTAGTTCTCGATGCAGGGTGGTCAACTCCGTTCCGCGCAACAGGGAATTGACCGCGTAAAATACGATACCCACCAGCGCAAATTCATAGTCATGATTCGCCATGCTTTTGCGGGTGTTCTCGGTCAACAGGGCCAGCGTCTGGTCCAGGTTCCCGGTCCAATGATCAACCAGCCCCGGAAGCAGCGTAAGCGCACGCGTGCTGTAGATATCATCAGGATATCGATGGGCCAGCTGGCGTGCGTTATTGGCCAGCACCAACGCCGTATCGGTTTTCCCGGCCGCGACGTGGCGCACCGCTTCGGCGGCGAACGCAAACGCGGCTTCCCCGGAATAGCCTGCCGTCCGGGAGCGTATCAGGATGTCCGCGGCCAGGTTCGGCATCTCGAGGGCACCGGCGTGATACCCCGCATGGAGCAGTTGGGCCATCAGTCGAAACGCCTGCTTCAGACGCGGATCGTGCAGGGTGGGCATGTCGCTGCCGAGCGGCCGAATCGCGATGCGGTACTGGAACGGCCACCAGAATCGCCGAGTCGTGTACGGCAGCGCCCGCAATCCTGACTGCGCAGCGGCGATTGCAAGTTCGAGGTCGTTGCGCACCAGATGGGTACGAATCTGCAACTCGTTGAGCGCCGCAGGTGAGTCGGGGAGTTGCCGTCTCGCATCGTTGAATACACGATCCAACTGGTCGAAGTCGCCGCACAGAAACGCGGCCTCGGCAGCACTTAGCAGCAGCGCCTCGAGCAATCCGCCTGGCTCGCTGCGCTGATCGGTAAACAGTGACAATCCGCTGCGGGCGTATTTGAAAGCCGGCTGAAATGCTCCGTCGCGCAGCGCGGTGCGCGCTGCGGCCAGATTGTAGTGGGCAACCTGATCACGGGTCCCCGTGTGGGTGTCGAAAGGACCGCCGCCTGCGTTGAAATGATCGGCGATAAGGGTCGCGTTGTCGCCGTCGTGATCGCTTTCGATCAATGCGGAAGTGATCAGCAAATGGATGTCGGCCTTGCGGGGTTCGTCGACCGTGCCATAGATCAATGCGCGCACTCGCGGATGCGCGAATTGGTAGCTGCTCTGGTGGTCCCGATCGTCGCGGGCACCCACCAGCAACCCCACACTCACCGCACGGCGCAGGCTGGTTGCCAATTCGTGGTCGGACCGGGCCGCTATCTTTGCCAGCAAGCCCAGTTCGAAGAATTCGCCGCAACATGCCCCGATCTCCAGGGCGCTCAACGTGTCCTCGGGCAGGCCGGACAGTTGGCGCTCGATGCGTTCGCGCGTGTTGTCGGAAAAGAAGTGCGCCCGAATTTCGTCAATAGACCAGGCCCAATGGCCGGCGTCCGAATCGTAGTACAGGCTGTTCTGATCATGCAGTTCGAACAACAGTTCCAACACCTGGGCGGGAACCCCGTCAGTCTTCGCATGAATCTCGGCGCTGAACTCCCGGACGCGTGCCTCGGACTGAGACAAGGTGTCGGCGAGCATGCTGCGCAGATGGTTTTTGTCGAGTGGCCCGAGTTCGATGTCGGTTCGTTTGGCCAGAATGCGTGCATCGTCGACATCGGGTTCGGGCGGTCGCTCGCTGGTCAGAACCACCAACAGGTGGGTGCCTTGGAGGGCCAGACTCAGCGCCTCGGCCACCGCGCGGGTTGGCATGCGGTCGTAGCGTTCCAGGATCAGCGCTACCGGAGTTGGGCTCAAGGCGCCCAGCAGGTCTTGCAGACACTGCCGGCAGGTGGCGCTGGAAAGATCCACGCCATCGTCCTGCACGCCGAACACGCCAGCGAGTTCGGGAATGAGCTGTGCCAACGCCTGCGGGTCGGCCGACCGCCGGCGCAGGCGTGTCAGAAATGCGTTTACATCGTCGCTGGAGCGGGACAGCATCTGCCGGACCAGCGCGCTGCAGCACTCCCGGATTATCGCGAAACCGTCACCCGCTTTCCCTGGGGCTAGTTTGATGCGCGCGGTCAGACCATGACGGTCGCCCAGATCCGCTACCATGACATCGACGAATGCGGTCTTCCCCATGCCGGGCGGCCCCAGCAAGCGGGCAATCGCAACTTCACCTCGGCTCACGCGCTGTAGCAGAGTCTCCATGGTGACGCTTTGCGCATCGCGGCCGTAGAGCCGCTTTGGAATCGTCAGTTGGCTACGGGCGTCGGTGCGCCCCAGCGGGAAGGTCTCGACATTCGCGTGGCTGATCCACAGTTCGTAGCCTTCCTCTAGATCGCTGCGCGCTGCCGCAGCGCTCTGATAGCGATCTTCGGGTTGCTTGGCGAGCAGCTTGGCGACGATCTCCGAGAGCCAGGTCGGCAAGCTGGTATTCAGTTCACAGATCAGCTTCGGCAGCCGCGCGATGTGCGAATGGATCAGTTCGAGAGGATCCGTGCTCGTGAACGGGGGCGTTCCGGTGAACAGTTCGTGCAGCGTGGCGCCCAGCGAGTAGAGATCGGTGCGATAATCTACGACTCGATTGACGCGACCGGTCTGTTCCGGGGAGACGTAGGGCAGGGTTCCTGTAAGATTCGTAATGCCTGCGCTGTCGGGATACTCTCGGGGCGCCAGGGTTGCCAAGCCGAAATCGATCAGCCGGACGATTTCCTGTTCCGGATTGCAGACCACGTTCGACGGATTGATGTCGCGATGGATAACGCCTTCGTCGTGAATGGATTGCAATGCCTGACACAGCTGGATCGCAATACTCAGCTTCTGCTCAAAACCGAGATTCCCCTGGCGGATCAGTTCTCGCAGCGACTCCGCCTCGATGTCCTCGAACAGAATGCGGTGGTCCGCCTCGGATAGACCAATGGCGCGAACCACGTAGGGACTGGTCAGGGATTGATTGATTGAGAATTCGTGGTGGTAGCGGGACAGCGCACTCGGTCCGGCGGCGCCTGGCTTGAGGGTTTTGACGATGACGCTGCGGCCATCCGCACGACCCCGATGCACCAGCGTGCTGGCACTTTCGTAGATGCGCTTATCGAGGATGAGGTCAGCGCTCTCCATGTCGTGCATCATGCGCCCAGGCCCCCGCCGGACACATGCCCCTCGTTATTCGACTTCAGGCGTGAACAGATAACCCGTGCCGTGAATGGTGGTGATGATCTTGGCGGTTGCGGCCCGCTCACCGAGCTTCTTGCGCAACTGACCGACCAGCACGTCGATGTAGCGATCGTCCGGAAACCACTCGCGATTGCGAATGCGGTTCATCAATTGGTCCCGATTCATCACTTCGCCGGCTTTCTCGATGAACGCCAGCAGCAACTGATACTCACCCGCCGACAGTTGCGCATGTTCACCTTCGGGTGAGGTCAGCTCGCGTTTGTTCAGGTCCAGTGTCCAGTCGTCGAAGTGACGAATGTGATTCTTGCGCCGCTGGCTCTGCTGGATGTGCACACGCCGAATGAGGTTGCGGGATCGGCTCAACAGCTCGCGCGGATCGAAGGGTTTGGTCACGTAGTCGTCCGCGCCGCTTTCCAGTCCGAGGATGCGATCGATCTGCTCCAGCTTGCTGGTCACCAGGATGATGCCGATATCCGATCCGGCCCGGATTTCACGCGTGAGGGTCAAGCCGTCCTTGCCGGGCAACTTGATATCCAGTAGCACCAGGATGATGTCCCCGGACTGGGTGATCAGATCAACGACTTCGTCGCCTGACCCCGTGGATGAAACGCGAAACCCTTCGTCCTCAAAATAGGACACGAGCTGCTCGCGCGTGATCGGTTCGTCCTCGACGACGAGGATGTGTTCCTGTTCGGCCATAATTCCCTGTCCTGCGGTACGCGGCTACCTGTCGCGCTGGGCGCCCTTGCTGCGCCACGGATGAAAGCTGTTATGGTACTGAAATTCAACGGGTAATGGTGACGTTGTGCCGCAGGTCACACTAGGAGCGCGTGGGTGGTCAAGATTTCGCCTGGTGAGCTGAGCACCGAAGCACTCGCCGGGGTGGTCGAAGAGTTCGTGATGCGTGAAGGCACGGACTATGGACACCGGGATTACACCCTCGACGAGAAGCGCACGCGGGTGCTGCGAGCGCTCGAAACGGGCGCGGCAACCATCACCTTCGAACCTGATTCCGGTAGCACGTCGATCGTCATGAGTGACGAACTCGGTTAGTCAGCCTCCCTTGCTTTCGAGCAGCTCCGGCAGGGTCAGATCGACGCCGAACAGGAAGTCGTCGGAGATCTGGAATTCGGTCGCGGCGGATACGATTTCCGCGTCGTCGCCAACGACCTCTACCCGGTAGCGTCCTGGCGTAAGGCCGTCGGCTCGATACAACCCGAACTGGTCGGTGTAGGTGGATACCCGGGTATTGCCGTCTTCATCGAGGATCCAGAGCTTCGAGCGAGCCACGAAACTGCCATCTTCTCGCGTCACCCGTCCGGCGACCCCGAATTGCAGCTCGGTCAGGAAGTTCACCTCGGTCACCGCGCCATGCGAGACGGGAACATGGACGTTCTCTGTCGCAGCGATGGGCGTCGTCAGAGCCGGGGTATCGTCGACTCGCACGGTGTACTGCAGCGCGTTTACGTCACTGCCGTTCATGGCGTCGAAAGTGCCGGTACCGTTGGTGGACGCGATCGTGATTCGGCAATCACCGACACCGCGATACACACAGAACGGTTCCAGGCCGACCAGGGGCGACGTCGGCGCGACATAGGTCAACGCAATATCATTCAGGTTGTTGATCAATACCTGTTCTGTGATGGTTGTTGTTACGTTGAGGTCGCCTTGCGATGATCTGGCGCCCAGGGAACCCTGGTTGGCCGCTCCGGCGAGGGTGGCATAACCGAGGCTTCATGTCGCGGCTGCGATCTGGTTGGCGTTATTTTGATTTGTGA
>Ga0114948_10001080_pt1 | contig 11525 bp, 10 predicted proteins | sample CR04metaG_FD_83877 | JGI IMG/M metagenome (GOLD analysis project Ga0114948, IMG submission 83877) | Deep subsurface microbial communities from Mariana Trench to uncover new lineages of life (NeLLi) - CR04 metaG | ecosystem: Environmental > Aquatic > Marine > Ocean trench > Sediment | place...
GCCGATGCGCTCAGAAAAGCGCCTGGAACGGTATTGTCCAGAGCCTACGATATGGTACTGAACGGCTCAGAGATTGGCGGTGGATCGATTCGCATACACAACAAAAACATGCAAAAGGCAGTATTCAAGTTGCTTGGCATCAGTGATGAAGAGGCCGAAGAAAAGTTCGGCTTCCTGTTACGTGCGCTGGAGTTTGGCTGTCCGCCACACGGTGGCATTGCCTTCGGACTGGACCGCATGGTCATGCTGATGGCGGGTGCGGACAGCATTCGTGATGTTATCGCGTTTCCCAAGACTCAGTCGGCCAGCTGTCCGCTGACCAACGCGCCCGGCGAAGTGTCCCAGGAGCAACTCAGGGAAACCGGGATTCGGCTGCGACCACCGCGTAAGGAATAGTCAGGTCGCCAAGCCGCGCAGACCCGAATCTGTACTCGTTGTCGTCTATACCGACAACGCTGAAATTCTTCTGCTAAAGCGATCGCAACCGTTTGCCTTCTGGCAATCTGTCACCGGTTCACTCGAAGCAGGCGAATCTCCTGCCGAAGCGGCACAGCGTGAGTTGCTGGAGGAAACCGGGCTGTCCGGCGACGGCCAGCTGGTCGATACCGGCACCGCGCGAACCTTCACCATCGATCCTCGCTGGCGCGACCGGTACGCAGCAGATACCACTGAAAATAATGAACACGAGTGGCACTATCGGCTGCCGGCGGTTGTCGAAATTGATATCGACAACAACGAACATTCAGCTTACCGCTGGTTCGATATTGGTGACGCCATAGAGGCGGTGTGGTCGTGGACCAATAAAGAGGCATTAGAATCGCTGCAGGCAACCCTTGTATGAGTGATACGAAGAATATAATTTGCTTGCATGGTATCTGGATGCCTGGTGCTGAATTAATATTTCTCAAGCATCGTTTGCAGACACAGCACGGTTTTCAGTGCGAGATGTTCACTTATCCATCGGTCCACGGAACACTCGATGAAAATGCGCAGCGATTGGCAGATTTCGTGCTGGCGCAAAACCTTGATGAGGTTCATCTCATTGGTCACAGCCTGGGTGGAGTGCTCGCGCTACGCATGCTCGCAATGCACCCGGAAATTCCGGTCGAACGAGTGGTTTGTCTTGGCTCACCATTGTCGGGTTCGCGCGCGGCAACGGTCATGCGCGCAAACGATCTTGGTAAAATCATACTGGGCAAGACCATCAGCGAAGGTGTTGTCGAAGAGTCAGCGAGCGAATGGGCAACAGAGGTAACAAAGCAACGCGAGGTCGGCATAATCGCCGGTACGATATCCCTGGGGATTGGCAGAATCGTCACGAAATTTGAAGGCGAGAACGACGGCACGGTCGCTGTCGCGGAGACCCACCTGCCGGGGGCGAAAGATCACATCTGCTTACCGGTAAACCACTCTGGCCTGGTCCTGTCTAAAGATGTAGCAGACCAAAGCGCGAATTTCCTGCGCAGAGGAGAATTTCTCAGAGAGGATTGAAAAACCACCTGTAGCCCGACCACCGAGCATGGGGACGGAGCACGTGCTCCGTCCCCATTAGGAGCCTATTTTCTTCAGTCGGTACAAAGCTTCCAGTGCCTGTCGTGGCGTCAGTTCGTCGGGATCAATCTCGTTTATTGCATCGGCCAGAGCATTGGATGCGGGCTCCACTGGAGCCGTAAACGCCAATTGCGCCTGCGGATTGTCCTCGTGCTGGTGAGTCTCAAGCATTGTGAGATAGGATTTCGCGCGCCGGATCACCGCGTCCGGCACGCCGGCCAGTGCAGCGACTTGCAGGCCATAACTCTGGCTTGCCGGGCCGGGTTTCACGGCATGCAAGAATACCAGCTGACCCTTATGTTCAGTTGCATCGAGATGGACGTTGTCGCAGTCGGGCAGTTCGCCAGCCAGCGCCGTCAATTCAAAATAATGGGTGGCAAATAACGTAAACGCCCGAACGTTTTCGCCCATGTGATGCGCTGCTGCCCAGGCGAGTGACAAGCCGTCATAAGTACTCGTGCCACGACCAATCTCATCCATAAGAACCAGGCTTTGTTCAGTGGCATTGTTCAGTATGGTTGCCGTTTCCGTCATCTCGACCATAAACGTCGATCGACCGCCGGCTAAATCATCGGATGCGCCGATGCGGGTAAAAATTCTGTCGATCGGGCCAATGCGCAAATGCTCGGCCGGCACGAAGCTGCCAATGTGCGCAAGGATCGCGATCAGCGCCGCTTGTCGCATATAGGTCGACTTGCCACCCATGTTTGGCCCGGTAATCACCAGTAATTTACGGCGCTCGCCCAATGCAAGATCATTGGCGACAAAGGGCGTCTCAATGACCTGCTCCACGACCAGGTGACGTCCAGCGCGAATTTCCAAACAGGGCTGATCGACAATCTCCGGCTGGCACAGATTCAATGTTTCAGCACGCTCGGCAAAACAAACCAGTACATCAAGTTCTGCAAGCCCGGCGGCCGTAGCCTGCATCTCGGACAACACTTCAAGCAGTGTCTCAAGCAGTTGCTCGTACAAATGTTTCTCGCGACTCAACGCGCGTTCACGTGCGCTCAGCACCTTGTCTTCAAACGCTTTGAGTTCCGGCGTGATGTAGCGCTCAGCACCCTTCAAGGTCTGTCGCCTGATGTAGTCTGCCGGCGCTTTGTCGGCCTGGCCCTTGCTGATCTCGATGTAGTAGCCATGTACCCGGTTGTAGCCGAGCTTCAGCGTCGCTATTCCGGTGCGCTTCTTTTCGCGTGCTTCGAGGTCGAGCAGGTATTGATCTGCGTTACTGGCTATGGATCTCAATTCATCGAGTTCTTCGTCATAGCCCTCAGCAATGACCCCGCCGTCACGAATCAGCATTGGCGGGCTGTCAACCAGCGCTTTTTGCAGCAATTCCCTTTGTCGTGGGTGCGCCTGAATTTGTGTGTGCAGAGATTTCAGCAATGGCGAGTCGACTGCAGCAAGTACAGCTCTTGCCTCAGGCAGGCGTGAAATGGCCTGCAGCAATTGTCGAAGATCACGTGGTCGTGCGGAGCGCAGCGCGATACGTGACAGAATTCTCTCGACGTCACCAACGCCATGCAATGCCGTCTGCAATGGTTCTGCCAGCCGTTCCAGGATAAGCGTCTGCACCGCCTGGTAGCGGCCACGCAGTGTAGTGGCGTCGCGCAACGGCCGTTGAATCCATCGTCTTAACAAGCGGCTGCCCATCGGGCTTTGGCAATGATCCATCACACCGGCGAGCGTGAGGTCGTGGTGGCCTGTCAGGCTCTCTTCCAGCTCCAGGTTGCGGCGTGTTGGCGCATCCATTACCAGCGCATCAGCGGTATGTTCGACAGTTATTGTCGACAGGTGTGGTAGTGCGGTTTTTTGTGTGTCATTGACGTATTGCAGCAGCGCGCCTGCCGCCGCCGCACCCAAGGGAAAATCATCACAACCGAAGCCGCTGAGATCCCTGGTCTGGAACTGCGAGCACAGGAGGCGTGTTGCGCTATCAAGATCGAAATGCCACGGTGGTCTACCGGTAACTCTGATCTTGTTAGGAAACGCGTGCCCGGACATTTGCTCCTCATCGACAATGATTTCTGCCGGTCGAAGGCGCTCGATTTCGCCCGCCAGCGCATCAAGCCCGGTAACTTCTGTAAGGCGAAAGCGACCGCCGGCGAGATCAAGCCAGGCCAGACCGAAGCGCTGCTGATCCTGCATGACGGCGGCAACCAGATTATCCCGGGACTCCGCGAGCAGTGCCTCATCCGTCAGCGTGCCTGGCGTGACGACACGCATGACTTTGCGCTCGACCAGACCTTTGCTGGTGGCCGGATCGCCCACTTGTTCGCAAATTGCTACTGACTCACCTTTTCTGACGAGTTTTGCCAGGTAGCCTTCAACCGCATGATAAGGAACACCAGCCATCGGGATCGCATTGCCACCGGATTTGCCGCGGGCAGTCAGTGTAATGTCGAGCAGCTTGGCGGCACGTCGCGCATCGTCAAAAAAAAGCTCGTAGAAATCGCCCATGCGGTAGAACACCAGCATGTCCGGATAGTCACCCTTGATACCCAGGTACTGCTGCATCATCGGTGTGTGAATTTGCGAAATCTTGCTGTTCATCGTCTGTTTGTTGTTATTTTTATGTGTTGTCAAAGGCGTGACAAGCAGTCCATGCTAGCCTTTGCCAAATGTGAAGTCGATGCCCTTTGACGGGAGCCCTGCAGCCACTTCGATGAAGATCGTACACGTTGAAACCGGACGCCACCTGTATGGAGGCGCACAGCAGGTATTGTGGCTACTGGAGGGCCTCGCAGCGCGTAATGTGGAGGGACTGCTGGTTTGCCCACCTGGCTCCGGCCTCGACAAAATGGCGCGCGAGAGTGGCCTGCCAGTGATCAACCTGCCATGCAGCGGCGATCTCGATCTCAAATTTGCCTGGCGACTGAGACAGTTGCTCGTCGCACAGAGACCCGATGTCGTGCATTGTCACAGTCGGCGCGGCGCTGACTTTCTCGGTGGCCAGGCGGCTCGCCTGGCGGGGGCTCCGGCGGTGATCTCCAGGCGTGTCGATAACCCGGATTCGTCATTTATCGCCAGACTTCGATATCGACCGTTTCAGCGCATCATTGCGATCTCAGAGAATGTTGCGCTATCCCTCCACGATAGTGGATTGAACCCCGACCGGGTAACAATCATCCGCAGCGCAGTAAAAGTCGATGACATTATCCGGCCGCCTGACTGCGAAGCTTTTCGCGCAGAATTCGAAATCGATTCGGATGATTTTGTAATAGCGATAGTTGCCCAACTGATTCCGCGCAAAGGACATCGTTTCCTGTTCGATGTCATCCCGAATCTGCGCGATACACATCCTGGCATCAGAGTCGTCGTATTTGGCAGCGGTAGTGGCGAGAAAGACTTGCGTGCGCTGGCGGCGCAACTGAATCTGGGCGGCACCGTACAATTCGCTGGCTTTCGCGAGGACCTGGATAGCTATCTGGGCTGCTTTGACCTGTTGGTCCATCCGGCAACCCAGGAAGGTCTCGGCGTCGCCATGTTAAAGGCAGCAGCAGCAGCGGTACCGGTGGTAGCGTTCGATGTCGCCGGCGCAACGGAGGCAGTGATTCACGGCAAAACCGGCGTGTTGATTCCGGCCAGAGATGTGCGCATGCTGCAAAAGGCGATCGCTTTGATGCTCGAGGAGCCACAAATGTGCCGGGAAATGGGTCAGGCCGGACGGCAACGAATGCAGGACGAATTCTCAATCGACACCATGGTGGAAAGTCACATTGAATTGTACGAATCGTTATTGAATGGCTGACACCGATCCAATTTCGGTGCTTGCAGAGGCACTGGTTACCGAGCTGATCATCGCCGGCAAATGTTTGTCGACCGCGGAGTCCTGCACGGGTGGCTGGATCGCCAAATCGCTGACCGACATCAGTGGTAGTTCGCAATGCTTTGGTTACGGTGTCGTCAGTTACTCAAACGGCGCCAAAGAATCGATGCTCGGAGTTGCTGCCACCACTTTGCACGAACATGGTGCGGTCAGCGAAGCAGTAGTCCGGGAAATGGCAACTGGCGTCTTAAACCTCAGTGGTGCTGATTTCTCCGTCGCGGTCAGCGGCGTCGCGGGCCCTGACGGTGGCACTGACGAAAAACCCGTCGGCACAGTCTGGTTTGGCTGGGCAATGCGCACAGGAGATGAAATGTCGGTCAGCGCCGAGCACCATCAGTTGCAAGGTGATCGCACTGCAATTCGTGCGAGGACTGTCATACTGGCACTACAGGGAATCAGGGAGATGCTCAAAAGCGGTGGCTGACAAAACACTTTTTTTCGCACTGTGGCCCTCGGAGCGACAACGTGAATTGCTGCGAGACACCATCAATCCGGCGCTGACCTCGGTCGAGGGCAGTTTTGTAGATCGTCGCAACTGGCACGTCACACTGGTCTATGTCGGCACTTTCCCGGAGGAGCGCATACCTGGACTAATGGCCGCGGTTGATATCATCGAACCAGTCAATATCAGGTTGAGGTTTGATCGCCTGACATTCTGGCAGCGCCCCAGGGTTGCCTGCCTGGATGTAATGACGATTCCGCCCGAACTCGAACATCTCGTCAGGTCAATTGAGCAGGCATTGATGCCGTTCGGCTACACACCGAACGAGCGCACCTATCGGCCCCACATTACGGCGGCCAGAAAGGCGCGGACATTTGCCGAAGTCAGGCTGTCGCGCGCGGTCGAGCTGCAGTGGTCTGAGTTTGAGCTTGTCGAATCAATCTCAATTCGGGGTGGCGTGCGCTACCACGTGCTGAAACAATAACTTCGGTGCAATTCTTAATACAAAGGCGAGTATTGCAAGTTCGCAGCACCTGTCCTGCAGCGCAATTTGTGAAATAATCGCGGGTACTCTTTTTACTCAAACGACGGCTTCAAATAATGGATGAAAATCGCAAAAAGGCACTCGCTGCCGCTCTCGGCCAGATAGAAAAACAGTTTGGCAAAGGCTCTGTAATGCGTCTCGGTGATGCCGGGACTGCCAAAGGCATGGAAACAATATCGACCGGCTCGATCGGTCTCGATGTGGCTTTGGGTATAGGCGGGCTGCCGAGAGGCCGGGTCGTTGAGATCTACGGGCCAGAGTCGTCCGGCAAAACGACATTGACGCTGCAGGTTATAGCCGAAGCGCAAAAGTTGGGCGGGGTTGCCGCGTTTATTGACGCGGAACACGCGCTTGATCCGATATATGCTGGCCAGCTCGGCGTCAATGTCGACGAGTTACTCGTCTCGCAACCGGATACCGGAGAACAGGCGCTGGAAATTACCGACATGCTGGTCCGCTCGAGTGCGGTTGATGTCATCGTTATTGACTCGGTAGCCGCATTGACGCCTAAGGCTGAAATTGAGGGCGAAATGGGTGATTCACACATGGGTCTGCAGGCGCGCCTCATGTCACAGGCGTTACGCAAGCTGACCGGCAACATCAAACGCTCGAATACGATGGTGATCTTCATTAACCAGATCCGTATGAAGATTGGCGTCATATTTGGCAGTCCGGAAACCACGACCGGCGGCAACGCACTGAAATTCTATGCGTCGGTTCGTCTCGACATCCGCCGTATTGGCGCGATCAAGAAAGGCGACGAGATAATCGGCAACCAGACCCGCGTGAAAGTCGTCAAGAACAAGGTCTCGCCACCGTTCAGGATGGCAGAATTCGAGATTCTGTACGGCTTCGGTATCTCCCGTGAGGGTGAGATCATCGATCACGGCGTGGAGCAGGGCATCATTGACAAAGCTGGATCCTGGTACAGCTATGGCAAGGATCGCATCGGACAGGGCAAGGAAAATGTTCGTGAATACCTGAAAGCCAATCCGGAGATCGCTGCAGACATTGAAGCTCAGATTCGCGCAAAACTTTTGCCGGACACCACCGAGATCAAAGATGGCAATGACGCTGCAGATGAAAAAGAGGCTGTTGCGAAACAGGCCTGACCGGAACGGCGTGGTTCGCTAATAGATCCAGGCCGGCGCTGTGGGTGAAGCTAAATCCGTTAACGAAATGAAGTCAGACCTCTTCCTGCCGGAAGAGGTCGATCGTTTCTCCAATCCCATTGAGGCACGCAAAAAGGCCATGGATTACCTGGCCAGGCGCGAATACGGCCGACTGGAACTTAACAAGAAGCTCTCGCATTTTGGATTTGCGCCGGACGTCGCTGCGAGCGCTGTCGATCAACTGCACGACGATGGTCTGCAGGACGATCGCCGTTTTGCAGAGAGTTTCCTCCAGTCGCGCATCAGTCAGGGCAAGGGGCCTGTTCGTACCCGGCTCGATCTCAGGGAGCGCGGTCTCGATGAGGTATTAATTGAGGAAGTGCTGGGTGATTCCGCAGCGAACTGGGTGGAGCTGGCGACTGCAGTCCGCCTGAAGAAATTCGGCACAGCAGAGCCCCGGGATTTCAAGGAGAAAGCGCGCCAGATGCGCTTTCTGCAATACCGCGGCTTCGAACAAGAGCACATCCAGGCGGCCCTCGCCACGCATGGTGATGACTAGCAGTTACCTATAAACTAGCGCCTTTCACGGGCCAATTCCCAGCAGAACGATTGAGCCCGCCCAGCGGGCGATTCCACGTTATATGAAACCCAAGACCAGCAACGACCTGCGCCGTGCCTTCCTGGACTTCTTCCACGAACGCGGCCACGAAATCGTCCCGAGCTCACCGCTTGTGCCGGGCAACGATCCGACGTTGCTCTTCACCAATGCCGGCATGGTGCAGTTCAAAGACGTATTTCTGGGCGAGGACAAGCGCAAATACAACAGGGCTGTGTCCGCACAGCGATGCGTACGCGCTGGCGGCAAACACAATGACCTGGAAAACGTCGGCTACACCGCCAGGCACCACACATTCTTCGAGATGCTCGGCAATTTCAGTTTTGGCGATTACTTCAAAGAAGAAGGCATAAAACTCGCCTGGGAATTCCTGACGGAGACGCTCGGGTTGCCTGCTGAGAAACTCTGGGTAACGGTGTTCGAGGAAGATGACGAAGCGGCGGACATCTGGCTCAAGAGCATGAAAGTGGACCCGGATCGCTTTTCGCGCTTGGGTGCCAAAGACAACTTCTGGGCCATGGGTGATACCGGCCCATGCGGACCCTGCAGTGAAATTTTTTACGATCACGGCCCGGACGTCGCCGGCGGACCGCCAGGATCAGCAGACGAAGACGGTGATCGTTACGTCGAGATCTGGAATCTCGTCTTCATGCAGTTTGACCGCTCCGCCAGCGGCGAAATGGTGCCGCTTCCCAAACCATCGGTAGACACCGGCATGGGACTCGAGCGAGTAGCGGCAGTAATGCAGGGCGTGCACAGCAATTATGAGATTGACCTGTTTGCAAATCTAATCAAAGCTACTGCAAAAATTATTGGCGTAGAAAATGATGGCTCCAGTTCACTCAACGTAATCGTGGATCACATCAGAGCCTGTGCGTTCCTGATCGTCGACGGTGTGTTGCCTGGAAATGAAGGCAGGGGCTATGTCCTGAGAAGAATAATCCGTCGCGCAATTCGGCATGGCAAGAAACTTGGTGTAAACGAAATCTTCTTTCACAAACTCGTTGCACCCTTGTGCGAAGAAATGGGTGAGGCCTATCCGGAACTCGTCAAAGCCAGGGCGCATGTTGAGAAAGTCCTCGATAAGGAAGAGCACCGATTCGCAGAAACGCTTGACCAGGGAATGGAGATTCTCGAGTCCGCAATAAGTAACCTCAAAGGCAAAGAAATTCCGGGAGACGTCGTATTCAAGCTCTACGATACCTACGGTTTTCCACTTGATCTCACTGCCGACATCGCACGTGAACGCGGACTGACCGTTGATAGTGACGGTTTCGACGAACACATGTCGCAACAACGTGACCGCGCCCGTGCCGCGAGCAAGTTTGGCATCGACGGTGAGTCCGGGATCAAAACAGATCTGGAAAGCCGGTTTACGGGGTACGAGTGTCTCGAAGAATCAAGCAAAGTCGTAGCGCTGTTTAAAGACGGCGAGGAAGTGACTTCACTGGAGAAAGGCGATGAAGGTGGGGTGATTCTTGAGTCCACCCCTTTCTACGCTGAGAGCGGCGGACAGGTTGGCGATACCGGTGCGCTGGATGCGATAAGCGGCCTGTTCCAGGTCACAGATACGCAGAAAAGCGGAAAAGCCAACGTGCAGGTCGGCACGGTCACGATCGGGACGATAAAACGCGGCGATTCGATCGTCGCCAAAGTCGACGGCGAACGTCGGCACGCGATTGTTCTCAATCATTCCGCGACTCACCTGATGCATGCCGCGTTGCGGCAGGTCCTGGGTGATCACGTCGCACAAAAGGGATCTTTGGTCGCGCCCGATCGTTTGCGCTTCGACTTTTCGCATTACGAGGCCGTGTCAGCGGATGAGCTGCAACAAATTGAAGAGTTGGTGAACGAGCAAATTCGCGGCAACAAAGCAGCGGACACAAACCTGATGAAATACGACGACGCTGTCGCCTCAGGGGCGATCGCGTTGTTCGGTGAAAAGTACGACGATGAAGTTCGGGTATTGCGACTTGGCAATTCTTCGGTAGAACTTTGTGGCGGAACGCATGTTGCCAGCACAGGCGACATTGGTGTCTTCAAAATTGCCTCGGAGGGAGGCGTTGCTTCCGGGATTCGACGTATTGAAGCGGTAACCGGAAAATCAGCCTTGACCTGGATCGACGCGAACCAGCAGGCACTCAATAATGTTGCTGCACTATTGAAAAGTCCGCGTGATCAGGCTGCCGCTAAAGTTGAACAGTTGCTGCGCAAAAACAAGGAACTGGAAAAAGAACTGATCGCTGCCAGGCAAAAACTCGCGACAGGTGGGACGGCAGATCTCTCAGACAGCATTACAGAAGTTGACGGGATCAAGATCCTGGCAATGCGAATGGATGGCGCAGATGCCAGAACGCTGCGAGATGCCGTCGATCAATTCAAGGACAAATTACAGAGCGCGGTCGTTGTTTTGGGGTCAGTCGAAAATGGCAAGGTCCGACTGGCAGCTGGTGTAACGAAGAACAATATTGACCGCATTCGTGCTGGTGATGTGATCAAGCCGGTCGCCGAGCAGGTGGGTGGAAAGGGCGGCGGCAGGCCGGATTTTGCGCAAGCTGGCGGCAGCGACCCGGATAGCCTCGATGCTGCCCTGGCGTCTGTTTCGGCTTGGGTCTCGCAACAACTCAGCTAAAGCGAGGGAAATTTCAATAGTAACCATCCAAAAACAGCCTCTAACAGGCAACGGATGGTAATTTCGTCTACAATTACAAGCGTTTAACGAGAATGCAGTCGTAAAAGAAAAAGGCCTTGAGCCCATTTAAGGCAGGAGTAGGAAGTCATGCTGATCCTTACGCGACGCGCCGGCGAAACAGTGATGATAGGTAACGATATCACCATCACCGTTTTGGGGGTGAAAGGGAACCAGGTTCGCATAGGTATTAATGCGCCCAAAGAAGTAGCGGTGCATCGGGAAGAGATCTATGAACGGATTCAGAGCGAGAAAGCGGCCCAGGAGGGTGGCACAGCCGAACCTGATCAGGAATAAGTGCCAAAAGCGCCTTTACCTGACCGAATCCCATCAGTAATATGCACTCCCCGTGGCTGGAGACGGCGGCGGGATTTGGTCCGTGGGCAGTCCGCAGGTCAGGTCATTCTTACTTGCAATGCTCTGTGCGGACTGACCTTTAGTATTATGAACAGAATTGAGGAGGAGCCACTACCAGCGACGCCAAACGAAGAGCTGCCGAATTTGGCAGAACCAGAAAACCAAATCGGAGAGGTGGCTGAGTGGTCGAAAGCGCTCTCCCAGTCCGCAGGAGTTGATGGAATAATCAGCATTTGGAGGGTGCGGACTGACCTTTAGTATTATGAACAGAATTGAGGCGGAGCCACTACCAGCGACGCCAAACGAAGAGCTGCCGAATTTGGCAGAACCAGAAAACCAAATCGGAGAGGTGGCTGAGTGGTCGAAAGCGCTCTCCCAGTCC
>Ga0114948_10001081_pt1 | contig 11524 bp, 4 predicted proteins | sample CR04metaG_FD_83877 | JGI IMG/M metagenome (GOLD analysis project Ga0114948, IMG submission 83877) | Deep subsurface microbial communities from Mariana Trench to uncover new lineages of life (NeLLi) - CR04 metaG | ecosystem: Environmental > Aquatic > Marine > Ocean trench > Sediment | place...
CGCCTTGGAGGCGATTTATCGTCATTTGCGCTCGGGCGATGCGCCGGATCTGGACACCGCCAGAGGGCTTATTGAACGCATGTTCTTCAATCCCAAGCGCTATGATCTGGGGCAAGTCGGGCGCTATCGTGTCAACAAAAAGTTGGGGCTGGACGTCCCGATTGAGACGACCGTACTGACGCGCGATGACATCGTCGCCATCATTCGGTATTTGCTGGAACTTCGGGCCGGAAAACGAAATTCCGATGACATCGATCATCTCGGCAATCGTCGCATAAAAACCGTTGGCGAGCAGCTTTCCGCACAAATGACTCTCGGTCTCTCAAGAATGGCGCGCACCATTAAGGAGCGGATGAACCTTCGGGACAGCGAAAATCTGACCCCGCAAGATCTCGTCAACGCACGAACGATTTTTTCGGTGATCAATACGTTTTTTGGAACCAGCCAGTTGTCGCAATTTATGGATCAAACCAATCCGTTGGCGGAAATGACGCACAAAAGGCGCCTGTCAGCCTTAGGTCCTGGCGGTCTCACCAGGGAGCGCGCCGGGTTCGAGGTACGCGATGTCCATTATACGCATTATGGCCGGTTGTGCCCGATCGAAACGCCGGAGGGTCCAAACATCGGGTTGATTTCATCGCTGACAACGTTTGCCCGCATCAACGATTTTGGCTTCATTGAGACGCCGTACAGGCGGGTCTCTAAGGGCAAGGTTGAAAACAAGATTGACTATTTGTCAGCAGACGACGAAGACCAGTACGTCATCGCCCAGGCGAACGCACCGCTGGATGCGAAGGGAAAGTTTGTGCGTGATCGCGTAAAATCGAGATTTCGTGGAGATTTTCCGGTTGTGCCGCCGGCGGAGGTGCATTATATGGATGTGTCTCCAAATCAGATCGTTTCGGCCGCGGCCGCGTTGATTCCGTTTCTCGAACACGATGATGCCAACCGTGCGCTCATGGGGTCAAACATGCAGCGCCAGGCTGTTCCCTTGTTGTGCACCGATTCACCATTGGTGGGCACAGGAATGGAGGCCAAGGTCGCGAGAGACTCGCGTGCCATGATCGTATCCGACGTAAACGGCGTTGTTGAAAAGGTGAGTGCGACCAACATTGTCGTAAAAAAAGACAGCGTCAGCTCAAAGGGTGTCAGTCATGACCGTTTGCTGGACTTCGACGATTCGCCATTTGTCTCTTACAAGTTGGTCAAGTTTGCGCGCACCAATCAGGATACATGCATCAACCAGCGTGCCATTGTGGAGGAGGGCCAAAAAGTCAAGAAAGGGGATGTGCTTGCTGATGGCTGCGCCACAGATCATGGAGAGCTTGCGCTCGGTCGGAATGTACTGGTGGCTTATATGCCTTGGCGCGGTTACAATTTTGAAGATGCAATCGTTATTTCCGAACGCGTGGTTCAGGAAGACATTTATACCTCTCTGCACATCGAACAATTTGAGCTACAGGTGCGTGATACCAAGCGCGGCGAGGAAGAGCTGACGAGAGAGATCCCGAACGTTAGCGAAGAAACAACAAAAGACCTCGATGAAAATGGTATCATTCGTGTTGGCGCCGAGGTTAAGGCGGGTGACATCCTTGTTGGCAAGGTTACGCCGAAGGGAGAAACGGATCCCACGCCAGAAGAAAAGCTGTTGAAGGCCATTTTCGGTGAGAAGGCTGGAGACGTCAAGGACGCTTCTCTCAAAGCGCCACCCGGAATGAAGGGCGTGGTGATCGATACCAAGCTGTTTACCCGCAAGAAAAAAGATCCTAAGACCAAGAAGCAGGACAAAGAGAAACTTCTGGAGATCGAAAGCTGGTATCAGGAGGAATTGCTCCGTATTGAGAAACTCCGCAACGGCAAGCTTGTTGCTGTCCTTGGTGGGCAGGCAAGCAACACTGTTCGTGACAAGAATACGGGCAAGATGTTGCTGAAAGCCAAAACGGTTCTCAGCGAGGATAAGCTGAAGCAACTCGATTTCGACAGCCTGGATTACAGTGAGGGAATAGCTCAGGACACCAGGATAAACGAGAAAGTTGCTATCATTTGGTCAGGCTTCCAATTGAAGTTGAGTGAGCTTGAAGAAGAATTCGAAAACAGGAAATTCAAAGTTGAGGTCGGCGACGAGTTGCCGCCGGGCATTGTTCAGTTGGCCAAGGTTTACGTTGCCAAGAAGCGCAAGCTGATGGTCGGAGACAAGATGGCTGGCCGCCACGGCAATAAGGGTGTGGTGGCCAAGATCGTGCCTATGGAGGACCTGCCGTATATGCCTGATGGCACGCCGGTCGATATTGTGCTTAATCCCTTGGGTGTGCCTTCGCGAATGAACCTCGGTCAGATATTTGAAGCGAACCTCGGCTGGGCCGCCTTTAATTTGAAAACCAAATACGCCTGTCCGGTTTTTGACGGTGCCAGCTATGATGAGGTCAGAAAGGAAATGAAAAAAGCCGGTGTGCCGGAGACCGGTAAGAGCATCCTGTTTGATGGCCGCACAGGCGAGCAGATCGACAATCCGGTGAGTGTCGGCTATATCTACATATTGAAGCTGTCACATCTGGTAGAGGACAAAATTCATGCTCGCTCTATCGGGCCCTACTCGCTTATCACGCAGCAACCGCTTGGCGGCAAGGCGCAGTTTGGCGGACAACGTTTTGGTGAGATGGAAGTATGGGCGCTCGAAGCGTATGGGGCAGCACATACGCTGCAGGAAATTCTAACCGTCAAGTCTGATGACGTCCGCGGACGTTCGAAGGTGTATGAAGCGATTGTAAAGGGCGATAATTTACCTGAACCCGGATTGCCGGAATCGTTCAATGTGCTTATCCGCGAATTGCAAGGCTTAGGACTTGATATCGAACTTCTGAACATCAGTAACAGCCAGAATTAGCAGGCATAAATAGACCTTAATAGTCACCAATCTCTAACTGCGAGGTGGGACTTTGGCTTACTTTAGTCGTCAAGAAGCTCCAACTAGAAAACCTTTTAATGCAATTTCCATCAGCTTGGCCTCGTCAGATAAGATCCTTGAGAGGTCATTTGGCGAAGTAACCAAGCCGGAAACCATAAACTACCGCTCTTTCAAACCTGAAAAAGACGGTTTGTTCTGTGAGAAAATCTTCGGTCCGGTTCGTGACTGGGAGTGCCATTGTGGTAAATACAAACGAATCCGGTACAAGGGCATTATCTGCGACCGGTGTGGCGTTGAGGTTACCACCAAGAGCGTGAGGCGGGAGCGAATGGGGCACATTTCGCTTGCAGTGCCCGTTATTCATATCTGGTTTTGGAAGTCACTTCCATCCAAGATCGGATACATTTTGGGGATGAGCGCTAAGGAGCTTGAGCGCGTTATCTACTACGAATCTTATGTTGTCATCGAGCCTGGGAATAGCGGCCTGAAGGCCAAAGAACTCATTTCTGAGGAAGAATACTTTGGCATTATGAGCGGCGACTCGACCGAGCCGGGGAATGGCGAAGAGCAGGAAGATGATGCCGGCGAATTTTTGGCCAAGATTGGTGGGGAAGCTGTTCTGGAACTGTTAAAAAGAATAGACATTCAGGCGCTTTCGGTAGACCTGCGACGCCGTGTTAAAGAAGAAAAATCGTTTCAGAGAAAGACCGAGGCCCTGAAGAGACTGCGGGTTGTTGAATCTTTGAAGAAGAGCAGCAACCGGCCTGAGTGGATGGTTCTATCTGTGGTTCCGGTGATTCCGCCTGAGCTTCGTCCGTTGGTGCCGCTTGAAGGCGGCCGTTTTGCTACCAGTGACTTGAACGATTTGTACCGACGCGTCATCATTCGTAATAACCGGCTCAAGAAGTTGATGGAGATCAAGGCGCCTGAGGTTATCCTGCGCAACGAAAAGCGGATGTTGCAGGAGGCCGTGGATGCGCTTTTTGACAACGGGCGAAAATCTGCGGCTGTGCGCGGAGATGGCAACCGTCCTTTGAAATCCCTCTCGGACATGCTGCGCGGTAAGCAAGGTCGGTTCCGCCAGAACCTGCTGGGTAAGCGAATCGACTATTCTGGCCGGTCAGTGATTGTTGTCGGTCCGGAGTTGCGGCTGCACGAGTGTGGTTTGCCAAAAGATATGGCTCTTGAGCTGTTCAAACCGTTTGTCATCCGAAAGCTGGTTGAGCGCGCATTGGTGAAAACGGTCAAAAGTGCCAAGAAGCTCGTGGACCGGCGCGGTCCCGAAGTTTGGGATATTCTGGAAGAAATAATTGACGGACATCCTGTTCTTCTGAATAGGGCGCCAACTTTGCACCGTCTTGGTATTCAGGCCTTTCAACCGATTCTCATCGAAGGCAAAGCTATTCAGGTGCATCCGCTGGTCTGCGCCGCGTTCAACGCCGATTTCGACGGCGATCAGATGGCAGTTCACGTGCCGCTTTCGTTTTATGCTCAGATTGAAACGCGAATTCTGATGTTGTCAAGTCACAATATTTTGTCGCCCGCAAGTGGACGGCCTCTGGCCATCCCGAGCCAGGATATCGTGTTGGGGATTTATTATTTAACAAAAGTTAAGCCGGGTGCTCTGGGTGAGGGCATGATTTTCTCCTCAACAAATGAAACACTAATCGCCTACGACAACGGGAAAGTTGATTTACATGCTCGCATTAAGGTGAGGATCAAAGGGGAGATCGTCGAGACGACCGCTGGCCGGGTTATTTTTAATGAGGTCGTACCTGAAGAGGTAGGCTATATGAACGAACTGCTAACCAAGCGACGTTTGGAAGATATTGCCGCTGATGTCTACAAGCAGCTCGGCAATCTAAAAACAGCGCATTTTCTTGATGAATTGAAGCAACTCGGGTTTGATTATGCCATGCGTTCAGGGGCAACAGTTGGCATCGAAGATGCTCGCATCCCGGAAGAGAAAGCAGGCTTGCTCAAAGAAGCTTTCAGCAAAGTGAGCACCATTCAAAGTCAGTATGAAATGGGCGTAATCACCGACGGTGAGCGTTATAACAAGATTATTGATATTTGGACTCATACGACGAGCGACATCGCAGATAAGCTGTTTTCAAATCTCGAAAAAGACCGTGATGGGTTCAATCCAATCTACATGATGGCGGATTCCGGCGCCCGTGGTTCGAAGGAACAAATTCGTCAGTTGGCTGGCATGAGAGGGTTGATGGCCAAACCGCAGAAGAAAATGACCGGGCAGATGGGAGAGATTATAGAAAACCCGATCACCGCTAATTTTAGAGAAGGCCTCTCGGTGCTTGAGTATTTTATTTCAACGCATGGAGCCCGCAAAGGTCTTGCTGACACGGCCCTAAAGACGGCCGACGCTGGTTATTTGACACGGCGGCTGGTGGATGTCGCGCAGGACATAATCATCACAGGATACGATTGTAATACCATTCTTGGGTTGCGAATCGGGGATTTGAAGGAGGGTGAGGAGATTATTGAGCCTCTCCGCGACCGAATTCTCGGTCGCGTGGCGGCTGAGGATGTCTTTGACCCTGAAACTCAGGAAGTGATTGTTGAGGCCAATACCCTTATCGACGAGGAAATGTCGGATCAGATTTCCGAGAGCGGCATCGAAACGGTCAGAATCCGTTCAGTGCTAACTTGCGAGTCTGAGCGTGGTGTTTGCGGTTTGTGCTACGGTCGCAACCTTGCGACGGGCAATATAGTGACTATAGGTGAGGCGGTTGGCGTTATGGCGGCGCAATCTATCGGCGAGCCGGGAACACAGTTGACCTTGCGTACCTTTCATATCGGTGGTACAGCCTCGCGTATCGCAGCCCAGTCTGAGGTTGCCGCGAAACAAAATGGCAAAGTTCGGCTAACCAATGTGAAATCCATTTCACACGTGAATGGCGCAGTAATTGTGGTGGGCAGAAATGGCAAGCTCGAAATCGTTGATGCGAACAATCGAGTCGTTGCGCAATACATTGTACCTTATGGTGCAAACATGATGGTTTCCGAAGGGCAGGCAATTGAAAAGGGAAACGTTGTATTTCAGTGGGATCCTTATACTGCGAGCATACTTTCTAACAACAAAGGCTACGTCAAGTATGTCGATCTGATTGAGAAAGTCACCTTCAGTGAGGCGCTGGATGAGACCACGGGTTTGAAGCAGAGAGTCATCGTAGAGTCTCGTAATCGAAACCTGAGTCCGCAATTGCTTATTGTTGATGACAAGGGAGATAAACTTAGTAATTATATCGTTCCAACCCGGGCTCACTTACAGGTACAAGATGGCCAAAAGGTTGAAGCAGGCGATATCCTGGTGAAAATGCCAAGGGAAATTGCAAAGACCCGGGATATCACTGGCGGTTTGCCGCGTGTGGCTGAACTTTTTGAGGCGCGCAAGCCCAAGGAACCCGCGGTTGTTTCAGAAATTGACGGCATCGTCCGTTTTGGCGAGATTCGCAGGGGTACCCGCAAGATCATCATCGCTGCCCAGGATGCTCAAGAGGAAAAGATCTATCTGGTTCCTTACGGAAAACATGTGCTTGTGCATGAGGGAGACCTTGTTGAGGCTGGCGAAAAGCTCTGCGAGGGCAGTATCGCCCCCGAAGACATTCTCAATATCATGGGACCGAATAAGGTTCAGGAATACCTTGTGAATGAAATCCAGGAGGTGTACCGTTTGCAGGGCGTTCGCATCAATGATAAGCACATTGAAGTAATCGTCCGCCAGATGTTGCAAAAGGTGAAGGTGGAAGACCCTGGGGACACAACATATCTGGAAGGCGATCACGTCGACAAGATATCTTTTCTAAAGGCGAATGAACGGATACGTGACAAAGTGGTTGTCGTTGAGAGTGGTGATTCAAAGTATTCGGTTGACGAACTCGTGGATAGCGATGAAGTTGAACGTGCGAACGCCAAGTTGAAAGAGTCTGGCAAGGAGCTTGCCATTATCCGGCCGACTCAGCCTGCAACATTTCAGCCGCTCTTGCTTGGTATCACAAAGGCCTCGCTGACGACGGAAAGCTTCATCTCGGCTGCGTCCTTTCAGGAGACAACACGCGTTCTGGCCGACGCCGCCATTGAGGGGAAGGTTGATAGGCTTTTGGGGTTGAAGGAAAACGTTATCATGGGACACCTGATCCCCGCCGGAACCGGTCTCTCAATGTACAAAAAACTTGGACTGGAGTCGAAGGCGACAGAGGCGACAAAGGAGACAGAGGCCGGCGTGGAGGAGAAAATCGAAGGCGCATCTTATCAAACTGCTGTGGGTTGATGTATTCTTCTGAGCACGGCAGAAATGCCTGCGACGCCAAAAAAGAGTTGCTTTTTTGAGAAGACTTTTTTATATTATAAATCTGTAAAGTTAGGGATATTGAATTGCCAACAATCAATCAGTTAGTTAAGTCTGGTAGGAAGAAAGTCGTCAAGAAAACAACTGCTCCTGCCTTGACAGGGTCTCCGCAGCGACGTGGAGTTTGTACTCGCGTTTACACGACAACCCCCAAAAAACCTAACTCTGCGCTACGTAAGGTCGCAAGGGTTCGACTGACCAACGGATTTGAAGTAACCGCTTATATTCCAGGTGAAGGACACAATTTGCAGGAGCACTCAATTGTATTGATTCGTGGTGGCCGTGTCAAGGACTTACCTGGTGTGCGATATCATATTGTGCGCGGTGTGTACGATACAAGTGGCGTTCAGGATAGAAATCAGAGTCGCTCAAAATACGGGACAAAGAAAAAGGGTTCATAGGGAGTAAGTTAATGTCAAGAAGGAAGGCTGCGGAGCAGCGAAACGTACTTCCTGATCCGAAGTTCAAGAGCATTTTGGCAGCAAAGTTCATCAATGGCTTGATGCAGCGCGGCAAAAAGAGTGTTGCTGAGCAAATATTCTATACTGCGCTTGATATGATTGAAGAGCAGACGAAAAAGAATGGCCTTGAAGTTTTTGAGAAGGCTATTGAGAATGTTAAGCCTATTCTTGAAGTCAGGTCTCGACGCGTTGGGGGAGCAACTTACCAGGTCCCTATCGAAGTCAGGCTAAATAGAAAACAAGCTCTCGCGCTGAGATGGCTCATCAGCTATGCAGAGTCGAGGCCAGGGAAATCGATGGCCGATAAGTTGGCGGCGGAATTGATTGCCGCTTCGAATAAGGAAGGTGGTTCCATCAAGAAGAGAGAAGATACGCACAAGATGGCTGAGGCCAACAAGGCGTTCGCCCATTTTCGGTGGTAGGCGTTTGCTCTTTTCGATTTCTGACCGCTGCTTTCACAAAATAAATTTCGTTGGGAAGATGTTAGTAACCTTCCCTTTTTTATGTAATTAGAGCGTGGATTGTCAAAGAAGAGAAGTTAGTGGGAGGTGCGTTCCTCTAAGATTTCTCTCCACGAATTACTGATTAAGGACAATCTTGTAGTTCCCCGCTTTAATTGTGGAGTTTTTTATGTCGAGAAAGATCGCATTAGATAAGATACGAAACATCGGGATCATGGCCCACATTGATGCGGGCAAGACCACGACGACCGAGAGGATTCTTTATTATACTGGCATGATTCATCGGATGGGGGAGGTGCATGATGGCGCTGCTACGATGGACTGGATGGAGCAGGAAAGAGAGCGCGGAATTACGATTACTTCTGCAGCAATTTCGTGCGAATGGAAAAACCATCGTATCAATATTATTGATACGCCGGGACACGTCGATTTTACGGTCGAAGTTGAGCGGTCGTTGCGCGTCCTTGATGGTGCTGTCGCTTTGTTCTGTGCCGTTGGAGGCGTGGAGCCGCAGTCTGAGACGGTCTGGCGTCAAGCCGACAAATATGGTGTCCCTAGGATCGCTTTCATAAACAAGATGGATCGGATCGGAGCCAACTTCTATGGTGCCATCGAGATGATTAAGGAGCGTCTAGGCGCGAATGTTGTGCCGGTTCAGATTCCGATCGGTGAAGGCGATATGTTTACCGGATTAATCGATCTAGTGAAGATGAAAGCGGTTGTTTATCATGAGGATAGTCTCGGCCAAACCTGGGACGAGATGGAAATTCCGCATGATCTGGAAGAGAAAGCTGCCGAGTATCGAACCCTTCTACTTGAATCGATTTCCGAATTCGATGATAGCTTGCTCGAAAAGTATCTTGAGGGTGCTGAAATCGCTGAGGAAGAAATCATACATGCAATTAGGGAAGCCACCATAAATGTGAAAATTACGCCGGTTATGCTCGGTTCGGCATTCAAGAATAAAGGTGTGCAAAGGCTACTGGATGGGGTCTTGAGTTTTCTGCCATCGCCTTTGGATATTCCTGAGGTTGTCGGAATTCGTCCGAGCGACAATAAGGAGATTTCTCGCAAACCGGCTGAAGACGAGCCTTTTTCCGCACTCGCTTTCAAGATCATGACCGACCCCTACGTAGGACGATTGACCTACTTTCGCGTCTATTCCGGTAAAGTGGACGCTGGTACTTATATCTACAATGCCAATGCGAAGAAGCGTGAAAGGTTGAGCCGGATCTTGCTCATGAGCGCCAACAAGCGCGAGGATATCGATAGTGTTCGGGCGGGTGATATTGTGGCGGGTGTTGGGTTCAAGCACACCAAAACGGGCGACACGCTTTGTGCGGAAAACAAGGCTATTATTTTAGAAGCGATGCATTTTCCGGAACCGGTGATTGCCGTTTCTATCGAGCCGAAGACCAAGGCGGATCAGGAGAAGCTGGGCGTTTCAATGGCAAAGTTGGCGGAAGAGGATCCTACTTTTAAGATTCGGACAGATGAGGAGACGGGCCAGACGATTATTTATGGGATGGGGGAGTTACATCTCGAAGTACTGGTCGATCGTCTTCTCCGAGAGTTTAAGGTTGGCGCAAACGTTGGTAGGCCGCAAGTGGCATACAGGGAGGCCATAACCAAGCATGCCGTGGCAGAGGGAAAATTCGTGCGCCAGAGTGGTGGTCGTGGGCAGTATGGTCATGTCGAGATTGAAGTCGAGCCTGGCGAACCGGGTAAAGGGTTTGTCTTTGAAAACAAGATTGTCGGTGGAGCAGTTCCGCGTGAATACATCAAACCTTGTGCCGATGGCATCAAGGAAGCCGTTAATAATGGCATACTTGCTGGCTATCCTTTGATTGATGTGAAGGTTACGCTGCTTGACGGTTCGTACCACGATGTGGATTCATCCGAAATGGCGTTTAAAGTTGCCGGGTCAATGGCTCTTAAGAATGCCGTGCGAAAGGCGGGGCCTGTCATTATGGAACCGATCATGGATGTGGAGGTTGTGGTCCCTGAGGATTATCTTGGTGAAGTGATGGGGGATCTCAATAGCCGCCGCGGAAAAATTCGCGGCATCTTCCCGCGCAAAGACGCACAGGTGGTTACGGCGTCATCGCCATTGAGTGAGATGTTTGGTTATGCGACCACTTTAAGATCTCTGACGCAAGGACGCGCCATTTTTACGCTGCAATTCTCAAAGTATGAAATTGCCCCGAAGTCTGTCTCTGAAAAAATTATGGAAAAGGTCAACGCAGCCTAACGGGCCGTGCCTGAGTATTATAGAATTCGAATTGAACAAAACTGAAGAAAGTTAACCTGGAGGCCAAATCATGGCGAAGCAGAAATTTGAGAGGACTAAGCCGCACGTTAATGTAGGAACTATAGGTCACGTGGATCATGGTAAGACTACGTTGACATCGGCTATTACGATGGTGCTCAATAAGGCTGGCTTGGCAGACTATATCGAATTCGACAAGATTGATAACGCGCCGGAAGAAAGGGAGCGCGGCATTACCATTGCAACCGCTCACGTTGAATACGAAACCGAAGCTCGCCACTATGCACACGTTGATTGTCCTGGTCATGCGGATTATGTTAAGAACATGATTACTGGTGCAGCCCAGATGGACGGCGCGATTCTGGTGGTAAGTGCTGCAGATGGCCCGATGCCGCAAACGCGGGAGCACATCCTGCTTGCACGTCAGGTTGGCGTACCGTACATCGTGGTCTTTTTAAACAAAGTTGACATGGTTGATGATCCGGAGCTGCTGGAGCTTGTTGAGTTGGAGATGCGTGAATTGTTAAGTGACTATAAGTTCCCGGGTGATGACATTCCGATTATTCAGGGTAGTGCGTTGGACGCACTATCTAATCCGGAAGATGATGAAAAGACCAAATGCATTTTTGAGTTGATGAAGGCTGTCGACGAATATATTCCGACGCCAACTCGTGAGATTGACAAGCCTTTCTTGATGCCGATCGAGGATGTGTTCAGTATTACGGGTCGTGGTACAGTCGGCACGGGGAGAGTCGATCGTGGAAAGATTACGACCGGTGAGGAAGTTGAAATCGTGGGTCTTGGCGCCAAGAGGAAGAGCGTTGTGACCGGCGTTGAAATGTTCAGAAAGTTGCTCGATTACGGTGAGGCGGGCGACAATATTGGCCTTCTGTTGCGTGGTGTAGACAAGGAAGAGCTCGAGCGCGGGATGGTTGTGGCCGAGCCGGGCTCAATTACGCCTCATACCAAATTTAGTGGTGAGGTTTATGTCTTGAAGAAGGAAGAGGGTGGACGCCATACGCCGTTTTTTAATGGTTACCGTCCCCAGTTCTATTTCAG
>Ga0114948_10001083_pt1 | contig 11522 bp, 8 predicted proteins | sample CR04metaG_FD_83877 | JGI IMG/M metagenome (GOLD analysis project Ga0114948, IMG submission 83877) | Deep subsurface microbial communities from Mariana Trench to uncover new lineages of life (NeLLi) - CR04 metaG | ecosystem: Environmental > Aquatic > Marine > Ocean trench > Sediment | place...
GCGCTACCGTCGAAACTCTGAAGTTCGATGTTGTCGTTGAGATAAACCCTGTATGACGACCACTTGTCGACGTCGGCATCGCTATCCAGCCGCACCACGTACTCGAACTGCTCGGTCACCGTGCCGTCGACACCCACTTCGCGGATGATTGTGCGCTGCAAGTACGTTGCCGCTTCGACCGTTCCGAAGGCCGAAGCCACGACCGCGCTAAGGAAGCACCAGGACCAGACGCTGCGCATCGTTTTTCTCCGCTGTGGCGTAGAGTTTCCTTAGGTAGTTGTAGGCCCGGGCGCCGACGAACTCGGTTTCGATCAAATCGAAGGTCCGTTTGTAAACCAGCGACCGGGACGCTTCGTCCACTTCGATCGATGCGCTCGCGGTCCCGGCCGCGTTGGACAGGTCTTTGTAGATCGGCACGACATCGATCTCCCAGTCCTCGGGCCAACTCAGGCGCATCTCGACCGAGTCACGATCGCGGAAGTCGAGCAACACGGGAGTACGGCGTCTCGAGGGCAGCAGCGTGAAAGGTTGGTCAATCGGACCCAGCGGTTCGCTCGGCGAGAGCGTGACCTCGTCGCCCAGCACGGCGTCATCCGATTGTTCGAGGCTCCAACTCACGTCGACGCTTGCCTTATCCTCCGCCGATTCGATCTTCAGATCGTCCACCGCATACCCCGCGAAGCTGTTCTCGAGCCACTCCTGCCATGCCTTTCGCCGCTTGCCCTCGTCCTCTTTCCAGTCGATGCGTCGCCACGCGTGGTGTCCCGTCAGGCGCAGGGAGCCCGTGCCCGTCACCCTGCCGTCGTCGTCGATTGCCAGATCGAGCATGGCATGGCGCACGCTGCCCTCATGCGACGTGGTTGGCAGCGTGATCAGTCTTGCTTCCTTCGGATGGTAGAGCAGCGCTTTCGTCCCCTCGTAGTCGGAGCGGATGCGACCGAACGGGAGGTCGTCGTCGGTGGGGTCCAGGAATGCGCGCTCGCCCGTGAGGTTCACGGCCACGAGCATCGTGTTGAACTGGTACGGTGCCGTGTCAGCCTCGTTGACCCTCCCACGGTTGCGGTTCTTCACCCACACCAACTGGGCCTCAAGCTTCACGGTGTTGAGCAAGCGCTCGAGTAAGAGCGCTTTCTCCGCGTAATCCCCCTTGCCCTCGGACAGCGTGTTGTCGACGGAAGAGTTCTCGGCCAGACTGAGCCCGTTGACGTGTTCCGTCTCGATCTCGTCGCGGACGAATTTGTAGAGGATCTCGGCTTGCCTCTTCGCATCGACCTCGCCGGCGATCAATGCGGCGGCCTTCTTCTTGGTGGCCCTGTCTTTCTTTAGCGCATCGTCGAAGTACCAATCGCCCCACGTCTGGCACGCGTTGGACCAGCCGTCGAACAACAAACGGCGACGGCTGGCCAGGTCCTTGATGATCGTCAAGTCGAAACTACTGGAAAGATCGGCGAACGGGAACGAGTCATTCTCACGGGGGATCGCCGGGATGTCGTCCATCCAGATCCTCAGATTACGCGCCAACCGCGATTTCGCCCCCATTTCGTGCTGAAGTTCACGATCGAACGTGACCCGCGGCAGCGCGACGATCTCGTAGTGTTTGGGGATCTCGTAGGTGATTTCCGAATGCAGCGTCGGGATCCACGTCTGGAACCTCCAAGGACGGGTCAGGTACTCGAAGCGCATTTCGTAGGTGTAGTCGAGGATCGCACCGGGCTCGACTGCGGGGAACGCGATCGCTGTTTCGTAGATATCGAAGCTGCTGCGGCGCCGACTATCGAAACTCCGGAGCGTGCTTTTTCGTCTAAAAATAGCGTTGTCGGGGACGGGGACGACCTTCCCACCAGGAAGCACGGTCCGTGCCTTGAGGTTGACCAGGCGATCCTCTTCGTCGTGCTGGATTTTGTATTCGGCGTATTCCATCCCCTGTTCGGTCAGGATCTTGACGCGTACGTTCACGACGAATTTGGTCGTGAGTTGGTTTTGGCGAGCTCCCCGCATGATGAGCGTGCCGATCCTGTAAATTACGACCGCCGGTGCGTTCGGCTCGTCCGCGACCTCGGTCAGCGCCCACTGCGCGTCCGTGATCGGCGGGAAGTCGCTTGCTTTTTGTCCCCTGGCAGCCGCGGCCGGTATGCCGATCAGCCATAGACCGAGCAGAAGCCCCAGTACTCGTTGTCCCATTCCTTCTCCTCAGATCCCGTTACCGGGCCGGTCGGGTCGCGGTGCCCACATTTTTTCGATCTTACACCGAAATCCTCAAGTACCGTAGTTCCGGTAAATTGGATCGGACGGTACACTTCGAACCTGGAGGATCGGTGGCGACGAAGACGTTCGACACCGCCGTGATCGGCGGCGGCATCCTCGGGCTGGCGACCGCGCGAGCCCTGAGCAGTCGTTCGAACGGCACGGTTGTCGTGCTCGAAGCCGAAGGCGCCCTCGCCGTCCACCAGACCGGGCACAACAGCGGCGTCATCCACTCCGGTCTTTACTACAAGCCCGGTTCGCTCAAAGCGGAGAACTGCAGGCGCGGGCGCGACGCGATGTACGCGTTCTGCGAACGGCACGAGATTCCCCACGAACGTTGCGGGAAGATCGTCGTGGCTACGTCGACCCGCGAGCGGCCGTGGCTCGACGAACTCGAACGAAGGGGTAAGGCCAACGGCCTTTCGGGTCTGGTCCGGTTGACGCAAGACGAGTTGCGCGAGCATGAGCCCCACGTGACGGGTGTTGCGGGACTCCACGTTCCGGCGACCGGGATCGTCGACTACCGGCAGGTCTCCGAGGCGATTGCCGGTGAAGTGCGGGAGCAGGATGGGGAGATCCGAACCGCCGCGAGGTTGATCGGATTTCAGCGCAAGGCCGGAGGTTTCGTCCTCGAGACCACGGCCGGCGCGGTCGAAGCGAAACGGCTGGTCAACTGCGCCGGACTCCAGTCCGATCGTGTGGCGAGACTTTGCGGCGTGACGCCGTCGGTTCGCATCGTGCCGTTCCGCGGCGAGTACTACAAACTCGCGCCCGCGAAGGCCTCCCTGGTCCGCAACCTGATTTACCCCGTGCCCGACCCGAGCTTCCCGTTTCTGGGCGTGCACTTCACGCGGATGATCGGCGGCGGAGTCGAAGTCGGCCCCAACGCGGTGTGGGCGCTCAAGCGTGAGGGTTATACCCGCGCCAGCTTTTCGCCCGCGGATACGGCAAGTGCCCTGACCTGGCCGGGCTTCTGGAAAATGGCCGGTCGCCACTGGCGCACGGGCTGCGGTGAATTGTGGCGTTCGTGGAACAAGGCCGCCTTCGTCCGCGCGCTCCAGAAGCTGTTGCCCGAACTCCAGGCCGACGACGTGACCCCGCATGGCGCCGGTGTGCGGGCCCAGGCTGTCGCGCGCGACGGCGCGCTGCTCGACGATTTCTCCATCGAGCGTGTCGAGAACCAGATCCACGTGCTGAACGCCCCGTCGCCCGGCGCCACGGCAAGCCTGGCGATCGGCGAGGTGCTCGCCGGAATGCTCGATTGACCGGACACTCGGCCCTCGGACAATCGAATTGCGCTACCGTAGTCACCGCCTTCCAGCGCGCAGGGGAATCAATGACCGAACGCCACGCCCCGTTTCGCGTGCCGGCCGACGAGGTTGTCGCACGCATTGCATCGCTCCAGTCGGCGCTCGCCGGCCGCGGGATCGCGGCCGCCTGGATCGAGCACCTGACCGACCGGCTTTATTTCACGGGCTCGGCGCAGGACGGCGTCTTGCTGGTGCCGGTCGGCGGCGACCCCGTCTTCCTCGTGCGCAAGAGCGTCGCTCGCGCGAGGAGCGAGTCGTCGCTGAACGTCGAGCCGTACCCGGGTGGCCGCAAGGTGATCGAGACCGCCTCGAGCATGCTCGATGACGGAAGCTTGGGACTCGCCCTCGACGTCACGCAGGCCAGCAACTATATCCGGATCGCCGCTTCGATCGAGAGTATCGAGGATATCTCCGCGGTGATCCGCGACATCCGCGCGACCAAGAGCGTCTGGGAGGTGGCACAAATCCGTGGTGCGGCCGAGCAATACAACCGCCTGTTCGACACCGCCCTCGAGTGGCTGAAGGAACCCATCAACGGACTGGAACTCACCGCTCGCGTCGAGGGCCGTTTGCGCAGCCTCGGCCACGGTGGGACGGTACGCCTACGCCGTCCCACCGCGGACATCGCGGTGGCCAACGTCGTCTCGGGCGACGTCGCACTCTACCCGACCAACTTCAACGGCTGCGTCGGCGGCGAGGGCCCGTACCCCGCGAGTCCCTCCACGGGGGGCTGGGAGGAACTCTTGCCGGGCACCACGGTGATGTTCGACATCGTCACGTCTTACAACGGCTATCAGGCGGACACCACACGTAGCTTCTACCTTGGCGAATCGATCCCCGCCGATGTCGCCGCTGCGCACGACTTCTGCGTCGACGTGCTGCACGAGATCGAGCAACGGATGAAACCCGGTGCGGTGTGTTCGGAGATCTATCGTGAGATTCGATCCCTTGTCGAACAGCGCGGCGAGCCCGAAGGCTTCATGGGTTTCCGCGACAACCGCGTCAAGTTCTTCGGGCACGGCGTTGGGCTCGATCTCGACGAGATGCCGGTGATCGCCGATCGGATCCACGTGACGCTGCAGCCCGGGATGGTCCTCGCGGTGGAGCCCAAGGCCTTCCTGCCCGGGCACGGACCCGTGGGGGTCGAGAACACCTACGTGATCACCGACGACGGATGCGAGAGCTTCTGCGCACTCGATCTGTCGCTACGGCCGATCCATCCCTAGGCCCTGAGCTTTCGCTCGAGCGGCAGCGTTGGGCGTGCGTGGTCGCCGATCGGAGTCGCCGCGGGGCGCGCCGGCGATTCCAGCACCTCGATCACTTTGCGTGCGATGCCCTCGGCATCGATCCCTGCGGCGCGTAGCTGCTCACCGCGGCCGCCCTGGTAGATCCACCTGTCGGGCAGACCCAGCCGATGGATGGTCTGGGTCGGTAAGCCGTGTTCGTTGCAGGCTTCGATGACGCACGTTCCGAAACCGCCCATCACGTGGTGGTCTTCCACCGTCAGGATCGGGAGTCCCGTAGCGATCAGTCCCTTGATCAACTCGAGATCGACCGGCTTGGCGAACCGCGCGTCATACACCGCGATCGTGTAGCCCCGCTCCTTGAGTTGTTCTCGCGCAACCAGTGCGTGGTTGGCCGGAAAGCCGTAGGCTAGGATCGCCGCGTCCGAACCCTCAGCGAGCAGGTTGGCCCGGCCGGGTTCAAACGGCGGGACGACGTCGGACAGCGCTGGCGCGGGGACTTCGTCCCGAGGATAGCGCACCGCCGAAGGACCTGCATCATGCGTGCGCATGAATTCCAGTGCCGCCTTGAGGTTGGCCTCATCCATCGCCGCCATCAACGTCATGCCCGGCAAGCTACGCAGCATCGCGATGTCCATGAAGCCGTGATGCACCGCCCCGTCGCCGCCGACCAGACCGGCCCGGTCCATACAGAAACGGACGGGCAACCCCTGAAGCGCGACATCCTGGAACGTCTGGTCCAAGGCGCGTTGCATGAACGTCGCATAGATCGTGACGAACGGCTTGATCCCCGTCTTGGCCATCCCGGCGGACATATCGACGGCGTGCTCCTCGGCGATGCCCACGTCGAATGCGCGCTCGGGGAACGTCTTGATCAGCTGGGCCAGACCGGTGCCGTCGGGCATCCCCGCGGTGATCGCTATGACTTTGTCATCGCGGTTCATGATTTCGGTCATCGCGTCGGCGTAGGCCGAGGTAAACGACCTGCCCCCCGACTTCAACTCGACGCGGCAACCCGTCATCGTGAACGGCTTGGGCGAGTGGAACGTCGTGGGGTCGTCGGACGAAAAATCGAACCCCTTGCCTTTCACCGTCTTGACGTGCAGCAACACGGGCCGGTCGATCTTTTTGACCTCCTCGAGCATCTCGATCAGTGACGGCAGAGCGTGCCCATCGATCGGTCCGATGCACAGCAATCCGAAGTGTTCGAACAGGTGTTGGTGTGCCAGCGCGGCCTTCGTCATTTCACCGAAGCGGTTGTACAGCTCTTCGACGTATTGACCGACGGGAAGTTTCTTCAACACCTCGTGCGCGCGCTGCTTGAGATCGCCGTAGCGTTCGCTGATGCGGAATTTGTCGAAATAACCGGAGAGCGCCCCCTGCGGCGGCCCGATCGACATGCCGTTGTCATTGAGCACCACGAGAAACTGACGCTTCAACGTGCCCGCGTTGTTCAGCCCTTCCATCGCAAGGCCGTTGACGATCGACGAGTCGCCGACAAGCGCGACGATGTGGCGGTCGGTTTCACCGTTGAGCTGGTCGCCGCGGGCCATGCCGACTGCGGTGGAGATGCTCGTCCCGGCATGACCGACGCTGAACAGATCGTACGCGCTCTCGCGCGGTTCGGGGAAACCGGCCATGCCGCCCGACTGCCGTAGCGTGTGCAATTGGTCGAAACGGCCGGTAAGTAGTTTGTGCGGATAGCATTGGTGTCCGACATCGAACAGCAGACGATCACGGCTGAAGTCGAAGACGCGATGCAGCGCGATGGTCAACTCGATCACGCCAAGGTTCGGCGCGAGGTGGCCGCCGGATTTCGACACCTGCCCGCAGATCGCGTGGCGCATCTCCAGGGCGAGCTCCTGGAGTTCTTCGTCCGTAAACGTCTTGATGTCGGCCGGTCCGGTGATGTGCGGCAGGAAGCGGTATTCGCTCATGATGTCCTTTTGCGCTTGCGTGTGTTCAGCACGCGGCGCACAAACCCAGGCCCCCTAAATCGCCCGCGTCCAGGGCAGCTCCCATCGTCTTTAGGATCTCCCGAACCTCAGGCCGAGTCAACTTGGCGCCCGGTCCTCGCTCGGCGATCCGGTCCAGGGTAGCCCATGCGAGCAAAACCGGCATCAGCGTGAACTCGACGATGCCGCGCGGTGCACCGTGCTGGTGCAACCGGTTCGAGTAGCGGCCCGCGGCCTCCAGGTCCCGCCGGGCAAGCCGGAACACTTCCGCCGGGTCGACGCCCGCCGGCAGGAAGCTCCGCCCCTCGTCCGCGTCGCTCGCGACGTCCTTGAGAATGTTGACCAATTGAAGCGCCTCGCCGAAGCGTGCGGCGTCGCGGCGCAGCTCCGCGACGATCGGATCCAGCTCCGGACGATCAAGCAAGAACAACTCGGTCAGCATCTCGCCGACGATGCCGGCCACCGTGTAGCAATAACGCCGCAAATCGTCGACGTTCCCGAGCTGAAGTGCACCGTCGCGCTCCTGTTCGACGAACCCCGTCATCCCCGCAATCGTACGTCGGGTGTGGGTTCCCACCAGTTCACGGGCCCGAGCGGAAAGCCCCGACCAGGTCGCAACGACCATCGGCATTTCGCGAAGTAGCTCGAGATAGCCGCTGTGATCGAGCGGCGGATCCTCCACCCACGAAGCGGCCCGCGCGCGCGTCTGCTCGGCATCTGGTGTAACGAGCAACGCATCGAACGCGGCCAACTCCGCGAGCTTGCGTTCGTGGGACCACAGCGTCGCATCCTCGAGCGTGTCCGCGATGCGAAAAAGCAGGTACGCGACCGTCACCTCGCGCCGCGTAGGCTCGGGGAGCGGGGGGATGGAGAGGGCGAACGTGCGGCTGGTTTTCTCGAGCAGATCCTCGAGCCGTTCTCGGGCGGACACCGCCATGAAGTTGGGCCTCGTCACCCCGCTCAAAAACGGGGCCGCGTGTGCGGCCCCGGCGTGGCGTGCCGGTCATATTACAACTCCCCAAATGCAACGTAAATGTGGCATTCTGGAAGGCGGAAGCACCCCGGCACTCTTGGCTTGCCATGCGACTGTTGGGGGTGAAGACTGAGGGACCCATGCCTGAAACCTCGCGCAAACGCATCTCCCAGGCTACCCAGGAACTCTTCCTCAAAGAGGGCCTGGAGGGCGTTTCGATGCGAAAAGTCGCAAAAATTGCCGGTGTCAGCGCTGCGGCGATCTACCGCCACTACGAAAACAAGGAAGACCTGCTGCGGGAGATCATCGACGAGGGTCTTCAGATCCTCGAGACCTACCTGCAGCCGGCGCTGGACGAGCCCACGCCGTTCGAACGCCTGAACCGCTTGGCCGACCGGTTCCTCGACTTCGCCATCGAGCAGCCAAAATACTTCGAATTCGCTTTCATGATCCCGAATCGCTCGATCAGTGACGTGCGTACCGAACTCGCGGAGAAGAACTGGGTCACCTTCAACTTGGCGCTGGAGCAGATCGCCGCTTGCATGGAGACAGGTATTTTCAAGAAGGACGACCCGCTGGGCGCTGCGATCACGGTTTGGGCCGGGGTCTACGGCCTGGTCGCGTTGCACCGCATGCATCGTTTCGGGCCCGACGACCAATTGTTTCGCCAGATCTATCGCGCCAGCGTCGACCGCATGCTCGACGGCCTCAAACCCTGACCCCTACTTTATTACGTGCCACCGGGTCTGGCGTCCGGCCAGGTAGAGTACGCGCTCGCCGTCGAACACCGCGCTCTGCTCGAGTTTGATCTGCACCCACTGGTTGTCCCACTCGGGGACCTGCGCGCGGATGTTGCCCTCGATGGCGTAGCCCGTGTCGGGGAACAGTTTCCAATCACCGCGCACCGGTGTCGGGCCCTGGTTGTCCCACATCCCGATCGTCGGCCCCGCGGCGTGGCCGAAAAAACCCAACGGGTGGGTGTAGATACTGTGCACGATCCCCTCGTCCTCGGAGGCTCGGATCGCACGCGCGAGGATCTCGTTCCCGCGCCGTCCCGTCTTGAACTCGGCGGTCAGGATGTCTTGCCAACGGTTCCCGACTCTCAGCGCCGCCCGAAGACCTGCGGGGACTTCGGATTCGTCGAGCCGCAGCACGTACCCCATCTCCTGCGTATCCGTGCACAGTCTCAGGTAGCAGATCCCGACGTCCGTGTGTAGCACATCGCCGCGTTCGATCACGATGCCGCCGGCGCCGAAGAACGGATCGTCGCGTTCGTGAATCGTGCCCTTGCGTTGCACGTTGACATACGGCTGGAACCATGGGTTCAGCCGCAGTTCTTCGAAACGATGTCGAATGTACCAGGCGACGTCGTCGGTGGTGCTGGCCCCGGGCGTGATGACCCGGTTGGAAAAGGCCTCGGCGATCACGCTTCGCGCCAGCGCGACGACGTGAGGGTAGATCTGAAGTTCGCCTGGGGACCGCGTTTCCACCCAGCGGATCACGAGGTCCTGCGCGCTGACCGTGCGTTTTTGCAGGTCCGGTGTCAACGACTCCATCAAGCGATCCCGGAGAGACGCCGTCAGCCCGTCCGCGAGCGGCCAGTCGCGGCTCACGTTGATACCGATCGTTTTCGGATCGAGCTCTGCGATCAGTTCACCGAGCCGGTTCCACTGATCGTCGAGATTGCCGCCTTCCCAGGCGGGTTCGTAGTAACCATGGATCGGGTAACGACTCACCGTCAGACGTTGGACGCCCTCCTCGCCGCGGTCGTGGAACACGAGCATCGTCGTCCGTCGCGCGGCGAACACGGGTTCGGGTACCAGCGTCAGGTACACTGGATCTTCGGCGTACTCGCGATTGATCACGAGCCACAGATCGATCCCCGTCTCGCGCATCACCATGGGAAGAAGATCGTCCAGTCGCTCCGTGAGGTTGCGGTTGATCGTTTCGATTCGCGCGCGATGCGACTCGACCGCGAGCATGGTGTCGAGCACACGGCCCTGATCGGCGTGTTCCGAAGCCGCCACGGTCGTTGCGTAGAGAACCGCGAGTAGTCCGATGAAAGACCGTCGCATGGATCCACTCCTTCCTTCGAATGGAGGGAGTCTAGTCGATTTTAAGAAAAGCTCGCGGCGCCCGGCTGTCAAAAAATCAGGGAACGTGCAACCATGGTCGCGTCTAGTTCGTCTTAACCGGGGGCCTCCGGAAGAGGGATTCACGATGAAACGGATGACACTCGGTCTGTTGATCCTGGCGTTCGTGTTCGCCACACTCGCCCTGAGCGAGGAAGGCGATGACGACCGCGAGCGGCCAAAGAACTTCGGCGCCCACGGTTGGGGCCTTCGCTTCGGCATCGGCGACGACCCGGATCAAATCATTGTCGGTGCCCAGTGGGACTTCGGGGAGTTCAAGGCGGTGCACCTCGAGCCCAACGTCGAACTATCGGTCGGGGACAATCACCTGACGCTATCGGGGTTATTCGCAGTCCACTACCGCTTCCGTAACGTCGAGCAGTTTCGGCCCTATGCGGGCGCCGGACTCGGACTTGCGGTCACCCATTTCGACCCCCCGGGGGCCGGCTCCGACACCGACCTCGACATCGGTCTGCGCGTGCTCGGCGGGTTCAACTGGGCGCTGAAGAACGGCCGGGAAGCCTTCGTCGAGTTGTCGCTCGGGGTCGATTTCGTGAACGACATCCAGATCATGGGCGGTTGGAGCTTCTAAGCGCCAGCGTCTAGCGCTGTTCGATCGGCCGCTGAGCGTCGGTCCAATCGACGTGAAAAAAGCGCCCGCGCGGTTGATCTGTTCGCTCGAACGCGTGGGCGCCGAAGTAGTCCCGCTGACCCTGCAGGATGTTGGCGGGCAGTCGCGCCGAGCGGTAACCGTCGTAATAGGCCAGCGCACTCATGAACCCCGGGCAAGCAATGCCGTTTTCCGCGGCCAGCGTCACGGTGCGCCGCCATCCGGCCTGCGCGCGGTTCAACCGCCGGCGAAGCGCCGCGTCGAGCAACAGGTTCCGTAGATCGCGCTCGTTCGCGTAGGCCGCGGTGATCTGTTGCAGGAAGCGCGCGCGGATGATGCAGCCGCCGCGCCAGATGCGGGCGATCGATTTGAGATCGAGTTTCCAACCATGTTCACGCCGAGCGGCGTCCAGCAACCCGAACCCCTGCGCGTAGGCGCAGATCTTCGACGCGTACAGCGCATCGCGCACTGCCTCGATCAATGCTTTGCGGGATCCGCGATAATGCACCCTCGGGCCGCGCAGTTTTTTGCTCGCCGCAACGCGCTCGTCCTTCAACGCGCTAAGGAAGCGCGCGAACACCGCCTGGGCCACAGTCGGCGCGGGCACGCCCATGTCGAGCGAACTGATACTCGTCCACTTTCCCGTGCCCTTCTGGCCGGCGGTATCGAGGATCGAGTCGACCAGGAATCGGCGCGGTTTCATCGGGTCCCTTTGCGCGAGTAAGTCGGCCGTGATTTCGATCAGGTAAGAATCGAGAGCACCCCGATTCCACTCGCTGAATATCTCGGCGATCGCGTCCGGGGCGAGTTCGAGCAAACGGTGCAACAGAAAGTACGCTTCGCTGATTAGTTGCATGTCGGCGTACTCGATGCCGTTGTGCACCATCTTGACGTAGTGCCCCGCGCCGCCCGCGCCGATATAGGCCGTGCAGGGTACGCCGCTCTTGAGTTCGCGTCCGGTTTTGGAATCAACCTTGGCGGCGATCGCGTTCCACAGCGGCTTGAGTCGTTGCCAGGCTCTGCGATCGCCCCCCGGCATCAGCGACGGGCCGAA
>Ga0114948_10001084_pt1 | contig 11522 bp, 9 predicted proteins | sample CR04metaG_FD_83877 | JGI IMG/M metagenome (GOLD analysis project Ga0114948, IMG submission 83877) | Deep subsurface microbial communities from Mariana Trench to uncover new lineages of life (NeLLi) - CR04 metaG | ecosystem: Environmental > Aquatic > Marine > Ocean trench > Sediment | place...
GAGCCGGATATGGCAACGCCCGGTTCTCCTGCCACGGCGGCCCGCATGTTCGGGAAGAAACAGCCCCTCGGTGAGTCGTCGGACCCCGTCGGCGTCCAGCAGGCCCCTGACCGTGATCTCGTACATCTTGGGAAGGTGGAACCGCGGGTGGGTGATCCGGTTTGCCAGCTCGCCGTCGTTGGTCATCAACAAGAGCCCCGTCGAATCCATGTCGAGCCTTCCGGCTGCATAAAGACGCACCCCGGTGGGGTGATCGACCAGGTCGATGGCCCTTGGCCGTCCGGCGGGATCGGCGTTGGTGGAAACAACCCCCCTGGGCTTATAGAGCATGACATGGACGTGCCGCGGCGAGGTCTTGACGGGCCTGCCGCCCACGGTGATTCGATCGCGGCTGGGGTCCACCCAGACCGGCAGCGTCTTGATGGTCCTGCCGTTGACGGAGACGGCCCCGGACTCGATCATCGCCTCGCACGCACGGCGCGGGCCGATTCCGGCCGCCGCCAGGACCTTCTGCAGAAGCGGGCCACGGCACGCATCTTTCAGTGGATCGGGGTCGCTCACGCTGCTGATCGTAGGCCCGCACCGCGGGCGGCCGGTGAGTGGTGCCCGGTGCGGGCATTCTCGAGCCCCGGGGGATTCGCCTCTCGTTCTGGAATGATCGCGAGCAGGTGGGGGCCCTGATTGCCGATGATGGAGGAAGCCATGTCTCACGAGCGATCGAGGCCGATGGCGGACTGGCTGTCGCGGGTGCTTACGCGGCCGCAGGAGGAGCTTGCTCGGTGGGAGCGGGCCCTGCGGTTTCCCTACGACCTGGGTCGATTCGGGACCAGGCAGCTCAAGCAGGACCGCGCCCCCCAGATGGCGGGGGCGCTGGCCTTTCGGACGCTGTTTGCACTCCTGCCTGTTCTGGTCGTTGCCACCGTGCTGGCGCGGGCGTTTCGCGGCTTTGATTCCCTTACTGATTGGTTTACCAGCTTCTTCCATGAGATCGGCTGGGACCACCTGCAGCTGACCCAGACCAGCGGGGCTGGCACCGGGACCGTGAAGGCCGGAGAAACGCTCAGCAGCTGGGCGCTGGGTCTCATCGGCCATGTCAACGAGATCAACTTTGCTGCGATCACCTGGGTCGGCGTGGCCGTGGTGATCTACTCCGCAATCGGCCTGATGATCACGATCGAGAAGTGTTTCAACTCGATCTACCGGGCGCCGGAGGGAAGATCATGGCTGCGGCGGCTGACGCTCTACTGGACGGTGCTAACGCTCGGCCCCGCGGCGATCTACGCCGCGATGTATCTCGGCCGTTACTCCGACACGTTGCTTTCCGAACAGAGCGGATGGTGGCCGGTGCTGCGCGCCGCGCCGCTGATATGGAGCCTTGCCGCTTCCTGGATCGTGACCTTTGCGCTCTACAAGCTCATCCCAAACACCCACGTCACCGTTCGGCCGGCCCTGGTCGGCGCGCTTGTTGCCGCGGTGCTGCTGGAGATCGGCAAACGGATTCTGGGTGCGTACTTCGAAAACGCGGTCTCCTTCAGCCAGCTCTACGGGTCACTCGGGTTGATCCCGGTGTTCATGTTCTGGGTGTACATCATGTGGCTGGTTATCCTGTTCGGGCTGGAGGTCAGCGCGACCCTCCAAATGCTGCGGGGCCGTCGGCTGGAGGAGATGGAGTCGACCAAGGAGCCGACGGGTCTCGTGGACCCGGCCTCACTCTTGACGGTGATGCAGGTGGTGGCCCGGCGCTTTGAGTCCTCTGAGCCCTCGACCGCCAGGGACGTCGCCGACGAGACGTCTATCTCCGAGGCGACCGTGGCACGGATGTTCCAGCGGCTGTCGGAGGCGGGCATTCTTCACCGGCTCGATCGTGAGGATGGAGGCATGACGCTGGCCCGATCCCCGGACAACGTCTCCGCCGACGAGGTGCTCGAGGTCGGATTCCAGATGGTTGATGAGGGGATCGCCGGCCCCAGAGCTGCCATTATGCAACGTCTCCGTGACGCCCAGAGAGGCCTCGCAGCTCAGGTGACACTGTCGGCGCTGGCGGCGGATGAAGAGTGAAGTCAGGTAGGGCCGGCTGTGCCGGCCGCCGAAGAAGGCGCAGATCCACCGCGTAGGGCTGCACAGAAGTGAGCAGGGTTCAGAGTTCAGGGTTTAGCAGATTGTCTCGAACCCCGAACCCCGAACCCGAACCCCTGTGCCTCCAGCTGGTGTAAGGCTGGCCGTGCCGGCCGCGTGGCTCAAGACCCAAGACTGAGCAATCAACGGAGCGACGTTGTCGATGGTTTGCGGTCGCTTGGGGAACTCTTTGGGTCCTTGGTCATTCTGGCCCTCTCATACCGCAGCCATTTGCGCTCGAGGCTGTGAACATCGCCGAAGGCGGCCTCGAAGAGCTCGAGATGGCGCTGTCCGGTTGGGCGGCCGGGCCGCTCCCTTTTTAGAGCGCCAAGGAAATCGCGCATCTGGATTTTTCGAAAGCGGCACAGCCACGAGACGAGGGCATAGCTCTGGTGGTAGACGGCCGTGATCGTCTCATCATGATCGTCGGGCATCTCGGTGTACCGGACGAGCTCGCCCAGCCCGATGAGCGAGGCATCGTCCTCGAGCAGCTCGCGGAACTTTCGGAGGCGAATGGGGTAGTCGTACTCCGGCCCGAACGCCTGGCGGGGCTGGTCGGTCTCGAAGGCGGTGGCCAGTCCTTCACTGATCCAGAGGGGGTTCTGGATCTGTGCGGACTGGATTCGTGTGTGAAACGCCAACTGGTGCACCGTTTCGTGAATGCTGGTGGCGATCGACGCTCGGACTCGTTCGTCGGTGATGCGGCCGCGGGCCATGTGACCGAAGCCTAGAACAGGCGCAGGAGCCCGAGCGTGGGCGGAGTCTGACTCGATGTTGTAGAAGACGACGCGGTCATGCTTTGGCGAGTAGTAGCCGCTGATCCATCCGGCGGTGACGCCATCGTGATCCTTGGCGAACTTCTGGTAGTCCTCCTGCTCTTCAAAGAGAACGCACACCAGCTTGTGTCTGAGCGGCCGGGGGCGGAGCCCAAACCGCCGGGCGAACCGCTTGAACTGATAGTGGGTCAACTCCAGCAGAGCCGTTTGCTCACGGGTCCACCGCGGGCTGGCGTCGGAAAGCACCACAAAGCGTCGCGTCTCGAAATTGAGAAACTGCGGTGGCAGAGCCTCACGAGCGGAGCGATAGGCCTCGGAATCCACCGCGAGCTTGATGTCCGGCGCCGGGCGGTACAGAGCCGGCTCTATCGGGTCGTGCTTCGTGTGGCCTGCCGGAGGTGCGGCGGCGACCCCGGCCAGGCAGATGAGCGTCAGGGTCAGCGCTGCGATCGCTGCCCGCCGCCGCCGGCGTCGCGCCGCACCGGGCTCTTTGACATATGAGGACTCAAGCGGTGATCTCGGCACATTCTGAGCATCGGTGTGGCGGTGGGGTCGTCTGAGTGATACCGATGGCGAGGGCGGTCCTACGTTCCGCCTGCAACGATGAGGTTGATGAGATGGCGGTCGTGGTCACGGATTCGGCCGCATCAGCCGATAAGCAGACAGGGTTCGGGGTTCAGGGCTCAGGGGTCGAGGCTCATCTGTTTCCAGAAGCCCGAAGCCCAAACCGTAGCCATCCTTGCCAGACACCGCCGTAGGACTGGTGTTGGAGGGTGATGCGACGTACGATGGGCTGGAGGGTTTCGGCGGTGCGCATGCAAGGAGTTGAGCATGGGTCTTGAAGCGGCTATGCCGGCCGACAGCTTCATGACCACGCAGATCAATCGTCTGATCAACTGGGCTCGTCGTTCCAGCGTCTGGCCGATGCCCTTTGCCACGGCCTGCTGCGGCATCGAACTGATGTCCACGGCAAGCAGCCGCTACGACCTGGCACGGTTTGGGGCAGAGGTCATGCGGTTCAGCCCGCGGCAAAGTGATCTTCTGATCGTGGCGGGTCGTATCGCGGTAAAGATGCTCCCTGTGCTACAGCGGATTTACCTGCAGATGTGCGAGCCCAAGTGGGTCATATCCATGGGCGCCTGTGCGTCCACGGGCGGGGTCTTTGACACCTACGCGGTGGTGCAGGGAGTCGACCAGTTCCTCCCGGTTGATGTCTACGTTCCCGGGTGCCCGCCGCGGCCGGAGATGCTCCTGGAGGGCATCATGGCAATCCAGCGGATCATCGACTCCGAGAACATCCCCTATGACGGAGAGGGACGCAGGCTTCCCCTTCAGGTCGCGATGGAGCCCAACTACGAGCCACGTCCGCAGCCGGCGGAGGTGAGCATCGGTGCAACGTAGTCAGCTCTCAGCAGGGCATCCCAATGACCATTCACTTCTTCAATCGCGCAGCTCCACCGTCCAGTAGGCGTCGTTGAGGAACGCCTTCCACGAGCGGTACCTCGCGTCGCCCAGACGCAACGTGATCACCGGGTTGCGTCTAGGCTTGAGAGGCTTTCGGATGAGACTCATCCTTGCCTGCCGTGGTGTCCGGCCACCCTTCCGGGCGTTGCATTGCACGCACGCGCATACCAGGTTCAACCATGAGTGCTGTCCACCGAGGACTCGCGGGGTCACGTGGTCAACGGTGAGCTCTTTGGTCGAGAATTGGTGGCCGCAATACTGGCAGCAGTTGGCGTCGCGGGCGTAGAGATTGCGCCGATTCAGCTTGACCTCCTGCCGCGGCAGGCGATCGTATCCAAAAAGACGAATAATCTTCGGGACCGCGATGTGCAACCTTGGCGTGCGTATCCAGGCGTGGGCATCGGGCTCGAACTGCCGCTGCAACTCCGCGATTTCCGTCCACGTCTCGAAGTCGTAGTTGATGTACTGGCCGTCCTCGACCGAGATCACCTCAGCCGCCTGTTTAAAGAGCATGACAAAGGCACGTCGCGCGTTGATCACCCGAACCGCCGTATAGAGACGGTTCAGGACCAGAACCTTTTCCTGGAGGACCACTGCGATTGCCGTCATTCGAACCTCTGCTGGTCGCTTGTAGGAAACGTACGATTTAGAACGATGGTAGTCAAACCGATCCCGGTTGGGCAAGCTGGGTAACGACCACGGTTATCGGAGGCGGCCGCGAGGCAACGATCGCCGTGCCGACTCGACCCGCGGGCGGCACAACCGGCGCTGTCCGGTTATTTCTTCTGCGCCACGATCGCCCACACGCGGTGGCGGATCAGCAGCGGTTCGGCCGGATAGCGATCGTGGAGCATCCGGGCGAGCTGGGTGTCGAATGTGTCCACCTGCTCGTCGGTCATTACGCCGGAGCCGACGCCGTTACAGGTGCGGATCCTTCCACGCCACGCCTCATGCGAGAACGGCTGATCGTGGTCGTAGCAGAACTGTTCCAGCAGGGCGAACCCGGCCTCCAGCACCACGTCGATCTGCGTGGGGTACAGACCGTCGGAGCCGGCCATCGTCCAGGCGGGGTTGTGATGGAGTATCAGCTCTTCGGTGTCGCGCGCAATCGGGTCCAGCCTGGGCAGGTAGCAGAAGTGGGCGATGACGAGCACCCCCCGAGGTCGCAGCAGCCGCTTCAGCTCGGACAGCGTTGCCTCCTCGTCGAGCCACATCCAGCATTGGCCGGCGGTGATGAGATCGAATGCGCCCGCGTCGAGGCCCGTGGCCTCGGCGCGGCGGACGAGGAACGTCGCTCGCGAGCACAGGCTTTCTTTGTCGGCCAACTGGCGGGCGGCCTCGATCTGGCTGGCGGCAATGTCGATCCCGGTGACCCGGGCCCCGCGTCGTGCAAGCTCCAGCGCCACGATACCGGGACCCGTCCCGAGGTCGAGTGCACGGATTCCCTTCAACGGGCCGAACCTCTCCAGCCGCTCGTAGAAAGAGGGAGGAAAGCCCGGGCGGTACCTGGCGTAGTCGTGGCTGCGGCGACCGAAGTCGGGGGTAGGCATGGGAAAAGGCTATCGGCTATCGGCAAGAAGACGAAGATTCACCGCGGAGGGCCGCAGAGGGCCGCGGAGAAAAGAACAGGGTTCAGGGTTCAGGAAACGGGCCGTCGGCATTTTCCGGGTGGCTGGGTCTGAGCGAAGCGAAGGCCCGGTCTCTTAGGCTCCGTCTGACAACCCCACTTGCCGGCTGGGTTGTCAGACAGAACCTTGTCGTCGGACCGCCTTCTCTTGCCGACAGCCGAGAGCCGTCAGCGAAGAAGAGAGGGCCATCGGCTGTCAGCTATCGGCGTCAGTGGCGGAAGTGCCTGACGCCGGTCAGCAGACACGTTACTCCATGCTTGTCGCACAGATCGAGCGTCTCCTGGTCGCGTTTCGACCCGCCGGGGTGGACGATGAGTGAGACGCCCGCCCGGATCAGAATCTCTGGAGCGTCGGGGAAGCCGAAGAACGCATCGGAGGCCGCGACCGTGCGACCTGTGATGCTGCTGCCGGCGTTCTCGACTGCGTTGCGGCAGGCGGTGAGACGATCGACATGGCCCGCTCCCGCCCCGAGCAGCCGTCCTTGGGAGCCGATCGCGACCGCGTTGGACTTCAGGTGCTTGGCGACAGTCCAGATGAAGGCGGCGTCTTGGAGCAGCCGTTCATCTGGGGCCGGTCCGGCGGCGTGTCTCCACCGCGCCGGGTCGGCAACTGCGGTGTCGGGCTCCTGAACAAGCAGACCGCCGGGAATCGTCTTGAAGCTCTGACCGGGGCTCCCCGCCGTGGCGGAAGCTCCGGGCTCACCGACCGCGATCAGCCGCACGTTCTTCCACCGGTTGCAGAGCATCTCCTTGATGTTGGGCTCGAAGCCGGGGGCGACGATTACCTGAAGGAACTTTCGCCCCTCGCAGATACACCTGGCGGTGGCCTCGTCGAGTCGGATGCTCAAGGCCAGGATTCCTCCGAAAGCTGCGAGTGGGTCGCCCTTGTAGGCCTGCCGGAACGCTTCGGCTAGGGTATCGGCCACGCCGACTCCGCAGGGGTTGGTGTGCTTGATGATCGCCGCCGCTGGCCTCGGCGGACGCAGGGCGGCCAAATCCCTGATGAGCTCCAGCGCCGCCGCCGCATCCTGGATGTTGTTGTAGCTCAGCGGCGTTTCGCCGGTGAACTCGGCCCGGACGACCCCGCGCTGAGACGTTGCTGCCTCGGCGTACAGGGCCGCCTGCTGGTGCGGGTTCTCGCCGTAGCTCAGCAGCCGGCTGAGCCGGTAGGTCAGGCCCAGGACCGCGGGGAACCTCTGCTCGCCGGTTGAGCACATCCAGCCGGCGATGACCGAGTCGTACTCCGCTGTCTGCGCAAAGGCGTCGGCGGCGAGCCGGCGGCGGAGGGAGAGCGTGGTGGCGCAGTCATGGCTCCTGAGCTCTTCGATGACGCGCTCATACTCTCCCGACCCGGTCACCACCGTGACGTAAAGGTGATTCTTAGCGGCTGAGCGGATGAGGGCCGGGCCCCCAATGTCGATCTGCTCGATCGCCTCCTCCGCGGCCACGTCGGAGGTCGCAATCGTCTCCTGGAAGGGATAGAGGTTGACGCAGACCAAGTCGATGGGAATGACGCCCTGTTGCCGGAGGGCCTGCCGGTCTGCTTCGACATCGCGGCGCGCCAGCACCGCTGCGTGGATCTTCGGGTGGAGCGTCTTGACCCGTCCACCCAGCAACTCGGCGAAGCCGGTGATCTGCTCGACACCTGATACGCCGATTCCCGCATCCTCGAGTAGGGCGGCGGTCCCTTTCGTTGCCACGATCTGGACACCGAGTCCTTCCAGCCCGCGGGCAAAGTCGACCAGACCGGTCCTGTCACTGACGGAGATGAGCGCGCGACGGACGGGAGCCAGGTTGGTTGGGCAGCGTGCCAGGTGGAAGGGGGGAGGGTTCAGGGTTCAGGGTTCAAAAGACCGGCACTCAATGATATCAGAGCGTTACTGTATGCCCTCGACGCCGCAATGCCCTTGGTGCCTATGCGCCGTTGGGCATCAGTCACGCGGCACGAGTCGGATCACGCGGCCGTCATCCGCCGCGGCAACCAGGTTTCCATCTTGTAGCCCACTGGCCTGGAGGTGCTTCACCCAGGGCAGGCTCACGCTCTTAATCACCGCGCCTGCGGTGCCCACGGTTGTCAAAAGTCTCTGCCGGCCATCCCACACCACCATGTGATCCGGGTACCGGCTCACGACGTTGCCCCGAACATCCGGGGCCTGCCAGATCACCTTGCCACCCGGGGCATCAACCGGCCGTGCCTCGAAGCAGACGAGCCCCTGGGCGGGGATCTGCTGGTAGAGGCGATCGCCGATAAGCACGGGCGAGTCCTCCAGCGGCGACTCCGAGAGGTGCCGCCATGCGCTGCGGCCCGTTTGGAGGTCGAAAGCCCAGACGTACTGATCGAGACCCGCTATGTAGACCATGTTCTCGCCGGCGACCGGGGCTGCGATGACTTCGTTGAGCAACTGCCTTTCCCAGAGGCTCGTTGCAGAGGAGGCGTCGAGAATCATGATGCGGCCGGCCGTGCCTACGGTGACGACGTATCCGTCGACGATCAGCGGCGGAATGCGGATCGAGGAGGAGATCTGAAAGGCGCGCCACTGGAACCCGACATCGAATGAGTGCCAAACGAGTTGGCCGTTGCGGGCGCCATAAAGAAAGAAGCGGCCGAAGACGACGGGGGCGGTGCTGGCGATCTGGCCGAGCCGCTGCTTTCGGATCAGCGAGCCGGTGTCTGCGTCGAGAATAAAGATGTCGCTGCCGGTGGAGAGAAAGATCCTGTCGAGGTAAGGAAGAAAGGTGATGCCGTGGATCTCGCTGCGCTGCTCAGCCACCGGGATCCGCCACAATCTGGTCCCATCCTCGCGGCGGAGCCGGGTGAGAAAGTTCTGGCCATCGAGGACCAGCACAGAGTCATGCTGGATCGAAACCTGCTTGATGCCGGAGTTTGCCTGTGGAGATGTTCGCGTCTGCCAGTCGATGCGGTAGCGCAGATCGCGGCTGTTGGTGGGGCCGATCAGGTACTCCGCGTCGAGATCGATGGGTTGTTCGGCGAGGATGGGCTCGGTGACATCGGGCGCAACGGCATCGCTGGTTCGAGGCTGAGCGGTCACGGCACAGCCGCTGATCGCCGCGACCGCAAGGGCCGCGGCCGCCGCCGGCAGGGGCGATGCGTGTCGGGAGCGTCCATTCAGCTCTTGACGGGCGGTCCTTGGGGCTGGGGGGCCGCCGGCATGTGGGAGCTCTTGGGGCTGGGGGGGCACTGGTGTTTGGTAGCCCTTGGGGATGTGGATTCGTTTCATCGCTGTGCAAACTCCATGTCACCGGCCCTCGCCGTGGAGGGCCGCTCTGGGCGGGGGGCCGAGGGGGTCGTTAAAGTATCGCGGGGTCGGGTATCCCCCGTCAAGAAAAAATGTGTCTACGATCGCAAGATCCATGTTCAGCGGGATCGTGCAACAGCTGGGCACCGTGATCGCGGCCGATTCCGCGAGGTGTGGCAGGGTACTCCTCGTCGATCCGGGCCGGTGGGATCGCCACCCCGCCCCCGGCGAGTCGGTTGCGGTCAACGGCTGCTGTCTGACGGTAACGGATCCCGCGGCCGGCGAGACCGCCGGCCGCGGGAAGTGTCTCCGCTTCGATCTGATCAGGCAGACGCTGGAGGCTACGACACTTGGGGAGCTGGGTGCCGCCGACGTGGTCAACCTGGAGGCGGCGATGACGCCGACTGATCTTTTCGGAGGCCATCTGGTGCAGGGGCATGTGGACGGGGTGGGGCTGGTGCGCCGTGTGGAGGACGCCGGCGAGCGGCGTCTGATAATCGAGCCGCCGTTGGCCCTCATGGAGTACATCGTGGAAAGGGGATCCATCGCTCTCGATGGCGTGTCCCTCACCGTCGCGGCCCTGGGCGCGTCGGAATTCGACGTTGCCCTCATTCCCACGACGATCCAGAGGACGACCCTTGGCGGGCTCCGCGCCGGCTCGAGGGTCAACCTCGAGACGGATTACCTGGTGAAGGCGGTGGTCACCTGGCTCCGGCGGCAGGAGGACCTGGGAGCCAAGCGTTCGGGGTTCGGGGCTGGAGGATTGGGATGACGGGTCAGGGCGTCGCAGACAATTTCTGACTCTTGACTTGGGATTTCTGATCTTCGGTGGTGAGCTGGCCGGCATGCAGACAAAGAAGGGTCTGGTCATCTGCCTGGTGCAGCGACCCCGACTGCAGGTTCAGCCGCTGGCTGATCGTAGCGATCATCTTCTTCGGGGAGCCGAGCGCGCAGAGTTGCTCGAATTCCTGGCGGTAGCGCGTGTTTGGCAGAACCTCTCTGGCATCGTCCCGCCGCACGTATGGGAACGCCTGCTCGAATCCGTCGGAGTACAGCAGCAGGTGATCGCCGAGTTCCAGCTCAACCTCCAATTCATCGTATGTCTCATCGCTGAAGACGCCGAGGAGGCCCCCGGAGGTTTCCAGCGCCACAGACCTGCCGTCGGCGTGAATCAGAAGCGGCGCAGGATGCCCCGCCCCGGCCACCGTCAGACGCCTCGATCGGCAGTTGATGACCGCGTACGCCGAGGTTGCGAACCTGTTCGGTAATCCACGGTGGCGGATCATCTGGGCATTGAGACGTTGGAGGACCTCCTTCGGCTGGAGGATTCGAACCGACGATCCGTTAGGCTCACTGGTCGTGAGCGACTGGAGAATCACCATGGTCATGAGGGCGGCGGCGATCCCGTGCCCTACCGCGTCGGCAATGAAGAGTCCGATGTGATCCTCATCGAGACGGGTGATGTCGTAGATGTCGCCGGAAACGAAATGCGCCGGCCGCCACAATGCAGCCGTCGTTACCCCGTGGAGCGAAATGGGCTCTTGGGGAAGATGCTCTCGCTGGGCCACCGCCGCCAGGTGCAGCTCCTCGTGGATCTTGTTGACCTCGCCATGCAGCCCGCCATAGGTTCGCCGGGCCACGGCCATCTCCCGCCAGAGACGGTTGATCTCGCGCTGCCTGTGAAGCATCCCATGAAGCCGCGCACACAAGATCGGCCCCGACGTCTCGCGGCCATCGACCATCGTGCCGGAGTGCTCAAAGATGTTGCTCGATCTGGGTGGCTCGTCCAGCAGCGCGAGCACGGGGACATGCCAGTCCTCCAGGTACGACAGGGGACGGAGATACCGGGCGTTGTTGCTCGCGGCGTCAACGATCAGCACCGCGGCGTCCAGCTCGCGGACCACCGCCTCGGTAAGCTCATCCAACCTTCCGGTGGTAAAGATTGCGCCGGGGCTGATGTCCCAGGCGTTCATCATGCGCCGGCAGATCGCCTGAGCCACGATCTCATGGTCCGCGTCGGCAAAGACGGTGATGTTCCAGTTGTTCTTCGACTCCCTCACAAGTCTGCGCGACTCCGTATCTGCGACTCTCTATCCACAGATCGAACATCGGCCTAGCGGGCCAGCGCCTTGAGACGGCGAAGATCCAGCGCGATCTTGTCCTCGACGTCGAGGGTCAGCGCCTTGAGCGTTCCGGCGGCCAGCTCGATGGCGAACTGGGCCGGATGGACGCTTGAGTACTCCGCGAGGCGTGACCGATAAGTGTCCTTGGTCTCATGGGCCC
>Ga0114948_10001085_pt1 | contig 11519 bp, 9 predicted proteins | sample CR04metaG_FD_83877 | JGI IMG/M metagenome (GOLD analysis project Ga0114948, IMG submission 83877) | Deep subsurface microbial communities from Mariana Trench to uncover new lineages of life (NeLLi) - CR04 metaG | ecosystem: Environmental > Aquatic > Marine > Ocean trench > Sediment | place...
ACTTTATGGGTCAAATCTACGCAGCCAAATCCAGCGGAACGGACCCGGCAACACTCAATATCAAGCCGGACCTTACAAAGCGAGGCGCGATTCGCAGCGTGACTGATGGTCGTTATCGATTCAGTCGCTATTTTTCGCCGTTGCAACACAATCTACCGAACACAGTGGAGGAGATCCTGGCGGTCAACGACATCGAAATGTATGACCTCGAGGCGGACCCGTATGAGATGAAAAATCTGGCTGTCGACGTAAGGGCAAACGGCGAATTGATGCTTGCCATGAATCAAAAGCTGACGGCCACAATCGAACATGAAGTCGGTAGCGATAACGGAGACTTCCTGCCGGACAACAAGGCCGGGTGGGCAATTACGAATATTGATCCATGATGCATTGAGCCAGGAGCTCTGTGGGGCGCATCAATTCCAACTCCTTTCTCCGAATTATCACGCAATTGAAAACTGCTGTAGGGGTAAATAGGGGTCGAACCGGATTACATTTTCGGTTCGACCCCCTGTTTTTATAGCGACAGTCAGTTGCCACTGAGATGCTGCGCATCGCTGTCGATGGCGAGCAACAATTCGGTCAGATCATGATAAGCGAGGGCATTTTTTCCAGTGAGCTGCAAGATCCGCTGCACGCGTGAGTAGATAGTATTGGGGTGAACTGAAAGGTTCTTTGCGGTTCGCAGAGCATTCATATCAGCATCGGCATACGCGTGTAATGTCCTGGACAGTGCGCCTCGGGCCTTTCGGTCTGCGACCTGAAACACGTCCAGCCAGGTGGGCAACGCTGATTGAACGTTGTAACGAGCATGGCGAATTAACATTTGTCGAAATGGTATGTGCGAGTAGGGCATCACTCTGTCAGAGACGCTGGCGAAATCGAGTGCGACGCGAGCTTCATTGTGGGCGCGTCGAATATGCGCGGTGGATGGCGCATCATTGCTTAAGCCGATGAGTGCGGCGGGCCCAACCTGAAGTAGTCGCGGGTAAACCCTGTCTGCCAGTAAAGATTGTGGTGCGGTCCATCCGGACAAGCGTCGTGTCCCAGACATGATAATTGTGACCAGCTCGTCTCTTATTCCAACCAGCAACCTCACCGGTGTGTCGCGTAAGACCTGGCTGATTGATTCGACCATGCGTTGCGCGCGAGCCGGGTTTTTCATTTCCCTGGGATTGACGGAGCGGGCAACCAGGACGCAGAAGGACTGGCGCTGCTCCAGGTAGCCAGCTCGCCGTAGCAATTGTGCTGTCCGGCCGTCCGACTCGTCATATCCACTGAGTAAAGTATTTAACAACTCGGTACGCCGGTCACCTTCGGCTTCTGCAAGCAAACGGGTGTGTTCGACGTATTCGGATGTGGCGCTGGTGCTGATGGCATCGGTGAATTCGATGGCAAAATCGGCCGCGGCGGCAACCACCTGACGGACTTGAGCGGAGGAATCTGCGACGGCCATCGCCGTATCGCGAATCCATCCAGACAGAACCCGATGGCTGCAACGATAAGTATGCAACAACGCCTCGAGTGGAAATCGCTGCTCGGCCCGCCGTTGTGCATAACGACTAATGAACGCGAAGTCACCCGGGCCAGATCCACTCAACAGGTCGCAAACCTCAGCAACCAGCTCTCCCAAATGTCGGCGAAGCTCCGGCAACATATCGGGGTTCGCACTGCTGGAAAACGCACTGACCTCGTCGATGACTCGCTCGAACAAGTCCCGGGCAATCTCCTCTGACCCCTGCCGAAGTGGTGCGGCGATGTCGGGCACCGCGCCGTACGCTTGCAGAGCAGAAACGTATTGGCGGAGTAGTGGCTTGTGAGTGGAGAATGGCACAATATTGTGCAGTCTACACAATAGAATGGACGAAATTTCTATGATTTGCCCGATGAACACCTCAAAAATTGCGTGTAGTCTCCATATTTCTGTCAAATAGAAATACCCAGAGGAGAGCATAATGGCCAAATACCTGTTTGTTTATCACGGTGGCGATCATCCGGAGACCGAGGCCGAGGTTAAGGATGTTCTGGACGCCTGGGGTGCATGGATGGGATCCATGGGCGCGGCGGTTATCGACGGCGGTAACCCGGTGAACTCGATCAGCACCGTCAACAGCGATGGCTCGGTGGCCGACGGTGGCGGTTCAAACCCGGCTAGCGGTTACGGCCTTTTTGAGGCCTCCAACCTCGATGACGCGCTCGCAAAAGCCAAGGGTTGCCCGGTCCTCGCCGCTGGTGGGTCGATTGAGGTCACCGAAGCATTTGATATGTAGATCGGCGACAGCCGGGTCATCCAAGTCCGGCCGTCCTTTTTACCGCGTTTTTATCTGCCTTGACGGAGTACTAGGGCCTTATCGCAATTGCTTCCACTTCAACCAGGAAAACAGGTCGGGCCAGGCGTTCTATTTGTACGAGCGTGCCTGCAGGTGCATGCTCACCAAAATACTCACTGCGCAATGGTGCCGCCTCGATGTATTTTTCAATGTCAGTGGTGAAAATCGTTATTTTCACTATGTCGGAGAAATCTGCGCCTTCCGACTGCAGTATGGACTTGAGATTCTCGAGCACCTGGCGAAACTGTGCCGCCATGTCGCCTTCCCCAATAACATTGCCATCTCCATCAAGAGCAACCTGACCCGCGATGAACATGAGATCTCCATACTTGACCAGGTGGCTGTAGGATTTTGGCTGCGTCATACCCTGCGGATTTATTGTCTCGATCTGCTGGGCGGCGGCAAAATTCGCTAGCGCAAGAATAAAAAAAAGTATTGAAGTCTTCATGTCTTCTCCAGGTAGCAAAAGGCGCGATGCACTGGCGCTACAGGTTACAGGAGTTGGTCGCAGGCTTGCCAGCGCGCCGCGTTAAACTATACGAACCATGACGCTCCAGATATACACTTTGAGACGAACAGGTAGTTTAGATGGCAAGAGTATGGAGTAATTGTCAATCGCCCGCTGGGCAGGCTCCTACAATTCTTATTGGCACCTGTAGGAGCCTGCCCAGCGGGCGATATGCGCACGGGACGGCGTAGCGGTCCCGTCATGCCGCTTTGAGCGGCTCACAAAATAAAGCCCCTGGCTTTGCCTGGGGATACTTACTGAAAATTGTATGCTATTGATCGCTTACCGCGGCCAGCATCAGACGGGAGTGTTTTCGACCAAAGATTTCTACTGCCCAGGCGGGTGCACTCAGGTTATTCATGCTCAGCAGACTGTCGATACTGCCGGAGTAAATGTGGACAACCGATTTCTTGTCATCGACGATTCCTTCTGCAGTGATCGTAATAATAGCGTCGGTCGAATCGCTGTAGACCTCGAGAGCATAATTACCAACCTCGTCGGCGATGGTCGCGAAGACATAGCCGTCTACCATTACGGTTACCCAGGCATTGACCATGGGCAGTGCAGGGTTCAGGGCAACGGTCCCGGAAACATACAACAGATTCTGGCATGCCAGGGGCGCATCGGTGACGTCGATGGTCTTTGATGCGAAAGCCGTCTTAACCAGCACCTGGCACGGCGGTGCTTCGCTAGTGGCCAGAGGCAGGCGATATTCGACAGCATGGTCGGCACTGATCCTGACAACATCCATCATCGTTGAATCAGGGAGCCCCGTCAGCGTAACCAGCGTTCCCTTTTCGTGGGCCGTTCTTGCCCTGACAAGAAGAGTGCGATCATCGCCGTTCCAGCTGGCAGATTCGATGACGAAGCTGTCCGCGGACGAATTGTCGTTATTTCCGGATATTGTTTCTTCCGGAGACCGGGAGAGCTGGTCGTCCACAGGTTGAAAGTGCTCGGCCACAACCGGCGTATAAGCAATCGTGCCCGAGATCAGAAAAACCAGGAAAGCCCCAAGGAGTCCAATGCGCATCTGTGTGCCTCCACTATTTGCTCTTATTATTAAGGGAGACCACAAACACTACGATTTTCCGGCCTCGCGGGCAATTGCGGCGCGCACAGTGCAGCCATGTGGGCAGGGCTGTCGTTGATTATGGAAAAACGCAGCTTTTGTCAAAAAAGCCTGCGCTCGTGAAGGTCATCAATAGCGACGCCAGACAGAAGCAGCGGCGGCGTACAAGCGCTAGCGCGAGTAGTACGACCGTCGTAAAGCCAAACGCTATCGCGAGAATCGTTGCCAAAGACGCGCTCCTCACGGAGGCAAAACCGTTGATACCCCAGGCCCACATCATTCAACCGGGCATGACAAAGGCGCTCTGTTCTTTGTCAGGCAAAGCTCGACCAGCTCGTCAATATTTGCGGTGCCGGCACACATCACACTGTCCGCACCACCCCAGTAAATCTTTACGGTTCCGTCGTCTTCGGCGATGGCGCCACAGGTGAAGACAACATTGTGGACATATCCGGTAAGCTCCCACGGATCCTCCGGCGACAGAATCCAGTCGTCTGCGACCCCGAGCACTTTTGCGGGGTTGATAAGGTCATGCAGTGCCACGCCCAGCCGATACACGGCGCCGTCCATGGTCGGAAAGACACCGTGGTAAATGTTCAGCCATCCTCGCGCCGTCTTAATGGGCGTCGCACCCGGACCAATTTTCATCTGGTCCCAGTGGTAGGGGACAGGCTGGATGACGGGCACCGAGTCTCCCCAATGCACCAGGTCAGGCGACCAGGATAGCCAGATACACCAGGGATTGATTTCAGAGTGTGGCCGATCCAATCGCGCGTAACGACCATTAAAGGTGTCCGGGAATATCACCACGTTACGCATATCGGATTGACTGATTAACGATATCCTCTCGACGGTCCGGAAATCGCGGGTAACTGCAAGTCCGATTCGTACACCAAATCTGGAATAAGCACTATATGTAATGTAGTGCTGATCACCCATCGAACAGATGCGGGGGTCTTCAACACCGTACTCCTCGTGTGCGGCAAAACCGATATCACTGGACGGCTCCATGAACGGTTTGGGATCTGCCCTAAATTTGTAACCGTCATCGCTGCGCGCGATGCCAATGATGGATCTTCCGTTGCGCAAGTGCGAACGAAACAGCAGGATGTACTGGCCGTTGAACATCGTTGCTGCTGCATTGTGAACCGTCTCCACGGAGTAGGGAATGTCGTGTTTAGTGAGGATCGGATTACCCTCATACCGCGTCACCAATGGCTTATCGATCATTGCGTGCCCCCCTGCTCAAAATTTGCTCGTAAACGCGAATATAATCGCGTGCCATACGTGTGCTGGTAAATCGCTGTTCAACATCGGCCCGGCAAGCTGCCCGGTCGATTGTCCTGACTGCCGATACTGCCTCGACCGCGCCCTCAACATCGTCAACGAGGTAGCCCGTTTCGCCGTGTCGAACCAGTTCCGGCATCGAGCCACGCCGAAACGCGACAACCGGGGTTCCGCAAGCCATGGACTCGATAAGGCTCAATCCGAACGGCTCGTCGAAACTGATCAGGTGCAACAAGGCCAGCGCCCCGCCCAGCATGTCCGCTTTTCGATCAGGTCCGACGGGACCCAGATACTCCACAGTCGTGTCGTCAATATGGGGTTCTACTTCAGTTGCAAAGTAATCGTGGTCCTGAATGATGCCGGCAATCACCAGCTTGATGCCTGCGCGTTTTGCCACCTCGATCGCCTCGCGCACGCCTTTCTCTGGATGGATGCGACCAAAAAATAGGAGATACTCACCAGTAGCGCCGGAAAATACGAATTGCGCAACATCAATACCATGATGAATCGTTGCTGCGTAATCGAGTTGCGGCGACTTATCCGACTCACTGATCGCTACATAGTGGCTGCGAGCATTGTATTTTTTGTAGACGGGGATGATCGAAGGTGACGAGAAACCATGGATAGTGGTTATAACAGGAGTCTCAACGAGGCTTGAGTAAGTCAATGGCAGAAAATCGAAGTGATTATGAATCAGGTCAAATTCGTCTGCACGTTCGAAGATCTCCGAAATATGCAGGCACTCAGCGACCTTCGGATCAACGGCATTATCCTCGGAATAAGGGCGCGGGCATACGGCGACGAGTTTTGCCGTGGTCTTCGAATCCCCGGTGGCGAAAAGCGTTACATCCAGGCCCAATCGAACCAGCTCTTCTGTGAGCAGGCTCACGACGAATTCCCAGGGACCGTAGTGGCGGGGTGGAGTCCGCCATGAAACGGGACTGAGGACGGCGATACGCATAGACTTGCTCCGGTAGCTAATATTCGAAAAGTGAGATCTGGAGCGCAGGCTTCTATTGACGCTCGCCCCTATAATCCTTGCGATCTTTTTTCAAGCCAGTAACCTGTGGACATTGTTAGTCAGAAGGCATCAGTGCGCAATCATCAAATGAGAGTAATAGAAAAACGCAAGCAGCTGGTTAAACGCCTCCCGTCTTTGCTGGGCGCCGAGAGTTCCCGTGTAATTACCCGGCCGCATATCCCGGGTGACAAAATACGCACCAGGATTCTGATTGATCGGGTTGTAAAGCTTGACGAGGACGACGTACATCACTTGCTAGAGGGTGTAATGGAGGATTTTGCGGCGCGCCATCGAAATTTTCGAGCGGTTCTTGAACGAAACTTCGAGCGCATCGCGGAACACGTCCCGAAACGGCTCTCATTGTCATCCGAGCAACAGCTATTGCTGGGTTCCTACTTCACGCAAGAGTATTCGGTTGAGTCAGCCGCCTTTTTCAATCCTTCGATTGTTGCGCACCCGGATCAGAAAGATGTCGACAAGGGATCGCTGCGATTCATCATGAGCTTCAGGGCGACGGGTGAAGGCCATGTTTCCTCTATTGAATTTCGCAGCGGGATTATTGACTCGAACACGGATATCTACTTCGATCCCGTCAGCCGATATGTGGCTACGCCGGAAATACATACGGATCCGGTCTATCACCGGCTTCATTTTCGACGCAAGCTCAAAGAGATAGGTGCGCGCGACCGTGTCATGGATCAGCTCCTGGAGGGCTTGGGAGAAACGTTTACCTTTGATGAGCTGGAACTGCAGATAAAGAAACTTCGCTCTACCAAGTTTCGCCTGGTCGACAAGCAGCATGCGATCGATACGGCGTTATGGCTGGCCCGCTCGAACTACGAAGTGATATTTCGCCCCGAGGAACCCATCTCCGAGCGAGTGCTCTTTCCTGTGACCGAAAACGAAAGCTCAGGTATTGAGGATGCGCGATTTGTACGTTTCGTCAATGACGATCGGTCTGTCACTTACTATGCGACTTACACGGCATACAACGGCTCTGCCATACTGCCGCAGATTCTCGAAACGACCGATTTCCTGACGTTCAAGTTTCATACACTCAGTGGCGAAGGTGTGCTGAATAAGGGTATGGCGCTTTTCCCAAGAAAGGTGAACGGGCAGTATGTAATGTTGTCCCGCCAGGACGGCGTCAATAACTACATCATGTTCTCGGATAGTCTCCGTTTCTGGAATGAAGCGCAGCTGCTGCAGGAGCCTGTTCATCCGTTCGAGTTTGTCCAGATAGGTAACTGTGGCTCGCCGGTGGAGACACCAGAGGGGTGGATCGCTCTTTTCCATGGTGTGGGACCGATGCGCAGGTATAGCATCTGGGCCGAACTATTGGACCTTGATGATCCGTCGCGGGTAATCGGTCGGCTGGACGACGCGATACTGACACCTGACGAACATGAACGCGATGGCTACGTGCCCAACGTGGTGTATTCCTGCGGGAGCATGATTCATGCGGACACGCTTGTCGTTCCCTATGGCGTTGCTGACCAACGATGCAGAGTCGCCACGGTCTCGATTGCGGAGTTGTTACGCCGGTTCAAAGACAATCCACAAGCTTAGACTACGTATTGCGGGTTGCGGAAGAATCCTGTTGCAACCCTGGTTTCGCAGCATCCGGAGTTTTTCCAGTCAATCCACGGAGATTGTAAATGGCAATCAGGGACATCAGGTATGACAGCGTCGATTCCGCGCCCTGATTTTCATTGACGCCGTCCCGCATGAGCCCATCGCGGCAGCCGCCGCTGGTATGGTCGTAGAGCTTGATTTGCTGATCGTTCTTGCCGAGAAACCAGTTAAAGCAAGTCGAGGCCAGCTGCACCCATTCCTCACGTTGGGTACATTCATAGGCTTCAATACAAGCACCAATCATGGCGGCGGCCTCGAGAGGCTGTTGGTCATATTGTGCTTTGCTTCCGGCCTTGGGATACCAACCCTGATTGCCAACCGGTGCAAACCATCCACCGGATTGTTCTATCTGGATGTCTCGTAACCATTCGAGCACGCGCAGACCGGTCGACACCATGCCATCATCATTGATGGCCCGGCCACAGGCCATCAGCGCTTCGGGCAGTCGTGCATTGTCGTAGGCTAACATTGCCTCATGCCATTGCCAGTCTGCGGTGGCGTATTGCTCGAATCGGGCCTGGAGTCTTTGACCCAATGATTGCAGCAGCTCACGGACCTGGTGGTCGTTGTCATGCTGGCGGAGGTAGGCTTGCATGCCAAGAACAGGGAATGCGATGGCGCGGGAATCGGAAAAGGAAGCGAGTGCCGGCAGCGCCTCGTGGAAGAGCTTCGTAGCGAGAGCGACCTGACCGGGATTCCGCCCGCAGCCAGCCATCACGCCCAGGGCCCACAGCGCGCGGCCGTGCGAATCTTCGGAGCCGACCGACTCCAGCCATTTCCGCTCATAAGACATGAAATTGCGAAATCGCCCGCTTTCCGGATCGAAAGCATCGTCGAGAAAACTGAGATAGATCGACGACAATTCCGTCAGTGACGTATCGGTTCTGTCCAGATCGTACGCTCTCGCAGAGACGATAAGTGCTCGAGCATTATCGTCAACACAATATCCATGTGCCCGGTTGGGAACGGTAAACTTTGCGTGCTGAAGCACACCGGTGTGATCCGTCATACGCCGCAGATGCGCAAGATTAACTCGCGGCAATCGCTGCTCATGCTGGTTGAGCGTATCCAGCGCCGGCAGATCGTCTGCGGATGAATATTGCGCTTTGGCTTGGGCAAACAAGGTCAGATAACGGCGACCCATTTCCTTCATCACCATGGGTCGCGCATATTCATAGGCGGCCCGGCGCATCCTGAGGCGCTCCTGCGGGAAGTCCAGAAGTTTGTTGATCTCTTGCGATAAAGCGCTGGAGTCCCTGAATGGTACTAGCCGGCCGCGTTCATCCGCCAGCATTTCCTGCGCATGCCAATAGGGAGTGGAAACGATGGCTTTGCCGGCGCCCACCGCGTAGGCCAGTGTGCCAGATACAACCTGGGTCTCGCTAAGGTAGGGCGTGACGTAGATATCAGCAGCGCGAATGATCTCAATCAATTCATCGCGCTCCAGGAACTGATCAAGAAACACAATGTTGTCGCCGACACCCAATTCCTTTGCCCGATGATGCAGACTCAGGCGGTAGTCCTCGCCGCTTTCAGCTTTGCAATGCGGATGCGTAGCACCAACCACGTAATAGATCACGTCAGAATGTGAGCTGATAATATCTGGTAATGCATCGATCATAAATTCGATGCCTTTCCCCGGCGAGAGCAGGCCGAACGTAAGGATTATAGTTTTGTTGCCTGCCCCGAGTTTCTCCTTGCATGGATCCGGGTCCAGAAACGGTATATCAGGAATACCATGATGAATCAGCGTGATCTTGCTGTCCGGAATCTGGTATATGTCTCGAAGAAAATCGGCGGCGCACTGACTCAAAACTACCAGGCTGGCGGAGAGGTCTGCCAGCTGGTTGATGATCTTTCTTTCCTCCGCCAGAGGATCTCGCAATACCGTATGCAGGGTAGTAATGAGAGGGCTTTTCAGGTTCTTCGCAAGTTCGATAATGAAACTGCCGCGTTGACCACCGAAAATTCCGTATTCGTGTTGCAGACAAACTGCATCCACATTTCTCAGGTTTAGGAAATCGGCAGCGAGAGGGTATTCGTTCAGTTTGTCCTGGCTGATCTCAAACTTCACGGTGTTCGGGTAAGCGTAACCATCACGCCGATCGTTCATGGCCAGGATAATGCATTCAATATTTGCGTCGTTATCGACAATCGCGGCGGCTAGATCAGCCGTGAAGGTGGCGATACCGCAGCGTCTTGGTGGGTACGAGCCGATGAGGGCGATGGATTTGAGAGATGGCAGCATGTACTTATCGTTCCGCGAGCCCGTTCTTGCCTGACCCGGGAGCGTAGATTCTCAAATACACTATTATATGTGTTATTGCAGCTGCCGCAATGTGCGGTCGAAACCGCCACGTGCAGATCAAACGCACCAAAATATGCGCCTTGGTGAGGGCAGCGCGGCCGCGCCTATTTAAAGGGTCATATTTAAAGGGTCAGAGTACATTTTCAAATAGGGGTCAGAGTACATTAGGGTCCAGAAAGGGGGTCCAGAAACGGGGTCAAAGTGCATTTCAGCTGTCTTCAGGGCAGAAAGGGGGTCAGAAAGGGGGTCAGAGTGCATTTCGGGCAGAAAGGGGGTCAGAGTGCATTTCAGCTGTTTCTACCCAAAAACCCAGGGCGCAATCTCGCCACATTGACGCTAGCCTTGGTACCTAAATTTATTTTGGAGAGCCAGGGATGGCGCGACCTCCTCGTATCGACATCGCCGGAATGCCACAGCACATCATTCAGCGTGGCAACAATCGCAAAGTGTGCTTCTTCGCTGAGGGCGATTATCGTCACTATCTTGATTCGCTGTATATTGCGGCCAGCAAAAACGGCTGTTCCGTCCACGCCTATGTGCTGATGAGCAATCATGTTCACCTGCTCGCAACCGGCGAGAATGTAGGCTCTCTTAGCAGGATGATGCAAGGTCTCGGACGGCGTTATGTGCGATATGTGAACATGACCCACAGGCGAACGGGGACCCTGTGGGAAGGACGTTACAAATCCAGCCTCGTAGACTCCGATCGCTATCTATTGACTTGCTATCGGTATATTGAGCTCAATCCGGTACGAGCTGCCATGGTGCTGGCGCCCGGAGACTATCGCTGGTCCAGTTTCGCACAGAATGCCCATGGTCAAAAAAATGATGTGATCTCGCCACATCGAAGTTATCAGGTTTTGGGTACCTCAAACGCAGATCGATGTACCGCTTACCAGCGACTATTTCAGCATTCAATAACAGCCGAGGAACTCAAGTCGATCAGGGATCATCTCAATCAAGGGAAGGTGCTCGGTACTCCCGCTTTTCAGGATATGGTTGCAGGCTTGCTAGGGCGTAACGTCAAACTGTCGGGACCAGGGCGCCCGCGAAAAGTACTCTGACCCCATTTCTCGCTGCGGAAAAGTACTCTGACCCCATTTCTCGTGACCCCATTTCTCGACCCCATTTCTCGCAGGTCTGTTAGCTGGCGCGAGCCCTCTCCCTGTCGTAGTTTCATCGCTACTCATGGATCGCGTAAGATAGGTGGTCACGATCATTGGAGGTCAGATATATGAGCGCTGAAGGCAATCTTGCCCTGTTTTGTGATTTCGAAAACATCGCGTTGGGTGTGCGGGATGCGAAATATGCCAATTTCGATATTCAACTGGTGCTCGAACGGCTGTTAGTAAAGGGCAGCA
>Ga0114948_10001088_pt1 | contig 11497 bp, 9 predicted proteins | sample CR04metaG_FD_83877 | JGI IMG/M metagenome (GOLD analysis project Ga0114948, IMG submission 83877) | Deep subsurface microbial communities from Mariana Trench to uncover new lineages of life (NeLLi) - CR04 metaG | ecosystem: Environmental > Aquatic > Marine > Ocean trench > Sediment | place...
GCCGGGTCCGCTCGGAGCTTCATCCGCGAGACCGGCGTCCCGGTCGTGATCAAGGCCGACGGCCTGGCCGCCGGCAAGGGGGTGGTGGTGGCGACCACCCTGACCGAAGCGGAAGCTGCCATCGACGCCATGATGGTCGAGAGACGGTTCGGCGCCGCCGGGGCGACCCTGGTGGTCGAGGAGTTCCTGGACGGCGAGGAGGCCAGCTTTTTCGCTCTGGTCGACGGCGAAACCGCGCTGCCTCTGGCCTCGGCCCAGGACCACAAGCGGGTCGGCGAGGGCGAGACCGGACCCAACACCGGCGGCATGGGCGCCTATTCGCCGGCGCCGGTGATGGACCCCGGGATGGAAGCCCGGGTCATGGCCGAGATCATCGAGCCCACGGTGCGAGCCATGAAGACCGAGGGCCAGCCCTACAAGGGCGTGCTCTACGCCGGGCTGATGATCACCGAGGACGGCCCCCAGCTGATCGAGTTCAACGTCCGCTTCGGCGATCCGGAGTGCCAGGTGCTGATGCCGCGGCTGAAATCCGACCTGCTGCCGGCGCTGATCGCCTCGGCGGACGGGGTGCTGGCGAATATGGACCTGCGCTGGCGCGACGAGACCGCGATGACCGTGGTCCTGGCCGCCCAGGGCTATCCCGGGTCCTACGAAAAGGGCAGCGAGATCCGCGGCCTGGCGGCGGCCGGCGCGCTGCCCGGCGTGACCGTGTTCCACGCCGGCACCCGGGCCGGGGAGGGCGAAAAAATCTTGGCCGCGGGCGGCCGGGTGCTCGGCGTCACCGCGACCGCGCCCAGCATCACCGAGGCCCGCGCCCGCGCCTATGGGGCGGTCGAGCTGATCGACTGGCCCGAAGGCTTCTGCCGCCGCGACATCGGCTGGCGCGCCCTGGAGCGCCCGGGCTAATCCTTTGATATTTAATTGATAATACGCGCGGTTTTGCCTCCGGGGCGATTTCGGGTAGTGTGAGCGGCCGCACCCGCTGCCGGCCCGGGGCAGACCGGCCACGGCGCCGAAGGCGGGGCCCAGGGAGGCGCCCAGGGAGGGCGGCGGCATAACCGGCGAGCCGGGACAACCGGCGCCGTTACGGGGAGTGCGATGATCCATCAGAGCACCCGCAGGCGGGTCTGGGACAAGCTCTTGGAATCGCTCGGCAGTGCCGAGGCCGGGGGCCGCGAGCTCGATATCGTGATCCATTACCTGTTGGGCGCCCAAGCCGAAGACGCGGGCGGCGAGGCCGGCCAGATGATCGAGCTGCTGGTCGAGGAGGGCTACCCCTGGGAGGTGGTCTCCGAGCTCCTGGACGCCGCCCTGCCGCCCTACACCACCGCGCTCGACGCCGCCCTGCCCGGGGAGAACATCGTGCTGGCGCTCCATTCGCCCCGGCGCGGGCGCTGGGCGGCGGTGCACAAGACGCCGGGCGGCGAGCAGGTGCTGGTCTGGGCGGTGAGCGAGTGCCTGGCGCGGCGCCGGGCCGCGCTCAAAGGCCTCGGCGCGAAACTGCCGGCGCGCGCCACCGGCGTTCCGATGAAACCGGCCAAGCCCGCCATGCCGCCCTTAGCCGAGCCGGCGCCCAACGCCCATGGCTGGAGCCGGAACCCGGAAACCGTGGCACGAGACGCCGCCACACAAGACGCCGCCACACAAGACGCCGGGGCGCCGGAAGAGGATGAGACCGAGTGGAAGATTCTGTTCTGAGACGGCGTCCCTTGGGCGCACCCGATACCGCGGGAGGCGAACCGTGAGTTTGGATACGGTCGTGGCCGCGCCGATCCTGCCCGAGGGCGGCCCGGGCGAGGGCCGGCCCTACGTCATCGTGGTCGGCAACGAGAAGGGCGGCACCGGCAAGTCGACCACCGCCATACACTTGATCGTGGCGCTCGCCAAGCTCGACTTCAGGCTCGGCAGCATCGATTTGGACGCGCGCCAGAGCAGCCTGTCGCGCTATCTCGCCAACCGCCGCGACTACGCCGAGGAAAGCGGCGTGGCGTTGGAAATGCCGGTGCACCGTAGCGTGCTCCTCTCTACGCTCGAGATGCGGAGCGAGGCCGAGGCCGAGGAACGCGCCCGCCTGCGCCGCGCTTTCGCCGATCTTGCGAGTTGTGATTTCGCCGTCGTCGACACGCCGGGCAGCGACTCCTATCTCTCGCGCCTCGCCCACGAGCACGCCGATACCCTGATCACGCCGATCAACGACAGCTTCCTCGATATCGACGTGCTCGCCCAGATCGACCGCAGGCGCCGCGAGGTGGTGGCGCCGAGCCGCTACAGCCAGATGGTCTGGGAGCAGAACAACCGCCGGGTGCTGTCCGGACAGCCGCCGATCGACTGGGTGGTGATGCGCAACCGCCTGAGCCACGTCGAGGCGCGCAACAAGCGCGAGATCGCCGGGCTGCTGACCCAGCTGGCGCAGCGCATCGGCTTCCGTTTGGCGCCGGGCTTCGGTGAGCGCGTCGTGTACCGCGAGCTGTTCCTGAAGGGCTTGACCCTGCTCGACTTGCCGGAGGCGGAGGGCCCGGGTGTGCCGCCCAATCCCAGCCACATGGCCGGCCGCGCCGAAATCCGCGCGCTGTTGCAGACCATCGGGCTGAGCGAGAGCCCGCCGGGCGCCGTCGCCACGGCCGTCACCACGAAGGCCGTCACGACGGCCACCACGACGGCCAACGCCGAACAGCCTGCCGGCGTTTGGAACCCATAGGGAGACGATCCCCTAGGGGGTCCAGCGGGCGTACGGCCGGTTAGACTTGCCCTTTGCGGTAGGAACGCTTGGCGGCGATCTTGCCGTCGCGCAGGGTCAACACGTCGACCAGATGGGCCTCATAGGGCTTGCCGCCCACCGGGGTGCCGGTGGTGACCGCCTCGACCACCGCGATCTCCGGGGTGACGTAGCGGCGGAGCTCCACGAAGTGCAGGTCCGGGACGCGCGCGAAGATCTTGGCGGCCAGCGCGCGTGCCGCCGCGCGCCCGATGGCGCGCTCGCCGCAGGGCTCGGACCCGAAGGAGGCCTCGAAGATCACGTCGTCGGTGAACATCCCGACGATGCCGTCGAGATCGTGGTCGTCCCAGACCGAATTGAACCGCGCCACGAAGGCCTCGCCGTCGAACTCGCTCATCATCGTCTCCTCGGTGGATGCAATTAAACCAAAGGTCCTTGATCTTACCAGTCCATCCCACCGCAATTCGGTGCAAAGGTCCAGTGGGTGGCACCAGATTGGGTCATTTCGAATTGCGGCGCGCCTCGGGCAGCGCGGCCAGCAGGCGCTCGAATACGTCGCACAGCGTTTTCGCCTCCGCCGCGTCGATGTGGCGGGCGAAGCGTTCATGAATGCAGCGCGCGTAGACCGGCCACATGCGCCGGCGCAGCTTGGCCCCCTCGGCCGCCAGCACCGCATAGGCGCCGCGCCGGTCGCCCGGGACGGCCTCGCGGCGTAGCAGGCCGGCGGCCTCCAGGCGGTCGACCAGGCGGGTCAGGTTGCTGCGGCTCAGAATCACCGCCCTGGATAGCTCGGCCATGCGCAGGCGGCGCTTGGGTGCCTGCTCGAGCGCGAACAGGACGTCGTACCAGCCGAGCGGCGGCAACCCGGCCTGGCCCAGTTCCCGCTCAATCGCCTCGACCAGCGTGGTATGCGCCGCCAGGAAGGCCCGCCAGGTGGCGACCCGTGGCGCTTCGGGTGCCTTGGTCATGGTCGAGTGTCGCAGAAAGTAGTTGCAATTTCAATCACGGCTCTCAAATTATATAGTTGCAGAGGAGATTATCGTAACCGGGATTATCTAAACGAAGGAGACTGAAACCATGGTTGCCAAGATCACCCGCGAGGCGCTCGCGGCGAAGCTCGAACGAAGGGCGGTCACGCTCGTCGAGGCCCTGCCCGAGACGTATTACCTGGACCGGCACCTGCCGGGTGCGCTGAACCTGCCCCACGACCAGGTCGATGCCCTGGCCCCGAAGCTGCTACCCGACAAGTCCGCCGAGATCGTCGTCTACTGCGCGAGCGGCCCTTGCGCAAACTCGGGAATCGCCGCGGCCCGGCTGGCCGCACTCGGATACGAGAGGGTGCGCGACTATCACGAGGGCAAGGCCCACTGGATCGCGGCCGGCCTGCCCACCGAAAGCGGCGCCGGGCGCGACGCGGCCTGAACCGGCCGTGGCGGATCACGGAGGGGTGGGCCTGCGCCGCCCCTCCGGTGTCCCTGGATCCGCGGCGCGCGCGCATGCGAGCCTGGAAATGACCCGGCTGCCGATCGGGTTTTGTCGCCTGCACCCCGGCTGCAATGGTAGCGCAACCCCTCTGTGCGCACTGGTGAAATGTGCTAGAATAGGTGCCGCGACAGAGGCTCGCGCGCCCGGACTGGGCTGCGACCGGGGGTCGCCCGCATCAACCTAAAGAACAAAGTGACGATGTCATGCGAAAGTACCTTCATATCAATCTCGGCGACCGCTCGGTTGAGACCGAGGAATTGCAGGGCGAAGCGGCGATCCGCGTCGGCCGCCACTTCATCGTCAAGACCCTGCTCGAACGCGGGGTCGCGACCGTCGATCCCCTGTCGCCGGACAATCCGCTGATCTTCTCCGCCGGGCCCTTCGCCGGCTCCAGCTTCTCCAACGCCAACCGCTTGAGCGTCGGCTGCAAGAGCCCGCTTACCGGCGGCATCAAGGAGGCCAACTCCGGCGGCACCTTCGCCTTCGCCCTCGGCCAGTTGAAGTTGGCCGGGCTCACGCTGTACGGCGCCTCGGACGACTGGATCGTCATCCGCATTCCGAAAGAGGGCGAGATCAGCTTCGACGACGCCGGCCCCTACCTGGGCAAGGGCAACATCGAGGCCGCGCGGCTGCTGCGCGAGAAATATGGCCCGAAGGTCAGCCTCGGCATCTGCGGGCCGGTCGGCGAATACCTCGGCCTGGTGGCGGGCATCGCCTTCACCGACCCCGAAGGACGCCCGGTGCGCCTCGCCGCGCGCGGCGGCGTGGGGGCGGTGATGGGCAGCAAGAAGGTCAAGGCGATCGTCGTCGACACCGACAGGATGCCGCCGTTCCACGACCGCAAGAAGCTGATGGGCTCGATCCGCGAGTACGGCAAGCTGTTGAAGGCCGAGCCGGCGATCAAGGCCTTCACCGATTACGGCACCGCGCTGGTCGGCGACTTCACCAACAAAGTCGGCGGCCTGCCGACGCGCAACTTCAGCTCCGGCACCTTGGTGGGCCGCGACGAGGGGCCGATGAAGCTGGGCGGCACCTTCATCCGCGAGCGGACTCTCGAACGCGGCGGCGAGCCGTCGCACGCCTGTATGCCGGGCTGCCTGATCGAGTGCAGCAACGTCTACGTCAACGACAAGGGCGAGGAGATGGTCTCGCCCCTGGAATACGAGACCCTGGGCCTGATCGGCAGCAACTGCGGCCTGACCGACCCCGACGACGTCGCCCGGCTCAACCACGAGGCCAACGATCTCGGCGTCGACACCATCGAGATCGGCGCGACCCTCGGCGTGCTGATGGAAGCCGGCCAGGCTGAGTTCGGCGATCTCGCCTTCATGCAGCAGGCGCTCGACGATATCCGCGCGGGCAACCAACGCGGCCGCCTGCTGGCCCAGGGCACCGCCCGGGTCGGCGCCCACTACGAGGTCGCCCGCGTGCCCGTCATCAAGGGCCAGGGCATCAGCGCCTACGACCCCCGGGTGATCGAGGTGACTGGCATCTCCATGATGGTGACGGCGCAGGGCGCCGACCACACCACGGGCAACATGCCGACCTACAAGTGCACCGACAAGACCACCGCGGAGTTGGTCGAGGTCAGCCTGGAAACGCAGACTCAATGCGCGGCGGCGGATTCGCTCGGGCTCTGCATCTTCGGGCGTTCGGTGACCAACACCCACTTGGAACTGATCGTGACCGCGCTCAACGACGCCCACGGCACCGATCTCGAGCCGGCCTTCGTCATGGAGCTGGGCCGCGAAGTGCTGGAGATGGAGTGGGAATTCAACCGCCAGGCCGGCTTCACCGAGGCGGACGACGAGCTGCCGTCGTTTTTCTACGACGAGGCCTTGATGCCCAGCGACAAGACCGCGCGCCATCGTGCCGCCGAGGTCAACCGCGCCCTGAGCGCGCTACTCGGCGGCCCGAAGACCGGCGCGGGCGCGGTGTAGGCTAGGCTAGTCGGCGAAGCCCGCCAGCGCGCGGACTTCGGCGGGGCTCTTGCCGGCCTGGCGCAGCGCCCTGATAGAGAGTGCGTCGCTGCGCTTGGCCAGGCGCTCGCCATCGGGGCCGGAGATCAGCGCGTGGTGCTGCCATTCGGGCACCGGCAAGCCCAACAAGGCCTGAAGCAGGCGATGGAGGTGGCTGGTGTGGAACAGGTCCGCGCCGCGGGTCACCAGGGTCACCCCCTGGAGCGCGTCGTCGAGGGTCACCGCCAGGTGGTAGGAGGTCGCGATCTCCTTGCGTGCCAGCACCACGTCCCCGAGCGACCGCGGATCGGCGGCGATCGCGCCCGCGCCGCGTTCGATCCAGCTCAACGGTCCGGCGCGCGCCACCGCCGCCGCCACGTCCAGGCGCAGCGCGTAGGCCGCGCCCGCCGCCCTGCGTTCCTGGCGCTGGTCCTCGGGTAAAAGTCGGCAGGTGCCCGGATAGATCGGCCCCTCGGGCCCGTGGGGCGCCCGGGCCGCGCCGGCGATCTCGGCCCGGATTTCCTTGCGCGTGCAGAAGCAGGGATAGAGCAGGCCGAGCCGGTCCAGGCGGTCGAGGCCTTGCGCGTAATCGGCCATGTGCTCGGACTGGCGCCGCGGTGGGCTCTCCCAGGCGAGGCCGAGCCAGGCCAGGTCCTCGAGGATCGCGGCCTCGAACTCGGGCCGGCAGCGGGCCAGGTCGACGTCCTCGATGCGCAGCAGGAAGCGGCCGCCCGCCTCCCGTGCCGCGCGCCAGCCGAACAGCGCCGAATGGGCGTGGCCGAGATGCAGGTAGCCGGTCGGCGAGGGCGCGAAGCGGGTGACGGGGCCGGGAGTCGTTGCGGCGGACGATTCGGGCATGTCCGGTTCAGGCCGCCTGGACCCTGCCGGCCCGGCGTTCGGCGAAGCGCGAGAAGCGAAAAGCCCCGATGTCGAGCGAGGCCTTGCCGTCGGCGATCACCTCGGCCATCAGCCGGCCGGTGATCGGGCCCATGCCGAAGCCGTGGCCGCTGAAACCGGTCGCGACCACCAGGCCGTCGATGCCGGGCAGCGGGCCGAACACCGGCAGCGCGTCGGGCGTGACATCGATGATGCCGGCCCAGGCGGCGGTCATTTGGATATCGCCGAACTCCGGGAAGGTGGCGCGGAACGCGCGCAGGCAACTCGCGACCGTATCTTGGTTCGGCGCCGGGTCGAGCACCCGGTCGCGCCGCAGCTGGCGGCCCAGGTGTCTGCCGTCCAGATGGACTCGCAAATCGTCGAGAAAGTGGCGTCCCAGGCCCAGGCTGGTGTGACTTTTGCTGTCCTTGAGGGCCCGCCGGAAGGCTTTGAGGTGGCGCAAGCTGTCGACCCCGATCTCGTGATCGACGCGGGCGCCGCCGCCGATGTTGAAGCAGCCGTCGCGGCGCTGGCGCAGGCCGAACTGCGGGAACCAGACGCCCAGGCCGGTCTTTTCTGGAACGGCCGTGGTGCGCAACATGGTGGAGCGCACCCGGAGTTGCGGCAAGTCGATCCCCAAGCCGCGCAGCAGGCGCGCGCTCCAGGCGCCGGCGGCGAGCAGCACGGTCCCGGCCCGGACCTCGCCCAGCTCGGTGCGCAGGCCCGCGACCGCACCGCCGGCGGTCTCGACGGCGTCGACCACGCTGCCCGTGTGGATCACCGCGCCCAGGCGCTCGGCGGCCTGGGCGAAGGCGGTGGCCGCCTTGACCGGGTCGGCCTGGCCGTCGCTCGGCGTGTACAGCCCGCCGACCCAAGACCGCGCCATCCCGGGCAGCAGCCCGGCGATCTCGTGTCCCGAGACCTTGCGGCTGTCGAGCTGGTAGGGTTTGGCGCGGTCGAGCCAGGCCTCGTACTTGGCCATATTGGCGGCGTCCTCGGCCAGGTGGAGCACGCCGCCTTGGCGCCACTCGATGTCGGCCTGAAGCTCCGCCTCCAGCCCCTGCCACATGCGGATGCAGACCATCATCATGGGGATCTCGAGGGGGTCGCGGACCTGCTGGCGCACGAAGCCCCAGTTGCGCCCGGACTGCTCGCCGGCGAGCCGCCCCTTCTCGAACAACACCACCGAAAGCCCGCGCTTGGCCAGGTAATAGGCCGAGGCGCAGCCCGCGATGCCGCCGCCGACGATGGCCACGTCGTAGCTGGGTAAGGTATTCAAAGCCCCGCGCGCTCCTCGAAATACGGATCACGCAACCTTGTATCAGGCCCCGGCCGGGGAATGCATTTTTTTGTCCAACTCGCCTTGGGACTAAGATTACAATCGGTGCATACCTGCAAAAACAAAGGGGAGGTACGGCCATGACCAGGATATCTGGACACAACGGTTTCCGCGCGACCACGCGGGCCGCGACCCTCGCGGCAGCGACGGCCCTGGGCTTGGCAACGGTGGGACAGACCGCCGGGGCGGCCGGGCTGTCGCTCACGTTCGAACCGATCGCGTTCCCGATGAGCGTCGCGGAAAAGAGCGACTTCATCGCCTCCGCGAGCGTGACCATCGACAGCAAGAGCTATGCCATCGCCTACAACACGCTTCTGAAGGCCGGCGACAAACTGGGTGGCGTCGTGTTCGGACAGCTCGTCGACATCAACGGCAAACCCATGACCAACCAGGACGGCTCGCCAAACATCTGCGACAAGCCGGACTTCATGAGCCTGATCCAGGTCGGCGGTAAGGTCTTCATGATCAACCAGTTCGAGTGCCGGCCCGCCGCCATGTATCTGACCGAATTGAACCAGGACGCGGCCACCGGCGCCTTGACCCCGGTCTCGACCCGGCCCATCGATTTCTCCGGAGTCAACGGCGCGTCCCGGCATTGCGCCGGCATGCTGACCCCCTGGAACACCCATTTGAGCAGCGAGGAGGACGTGCGCGACGCGCGCAAGCTGAAGGCCGACGGGACGCTCGACAAGCGCTACAAGCAGACCGCCACCTACTTGGCCGGCAAGGCGGCGAGCCCGTATATGTGGGGCTGGGTGCCGGAGGTCTCGATCCTCAACGGGGCCGGCGATACCCGCGTGGTCAAGCATTTCGCCATGGGCCGGCTGTCCACCGAAATCGCCTACGCCCTGCCCGACGAACGCAGCGTGGTCTTGGTCGAGGACAACACCAACAGCCCGCTGGTGATGTTCGTCGCCGATACGGCGCGGGACCTGAGCGCCGGCACCCTCCATGCCGCAAAATGGACGCAAATCGGCGCCGGCGGCGGCACCGGCGCGCTCGAATGGATCAACCTCGGCCACGCCACCAACGATGAGATCGGCAAGCTGATCGCCGCGCCGACCACCTTCGACCAGTTGTTCGACACCGCCAAGACGGCCGATGACGGCAGTTGTCCCGCCGGGTTCAAATCCATCAACGCCGAATTCAAGCACGAGTGCCTGGCCCTGCGGCCGGGCATGGAAACTGCCGCCTCGCGGCTGGAGACGGGCCGTTACGCCGCCTACCTGGGCGCGACCACCGAGTTCCGTAAATTGGAGGGGGCGACCTTCGACCCCGACACCAACCGCTTCTACATCGCCATATCGCGTATCAAGCGTGGCCTGCTCGACGGCGACAAGAAATACGACAAGGGCGGCCCGAACGACGTGCGCATGACGAAGAACATCTGCGGCGCGGTCTACGCACTCGACGCCGCTTCCGGCCGGAAAGACAGTGCCGGCGCGCCCATCGACAGCGACTATGCCTTCGACAAGATGTACAGCCTGGTCGCGGGCCAGCCCCGGACCTACGACGACCCCGCCCTCGCCAAAAACAAGTGCGACATCGACCGCATCGCCGATCCCGACAACCTGACCTACCTGCCCGGGTCCGGCGTGCTGATCATCGCCGAGGACACCAGTAACCACGAGATCGACATGATCTGGGCCTACGACATCGCCGACGGCGGATTGACGCGGATTCAGAGCACGCCCTACGGCTCCGAGACGACGGCCGCCTACTGGTACCCCGACATCAACGGCTGGGGCTACTTGAGCAGCATCGTCCAGGACCCCTTCGGCGACGCCAAGGACATACCCGAGGGCGTGCTGGCGCAGATACCGGCCGATGCGACCCGCAGCTCGGTCGGTTACATCGGGCCGTTCCCGGCGCTGTCCAACTGACCGGGTGACACCTTCGCGGGCCACCGGCGCGGCCAAACCCCCGCCGGTGATTTCGCCGCGGCCACAAGTAGTAGGCGGAAGCGTGGCCGGCGATGCCGCCGCCGACGATGGCCATTTCGTAGCCGGGCATGGCTTTCCCGGACTGTGGCCGTTAGTCTCCGTGCCGAAGGAGAGTGGGCATGGAACGCCGTCTGGCAGCGATTCTGGCCGCCGACGTGGTCGGCTACAGCGGCCTCATGGAGCGAGACGAGGAAGGCACGCTGGCCGCGCTCAAGGCGCTCCGGTCCGAGCTGATCGACCCCACCATCGCCGAGCACAAGGGGCGTATCGTCAAGCTGATGGGAGACGGCACGCTGGTAGAGTTCGCCAGCGTGGTCGACGCCGTCCAATGCGCGGTCGCGATCCAACGCGCCATGCGTCTGCGCACCGTGGATCTTCCCGAGGACCGGCGCATCACCCTCCGCATCGGCATCAACCTGGGCGACGTCATGGTCGAGGGCGACGACATCTACGGCGACGGGGTGAACGTCGCCGCGCGTCTGGAAGCGCTGGCGGAATCGGGCGGCGTATATATGTCGGAAGTCGTGCACCAGAGCATCGGCTCCAAGCTCGATCTCGATTTCGAGGACCTGGGCGAACACCAGGTCAAGAACATCGCCAGGGCCGTGCACGTCTTTCGCGTCCGCTTTGCCGCCGACGAGGGCGGGCTCGAGCAACCGGGCGCGGGCGCGGAGGCACGCCTCGCCATTCCGCACAAGCCGTCGATCGCCGTCCTGCCCTTCACCAATATGTCGGGCGATCCGGACCAGGAGTTCTTTTCCGATGGGATCACCGAGGACATCATTACGGCGCTGTCGAAGATCCGCTGGTTTTTCGTCATCGCGCGTAACACCACCTTCACCTACAAGGGCCGGCCCGTCGACGTAAAGCAGGTGGCCGAGGAGCTTGGCGTCCGCTACGTGCTGGAGGGCTCTGTGCGCAAGTCCGGCAACCGGGTCCGCGTCACGGCGCAGCTCATTGACGCGGCGACCGGCAACCACGTCTGGGCCGAGCACTACGACCGCGACCTGTCGGATATTTTCGCTCTTCAGGACGAGATGACCCAGACCATCGTCGGGGCGATCGAGCCCGAGCTGGGCAGTGTCGAACGCGAGCGCGCCCGCCGCAAGCCACCCGGCAGCCTGGACGCGTGGAGCTGTTACCAACGCGGTCTGTGGCACCTTTACCGTTTTACCAAGGC
>Ga0114948_10001089_pt1 | contig 11488 bp, 7 predicted proteins | sample CR04metaG_FD_83877 | JGI IMG/M metagenome (GOLD analysis project Ga0114948, IMG submission 83877) | Deep subsurface microbial communities from Mariana Trench to uncover new lineages of life (NeLLi) - CR04 metaG | ecosystem: Environmental > Aquatic > Marine > Ocean trench > Sediment | place...
ACGTAGCTTGATCGCTGACGCCTGGGTCAGTCTGCAAGAGATTGGATTGGCCAGTGGCGCGTCGTTGGACAACTTGTCTTGTACCAGCAACTTGCGCACCGCGGTAGAAGACGCTGACTTCGTCCAGGAGAGCGCTCCCGAATACCTGACCCTGAAACAAGCGCTGTACGTTGAACTCGGTAATCTGGTTCCATACAGTACGGTCATTGCCTCCAGCACATCCGGTTTATCGATGTCGGATATTCAGAAACGCTGCTCGACGCCGCAGCGAACGGTGGTGGGGCATCCATTTAACCCCCCTTACCTGCTACCGCTCGTCGAAGTCGTCGGTGGTGAACAAACCTCGCCGGAAGCACTCCAGTGGCTCATCGATTTCTATCAGTTGGCCGGCAAAAAACCGCTGAGGTTACCCAAGGAAGTACCAGGTTTCATCGCCACTCGCCTGCAGGAAGCGATCTGGCGCGAAGCACTACACATGATCGCGAACGGAGAAGCATCGGTAGAGGATATCGACTTCGCCATCGTCAACGGACCCGGACCGCGATGGGCATTCATGGGACCTTGCCTGACCTACCACGTCGGCGGTGGCGAAGGGGGAATGGCATACTGCCTGGAGCAGTTTGGACCGACGCTCAAACTGCCCTGGTCCAGACTGGAAGCCCCCGAACTGACGAGTGAACTCAAGCAGCTATTGATCGACGGAAGCGCACGGCTCGCCGGTAAGCGTAACTACTCGACAATGAATCGCGAGCGCGACCGGGGTTTGGTTGCGATCAGCAAAGCGCTCGACGCAACAGGTGTTGCACTACCACCAGTGGGGCGGGATGAATGAGAGTTAAATGAACGATCGTTCACGCAAAACGTTTGTCACGCCAAGCCTCAGCTCGAAGCTGCCACCGCTTAGGAGCCTCGTTGCTTTCGAGGCAGCGGCTCGCAACTTGAGTTTCACGATGGCAGGCGAAGAGCTTCGAGTAAGCCGCGAAGCGGTCAGCCGACATATTCGTTTGCTCGAACAGCACCTGGGTGTTGCTTTGTTCGAGCGACGTCATCGCTCTGTCGCGCTCACGCCAGAAGGTACACGATTCAACCGGGTGGTCAGAGAGAGCCTCGAGAACATTGCCTACGGCGCCGGGGCGGCAAAGTCCGAAATTCCAAAACGTAAGATTACTGTTTCTGCCACCATCGCCATTGCTTCATTCTGGCTGACACCGAGGTTGGCGCGTTTCCGAGCCGCACATCCACAAGTCGAGATTCATATCGCGATTTCTGATGAGCCACGGGACCTGGTGCCCGATGAGATCGACATCGGGTTGCGATACGGAGACGGTAACTGGTCTGGGGTGGAATCCACGAAGTTATTCGACGTTGTGTCGTTCCCCGTGTGCTCGCCTCAATACCTCGAAAACGCGCCCTGCTTGCGCACGCCCAAGGACCTGTTACAGCATACGCTCATCAACCTGGATGGCCCCCCCCATGCCGCAGAAGATTGGTTGTGGTGGCTGAAGGAACAAAATGTGACCACACCCGAGACTGTCAATATCCTCGGGCTTGACAGCTACGACAGCGTCATTCAACTCGCGGTGGCCGGGGATGGAATCGCCCTCGGGTTCAGCGGTCTGGCTACGGATTTTCTCGCTGATGGAAGGTTGGTTAGACCAATTGATGCGACGGTCACCCCGAACCGATCCGTCTATCTCGTGGCACCCACGACCGGACCTTCGAATCCCATCGTGCAAAACTTCATCGATTGGATTCTCACCGAGGTTTCTGGCGAGGACTATTGAGCCTTCGCTATTCGTCTTTTACCCTTGCATTTCAGCTTCATGACGTAACGAACGCACGAGCGCGAAGATCATCGCGATTCCAACCAGCAACATCGGCAGCGATGCGATCAGCACCCCCGCCCGGATGATCTGCAACCCGCCAACCATCATCATGAAAATGGGCAACAGCCCAAGGATCGCGGCCCAGAACAAGCGATGCCAGCGAGCCGGATTGTCGCCTTCACGAAGCTCTGCCGTTGCGGTCGATGCCAACGTATATGACGCGGAGTCGTAGGTGGTCGCAACCGAGATGACGCTCACCAGAACGAACAACGCCAGCGCCAACTTAGAATACGGCAGCGTCGAAATGATCTTTTCGACGGTAACGTACATCCCGTGTTCGGTCAGGCTGCCGGTCACCGACATGATGTTGTCGAGTTCCAGTGACAACGCGTAGTTACCCATGACGAAGTAGAAAATCCAGCAACCCAGACTCCCGAAGGTAACCATCGAGACGATCACCTGGCGAATAGTCCGACCGCGTGAAATTCGTGTCACGAACACACCGATAGGCAACGCGAAAGATATCCACCAGGCCCAGTAGAAAATGGTCCACGACTCGACGAATCCCGATTTGTCCACCGGGTCAGTCCAGGTCAACATGCGCACGAAGTTCTGCACCATGACTCCCAGCGTGTCTACGCTGACTTTCAGGATAAACAGTGTGGGTCCCATGATGAGAACGAAAGCGAGAAATGTAAGCGCGAGGTAGACGTTGATTTCGCTCAGGCGGCGAATACCTTTGTCGATACCCAGATACACGCTGACCCCGAAAAGCGCGATACACACGATCATGACCCCGAGTTGTAATCCGAAAGACGTCGAAACGTTCACGAGTTCCGCTATGCTCGCCGCGATTGTCGGAGCGATTACACCCAGGGAGGTTCCCGCACCCCCGATCAACGCAATCATCGCAGCCAGGTCAACTGCACGCCCGGCGATGCTGCTAGCCCCTGATGGTCCGAGAATGGCGTGCAGCGACGTGCTCGCTTTCAGATAGGGAACGCCCTTCACATAGTAGGGGTAAGCGATCGCAATGGTGGGCAGTGCGTAAAAACACCAGGCAACGATGCCCCAGTGAAACGGTCCGTAGGCGCTTGCCCACTCGATTGCGGTCGTTGAACGAGGGACGGCGCCGAGTGGCGGTGAATCGATGTAATAAGCCCATTCAACCCCGGCCCAGACGAGGAGTGACGCCCCGGTGCCTGCGCAGAACAACATTCCCACCCAGGAAAAGGTCGAGAAGTCAGGCGCCTCGTCATTACCGCCCAGTCGCACATGGCCGTAACGACCAAAAGCCAACCATCCCAGAAACGCCATCCCGGCTATCGCAAAAAGCTGGTAGAGAATGCCGAGATTACTGGCAATCCAGTCATATAGATCCGAAACGAATGCCCCCGCCTCTTCGGGATAAATGCCTAACGGGATGCACACGGCGATCACGGTTGTCGATGCAACCGTGAATAGCACCCGGTCGATCTTCGGTTTCGCCACTCGCTTATCTCCCGTCCCAAAACAATTAATACGACGACCAGGAGCCACAGCCCCATTTACTTCAGCACTCAGCGCCCCCTAGCCCGTACTAGTCATGGCCCGTAGGACAAGAACTCGATATGCTACCTGCATGGACTGCACGGGAGAAGGCTGAACTCCTGCATGACAAAAATGTTACGCTAGTGTTAGTTTTGTTGCCTTTACCGGCTGATGCTTTTGGATTCTAATCTCGTTACTCGTGGATCCGGCCTCCGTTCCGCGTGCCAGCTTAACTAGCGACCCTGGAGAGGAAATATGTCCGACCGTAAAGCTGTTTGTGAAACTGCTGTGCCCCTCACACCCATCGCACAAGCGTTCAAGAACGAGCGGGTGCGCCGCCACCTGTTAGCTTCTGCGCTGATCAGTAGCGCCATGTTTGCTCCACAGGCGGCACTTTCGGCCGAGGGCGTGATCGAGGAGATCATCGTCACGGCGACTAAACGTACTGAAAACATGCAGGATGTACCGATCGCCATTCAGGCTCTGGATAACACCGCCTTAAGGGAACTTGGTATCTCCAGTTTCGAAGACTACGCGTTGGTGTTGCCGAACTTGTCGTTCAAAAGTTTCGGAACGCCGGGAAGCGCAACCATCTATATGCGCGGTGCTTCCGAAGGCGGAGACGGCAACCCGTCAGGTTCGACCCCCGGCGTTGGGCTTTATCTCGATGAACAACCGGTGACTTCAATCGCGTCCAATCTCGACGTGCACATTTACGACATTGCCCGCATCGAGGCGTTGGCCGGTCCACAAGGCACCCTGTACGGTGCCAGTTCACAGTCGGGGACCGTTCGAATCATCACGAACAAACCAGACCCCTCTGGATTCGAAGCAGGTTTTGATGTCAGCGGCGGTGGCACCGACGGAGGCGAAGGTAGTTATTCCGCTGAAGGTTTTGTGAACATCCCTCTGGGCGAAAGAGCAGCGATTCGCCTCGTAGGATGGACTCTCGAGGAAGGCGGTTGGATCGACAACGTGCCAGGCGTGCGCACCTACGCCCTCGAAGGGGGTTACGGCTACAACCCGAATTCGTTCGGCCGAACTGCGACTCGCACTAATGCTCAGTTTGTTGAAGATGATTTCAATGAAGTGCAGAAGAAGGGAATGAGGGCAGCACTGGGTATCGATCTCTCCGACAACTGGACAGCCAATATTGGCGTGCTCTATCAAAACACAGAAAGTGACGGCCTCTGGGAGCACGATCCTGCCAATGCGGGTGAAAACAACATACAACGCTTCGACGAAGAATCCAGCGAAGACGAGTTCACCCAGCTGTCGCTGACTATCGAAGGCCAGATCGGTAATCACAGCCTGGTGTACGCGGGATCTTTTCTGGACCGTCAAGTGGATTACATCACCGACTACAGCAAATACGGCGAGGACGCTTACTGGGTACCGTATTACGCTTGTGACTACTCCGCTACTGGACCAAACATAGCAACCCAGTCAGCAAGTGACTGCACGAGTCTTCATGAGTTTTATACCGAAGACAACGATTACGAGCGAAACAGCCACGAACTGCGGCTGTTATCCCTTGGTGATGGACCTGTGAACTATACCGTTGGGGTTTTCTACCAGCAAAGTACCCACGATTACTTTCTGAAGTGGAACCAACCCTTCCAGTCTCCGAATCGAGACGTGGACGGTATACGCGGGTTGTTTTTCCGTACGGACCAGGAACGTGAGGAAACGCAGCTCGCCTTTTTTGGCGAGGTTACCTTTGACTTTACCGACTCGTTCAGTGGTACGGTTGGCGCCCGATGGTTCGACGAGGAAAGCAAGGTTAAGGGGGTGGTTGGATGGGGAGCCGCCTTATTTGGCGTCAACGACACCAGGACCAATTCCTCGGAGAGCTTTGACGATACGATCTTCAAGGTGAATCTCACCTGGAACGTGAGCGACCAATCCCTCGTCTATGCAACCTGGTCAGAAGGCTACCGACCTGGGGGCCTGAACCGTGATCCCGGATTGGTCACGACGGCTGGTACCCAATCCTGGCAACCGGATATCCTCACGAACTACGAATTTGGTTGGAAGACGACGTTGAAAGATGGCCGACTTCGATTTAACGGCGCTTTCTACTTCATGGATTGGGAGGATATTCAATACACGATATATCAATTCTCCCTGTCTGCATGTTGCGGCAATGTCTACAACCTGAGTACGGCGGAAATTTTAGGTGCAGAAGCCAACGTCACTTACCTGGCAAGCGACTCGTTGACCTTGTCAGCATCAGCGGCGTACAACGATGGGGAAACCACCGGGAACTTCATCTTACCTTCCGGCTTACTGGCGGTGCCAGATGGCACTGAACTACCCAATGTACCGGAACTCAAGGCGAATATGCTCGCCCGTTATAACTTTGCCATCGGCGACAGCAATGCCTATGCGCAGATGAGTTACACCTACGTTGAAGGGTCCTGGAGCGAAATCAGACTCACCACCAGATTCAAGCAGGATTCCTACAAGATCATCAATTTGCGCGCCGGTTTCGATAGGGAAACGTGGGGGGTCGATGTGTACATCAACAATCTCCTCGACGAGACTGCCGACTATTATGTGCAGCCTAGAAACTACGAACCCACAACGGTAACTAACCGCCCGCTGAGTTGGGGGGCGAAATACTGGATGCGGTTCTAATTGGTTCCGCCCATTCTGGACTGGAACTAGCTAAGCTTTGGACCGAGACCTTAGGGGGTGACGATCGTCACCCCCTTTTACTATATTGGGGACGATGAGCACCACCCGAGATACCGACAATCTCAAACTCGCCGTCCAACACGCCATGGGGTTGTTGAGTAAAGGCGAATCAGATCTTGCCAGAGAACAAGCCGAGGAGATTCTTCGGCAATTTCCCGACGAGATTAACAGCAAGTTCATTCTCGCCGCAGTTATGCGCGCTACGGGTAACAACACCCAGGCGCTCAGACATCTATCTGCCCTTGTGCAGCGCGCCCCGGACTTTGCCTTGGCCCAACAGGAATTAGGTTTCGCGTATGCCGAAGCCGGGCAACCCATGGAATCGATTGAGGCACTGCGAAAAGCCGTTGCCACCCAGCACAAACTACCGGGTACCTGGAAGCTTCTAGTGGAGCTGTTTCTCGCCGAAGAAGACCAACAGTCAGCCGCCGAGGCTTCCATCCAGTTTCTGCTGGCGTCTTCGGAAAACCCCGATTTGATCCAAGCGGTACAGCTGGTGCGCGCCGGTAAGATCGCTCAGGCAGAAACAATCTGCCGTAAATTCCTGCAGGAAAACCCTACCAACGTCACAGCCATTCGTTTGTTGGCGGATATCGCCATAAAAATCGGTATGCTGGATGACGCCGAGAAATTGCTGGTTCGTTGTCTGGAACTCGCCCCGAGTTTCGATCTCGCCCGGCTGAACTATGCAGATGTGCTGAGCAAACGGGAGAAGCTCGAGCCCGCACTCGCCCAGATTGACCAACTGCTGGAAGCTGAACCGTCCAAGTTCGCCTTGTTGGTTCTCCGTGGTTCGATTCTTGTAAAAATGGGAGACTTTGCCCGCGCACTCCCCTTGTATGAAGGACTGCTGGCCGAATACCCGCCACGACCAATGATCACCTTGGTTTATGGGCATGCACTGAAAACAGTTGGTAAACAGGACCAGGCCATCGATGCTTACCGCCAAACGATTGACCTGCGCCCGAGCTTTGGTGACGCTTACTGGAGCCTCGCCAACTTAAAAACATTTCGTTTCGAAGACCGTGACATTCGTGCTATGCGTGAGGAAATCAACAAGAGCGGTTGTACCCGGGAAGATCACTTTCACCTGTGTTTTGCGTTGGGTAAGGCTCTGGAAGATCGCCAGGAGTACGAAGAGTCATTCAGGTTTTATGACCTGGGTAACAGCACCAAAGAAAAGCTGGAAGGTTACAGCGCCGCTGTGACGACGGAACTGGTGGACAAGATGAAGTCGACCTTTACGGTCGAGTTTTTCTCCATGCAATCAGGCCAGGGATGTGCCGACCCGGATCCGATTTTTGTCGTCGGTTTACCGCGATCAGGCTCCACATTGTTGGAACAGATTCTAGCCAGTCACTCGCAGGTCGATGGCACCAAGGAACTGGTCCATATTCCCGCGCTCGTCAGGCGCTTGAGCACAAAAAAGAAAAGCACGGAACGCTCCCAGTATCCGGAAATTCTTACTCAACTGTCGGGTTCTCAACTACAGGAACTTGGACGTGAATATCTGCAACAGGCTCGAATCCAGCGGGGTAACGCGCCCTACTTCATCGACAAAATGCCCAACAATTTTATCCATGTCGGATTGATCAGCCTGATACTGCCTAACGCCAAAATCATCGATGCCCGCAGACACCCCATGGCCGCATGTTTCAGTGCCTTCACCCAGCTATTCGCCCGCGGGCAGGCTTTTACCTACGGGCTCGAGAATATCGGCCGCTATTATTGTGATTACGTAAACGTGATGGACCACTGGGACCAGGTGTTACCGGGCAAAATACTACGTGTTCAATACGAAGAGGTGGTGGCTGAAACTGAAACCCAGATACGACGAATTCTGGAATACTGCGAGCTGCCATTCGAGGAGGCATGCCTGCACTTCTACGAGACCGATCGTGCAGTTCGTACTGCAAGCTCGGAACAAGTGCGTTTACCTATCTACGGGGATGCCGTGGATCACTGGAAGAATTTCGATCCGTATCTCACGCAGCTCAAAGAAGCGCTCGCCCCGGTGCTGAACCGCTAACCACGCGCCCGCCGTACAATCGAAAGACGTGACGGATTTGATACGCGAGAGCCTCGAAATACTACCTTTACCGAGCCTTAAGTGATGCCATCTAATCTCCGTTGTTCCAACAGATTCATGAGGTGTGTCGATGAACATCGGATACTTCTGCAACATGACCAACTGGCTGCACAAGCCGTATCATGAGTTGCTCGATGACGTCCGCGAAATCGCAGAATATTGCGACCGAACCGGTTGGGATTCCATCTGGTTTACCGAACATCATCTCAACCACGAAGGCATGGACGCTTGCCCCAATCCGCTGATGCTGGGAGCGGATATCGCTGCCCGTACCAAACAAATCCGGGTAGGCCAGGCAGCAAACATCATCCCCTTCTGGAATCCTGTTCGCGCAGCCGAAGACATCGCCATGCTGGATCATCTGACGAAAGGGCGGCTAGAAGTTGGTCTCGGGCGCGGTGTATATGGTCGCGAAGCGGTACACATGAATCCGGAAGCGGATGTACGCGACCAGGACAAGAACTTCAGGCTGTACGCAGAATCTCTGGAGATCATGAAGAAGGCGTGGACCCAGGAACTGTTCAGCCACCAGGGCGAGTTTTATACCTATCCGGCACCGGATTTCGTGTGGCAACACGCCATGAGCCCGCCGGATGCAAATTTCGTAGACCTGGAATCCAACAAACTGACGAAGGTGGGGCTGGTGCCGCGTCCATATCAGCAACCGCACCCACCGTTATGGATGGTCGTCGACAGTCCACGCTCCATCGAGTGGGCTGCGCGCAACGGACTCAAGTGCATCATGTGGATTCCAACGGTCAAAGCCCTGAAAGAGCGCTTCGAGATTTATCGAGCGGCTCGCAGTGAGACGGAAGGCCGAGAGGTACCGCTCGGCGAAGGCATCTCGCTGGTACGCGACATGTTCGTCGCCGATTCGATGGACGAAGCACGGGATATCGCCGCCGAAGGGATTCTTACCTACATTCGCTGGATCGCTCACTGGCGCGGTCTCGGTAACCACATGAACCCGGGGGAGGAGCTGCCCGAGACGCCGGGCAAACTCGACCTGTTGGACTACGAGTTCCTCCACCCGAGGAATCTTCTGTTCGGAACGCCGGATTATGTGGCGGACAAAATTGATGAACTGCGAGCCGAACTCAACCTCCAACATCTGCAGGTGTGGTCCAGCTTTCCCGGGATACCTCACGACGCCGCGATGAAGAGCCTGAAGATGTTCACGGAACAAGTCATGCCACGTTATCTCGAGAATGCCGCTTGAAGAAGTCAAGGTTCCGTGGCTGCCGATGACTTCGGAGCAACAGCCTACTCTGAGGTGGGAGAAGGTCCGGCGTTGGTTCTGGTGCACGGGTTGGGGCTCAATCGCAACATGTGGCAATGGCAGGTTGATGCGTTGAAGTCTCATTTCAGAGTCGTTACATACGACCTCCTGGGACACGGAGAGAGTGACAATCCGATGGGTGCTGTTCATATCAATGACATGATCAGCCAGTTACGCAAATTGATGGACAGCTTAGCGATCGAACGCTGCGGATTGATCGGCTTCTCGTTGGGCGGATTGATCGCGCAGGCTTTTACGCTCGAACATCAAGATCAGGTGCAGGCACTCGTCATCCTCAACGCCGCACATGCCCGCACGAGAGAACAGCGCGATGCCATCATGATGCGGGTCCGACAGGCCAAGGCCGCAGGGCCATCTGCAACAGTCGATGATGCACTGGCACGCTGGTTCACCCCTGAGTGCGCGGCTGAACAGCCGCAACTGCTCGATCGGGTCCGAACGTGGGTAGCCGACAACGACCCCGATATTTACCCGCAAATGTATGAGCTGTTGGCTCTTGCTGACCAGGGTTTGGAAACACGCATTGAAGCCATAGAATGCGAGACTCTGGTGATGACGGGCGAACTCGACCATGGCAACTCACCCGCAATGGCTCGCAAGATGGCCGAGATCATTCCGCATGGGCGGGTCGAGATTTTACCCGGGTTGAAACACATGGCGCTGATGGAACAACCGGAAGTAGTCCACTCGTTCATGTTTCCTTTTCTTCAGGAGAACCTGACACGATGAACAACAAGAAAATCATCGGCGAGCCATTGGTTATCGATGGTCGAACTCTGTCGTTATCCCGAGCTGTACAGGCGGGAGATCTGATCTTTCTGACCGGGCAGATACCGATGCAAGACGGTGCGCCCATGACCGACGGCAGCATCGAGGAACAGACACGAAGTTGCATCGAAAATATTCGCGAGACGCTGCGGCAGGCGGGGCGAGATCTGGAAGACGTCGTGAAAACCACGGTATGGTTGAAGGACAAAAACGACTTTCCTGGTTTCAACGCTATTTATGGTGAGTATTTCCCTAACGATCCACCGGCAAGAACCGGGCTTGTGAGCAATTTCCTCGTAGACATCAAGGTAGAAATCGAGTGCATTGCGCTCGCCGGCGACTAGCATCCCGCTCACAGGAATTTGCGGTCGCGGAGTTTGGGACTTACCGCGTTCAGGTGAGGGGACGGGCAACCGATCGAAGGATGATGTGATGGCAGAGCTAAAAAGATACCAGATGTACATCGGTGGCGAGTGGGCCGATTCGGCAACCGGCGCTACCTTCGAGAGCATCAATCCAGCCACGGGAACTGCGTGGGCAGAGATACCAAAAGCTACCGCGGTAGACGTCGACAGGGCAGTAACTGCCGCGCATCGGGCTTTCACCGAAGGTCCCTGGTGCAAGATGCTGGCGACGGACCGCGGGCTGCTCCTGCGCCGACTTGCGGAACTCATGAAAACCCACTCAGAAGCGCTCGGAAGAGCAGAGACCATCGACACCGGCAAGTTGTTCACCGAAACAAGATGGCAGGCGCAATATCTGTCCAACTACTACGACTACTACGGCGGATTGGCAGACAAGATACACGGCGACACCCTCCCGATTGACAAACCGGACATGTGGACGATGACCATCCGCGAGCCAATCGGCGTAGTCGCAGCGGTGGTGCCATGGAACTCTCAACTGTTTCTCGTCGCCGTCAAAATTGCACCTGCCTTGGCGGCGGGGAACTGTGTCGTGCTGAAGGCATCCGAACATGCTTCGGTCGCCATGCTCGAGTTCGGCAAAGTATTCGAGGAGGCGGGCTTTCCACCCGGCGTCCTCAATATCGTCACTGGTATGGGCGATCCTTGTGGGAAGGCCTTGACCAGTCACCCACTGGTGGACCGCATCAGTTTTACCGGTGGACTGAATTCGGCTCGAAACATAGTTCGCAATTCAGCGGAGAACCTCGCTGAAGTGTCCCTTGAACTCGGCGGTAAGTCCCCCTTGTTGGTATTCGACGATGTGGAAATTGACAACGCGGTGAACGGTGTACTTCTCAGCATATTCAGT